>WNFD01015669.1_pt1 | contig 14138 bp, 10 predicted proteins | sample 5400491 | NCBI WGS metagenome assembly WNFD01 (sample SAMN13153343, study PRJNA577476) | soil metagenome | isolation source: 120 cm saprolite under Douglas fir tree site 2 hole 2 replicate 2 | place: USA:California | collected 2015-04-18
TTCCTCCTCCCCCTCGCCGGGCTGGTCGCCCGCGCGCCCTGGGACCAGGTCGGCCCGGCGCTCGTCGCTCCGGAAACCGCGACCGCACTCGGCCTGTCCCTGTTCTGCTCGGTGACGGCGACGGCGATTGCGCTCATCCTCGGCGTCCCCCTCGCTCTCCTCCTGGCGAGGACAACAGGCACGCTGCGCGCCATCCTCCGAGCGCTGACCACGCTCCCGATGGTCCTGCCACCCGTCGTCGGCGGGGTCGCGCTGCTGCTCGCCTTCGGTCGTCGCGGTCTGGTCGGTGGGCTGCTGTACAACGCGTTCGGCATCCAGATTCCATTCACCACGGCGGCGGCCGTCATCGCCGAGACTTTCGTCGCCATGCCGTTCCTCGTCATCGCGGTCGAGGGCGGACTGCGGGCGCTCGATGCCCGCTATGAGGAAGCGGCCCGGGCGCTGGGCGCCGGCGGGTGGAAGGTCTTCGCACGCGTGACCCTGCCTCTGCTGCGCCCCGCGATCTTCTCCGGCGCTGTCCTCTGCTGGGCCCGCGCGCTGGGTGAGTTCGGCGCGACCATCACCTTCGCCGGCAACCTGCCCGGTCGCACACAGACGATTCCGCTCGCCGTCTACGTCGCGCTGGAGACGCGGCCGGAGGGCGCGATCGCTTTGAGCCTCATCTTGCTCGCCGTGTCGCTGGCGATCCTCATCGGCATGCGCGACCGGTGGCTCGGCTGGCTGTGAGCCTCAACGCACAGGTCCGCGTCGCGCGCGACGGGTTCAGACTCGACGTCGACCTCAACGTCGGCCCGGGCGAGACCGTCGCCGTCCTCGGTCCCAACGGCGCCGGCAAGACCACGCTCCTTCGCGCGCTCGCGGGCCTGGTCGCCATCGAGGGTCGCGTCGAGCTCGACGGCGAGGTGCTCGACGATTCGTCGGCCGGGCACCACGTCCCAACGGAGCGCCGCCGTGTTGGTCTCGTCTTCCAGGACCACGTCTTGTTTCCGCACATGACTGTCCTCGACAACGTCGCCTTCGGCCTCCAACGGGACGGCAAGCGCGTCGCAAGAGAGTGGCTCGACCGCGTGGGACTCGGCGACCGGGTCGCGGCGATGCCGCGCGAGCTGTCGGGCGGGCAAGCGCAGCGGGTGGCGCTCATCCGCACGCTGGCGACCGAGCCACGCCTGCTGCTGCTCGACGAACCACTGTCCGCACTCGACGTCACGATCCGCGCCGAGGTCCGTCGCGAGCTGTCGCGGCAGCTCGCCGGGTTTCGAGGCGTGCGCATCCTGGTCACCCACGACCCGCTCGAGGCGATCGCCCTGGCCGACCGGCTGGTCGTGCTCGAGCACGGCAAGATCGTGCAGAGCGGGTCCCCCGCCGAGGTCACCGCCAGGCCCCGCTCCCGCTTCGTCGCGGACCTCGCGGGCGTCAACCTGCTGCGCGGGCGGGGCCGCGGCGACCACGTCGAGCTCGAGAACGGCACCGGCGTGGCCGCGCCGGAAGCCGGCGACGGAGATGTGTTCGCGGTCATCCATCCGCGCGCGGTCGCGCTCTACACGTCGCGTCCGGAGGGCACGCCGCGCAACGTCTGGCGCGGCCGCGCCGAGGACCTCGACCTCCAGGGCGAGCGCGTCAGAGTCCGCCTCAGCGGGACCGTGCCCCTCGTCGCCGAGGTCACTCCGTCAGCCGTCCGCGAGCTGCACCTCGATGCGGGCGCCGAGGTGTGGGTCGCCGTGAAGGCGACCGAGGTGTCCGTCTATCCCGCGTAGGATCACCGCACGGTGACCCGAATGGTCCCCATGTCGAGCGTCGATGCGGCCTGGTTGGGCATGGAAGACCCGACCAACCTGATGATGGTGACGGGCGTGCTTGCCCTCGACGGCAAGGTCGACCCCAAGCGCCTTCGCACGCTGCTCGACAAGCGGCTTGCGCCTTTCGGCCGGTTTCACCAGCGCGTGGTCCGCCCGCGCTCCCGTGCCGGCATGCCGCACTGGCAGGACGACGAGCGCTTCGACATCGACAACCACGTGAGTCACATCGCGCTGCCCGCGCCGGGTGGCGACAAGGCGCTGCGCGAGCTGGTCAGCGAGCTGATGAGCACGCCGCTCGACATGACCAAACCGCTATGGCACGTCCACCTCGTCGACGGGTACGGCGGCGGATCGGTGGTGCTCGCGCGGATCCATCACTCGATCGCCGACGGCATCGCGCTGGTCCGCGTGATGCTGTCGCTGCTCGACTCAGCGCCTACCACGGCGGTGCCTCGCAAGCGATCGGAACACCAGAACAACAATCGGGGGCCGCTCGACTGGCTGCCCAGGCTGCTGGACGACCCGGGCCGCATCGCGGAGGGCGCGTACCGGCTGGGCCGGCTCGTCCTCCTGCCGCCCGACCAGCAGACCGCCTTCAAGGGCAAGCTGGGACGCCGCAAGCGTGCGGCCTGGTCGAAACCCGTCCCGCTCGACGATTTCAAAGCGATCGGCAAGGCGTTCGGGGCGACCGTCAACGACGTGCTGATCGCAACCGCGACCGGCGCCCTGCGCCGCTACCTCGAGGCGCGCGGCGAGCCGACCGGCGGCGTGTCCATCCGCGCCTCGGTCCCCGTCAACCTGCGGCCGGCGGACGAGGCGCTCAAGATGGGCAACTCCTTCGGCCTCGTCTTCCTGACCCTGCCCATCGGCACTGTCGACCCGGTGAAGCGGCTGCGCTCGATCAAGAAGGAGATGGACGAGCTCAAGCGATCGCCCGAGGCGCTCGTCGCGTACGGCCTGCTGAACCTGATGGGCTTCGCCCCGGTCGAGGTCGAGAGGTTGGGCCTCCGCTTTTTCGGCAGCAAGGCTTCGGCGGTGCTGACCAACGTGCCCGGCCCGCGCGAGCCGCTGTACCTGGCCGGCCGCAAGCTGGACCGGGTGATGTTCTGGGTGCCGCAGTCGGGCCGGCTCGGGCTGGGGATCAGCATCCTGAGCTACGCGGGCGGCGTCATGCTCGGGGTGGCCACCGACGAGGGCCTGGTCCCCGACCCCGAGAAGATCGTCGAGGGCTTCGAGAAGGAGTTCCGCTCGCTCCGCCAGAAAGCCCATGTTTAGCCGATCTGTTGCTTGGTAATCTTGTAAGCACCATGGTCGAGGCAGTGACCGAGAGCGAAGCTCTAGACGCCTATTCTTCGATCGTCACCTCCGTCGCGGAGAAGGTTCTCCCGTCGGTTGCCAGCCTGCGCATCGGGCGCGGCGGCCGCGGTTTCGGCGGCGCCGGCTCCGGAGTCGTCATCACGCCCGACGGCTTCCTGGTCACCTCGGCCCACGTCGTCGCGGCGGGCGGCGCGGCCAGCGCGTCGTTCATCGACGGCGCCGAGTACGACGTCGACGTCGTCGGCGCCGACCCCCTCTCCGACCTGGCCGTGGCCCGCGCCCGCGCTGCCAGCCTCCAGCCCGCTCGCGTTGGCAATGCCGACCAGCTGCGGGTCGGTCAGCTCGTCGTCGCCATCGGCAACCCGATGGGATTCGCCGGGTCCGTCACGTCCGGGGTCGTCAGCGGGTTAGGCCGCTCACTGGCGACCGCGGACGGCAACGGCCACCGGCGCTTCATCGAAGACGTGATCCAGACCGACGCGGCGCTGAACCCGGGTAACTCGGGCGGCGCGCTGGCCGACTCGCAAGCCAGGTTGATCGGCGTCAACACCGCCGTCGCCGGCATGGGCCTCGGGCTGGCGGTGCCGATGAACGGCACGACCCAGGCCATCCTCGCCGCGTTGATGCGGAACGGGCGCGTGCGCCGCGCCTACCTCGGCATCGCGGGAGGCACGCGACCCCTGACCCCGGCGATGGCGCAGCGCCTTGGCCGCAAGGCGGGCGTCGAGGTGAACGAGGTCGTAAGCGGCAGCCCGGCCGCCGGGGGCAAGCTGCGCGCCGGCGACGTCATCGTTTCAGTGGGCGACGTCGGCGTCACCAAGGCCGGCGACCTGCAGCGGCTCATGGTCGAGGCGAGGATCGGCGCGAAGCTCGTGCTCGAGGTGCTGCGTGGGGACCAGCTGCTGAAACTCGATGTCGTTCCAGTCGAGCTGACCTAAAGCACTAAGATCGGCCTTCGTGGCCAAAAAGGAGGTCCGCGACCTGCTCCGCGCCCAGGTCAGAGACGGACGCTTCCGGATGGCCGACGTCGACCCCGACTCACATCCCGGCCTGAAGGGCGGCAAGAGCCGAGCCCAGGGCGACATCGACAAGAACCAGGACGTCCTCTTCAACTGGCACGAGCGCCTCTACGCGGAGCACAAGCGCTCGCTGCTCGTCGTGCTCCAGGGCATGGACACGAGCGGCAAGGACGGCACGGTCACCCACGTCGTGAGGAACTTCAACCCGCAGGGCGTGTTGATCACGCCGTTCAAGGCCCCGACGCCCCAGGAGAAGCGGCACGGATTTCTCTGGCGCATCCGGCGCCGGCTGCCCGTCGCCGGCGACATCGGCGTCTTCAACCGCTCGCATTACGAAGACGTCCTGATCGCTCGCGTGCACGCGCTTGCACCGCCCGACGCGCTTGAGCGCCGGTACGTCCAGATCAACAACTTCGAGAAGCAGCTCGCCCGGTCAGGCACACGGATCGTGAAGCTGTGCCTCCACATCTCATACGCCGAGCAGCGCAAGCGCCTGATCGACCGGCTCGAGAATCCCGACAAGCACTGGAAGTTCAGCGAGCACGACATCGACGAGCGCGCCTACTGGGACGACTACATGAGCGCGTACGGGTTGGCGATCACGCAGTGCTCCACGAGATGGGCGCCGTGGTACGTGATCCCGGCTAACGACAAGGTGTACCGCAACTGGGCGGTGACCATGATCCTGCTCGAGACGCTGCAGGAGATGAGCCCGCAGTACCCCCATCCCAGGCTCGACATCAGGGGGCTCATGAAGCGCCTCAAGGCGTAGCCAAGGCCGCCGGGTTGATAGTTAAGGAATCGCTAAGTTTCGTTTCGGGAGGATGAGATGACCCGCATGCGCCTCGCCGGCTGGCTTGTGGCAACCTTCCTGGTCGCCGCGTGTGGTACCAGCGGCGGCGGGAACAGCGGCGCGACCAACTCCTACGCCGGCAAGACCATCAAGCTCGGCGCCGTCCTGTCCATCACAGGGGCGGGCGGCGTGTACGGCCCCCAGAGCCGCGACGGCATGAGGCTCGCGGCCAAGCAGATCAACGCTTCAGGCGGCGTCAACGGAGCCATGATCGACATCTCCTTCGAGGACGACACCTCCGACAAGGCGACCTCGCAGGCGAAGGCCCAGACCCTGATCGAGTCGAACCAGGTCCTGGCGCTGCTCGGACCGACGCTGTCCAACTCGGCCGTGGCGGTTCACCCCCTGGCCGAGAGCTTGAAGACGCCGATCCTGGCGGTGAGCACCACCGGGATCCACATCGTCCCGGACTGCAACTGGACCGCGGCGAACCCGACCACCACGCCGTGCAAGTACGTGTTCCGCGACAGCCTGGGCGAGGAAACGGCGATCCCGGACAACATCAAGTCCTACTCCAACGACGCGCACCCCAAGACAGGCGTGCTGCTCGTCGCCCAGGACGACAAGTTCTCGAGTGACGGCGGCAAGATCGTGCAGAACACGGTCGGCAGCTACAACATCCAGCTCCTGAAGACGATCCCCTTCAGCAAAACCGAGGCCGACCTGATGCCGTACGTCACGCAGGCGGTCCAGCTGAAGCCCGATGTGATCTTCGTCACGTCGCTCGGCGGCATCCCCGCGAAGATCATGACCGCTGGCCGCAACCTCGGCTGGCAGGGCCAGTTCCTCGGCGGCAACGGCTTCAACACCGCGACCGTTTCGGCTCAGGCCGGAGGGGCTGGGAAGGGCGCGCGCAGCGCGAGCGCCTGGTACCTCGGCAACACGTTTCCGTCGAACTCGGATTTCGTGAGCGCGTACAAGACCGAGTACAACAAGGACCCGGACCAGTTCGCGGCGCAGGGCTACACCGCGATCAAGATCCTCGCTGACGCGGCAAAGCGCGCCAACCTCACGTTCAGCGACCTCGCGGGCGACCGCGACAAGCTGCGCACCGCGATGGAGACCGTGAACATCCAGTCGCCGCTCGGGCCTTTCCAGTTCACCGCGACCCACGACGTCAAGCAGACGGTGTGGATCATCGAGATGGACGGCAACGGCGGCTTCAAGCTCGACCACCAGATTCCAGCCGGCTAATAGATAGGACATGAAACAGCTCGGGGGCCAGCTCGGACCAGCCCCTCCGGCCCTACGGGCCACCTCCCCATAAATGGGGAGGAGCTACCTCTCCTGAATGGGAGGAGCTACCTCTCACCTATACCAATAAAAAAGCCCCGAGCCTAGGCTCGGGGCTTTCCTGGTTGTCGAACTTACGCGACGCGGACGCTCTTGGCGCGCGGGCCCTTCGGGCTCGACTCGATTTCGAACGAAACCTTCTCGCCACCCTGCAGTCCGTCGAAGTCACCTTCGGTTCCACTGCGGTGGAAAAAGTATTCCTGTCCGTCCTCGGCCTCTGCCAAGGAGTATACCCGGAATCCGGCTGGGGCTAACCCCGGGCCGCTTCGGCCACCCTCCGGGCCCTGGATTGGTCGACCTCGGTGAGGTGCCGTTTGCGCAGCCGCAGGTGCTTGGGCGTCACCTCGAGGAGCTCGTCGTCGGCGAGGAAGTCAAGTGACTGCTCCAGGCTCAGCTTCGAGGCGGGCGTGAGGCGCACCGAGATGTCGGAGGTCGACGAGCGGACGTTCGACTGCTTCTTCTCGCGGCACACGTTCACGCGGATGTCGCCAGGGCGCTTCTGGATGCCCACGATCATCCCCTCGTAGACCTCTTCGCCGGGCTCGATGAAGGTCGTCCCCCGCTCCTGCGCCCCGGCCAGCCCATACGTGAGCGACGTACCGGGCGAGGACGCGGTCAGGGCGCCGTTGCGCTGCTCGCGAAACTCGCCGACCCAGGGCCGGTAGCCGATGCCGATGGAGCCCATCAAGCCGGTGCCCGCCGTGATGGTCAGGAATGCGTTGCGAAACCCGATCAGCCCGCGCGTTGGGATCATGTACTCGAGGCGCACCCCGCCCTTCTTGTCGTAGACGATCTCGATCATCTCGCCCCGCCGCTTGCCGAGGGCCTCGGTCACGCCACCGACGTTCTCCTCGCGCACATCCACGGTCAGGTGCTCGACCGGTTCCATGCGCTGGCCGTTGATGACCTTGATGATGGCCTCAGGCCGCGAGACCTCGAACTCGTAACCCTCGCGACGCATCGTCTCGATCAGCACCGCGAGGTGAAGCTCGCCGCGGCCGCTGAGCAGGAATCGCTCGGCGACATCCGTGTCCGCGACGTGCAGCCCGAGGTTGGTGTCGAGCTCCTTGTACAGGCGCGCGCGCAGCTGGCGCGTGGTGGAGAACTTGCCCTCGCGCCCTGCAAAGGGCGACGTGTTGACGCCAAACGTCATGCGGACGGTCGGTTCTTCGATCTCGATCCGGGGCAGTGCGTCAGGCGCCTCGGGATCGGCCAGCGTGTCGCCGATCGCCACGTCCTCGAGGCCGGTGAGCAGCACGATGTCGCCGGCGCTCGCCCGCGGGACGGCGACGCGATCGAGGCCGCGGTACATCAGCACCGACACGACCTTGACCCGCCTCGGCTCGCCCTCCCCCAGCACCGCCACGGCATCGCCCTGTGCGATCGAGCCACGCGAGATGCGCCCGATCGCCATCGTGCCCGTGTAGTCGTCGTACGCGCGGTTGGCCACCAGCATCTGGAAGCCGCCCTGCTCGGCGACCGGCGGCGGAACGTGGTCGATGATCGTCTTGAAAAGCGGTTCGAGGTCCGGGCCGAGCGCGTCGGGGCTGAGGCCCGCCCGCCCCTCCTTCGCGATCGAGTAGATGACCGGGGCAACTAGCTGGTCGGCCTCTTCCGCGAGCTCGAGGAAGAGGTCGTGCACCCGCTCGAGCGTCTTCGCCGGGTCGGCGTTGGCGCGGTCGATCTTGTTGATGACGATCACGATCCGCAGCCCGGCCTCAAACGCCTTGCGCAGGACGAAGCGCGTCTGCGCCATCGGGCCTTCGGCCGCGTCCACGAGCAGCAGGCACCCGTCCGCCATGTTCACGACGCGCTCGACCTCGCCTCCGAAGTCGGCGTGGCCCGGCGTGTCGATGATGTTGATGGTCACGTCGCCGTGGCGGACCGAGGTGTTCTTGGCCAGGATCGTGATGCCCTTCTCGCGCTCCAGGTCGTTGCTGTCCATGATCAAAGTCCCCACCTCCTGGTTGTCGCGGAAGGTGTGGCTCTGCTTCAGCAGGGCGTCGACCAGCGTGGTCTTGCCGTGGTCGACGTGGGCGATGATCGCCACGTTGCGGATGTCGTGCCGGAGGTTGGCTGAAGGCATAGGGGCAGCAAGGCAATATACGGGCTGCCGATGAAAAGCCGACTTTTCCTGGCTGCCCTGCTTGGACTCTGGGCGGTGCCCGTCCTGGCCTCTCCCGTCCACGCTGACGAGGGTTGGATCATCACCTCCTTCCACTCGGACATCCACATCGAGGCCGACTCGAGCCTCACCGTCTTGGAGGACATCAAGGTGGACCTCGGCTCGCAGGCGAAGCACGGCATCTTCCGCACCATCCCGGTCAAGTCCAGGTACGACGCCAGCCACGCGCGCGTCTACGGCTTCAGCCTCCCAACGGTGACCGACGGCTCGAAGACGGTTCCCTTTCAGCAGACGCTTGACGCCTACAACGACACGATCAAGATCGGCGACCCCAACATGTTGGTCAGCGGCGCGCAGCGCTACGTGATCACGTACCGATACAGCGGCGTGATGAACGCCTTTTCCGACCACGACGAGCTCTACTGGAACGTCGACGGCGGCAGCTGGCCGGTGCCGAAGAAGGACGTGAGCGCGACGGTGTTCTTCCCGCCCGGTTCCTTCCAGAAGGCGGCCTGCTACCAGGGCCCGACCGGGTCGACCGAAACATGCACGTCCGGGCAGAGCGGCGGCACGGCGACGTATGGGTCCACGCGACAGGTCGGCTCCGGCGAGCAGATGTCAGTGGTGGTTGCCCTCGACAAAGGCGCGGTCAAGGTTCCGCCACCGGTGCTCGTCTCGCGACTCAGGGACTTCCCCCAGGGCGCGTTCGACATCAACCCCGCGACCCTCGCGGCGAGCGCGCTGGTCCTCATCGCGTGTATCGGGCTGATCGTCAGGTTCTGGTGGCTGCATGGACGCGATCGCGCCTACCTCACGCAGTACTACCTGACCAACGACCCGCGCGACCAGGTCGAACCCGTCTTCCACCATGACCCGGTCGTCGTCGAGTTCGGCCCGCCCCAGGACCTGCGTCCGGCGCAGCTGGGCCTGGTCCTCGACGAGAGCGCGGACACCAAGGACGTGACCGCGACGATCGTCGACATGGCCGTGCGCGGCTTCCTCACGATCAGCGAGGTCCCGGGCAAGAAGGACTGGTTCTTCACCCGCAAGCCGGGCGAGGTTCCCGGAATGCTCTCCTACGAGAGGACCCTCTTCGACGGCCTGTTCCAGAACGGCCGCCAGCAGGTGAAGGTCTCCGAGCTCAAGGGCACCTTTCTGACGACCTTGCGGTCCGCCGAGACCGAGGTGTATTCCGACGCGATGTCGCGGAAGCTCTTCCGTTTCCGTCCCGACCTCATGCGCGGCCTCGCGATCCTGATCGCGATCGTGGGCATCGTGCTTGGAGGCTTCATCGCCTTCGGTCTCGGCACGTTGTTCGGATTCGGCCTGGTCGGCATCGCTGCGATCATCGCGAGCCTGGTGCTGCTCGCGACCCATCGGGCCCTGTCCACGCGCACCGCTGCCGGGCGCGACGTGATGCAGCACGCGCTCGGCTTCCGCCTCTACATGACGACCGCGGAGAAGTACCGGCAGCAGTTCGCCGAGAAGGCCGAGATCTTCACCCAGCTCCTTCCCTACGCCATCGTGTTCGGCTGCGTCAGCCGGTGGGCGAAGGCGTTCGAAGGCCTCGACACAAGCGCGTCCAGCGGTTGGTATTCGGGCGGCCGGCCGTTCCAGGCCGCGTTCCTTGCCGGCGGCCTCGAGTCGATGAACTCGAGCCTCGCCGGCGCCATGTCCACCGCGCCCGCCTCCAGCGGCTCGAGCGGATTCGGCGGCGGCGGTTTTTCAGGGGGTGGCGGCGGCGGAGGCGGCGGGGGCTCCTGGTAGCCGGCTTGCAAACCGGAGCCAGTTCGGATTGAATCTAGCTTCGACTGCGGCGGCCTGTCGTTCTACGGGGGAAGACGATGGGGATCCTGCTGACTTTTCATCAGTCGTACCAGCCGGTGCTGGGCAGCGTCTTCCTGTCCGCCATCGTGGCCGGACTGCCGCTCTACGTGCTGTTCGTCACCCTGGCCGTCCTGCGCCTGCCGGCGTGGCTGTGCGCCCTGGCGGCAATGCTTACCGCGTTCGTGCTCGGGTGGCTGATCTGGGGCATGCCCTTCGGCGTCTCGGTGGGCGTCGCCACCGAGGGCATGGCGTTCGGCCTCTGGCCGATCAGCTGGATCGTCTTGAACGCCGTCTTCTTCCACAACCTGACGGTGGCGAGCGGCGACTTCGACGTCATCAAGCGCTCGCTGACCCGGCTGACCACTGACCGCCGACTCCAGACCTTGCTGGTCGCGTTCTCGTTCGGGGCCTTGCTGGAAGGCATCGCGGGATTCGGCGCCCCGGTGGCCATCACGGCATCGATCCTGGCGAGCCTCGGCTTCGAGCCCGTGACGGCGGCGGTCCTTGCCCTGCTCGCCAACACGGCGCCGGTCGCCTTCGGGTCGATCGGCATCCCCGTGGTGACGCTGGGCGGACTGGTCGCGCCGATTCTCGGCCATAAGGACGCGACCTCGACCACCCTCGCCCTGTCGGCGATGGTCGGGCGCCAGCTGCCGCTCTTCTCGATCATCATCCCCGCCTACCTTGTGGTGGTCCTGGCGGGCTTCCGCAAGATGCGCGAGATCCTGCCCGCGGTGTTGGTGACGGGCATCTCGTTCGCCATCGTCCAGTTCCTGATCTCCAACTTCGTCGGACCCGAGCTGACCGACATCATCGCGGCGCTCGTCTCCATGGGCTGCCTCGCGCTGCTGCTCAGGTTCTGGCGGCCGAAGGAGATCTGGGTTTTCCCGCACGAGCCGACCCCGGCGTCTTCGGTCGCGCGGCCGCGCCGTGTCATGGGCGGCTCATCGGCGTTCGACAAGATCGACCCACCGGCGCGAATCGCGCGCGCCTACGCCATGTACCTGGTGCTCGTGGTCGTGATCCTCATCGGCCAGATGGGCAACCTGCCGTGGTGGTCCGGCCACCCGGTCGGCGACCCCAAGAGCGCGCTGCACGCTCCCGCCAACGTCACGGCCGATCTCAAATGCGGAACGCCGGGCTTTCTTTTGTGCCCGACGCCGTGGATCGGCTCAAGCCCGACGAAGGACCGCCAGGCGTTCAAGTTCCCCGACTGGAACTTCCTGTGGCCGGGGACCTATGAGATCAAGAACGGCAAGCCGGTTTCGCTGATCTTCCGGGAGAAGCCGATCGTCTCGAAATCGACCGAGTATCCGCTGGCCTTCGACTGGAACTTCCTGGCCGCGGCGGGATCCCTCGTCCTTTATGCAGGCGTGGTCGCGTACCTGATCATGCTGCTGGCCGGGGCGCGTCTCAATTTCTTCGCCGTGTACAGACGCACGGTGCGGCAGCTCGCCCTGCCCATCGCGACGATTGCCTTGATCCTCGCCATCGCGCAGCTGATGAACTACTCGGGCATCACGTCGAGCCTTGCCATCGCGCTGTCCAAGACGGGCTTCATATTCCCGTTCGTCGCGGCGTTCCTGGGCTGGTTGGGCGTGTTCCTGACCGGAAGTGACACGTCATCCAATACGTTGTTCGGCCCCCTGCAGGCGCAGACCGCGCAGCAGCTGCACAACGTGAGCCCGATCCTGACCGCCGGCACGAACTCGTCCGGCGGCGTGATGGGCAAGATGATCAGCCCGCAGAACCTGTCGGTCGGGGCCGCGGGCGTGAACAAGGTGGGATCGGAGGGCGAGATCTTCCGCCGCGTGATCCGCTACAGCCTGATCCTCACCGCCGGGGTGGGGGTGGTCGCGATGATCGAGGCCTACGTAATCCCGGGGATCGTCCCGACGCCGTAACCCCCAGAGCCGCCGCGCCCGTTCAACCCACGTGGTGCCGAGACCGGGGAGTCTGGTTACGGCGGGGGGACAGCCGGAGCGTGGAACGTCGAAAGGGTCGTTCCGATGGCCCCGAGCAGCGGCTGGAACGCTATTGCGTCCGGAGTGATGGCGATGCTCCTGATGGTGACGCCGACTCCGGGCGGCAGCTGCAAAAGGATCAGCATCTGAGTCGTAACCGCGGGTATTGCCCGGTTCACCCAGTCGGTCAGCGCACCGCGCACCAACTGACCGACGATTGGGGTGACCAACGGGGCCAGGGTATTGACCAACGCTCCGAGCAGGCTCTCGGAAAGCTGGACCTGAACCGGGCTGGCACCGGCGAGAGCCACCTGAACGATCGCAGAGCCGTCCACCGAGGTCGAGGGGAAGAGGCCGACGGACACGCTGGCCGAATAGCTCGTTTGCGGCAAGGGCACGTTGGCAAACTGACCGGACAGCAGTCCGTTGATGCCGACAGTAACGCTGTCTTGTCCGAGGCTGGCCGTGACTGCATCGACCGTGGCCGACAGGGTCGGGGTCAGCGACTGGGGCGGCGGCCGAAAAGCCGCTGCCCAGCTGTTGAGATGCTGTTGTGTCATGCGCAGGACAGGTCCGATGACGACCTCGATGCGCAAAGAGCCCGGGACGTTGTTCAAAGGACCTGAATTGAAGTCGACGCCGGTGATTTGTTGAATGCCGGTGGTCGCCACTGTGATCGCGGCGCGTGCCGGCACCGGGCCGTGGAAACCGAACGCCGCGCCCTGGACCGGACTCGCCTCCGACTGGACCGGCGAATTTCCTGTGAGATCCCACAGAGAGGCCATCTGGGACCCGACTTGAGCGGATCCACTTGCGTCCATCAGAACAACGTTCCCGGTCACCGCGGCGGAGTGCACCTTTATGCAGTCGGCGAGGGCGCTGCGGACCGCGGTCAGCTGCGCTCGCAGGGCGCCGAGCTGCGCCAGACCGCTCCAGGCGTCACCGCCGACCGCGTTACCCACCTTGGCGGCGAGGGCAGTGTACTGCTGCTCTAAAGAGGTGACCTGGTCTGCGAGAGCCTGGCAGTCGCCGGGTACCGCCGCCATGTCAGATGGTTACTCCTCTTTTTCGAATGCGTCCATGGTATCCGGGGTAAACCCGGCTCCAGGAACCCGGTTTTGAGTCCAACGTAGCCTGATATTCATTGCTCATGAATACGGTGGTGGTGCCGAGACCGGGAGTCGAACCCGGACGTCCTTGCGGACATCGGTTTTTGAGACCGACGCGTCTGCCAGTTCCGCCACCTCGGCGCTTCCCAGAGGGGCTTCGACCATATCATTCGGCGGTGCGCATCGCTCTCGGCGCGGCCCTGGTCTCGCTCCTGCACGCCCAGTTTCACCCCCAGCGCCGCGTCGAGCCCCGACGCCAGCCCGGCCACGACCGGTCCGATCGCCAGCGGGCCACGGATCCAGCCGCCCCCCGTCACCCCACCGACGCCGCCCGGCACGAACCTGCCCGACTTCGCCTGCTCCGACGCGTCCGGCGGCAAGACGGGCGTCGCCAACTTCACCGCTGCGCGCGCCGCCGAGGTGCCGGCCTACGACCGCTTCGTCCTCCAGTTCGACCCGATCGTCCCGACCTACACGGTCACGAGGCAGGCCAAACCTGTCTTTCCTTTGGGCGCCAGTGGGCAGAACGTCACGCTGTCCGGCAGCGCGGGCGTGCTGATCAGCGTCCACTCGGCGACAGGCGCGACCACCTTCCAGGGCGACGCCGACATCGTCCACCCCGAGTTTCAGGTCTTGAAAGAGGCGCGCCAGACCCAGGATTTCGAGGGCACCGTCTCGTGGGGCCTGGGCCTGAGCAAGCCCGCGTGCATGCGCGCCTTCGTCCTCAATGATCCGGCGCGCTTAGTCGTCGATTTCCAGATCACTACCAGCTAATCTCCCCGGCGATGGCGATCCAGCCACCGCCCGCACCACCCGTCACCCAGCCGGCAACTCC
>WNFD01011797.1_pt1 | contig 14132 bp, 18 predicted proteins | sample 5400491 | NCBI WGS metagenome assembly WNFD01 (sample SAMN13153343, study PRJNA577476) | soil metagenome | isolation source: 120 cm saprolite under Douglas fir tree site 2 hole 2 replicate 2 | place: USA:California | collected 2015-04-18
TGTTACTCTTCGTCGGGGCGGTCTTCTACCAGTACCTCGAACACTCGCTGGAGGCGAGCCTGGACTCGACACTGCAAATCCGCACGCAGCAGATCGCCGGGGGTATCGTGTTCCGAGGTGGCACGATCACGATCCGCGATGTGGCGGGCGAACTGCCCGGCTTCGACGCCAACCCGCACGACCAACAGCTCTCGCATGTCGATGCGAACTTCGGGGTGCTGGTGCGCCTGCTCGATGCCCACGGGCAGCTTGTACATGAGACGCCCGCCTTTCGCGCCCTGCTTGTTCCCCATCTGAGCGTCACGCAGCCCTTGCAGGGCACCCCCTGGCAGGGGACGGTCAGCCTCCGTGACGGGCAGGAGGTGCGGCTCTACAGCCGGGCGCTCACCGAAAACGGCCAGACCTTTGCCGTGATCCAGGTGGGAGAGTCGCTGGTAGAGCTCCATACCCTCCTGCACGATCTGGTCGGAGAGCTCCTGGTCGTGGGGCTCCTGGTCTTGCTCGCCTGCGCCGTCGGCAGCTACTGGCTGGCAGCACGCGCCTTCGCGCCGATTCAGCGCCTGGCAGAGATCGCCAGGCGCATCAAGGCGGGCGATCTCCGAAGCCGCGTCCCGGTCCCGAGGGCACACGACGAGGTGCAGTACCTGGCGCTCACCCTCAACGAGATGATCGACTCCCTGGAGCAGGTGGTCATCCGCCAGCGGCGCTTCGTGGCCGATGCCTCCCACGAACTGCGCACGCCGGTCGCCGTGATACGCAACAAGACGGACGTCGCCTTGCTCGCATCTGGCACGCGGCAGGACTACGTCGCGGTCTTACACGAGATTAACGCGGAGGCCGAGCGCCTCAGCCATCTCATCAGTGACCTGCTGGCGCTGGCGCGGGGCGATGAGGGGCAGACGCAGTTTGAACGGGAGCCGGTGCGCCTGGACCTCTTGGCCAGGGCAGTGGCGGCCAACGCGAACCTGCTGGCTTCCGAGCGCGGCATCACGCTCGAGGTGCAGGGGCGCGAACCGGTCACGATGCTGGGGGATGAAGCGCGGCTGATCCAGGTCTTCATGAACCTCGTGGATAATGCTGTGCGCTACACCAATCCTGGTGGGCGTGTGACGGTGACCGTCGAGAACACGCAGGACCAGGCGCTTCTCTCCGTCCACGATACCGGGATCGGGATCGCCCCTGAGCACCTGCCGCATCTCTTTGAGCGCTTCTACCGGGCCGACCCGGCGCGGGGGCGGACAGGAGGCAGCAGCAGTGGGCTCGGGCTCTCCATTGTCGAGTGGGTCGTCCGTGCGCATGGGGGGACGGTCTCGGTCGAGAGCCAGTTTGGACAGGGCTCCTGTTTCACGGTGACGTTGCCCCTGGCCTCCCTCACCGAGGAGCGTACACTTCCCCTGAGAAGTGTCACAGCGTAGATGCGTTCGCGCTCTCATCTCCAGGCTCTCTCTCTACCGACCAGGAGTGGCAAGTTGGCCTATGAGGCTCTGCCGAGAGCTTTACAACGTTTCGTGGACAAGGGCGCGGGAAGAGGCCGATTCCCCCATGATGGTGAGCGAGCTTTCGAGATCAGAAGCTTTCCCTACTCCCCATGCAGATCTGCTCAGGGTTTGCGAGCGCTTGTACATTTCGCTCGCGGGCCAAATAGTTCTGGAGACCATTCCATTTCGGAGGCTGAACAATTAATCAATCTCGAACAACAGAGGAGGATCACAGATGATGTTTTGACCACAGAATTTGTGCTTTGTCGAATAATGATTCCCGCTTCTTCTTTGGAGAAAAGAACGACAAAACTAGCAGAGAAGCCTCCTCATCGTTGTTTCTACCAAAAACAACGATGAGGAGGCTTCTCATGTTGTCATGCTCCGATCGCCCTCTTCCCGATCATGATCGGCGCGTCTCAGCTCTAGGCCAGCACCACGGCGATGAGGTAGGCGACATACGCTCCTACCAGGAGACCACCCATCACACGAGGGATCTTCCCATACCAGACACAAGCCAGCAGTGCCAGATGAACGACGACCATCACGGGTAAGGCGAGAAAGGTGACATGAGGGTCTACCGGAATGGAGTGAATGGCGGCTGCCAGTCCAAGGGTGACCAGCAGATTGTAGGCGAAGGAGCCAAGGATGCCGCCCACCAGAATATCAGCGCGTTGCTTGCGGGCCGCACTCACCCCAGCGCAATCATCTCTGCCCCGGTCCCAAGCGAGACAATCGTGGCTCCGACGGCCCCCTGACCGATGCCAAGACGCTGAGCAAGCCGAAGTGCCCCTCCACAATGGCTGGACCTCCCAGAGCCATTGTGGACAGACCACCGAAGGTGAGCAGGACCGGTTTCCACTGCAGACGAGGGCGTGATCGAGCTTCCAGGTCGCCATGAGCGTCGTCGTCGTCGTCAGCCTCTGCGAGACGCTTGACTGCCCTCCGTTCTGTCCAAAACAGGAAGACCGTGTACCCCACAAACACCACCAGGAGGAGCATCCCTTCCAGTTGCGTGACCACGCCCAGAAAGAGCAGGACCACAGGGATGACCGAGACGAGCGTCGCGATCACCGCTTGTCGTCGCATGCTCCGGTCAATCACCATAGGAAAGATGAGTGCCGAAAGACCCAGGGCAGCGGTCATCATGGTGACATTGGTGCCAATAACGTTGCCCACCGCAAGGGCGGGAGCGCCGCGAGCCGAAGCAATGGCTGCGGTCAGCATCTCCTCTGGTTCCAGTCCCGCCAGCAGGACTCCGACGACCACCGCACTAACGCCAAGCGCGCGTGCCAGCTCACCTGCTCCATCCACAAACCAATCCGCACCGGCGAGCAGCAGACCAGTCCCGATGACGAGCAGGAAAAGCGCGATGAGCAACGCTACCATGTCTCACGTTCCTCTCCTTCCTCCTGCGCCGAACCGGTCTGCAATGCCTCCTCCAGGTTCGGCGTGGGCAGGCCTTCCTGTTCGTAGACGGTGGTAGTGAACACCTGTAACGCCTGGCGGCAGTGCGCGAGGCGCTCTTGCGCTGCTCGGCTTGCGGGACCCGGAAAAAAGTCCCGCTGCTGGATCTTGCGCAGCCAGCGGGAGAATCTCAGCAGATCTTGCTCGTTTTCCTCCAGCTCCGCAAAGGTAAATTTGCGAGTACGCGTTTCCTTCTCCAGTTCTTGCAGAAACTCCTCGCAGCGCTCGCCAAATTCCTGGTACTCCTTGTTCCGCTCCCCCTGAAAGCGTGCGATCAGATCGGCCTGAATCCGTGCGCTCATTGCTTTGGCTTCGAGAAAGAAGCCACTGCCCCCCTGCTGTTCCAGCTCGGTGAGCAGTGTCTGGAGGAGCTGTTCCTGGGCTGGAGCATGGGGGAGCATCCAGGCCCCGGCTTGCAGGTTGATCGCACCAGCCTGCTGCAGGCGTCTCCAGACCAGCACGCGCAGACTCGATGGCGTGGCTGGCGTTTGGGGAAAGAACACAAGCCAGGTGTGGTCCGTCATCGTGGTTCTTTCTCTGTTCTTCTTACGCTGCTCATCGTGCTCCTTTTCGAGAGCGCATGTATTTCACTGTTCAGTACGCTGTGCGCTCGGTGCTGAGTGCTTCCCAGATTTCGGGGGCATGGTTAACAAACGTGGAGAGATGGCCCTCATCGGGATAAAAGGTCGCCGTGCAATGCGGCAATGCCTGCACCAGGAGACGGGCCGCAGCAGCTGGCATGACCCGATCCTGCTCTCCTTGCCACAGGAACAGCTTCTCGCAGGTGATCGCTTCGACCTGAAAGCCCCAGGGTCTGCTGTAGACCAGCCCGTCCTTCGTGGCCGCGTCGGTCGCCTGCCGGAAACACTCAGCCGTGGCCTGGGCAAACGCCTTTCTGATCTCCGGGATGCCTAACAACTGGTGGTCTGCCTCTCCCAGCCGTGCGCCAGCGCGGACGAGCTTCTTCTCGAGACTGGCTTCATCTGATCCTGAGAGCTGCATAGAAAGATGAAACAAGGCCCGAACCAGCCAGGGAACATGGACGAGCATCCAGACCTCTGAGCGCAACGCAAAGGAGCCAGCTTGCTGGAGGAAGGGGCCGGTCGCCGGGGAGATGAGTCCGCATGCCGTGAGCCGGTGTGGGATTTTGTAGGCGCAGGCCAGTGCATAGGGCGCACCTCCGGAGAAACCCACGATGGCGAACCGCTCGATGCCAAGCTGATCGGCCACCTCCACCACATCATCGGGCCAATCGAGCAGCCGGTAGCCCGGCTTCGGATCCGAGCGTCCGATACCAGGGCGGTCCAGGCTCATCAGTCGCACCCCAAGGCGTTCTGCCGCCGCAGTGACTGTCAGCACCTCTAAGCGTGAGGACCCATTGCCGTGACAATGGAAGATGGGAGTTCCGTCGCTCTTGCCGACCTCAAAAGCCTGCAGTCGTCGTCCATCGCGCAGCTGGATGGTGGAATCACCAGTTCTTCCTGTTGAGTTTGTCATCATGTTGCTCTCCGAAAAAAACAAACGTTTCTTAGCTAATTGAAACAGTTGTTGCATATCAGAGTATACACGAAAAGGCGCTCGTTGGCAAGAGCCCCTGATGGAAGGACACCGACTCTTCTGATTGGGGACACGTCATGAACATATCCAGGTCGAGAACAATCGGCTCAGAGCAGATGGAATGCCAGGGCAAGCCCAACGAGGATCAAGACCGCGGCGCGGTCTAGTTCGATCTGCGTTTTCCTTCGTCCGCCTCTCCTGGAGGCATTGCCTGTTCGGCCAGGCGGGAAGTCACGGAAGCCAGAGCCGCTCGTAGCTCAGCATCGGTGAGGGGACTTGCGGCGGCCAGTTTTCCATAGAGCCGGTCGATCTCGTGCTGTTTCTCGCGCAGTTCCCAGTCTTTGGCCGCAAGCTGCTGCTTCATCTCATCGAGCCTGCGGCGTAAGGCAGCGATCACCTGATCTTTGGTTCTGTCGCCAGCGCGATCTCGCGGCGCAAGCCGATAGTGCTGTCCCGCTTCCTCGATGGCGGCAAGCAAGTCGGGATGGAAGCGTCAGAACTGAGAACAAGGTGCAGTAGAGAGACCCTTCTTATGGTATACTGAGGGTCATTGAGCCCATCTTCATGAGGAGAAAATCATGAACTGCCCGCATTGCGCTTCACCTACCACCAAGGAACAGACCAAGAAGACGTCGCTGGGGTATCGGACATTCCGTTGCTCAGACTGCAAGCGAACTTTTAACGAGCGTACAGGGACGCCGTTCAACTTTCTGGAATATCCCACCGATATCGTCCTGCTCGTCGTGCTGTGGCGGCTGCGCTACAAGTTGAGCCTGCGGGATCTGGTTGAGATGTTTTTGGAACGCAGCTTTGAGTTCACGTATGAAGCAGTTCGAGACTGGGAAGAGCGCTTTGCCCCACTCATCGCAGATCAACTACGAATCAAGCGACGAGGGCAAGCGGGGCGGTCCTGGTACGTTGATGAAACCTATGTCAACGTCAAAGGGAAATGGTGCTATCTCTATCGGGCCATCGATCGCGATGGGAATCTGGTTGATTCCATGCTCAGTGAGAAGCGAGACATGGAGGCGTCCAAGCGCTTTTTCAAACAGGCTGCCGACGTTGTCGGCCACGCCCCAGAACGGGTGACGACCGATGGGCATGATTCCTACCTGCGTGCGATTCGTGAGACCCTGGGCAGTGACGTGCTCCACCGGACCAACCGCTATCTCAACAATCGACTCGAGCAAGATCACCGTGGCATCAAACAGCGCTCCTACCCCATGCGCGGATTCGGAAGCGTGACCTCGGCAGCACACTTCTGCAGAGCCTTCGGTGAGGTGCGCCAGTTCTTTCGGGTCCGGACCACGATGAAGCAACACGTTTCCTTGGCAGAACAACGCGCTGGGTTCCGTCAACGCTTGGATGCCTTGAAGGCTATGGTTGTGATGGCCTAACACAGAGAAGAATGGGGGTGAGGCCGTCAATCACAATCTTGTTAACTTCTGTGGTCTCAGCTCGACTTTGTACAATTTGGGGAAAAGAACCAGGCATGAGAGCCTCTTGAGGTAAGATAGAAGCTGACCAAAGCCATATCTTGCTCAGGAGGATGTTCATGCCCCTTCCCGATCCCATTATAGAAGTTTTGACGGTTTTTCGGCCACTGTTTACCGCTCCCACCTGGAGGAAACTGATGACGTTGTTAACCGGAACCCGGCTTTCGCAGGGACGCCGGACGGTCGCGGCAGCCCTGCGTGCTAGCGGCAACGATCAGGCGACCAATTGGAGCCTCTTTCATCACGTGCTCAACCGAGCGCGCTGGGCTCCTTTAGCCGTGAGTCGCCAGCTGCTCCTGCTCATCATCGAGACCTTTGTGCCAGCAGGCGCCTGTGTGGACCTGGTGATTGACGAAACGCTGGAGCGGCGCTGGGGCAGCAAGATCGAGCCTCCGAGGGCATTACCGCGATAGCGCTCTCTCTAGCCGAGAGCGGTCGGTGAGCAGCCCTGGCCTGCGATGGATCGTGATGGCAGTCGTCGTCACCGTGCCCTGGACGAAGCAGCGCTGGGCCTTGCCCTTTTTGTGTGTGCTGGCAACCACCCCGGAAGTCAGTGCACAACTGGGCAAGCGACACAAGACAGTGGCTCTGTGGGCTCACCAGATGATCAGCCTGGTCCGCCGCTGGCTTCCCGACCGGCCTATCAAGCTGATGGGCGATACCGCGTACAGTGTGCTGGAACTGGGTCTGCATGCCAATGCTCAGCAGGTGACTCTGATTACGACTGGCCGGTTGGATGCGGTGCTCCATGAGCCCCCTCCCGAACGCACCCGGCACACCATTGGGCGTCCCCGCGTCGTCGGCACACGCCTGCCTGCGCTGGAACAAGTCTTACGGGACCCGCAAACCCTCTGGCAGAAGCTCACCCTGGACTGGTACGGCGAAGGGGAGCGAACGGTGGAGATCTGTACCGGCACAGCGTTGTGGTACCGCTCTGGATACGATCCTTTGCCGATCCGCTGGGTCCTGACTCGTGATCCCAAGGGAAAGCGCCCCCCAAAGGCCATCTTTTCCACCAACCTGACTCAGACGGCAGAACAGATTGTCAGCGACTTCATGAAGCGCTGGAGTCTGGAAATAGTCCAACCGCAAATGACAAAAATGTACCTGCTCACTGTTGCGGGAGGTGGGGATCACATAGCGGATCTCCACCTCTTCGTTGGTCACGATGACTCGATCGATCATCAACTCCACCAACTGCCTTTTCTGCTCAAAGGTAGCCTGTTCCAGGCCGGCCTGTACCCGCTGACAAAACTCCTGGATCGAGTTCATCACCTGAGCGAGTTCAAGCTGTTGAGCTGCACTCGCCTCGAGTTGGCGCACCTGACTGGCCAATGCCTCCTGCCGCAGAGCTAAATCCTGCCGTCTCCGCTTCAACTCGTCTAGAGAAATAATGCCTGCCAGATAGGCTTCTGTCAAGCGCTCGACCTGCTGGTTCACACTGAGCTGTGCTTTGCGCAGATTCTCTCGACGCGCTTGCAGCTCTTGAGGAAGCCATGCACCTCCTTGTGCACGCAGCAGTGCCGCTTCGATGACCTCTGGATACATCAGAACTTCACAGATATCTTGCCAGATGAGTTCGTCCAACTGGCGAGCAGGTATCATCCGTGAAGAGCACTTCTCATCTCGACAGGATTGAACAGCGCCATTCTTGCCTCGGCAGAAGTAGTAGCGGTAGTTTTTATTCGTTCGCCCGGTACAGCCGAGATGACAGAGGCCACAACTGAGTAATCCTCGCAGCAAATACGAATGCTGTGTATTGTTGCGGCTGGCAAATTGCTGGTTATGAGCCAGTTTGCTTTGAACGCACTCAAAGTCTTGCTGGCTCACGATCGCTGGAACGTGTGCGACAGCGAGCCAGTCCTCAGGGGGCGTGAGCGTATGTCCACTCCGTGATTGGCTGACAGGCAGTAAAGGAGAATGCCGCTGGTGAGCAGGGTGAGATCGACTCCGACCAGCATAGACGGTTCCAGCATAAACGGGGTTTGTCAGGATGCCGCGGATGCTGGCTTGATTCCAGCGAGTGGCCCCGGATGGGGAGGGAATGCCTAGATCCATGAGGTGTTGCGCGAGCCCACAGAGGCTGTATCCTTCTTGCAGGTACGAACTGAACATCTGGGCGATCACCGGCGCTTCTGTTTCTTCCACGCGTACTCCCGGCGGATCACGTGGTCGATCAGGGTTCGTCCGATACCCATACGGAGGCCTCGTCCAAGGTAACAACGTGCCCGCCTGAAGCTTTTGGAGTCGCCCACGCCGCATTCGCTCACTGATGAGCGAACGTTCATACTCGGCCACGGCCCCACGGATCTGCAACAACAGTTGATCGTGCGGATCTTGGCTCATGGGACGTTCCAAGAACTCAACCAGGCAGCCTGAGCGTTCCAGCTCTTCGATCAAGAGCACTTGATGGACATACTTGCGCGCTAGCCGATCGGGGGCCGTAATCAACACGCGGTCAAAAGCGGCCTGAGCAGCTTGGTCACGTAGTCGATCTAATCCTGGACCTCCTCGTGCCAGACCCAGTCCTGTATCTGGCAATGAGCCTGGAGCCGCTCGAGCTGTTGTTCGATAGTTTGTGCTTGTGCCTGGCGCTGCGTCGAGACGCGTACATACACAGCTATTCTCATCTCACTTCTCCTGTATGAGCCGAACCCTGACAACAGGTGCGGAGGTCTGCTGCAAGGGCTGACACCGGGTCCAGTGCAGGAGATTCTGATAGACCCGATCCCAGCGATGGTGGGCATCCGGAATCGCAATAAACTGACGACGAAGCTTCCATTGATAGGTCTTCATTGGTTCCTCCATTCCCAAATGGCTTCTTAGGAGGAGGATACCTCAAGTCATCCCCTGAATGTTGGAGGCGTAAGCGCAACGGCAGGTGGTGATGGGAGAGCTGCAGTTGTCTTTGACGGGTCATGCAGAATTTGTCATTTGTGATTGCGCCATTGAAGTGACCTTTGAGGAGGGGCGCGCCCAGTTGGGCATCGAGACGCAACGCCAATGGTCGGATCGAGCCATCGAACGCTCGACTCCACTGCTCTTTGGCCTCTACAGTCTGGTGGCACTCTTTGGGCAAGCTTTGCATCCCGATGGCTGCGTTCCAGTCGCTCAAGCCGCCTGGTATCGCAAGCAGATCGCCACTTTCCGTGATGTGCTTGCTGTCGTCAGGCGGCATGTGTGGGGCCAGGGGACTTTTCCCACATCACCCATTGATCCTGGCGTGGTTTTAGTGCCCCGCTCTACTCTTGAGCGGTTGTCTTGGGCCGTCTGTTATTGAGTTGGCAATGTACAAAGCCGAGCTCAGAAGCTGTGTGCAAAGGCTTGAGAAGGTCGATGAGGGGAAATAAGGCCAATGAAGAGGCCTGATGAGCGGATCGGTAAGGAAGCGAGCCGGGTGGTAAAATAAGGGAGGAGGGAAAAAGAAAAGAGAATCCCGGAAAGGGAACGAGGGAAGAGGTGGGGAGATGAAACGAAGAAGCTACCCAAGCGATCTGAGTGAGCAGGAATGGGCGATTCTCGAGCCACTTATTCCGCCTGCCAAGCCTGGTGGGCATCCACGCACCACCGACCTGCGCGAAGTGATCAATGCCATCTTGTACCTGGATCGCACCGGCTGCCAATGGCGAGCCTTGCCGCATGAGTTTCCCCCCTGGTCGACGGCATTAACGCCTGTGTATAATTGGCTCATCCTGGTTTTTGGTGAGCCGCAGGGAAAATTCCTTCACCTCATCTTCTCATGTCCAGCAATGCCTCGACTCTTAGGCGTCGTGTAAGAGCCGTTGCCGCAGGAGAGCAAAGCCTGCACGACCATACATCACTCTTTTGAGCGTCTTGAGCTTGTTCACCTTGCCCTCGGTGATTCCCTGGCTCCAGGGAAGACGAAGAGCCGCATACACAGCATCATAATCTCGCTCGATCCCCACCACAAAGCTCCCCAGTTCAGGAATACCGCTCCTGGTCGCTTGCTCCATCCAGGAACGTAACTCCTGATGTTTTCGCTGGCGCACCATCTTCAGGAAAGCTTGCAGGAAGGCATAGACCGTTTGCACCTCCGGCGAGAGGTTGAGCAACTGCTCTAACCTGGCTTGTTCTTCTTGATCGAGATCGTCACGCTTGCGTGCCAGAAGCCAACGTAATGCACGCGGGGAGACCGCCTTCGCCCGCTCCTTGCGTGAGCGAGGCGGGGAGCCATCGGCGGTGGTCATGCGCAAGTGGCCCACGTAGGCCCGCACCATCGATGCACTGCCTGGATATCCACGCTCCCTGATTTCGCGATAGAGATGGGCAGCATTGCGCTCCCCCCGGCTCCATCTGTCGAGCAGATAGTCTTCATATGGATCAAGCTGACTGGCACGCAAAGGGCGCGGGGTCGGCAGAGGTGGGTCTGGGGGCTGGCGGAAGTACTTGCGGACGGTATTACGAGCGAGACCCAGCTCTTCCCCGATCTTGCGCAGGCTCATCCCAGCTGCATGGAGTTCCTGGACCCGCTGATACAATTTCCATTTGCGTAACAGATGTGCCTGCGACTTGCGTTGGCAGCCAGGAGTGGCAGAAAAAGATGACAGGGGTTGGTCTGGCTTGTGGCACTGCCCCGACGAGGCTTTCCCAGGTTCCAGGCGAATATGCGCGCGAATCAAGAACGCTTCCACGGCATCACCCAAGTTAGAAAGAAGGTGCCAGCGGTTCGCGACCTGCGTTGCCTGAGGGGCTCCCCAGGTGGCTCCATCGATATAGCAGCCTCCCCGATCCCGGCTTACGACATCCACCTCCGGATGTGCGGCCAACCACCGCTTCACGCTCTCCGCTTCGCGGTCGGCCAGCAGATCCACAATTTTGTGGGTCTCCAGATTCACAAGAATACTGCCGAAGCGCTTGCCGCGCCTCCAACTCCAATCGTCCACCCCGATGACATACACCTGGCCAATCTCAGGGAGAGGGACGAGAAAGAGAGACCAGAGCACGGTGGCATCGGAAAAGCCCATCCCAAGTTTGTCACTCAGGCGTTCTCCGCCCTTGCCGCAGGTGGCAAACCCGATCTCTTGCACAGCCGTGCGCAGCCGCCTGGTCAGGCGAGAGAAGGCTTGAATGAAGTCTGGCAGGCGTTCTGTAAACACTTTGCGGCAACAGGCGGGATTGCGACAAAAGAACTTGCGGACGGTGAGCACCAGCCGAATGGGGCGGCCAGCGCAGGGCAGATCCCGCGGGTGCCTGCAGTAATCACTGTGGATAGCTGAGGAGGGCGTCGAACAGAGTGGGCAGAGCGAGCTGGGGCGATGCGAGGTCACATAGATGAGCAGCTCCTCTGGCGTGTCACTGATGGAGGTGAGTTCCAATCCCTCCGGCAAAGGAAATAGGGGCGTGGTTGGCATTCCGTGCCACCTCCTGCAACATACTCTTGCAGGAGCCTACCAGATTCATGAACGCTTTTCAATGGCTCACCAAAAACCAGGATGAGCCAATTATACGTCGGCGTTAATAGCTCTCGCTTTTTGTCGTTGGCGGAAGCTTCGGACCTTGGAGATCGAGCCGCAGGAGCGTCCCTGTGGTCCCGAAGCTGTCATGAGGCACCAGACCTTATTCTTATTTTTGGTGTGATCGTAAAAGACCCATTGGCAATCCGGGCACGCCTTCAGGCGCGTCCAGGTGGAGCGGGCGATCGTTTCCACGACCAGCGCCAGCACCTCCGCGCACAAGCTGCATCCCTGAACCCCTACTGGTCTATACGTGAGGATCGGTATTCCCTCTGTATCGGGTGAGAGCATTACTTCGACTGGCTGCCTGGCCAGCCACTCACTCAAGATCAGTACATCGCTCGTCCCCAGGATGCTGCGCAGATCAGCACGCAGCTGCCGCACCAGTTCGGGCACGATAGAGATCCCTGAGCCCCCACTTGAAGCCCCAAACCAGGTGGAGTAAAAACGCTGCATGGCCTCAAGCGACATGAGCTCATCGATCGGTTCGCGCGTGTCGTTAGGAATCCGCCAGGTATTGAGAAAGGTGCGCACCACCTCCAACGTCCCTGGAGCCACTTGACTATCTTCTTTCCTCATGTTAACCGCCTAAATGATTTCGCTCTTGACTTTTTTGTTTGGCTGATGTTACTATCATATCATGATCGCTGGTTAACAACAAGGGAGGTATTGCGATGGAATCTCATGTATGGTGGACCCCTCTAGAACTTCCTGGCCTGGAGCAGTTACACCTGGTGGAAAACGAGACGGGTGTGGTCGCCGATAGCCTCGTGCTTGGCATCGAGGGCGCTACCCCCTTTCGCCTCTGGTATCAGGTGTGGACGGATAACGACTGGAACGTCCGGGAATGTCTCCTCCAGGTTGGCGGAGAGAAAGGCCAGACCGTGCATCTGTACACCGATGGTCAGGGGCACTGGACTGATGCTGAAGGTGTTGCATGCTCAAGCCTGGATGGCTGTCTGGATATTGATATTTCCCGCACCCCTTTTACCAACACGCTTCCTGTTCGCCGCTTGGCGCTCACACCTGGCGAAAGCGCGGATCTCCTGGTCGCCTACATTACCGTTCCAGATCTCTCCATCCGCCCAGCTCAGCAGCGTTATACTTGCCTTTCCCGCACAGCTTCTGGCGGGATCTACCGCTACGAAGGTGTGGAGAGCAACTTTACCGCCGATTTGCCCGTCGATGCCCAAGGACTGGTCTTTGACTATCCAGGAATCTGGAAGCGGGCGGAGATGAGGCCGCTTGGGGATGGCATCCCTTCTCAGCCGAGAGCAGTCCTCGAAGGGCTGCTTGCCTCCGGCCCTCATCCCGAACTGGCCGACAAACTCCAGCTCTTTGGACAGTTTGTCGGGGATTGGGAAGTCGATTGGACGGGCTATCAACCGGGGAGCGTTGTTGGTCAAACAGGGATAGGTGAGATCCATTTCGCCTGGGTGCTGGATGGCCGTGCCATCCAGGACGTATGGATCTTCCCAACACGAGGAGACCTGCGTCGCGACCTGCCCATAGACGAATGGGGCTCAACGCTTCGTTTCTATGATCCGAGCATGGATGTGTGGAAAATCTCCTGGCACGGGCCGGTCAACCACGTGGTACGAGCTCTTACTGCCCGACCAGTTGGAGATGAGATCTGGGTCGAGGGACCCAACCTCAAAGGACAGCCGCTGCGCTGGATCTTTTCGCAGATCACGAGCCACTCCTTTCATTGGAGTAACTTCGTTTCCGAGGATGGCGGGCAGACCTGGCGCCTGCAAGAGGAACTTGAGGCGCACCGGGTGGCGTAACAAATCAGAACAGGATCAGGAAAGATTCCAGATGGCAAGAAAGCAAGCGCGTCCGAAAGCTTCCAGGCAGGTGACGCTTCAACCACAAGAGACTCATTTGTCGAGGGTGTGGGAGCCGGATGCGGATGGGGCATCACAGCCACCGGACGGTGACCACGGGACATCGGGTCACGCGTTTAATCCGTGATCCGTCTACCGTTGCCACAACCCCGCTTGTTCGCGCTTTCACCAGCCAACGCGACCGGAGGAAGTGGGCCAATGGGTATTGCCTCATGGGGAATTCGGCCTCGATGTGATCGCGCTGGTCGGGATGCTGCGCTATCACGAGCCTCGCAGCATCCCACAAATTCACGAAGCATTGCTCCAAAGAGGAGTGTGTATCGCACCACGGACGGTGACTGATCAGCTCTATCGCTATGAGGAACTGCTAACACTGCGCCTGGCGGATTCCCGGCGGCTACAAGAGCGGTTGAAAGAACAAAAGCAGGTGATCCTGGCGCTCGACGGGTTGCAGCCAGATGTGGACCACGAGGTGCTGTGGGTGTTACGCGACTGTTGTTCTGGGGAGGTATTGCTCGCGCGCAGTTTGTTGGGAGCGACCGAACAGGACCTGGTCCCCTTGTTGGAGGAAGTGGCTGCCATCTGCACGACGTTGCAGATCCCCATTGCCGGAGTCATTTCCGACGGGCAGCACTCCAAGCGCCTCGCGGTGGCACATGCGCTGCCGGGCATTCTGCGGATTGAAGACGAGTCTTGCGCATTCGGAAGACGAGTCTTGCGCCACAAGTACTACAGAGGGGGAAAATGCTTGGTCTCGTGGTAGTGGCTGTGTTAGGCTTCGAGAAAAGATTCCATTCCCGATCTGTTGTGACA
>WNFD01025114.1_pt1 | contig 14132 bp, 12 predicted proteins | sample 5400491 | NCBI WGS metagenome assembly WNFD01 (sample SAMN13153343, study PRJNA577476) | soil metagenome | isolation source: 120 cm saprolite under Douglas fir tree site 2 hole 2 replicate 2 | place: USA:California | collected 2015-04-18
GGCGGGTTCGGGGCGAAGTTCGGCGCCGGAAACCACGGCGTGATCGCCGCCCATCTCTCGCGGAAGGCGCGCGCGCCGGTGCGGCTGTTCCTCGACCGCCGCGGCGAGCACCTGGGGGTCGGGAACCGCCCCAGCTCCATCCAGCGGCTGCGCATCGGCGCGACCAAGGACGGCCAGCTCACCGCGCTGCGCCTGGACGCGTTCGGCAGCGCCGGGTGCGCGGCGGGAGCCGGCTGCTCGGGGCCGGTGAAGAACATCTATCCCGCCAAGGTCGTGCACATCGAGGAGTCCGACGTGTTCCTGCATGCCGGACCGTCGGCGGCGTTCCGCGCGCCAGGGCACCCGCAGGGCGCCTTCGGGCTGGAGCAGGCCATCGACGCGCTCGCGCACCAGCTGGGCATGGATCCGCTGGAGCTCCGCGACCGGAACGACCCGCATCCGGCGCGTCGCGAGGAGCGGCGCATCGGCGCGCAGAAGATCGGCTGGGCCGAGGCGCGCAAGATGAAGCCGGGAGCGCAGCCGGGCCCGGTGAAGCGCGGCGTCGGGTTCGCCCAGGGGGTCTGGTACAACTTCGACGGGCCGCCCTCGGCCGCGGAAGTGCTCATCCACGACGACGGGAGCGTGGAGTGCCGGTCCGGCGTCGCGGACATCGGCGGCGGCATCCGGACCGCGGTGGCGCAGGTGGTGGCGGAAGTGCTGGGCATCCGCCCCTCGGAGGTGCTGGTGCGCATCGGCGACACCAGCTTCCCCATCGGTCCGCCGTCGGGCGGCAGCATGACCACCCAGATGCTGACACCGGCGGTGCGCCTCGCCGCCGAGAGCGCGCGCGAGCAGCTCCTGCGGCTCGTCCCCGGCGAGCAGGAGCTGCGCTCCGCTGCGCGCAAGCTGAAGGGCCGGACGGTCCGCGGCACCGGCGAGCGCGCGAAGGACTACGGCGGTTGGAAGGAAGACCGCTACGCCACCACCATCGGCGGCGCGCAGTTCGCCGAGGTGGAGGTGGACACCGAGACGGGCCTGGTGCGCGTGCTCCGCGTGGTCGCCGTGCACGACTGCGGACGCCCGGTGAACCGCCTGGCGCTCGAGTCGCAGATCAACGGCGGCATCATCCAGGGCATCTCGTTCGCCCTCTTCGAGCGGCGCGCGCTCGATCAGGCCACCGGCCGGATGGTCAACGCCGACCTGGAGCGATACCGGATCGCGGGTAGCAAGGACGTGCCGAGGATCGAGGCGACGATCATCGAGAGCTACCTGGGCCGCACGAACACCGACGTCAGCGGCATCGGCGAGCCGGCCACGGTCCCGACCGCGGCTGCGGTAGCGAACGCCGTCTTTCACGCCACGGGGAAGCGGGTGCGGCACACGCCGATGACCCCGGCGGTGGTGCTGGCCGCGCTGGGAGGTGCCGCATGAACTCCTTCACCTGGATCGAGGCGGCCGACGTCGCGGGAGCCATCGCCGCCGGCGCGCAGCAGGGGGCGCTGTTCAAGGCAGGCGGGGTGGACGTGACGGATCTGATGAAGGAGCGCGTCGCGCAACCCACCGCGCTCGTGAACCTGCGCCGCATCGGCGAGCTGGAATTCCTCCGCGAGGAGAAGGGCGCGCTGGTCATCGGGCCCCTGGTCACGCTGGCGAGGCTGGCGGAAGACCCGCTGGTGGTGAAGGGCGCGAACGCCCTCGCCCTGGCGGCGGGCTGGGCGGGCACCCCGCAGATCCGCAATCTCGCCACGCTCGGCGGCAACCTCGCGCAGCGACCGCGCTGCCCCTACTTCCGCAGCGAGCTGTTCCACTGCCGCAAGAAAGGCGGCAGCGAGTGCTTCGCGATCCCCGGCGAGAACCAGGACCACGCGGTGTTCGACAACGACGTGTGCGCCATCGTGCATCCCAGCGGTGCGGCGACCGCGCTGGTCGCGCTTGGGGCTTCGCTGAAGCTGAAGGGACCGCGCGGGGAGCGCACATTACCCATCGAGCAGTTCTTCCTCCGGCCGGAGCAGGACGTGCTCCGCGAGAACGTGCTGCAGCCGGGTGAGCTGATCGTCGAGGTGCGGGTCCCGACCGGGCGCCGGGGCGGCTACGTGAAGCTGATGCAGAAGCAGACCTTCGACTGGCCGCTGGCGGACGCGGCGGCGGTGCTGGACCTGGACGGCGGCACGGTGCGCGAGGCGCGCGTCGTGCTGGGCGCCGCGGCGCCCGTGCCCTGGCGCGCGTCCGCCGTGGAGAAGGCGCTTCTGGGCAAGAAGCTCGACGAGGTCTCGGCGCGGGACGCCGCGCGGCTCGCGACCTTCGGGGCGACCCCGCTGGACAAGAACCGCCACAAGCTGCCCGCGCTGCAGGCGGCGGTGCTGCGCTCGCTGCGCGCGGCGGGAGGGCTGGCATGAGCTCGGAAGAGACGCCGCGGCTCTGCAAGTTCCTGCGCGCCAAGACCAGCGGCGTGCACGGCGACCCGCGAGCGCTGTGGGCCATGCGCAACGACTCCAGCGCGACGTACTGGTGCCTGCTCACCATGTCGCCGGCAGGTCCCGACGACCGGCTGGTGCACGTCTGCGACTGCGGCGAGGAGCGGGTCTGCTGCATCCCGGCGGGCGAGCCGCCCAGCGTTTGAACCGAGGCGGTCACGTCGCCCCGACGCTCGGATGTGTCACGGCGTTGCGCGCGTGATACGCATCCGCGCATGGAGCTCGTCCACCGCATCGTGGACATCGGCGACGTGCGGCTGCACTGCGCCGAGATGGGGCAGGGGCCCCTGGTGCTGCTCCTGCACGGCTTTCCGGAGTGCTGGGTCGCGTGGCGCAACCAGATGCCGGCGCTCGCCCGGTCCGGGTTCCGCGTGGTCGCGCCGGACCTGCGCGGTTACGGCAAGTCCGACAAGCCCGAGGCGCTCGACGCCTACCGGATCGACGTGCTGGCCCGAGACGTCGCGCGGCTGGTGGAGGCGCTCGGCGAGGAGCGCGCCCACGTGGTGGGCCACGACTGGGGCGGCGCCGTCGCCTGGCGCTTCGCCATGTGGCACCCGGAGCGGCTCGACCGCCTCGGCATCCTGAACGCGCCGCACCCCGCGCGGTTCTCGCGCGCGCTCAAGCGCCCGCGGCAATTCCTGCGCAGCTCGTACACGCTGTTCTTCCAGGTCCCCTGGCTGCCCGAAGCGCTGCTGCGCGCCGGCGACTTCTTCATGCTCCGCCGGTTGTTCCGCTCCGATCCCGAGAGGGCCGGCGCGTACGCCGACGAGGACATCGAGCAGATCGTCGCGGCCGCGCGCGAGCCCGGTGCGCTGACCGGGATGCTGGCGTGGTACCGGGCGATGATCCGGCGGCCGACGCACACGCGCTGGCAACCGATCGAGAAGCCGGTGCAGGTCATCTGGGGCGAGAAGGACCGCTACCTCTTGCGCGAGGTCGCCGAGCCGGAGCGGGAGTGGGTCCGGGACCTGCGGTTCGCGCCGATCGCCGAGGCGGGTCACTGGGTGCACGCCGACGCGCCCGAGCGGGTGAACGGGCTGCTGATCGACTTCCTCCGTGCGTAACGTACAGGCGTGCCCGTCCGCGGTAGAAAAGGGAAGCGAGCGCCCGCCCGTCCTTCGTCGGGCCGGCGCGCCCGCAAGGATGGGGCCGCCTTGCGCAAGCGACTGCCGGAGTACGAAGCGAAGCGCGATTTCGGGATCACGCCCGAGCCCGCGCCGGGCACCGCGAAGCCCTCCGAGGAGCAGCCCCGCTTCGTGGTGCACAAGCACGACGCCTCCCGCCTGCACTACGACGTGCGGTTGGAGATCGACGGCGCGCTGGTGTCCTGGTCGGTGCCGAAAGGCCCCTCGTACGACCCCGCGCAGAAGCGGCTCGCCATCCAGACCGAGGACCACCCTCTCGAGTACGGCAACTTCGAAGGCCGCATCCCGGACGGCGAATACGGCGCCGGCGACTCGCTCATCTGGGACCGCGGGACGTACGAGGTCGTCCCGCCCGGCACTGCCTCGGAGCAGCTCAAGAAGGGCCACCTGCGCGTGCGCTTCCATGGCCAGAAGCTCGACGGCGAGTGGCACCTGGTCCGCACCAGCGGGCAGGGCCCCAAGTCCCAGTGGCTGATGTTCAAGGCGAAGGACGGCAAGGAAAAGCCGGGCTACGACGTCATCGTCGAGCGGCCGGAATCGGTGGTGAGCGGGTGGGTCGCGACGCGCGGTCCGGAGCGCGCCAGCACTCTGCGGGCGCCGCACCCGCCTCCGGAAGAGATGTTGAAGCAATACCTGCCTCCCATGCTCGCGACGCTGGTGGACGAACCGCCGCCTGACGAGGAGAACTGGATCGTCGAGCGCAAGTACGATGGCTATCGGGCCCTGTCAGGGCTGTCGGGCGGGCGCGTCGCGATGTGGACGCGGAACGGGCTCGACCTGGTGGCGCGCTTCCCTGCCATCGCGCGGTCGCTGTCGCAGATCGTGGTCGGCGATGCCGTGGTGGACGGCGAGATCGCCATCCTCGATGCGAAGGGCGTCCCGAGATTCGAGCTCATCCAGCAGGGCAAGAACGACGAGGCGCTCCTGTTCGCCTTCGACCTCTTGCGCCTGGACGGCGAGGACCTCCGCGAGCGTCCGATCGAGCAGCGGCGCGACCTCCTGCGCAGCCTGTTCTTCAACACGCCCGCCAACCTGCGCTTCAGCGAGGAGCTGCACGGGTCCGTCCGGGAGCTGCTGGAGGAGGTCGGCCGGGCGGGTTGGGAAGGCCTGGTCCTGAAGCGGCGCGGGTCCCACTACCAGAAGGGGCGCAGCAAGGATTGGCTGAAGCTCAAGGCGCACCTCTCGCAGGAGCTGGCCATCGTCGGCTGGACGCCGGGCGAGGGGGCCGCGTCGAGCGGCATCGGCGCGCTGCTGCTCGGCGTGAACGAGGGCGGTGAGCTGGTCTACGCCGGCAAGGTGGGAACGGGCTTCTCCGCCAAGCAGCGGAAGGAGCTGCTGCAGGAGCTGCGCAAGGACGAGGTCGATGAGCCGCAAGTGCGCGGAGCGCCGCGGATGCGCGACGCGCACTGGGTGAAGCCCCGGCTCGTGGCGCAGGTTCGCTTCACGGAGTGGACCAGCGACGGCAAGCTCCGCCACCCCAGCTTCCAGGGGCTGCGGCCGGACAAGACGCCGATGGAGACGGTCCGCGAGAAGCCGGCCGCGCCGCCGAAGGGGTCGAGATCCGGGTCGAGGTCGAGGTCGAGGTCGAGGTCGAGGTCGAGGTCGAAGTCGGAGTCGAAGTCGGAGTCGAGGTCGGAGTCGAGCTCGAGGTCGGAGCCCGGGTCGAGGCCGAGGTCGAACGAGGCGGCCGAACCGGTCGAAGTGAAGCTCACCAACCCGGACCGCCTCCTCTACCCCAAGGACGGCATCACCAAGCGGGACGTCGCTGCCTATTACGACGCGATCTCCGGCCCGCTGCTCGCCGCGATCAAGGACCGGCCGCTGGCGGTCATCCACTGGAACCAGGGCGTGGGAAAGCCGGGCTGGTTCGAGCAGAACACCGGCCAGAAAGCGGAGCCGTGGATGAAGGTGGTGGACACGCCGTCCTCGAAGGGTCCGGTGCGCCACCTGGTGGTCGACCGCCCGGAGACGCTGCGCTGGCTGGCCCAGCACGCCGCGCTCGAGCTGCACATGTGGCACTCGCGCGTGGAGAGCCTGACCATGCCGGACTGGGTGCAGATCCTGCAGGGGATGTTCGACCGGCTGGGACTGCCCAGTGTGCCCAAGACGACCGGGAAGCGCGGGCTCCACGTCTTCGTGCCCCTCGCACCGGGGCATACCTACGACGACGCGCAGGCGTTCGCGCTGTCGGTCGGCGAGACGGTCGTCCGGAAGCTGCCGCAGGTGACCCTCGAGCGCGCCAAGGAGAAGCGGAAGGGGCGCCTGTATTTCGACTGCCTGCAGAACGGGTATGGCAAGACGGTGATCGCGCCGTACTCGCTGCGCGGCGTCGACGGAGCGCCCGTGTCGACCCCTCTGCGGTGGAACGAGGTGGAGCCCGGGCTGGATCCGAAGCGGTTCAACCTGCGCACCGTCCCGGACCGCTTGAAGGATGTCGGCGACCTCTTCGCGCCCGCGCTGCGGCAAGGCGTGCGGCTGCCGAGGTTCAAGCGGTGATGCGCGACCTCTACGCAATCCTGCTCTCGGATCCGGAGCTGCGCGAGCCCGCGGAAGAACGTCAGCCTCCAGGCGGATGCACCGCCACGATTGCCTTGACGATGAACGAGTCGGGTCCCGAGCCGCCGCCGATGCCGAGGTTCAGGTCCAGCCAGCGGGTCGCGAGGTCGACGACGCCGAATCCGCGGTGCACCTGCTCGCGCAGCGGCAGCAGCGCGTCGATGGGCCCGAGCCCGGCGTAGTACTCCGCGCCGAGCGACAGCGCCTCGGTGACCGCCCACGCCGCCTTGGCGCACGGCTCCAGCTCCGGATGGAACCCTCCGTTCAGCTCGAAGGAGACGATCGGATTGAGCCACAGGCCCAGCGGGCCCCGGTGCGCTTCCAGGATCGGCCGCAGCTCGCCCCCGCGCCGGGCCGCCTCGTACGCAGCCGGGATCCAGGACAGCTCGCCGTTGAGCGCCAGGCTCAGCCACCCGAAGGCGGGCTCGAGGAGCCGCGCCTTGATCCGCAGCTTCGTTCCCGCATAGTCGTACGTCCCCTCGGGGCGCAGTGCCGATTGCAGATAGGCGCCGACTTCCAGCCAGTCCGTCAGGCCCAGGTGCGGCTCCAGCGTGGCGTGGGCGACGTGGTGGGTCGGCAGCTCGCCCGCCGGGGAAGCCTGCTCCGACCCGTGCAGCACGCCGTTCAGGTGGACTTCCAGCCCCGGCGTGAGCGGAGGCGCGGTGCTCGCGTCGTAAACCTGGATCTCGAAGGCGTCCTGGGCGCGCGCGGCCGCGGCGCAGAATAGCACCAGGACCAAAGCTCGCATCGGAGTACTCTACGGCGAAACGTGCGGTCCCGCCCGTCATCTGGATCCACATTGGAGGTCGACATGGCCGAGAAGCGCTATCTGATTGTGGGCGGAGGCATGACGGCGCACGCGGCGGCACAGGGGATCCGCGAGCTGGATCCGCGGGGGGCCATCACGATGCTCGGCGCGGAGCCGCACCCACCGTACGCGCGGCCGCCGCTCTCCAAGGCCCTCTGGAAGGGGCAGCCCGAGGACTCCGTCTGGTTGCCCCAGGTCGCCGGCGTGAAGCTGCTCTCCGGCCGCCGGGCGACCTCCGTGGACCGGAAGGCGCGCCGGGTGACCGACGACCGGGGCGAGTCCCATGGCTACGACAAGCTGCTCCTCGCGACCGGCGGCACGCCTCGGCGCCTGCCGTTCGGCGGAGACTCGGTCGTGTACTACCGCACTCTGGACGACTACCGCCGCCTGCGCCGCGCCGGGAAGCGGGCGGTGGTGATCGGGGGCGGGTTCATCGGCAGCGAGATCGCCGCGGCGCTCTCCATCGACGGGCGCCAGGTGTCCATGATCTTCCCCGAGGATGGCATCTGCGCTCGCGCCTTCCCCAAGGACCTGGCCGCGTTCGTCACCGGCTACTACCGGGAGAAGGGCGTGCAGGTGCTGGCCGGCGACGTGCCCACCGCGATCTCGGAATCGGGGGCGGTGCGCTCGAAGTCCGGCCGCGAGCTGCCGGCCGACGTGGTGGTCGCGGGCCTCGGAATCGCCCCGGAGACCAGGCTCGCCGAGGAGGCGGGCCTCGAGGTGCGCGACGGGATCGTGGTGGACGCGCAGCTGCGCACCAGCGATCCCGACATCCTCGCCGCCGGCGACGTGGCGCGGTTCCACAGCGACGTCCTGGAGAAGGAGGTCCGCGTCGAGCACGAGGACAACGCGAACACCATGGGCCGGCTCGCGGGCCAGGCGATGGCCGGAGCGTCGGTCGCCTGGCGGCACGTGCCGATGTTCTACTCGGACCTGTTCGACCTCGGCTACGAGGCGGTGGGAGAGATCGACTCTCGGCTGGAGACGGTGGCCGACTGGAAGGTCCCTTTCCGCGAAGGGGTGGTCTACTACCTCCGCGACGGCCGCGTGCGGGGCGTCTTGCTCTGGAACACCTGGGGCCAGGTGGACAACGCGCGCGCGCTCCTCGCCGAGCCCGGGCCGCACCGCGACCTGAAAGGCCGCCTGCCGCGCTGATTTCTCCGCCGCCGCGGCGCCCGGTGTTACCCTGCCTGCGTGGCAGACGAGATCGTCATCCCGGCGTTCCGCAGCGTTCCGCGCACCGGCGTCATCTACGTCACCTCCGAGGCGCATCGGCGGGGGTACCGCTCGCGCGATCCGAGCTGGTGCAACCTCGGTCAGGGGCAGCCGGAGACGGGCGAGCTGCCCGGCGCGCCGGCGCGCGTGCACCAGGTGACGATCGAGGTCGACGATCAGGAGTACGCGCCGGTGCCCGGGGTCTGGGAGCTGCGCGAGGCGGTCGCCTCGCTCTACAACCGGCTCTACCGGCGCGGGATGCCGTCGCAGTACAGCGCCGACAACGTCTCCATCTCGGGCGGCGGACGCGCCTCGCTCACGCGTGCGGCGGCTTCGCTGGGCCACGTCAACCTCGGCCACTTCCTGCCCGACTACACCGCGTACGAGGAGCTGCTCGACATCTTCCGCGCCTTCACCGCCATCCCCATCCTGCTGGAAGGCGAGCGCGGCTACGCGTTCACCGCGGACGACCTCCGCCGCGAGGTGCAGGGACGCGGGCTTTCGGCCCTGCTCGTCTCCAACCCGTGCAATCCGACCGGGAAGCTGGTGCAGGGAGAGGAGCTGTCGCGGTGGGTGCGGCTCGCGCGCGAGCTGGAGTGCACGCTGCTCATCGACGAGTTCTACAGCCACTACGTGTGGAGCTCGCGGCCGGGACAGCTGCCCATCGAGAGCGCTGCCCGCTTCGTCGAGGACGTGGACCGCGATCCGGTGGTGCTCTTCGACGGGCTCACCAAGAACTGGCGCTATCCCGGGTGGCGGGTGACCTGGACGGTCGCCCCGAAGACGGTCATCGAGGCGGTGGCCAGCGCGGGTTCGTTCCTGGACGGCGGCGGCAGCAAGCCGCTGCAGCGAGCGGCCATCCCGCTGCTCACCGACGAGCACGTGCGCGCAGAGACCCTGGCGACCCATGCGGCGTTCCGCGACAAGCGCGACCGCATGCTCTCCCGGCTCGAGCGGCTCGGCATCCGAGCCGACCGCGCGCCGGACGGCACCTTCTACGTCTGGGGCAACCTGGCCGGGCTGCCTCCGCCGCTCAACGACGGGATGGGCTTCTTCCGCGCGGCGCTGGAGCGGAAGGTGATCACCGTCCCCGGCGAGTTCTTCGACGTGAACCCCGGCAAGCGGCGCAGCCACCGCGCCTCGCGCTTCCGCAGCTACACGCGCTTCTCGTTCGGGCCCCCGCAGGCGGAGGTCGACACGGCGCTGGGGCGCATCGAGGAGATGGTTAGCGCGCGAGCCAAAGAGATCGCACCACGGAGAGCTCTCCGTGGTGCCATTTTGTCGTTACTGTTTCGGGTTCGACGTGTTGCTCTGGTCCGACGTGTTGCTCTGGTCCGTCGTGTTGCTCTGGTTCGACTGGCTCTGGCGCTGCTGCGCTTGGCGGCGCTGCAGTTGCATGGCCTGCTCCTGCTGGAACTGGGCCTCGCGCTGTGCGTCGGCGCTGAGCCGCTGCGCCTCGCGCTGGGCCTGCTCGGCCTTGGCCCTCTGCGCGGTCAGCCTCGCCTGGGCGTCGGCCAGGTCCTTCTGCTTCTGCATCACTTCCTGCTGGAGCTGCTCCGCCTTCTGCTGGTCCACCAGAGCTTGCTTCTGCGCGTCGGCGGCGCGTTGCAGGGCTTGCTGCGCCTGCGTCTGCGTCTGCGTCGCCTCGCTCATCTTCGGTTGGTTCGAGGAGCCCGAAGCGCACCCGAGCGCCAGGGCGGGGATCGTCGCCAGCCACCACATCCGTCGCATGCTGAGATCCTCCAACGTGTTTGCCCCCTCGCCGCGGCTAAGGTGGGACCTCTGCGACCCACCTGCACCGGGCGGGCGGGGGACGGCCTGTCCAGAAGACGACCGATGCGTGGCAGCGCAGCGCGGGCGTGACTACCTCCTGCCGGAGGAGGGGCATGCATGCGCTTCGTTCGCTGGTTCTCGGACGTCGGCCTGCCGGACGTGGGCCTAGTCGGTGGCAAGAACGCCTCGCTGGGCGAGCGGCACCGACGGCGGAACGCCGGACGCCGGCGGCGACGCAGAGGACGGCGTGCGCTGGGAGTTTCCAGTGAGGCTCATTCGCCGATCACCTTGATGAGCACCCGCTTCTCCGCTTCTCGCGCCGGCCGTCGAACTCGCCGTAGAAGACCTGCTCCCAGGGGCCGAAGTCCAGCTTGCCGGCCGTGACGGCGACGACCACCTCGCGCCCCATCACCTGCCGCTTGTGGTGCGCGTCCCCGTTGTCCTCGCCGGTGCGGTTGTGGTGGTAGCGCTGCGGGCTGGGATCGTAAGGCGCGAGCTGCTCCAGCCAGCGCTTGTAATCCTCGAGCAGGCCGGGCTCGTCGTCGTTGATGAACACGCTGGCCGTGATGTGCATGGCGTTGACGAGGCAGAGTCCCTCGCGCACGGCGCTTTCCCGGACGGCATCGGCCACGCGCGCGGTGATGTTCACGAAGCCCATCCGCTCCGGGACGTTCATCTTGAGATAAGTCGTGTGCGATTTCATGGGCGTACCTCGTTCACGGGGGTGGTGGGGCGGCTCGCCGCGCGACGAAGAGGCGCGGCATGATTGGCAACGCTGGACCAGTCGTCGCCGATAGGGCGGCGCTGCGCTTTCCCAGCGAGGACGTTATGGATGCATTCCAGCCGCCGGCCGCGTCAAGTTCCGGACGCGAGGCGTGTCTGGCCGTGGAAAGGAGGCAGCCGTGGCGTTGACCATCAGCTCACCCGCGTTCGAGAACGGCGGGGAGATTCCCAGGCGCTACACCTGCGACGGCGAGGACATCTCGCCGGAGCTGCGCTTCGGCGGCGTCCCGCAGGGCGCAAAGAGCCTGGCGTTGATCGTGCACGATCCCGATGCGCCCGACCCGAAGGCGCCGCGCATGGACTGGGTCCATTGGATCCTCTACGACCTTCCACCGACGACCACGGTGCTTCCGGAGGGCGTGCGGGAGGCCGACCTGCCGCCCGGCACGCTGCAGGGGTTGAACGACTGGAAGCGGACCGGATGGGGCGGACCTTGCCCGCCCATCGGCCGCCACCGCTACTTCTTCCGGCTGCAGGCGCTCAACACGGTGCTGCCGGACCTCGAGAAGCCCGACCGGCAACGCCTGCAGCGCGAGATGCAGGGGCACCTGCTGGGCAGCGCCGAGCTGATGGGCACCTACCAGCGGCGGTAGCGTCCCCCCACCCGCAAATTGCGTGCGCGCCGATCTCGCGCTGCCTCCCCTGCTGCCGCAGCTTGCGCGTCGGGAGGCCAACCGGGAGCGTGGAACATGAGTTTGCGAAGGGTGGTAGGTACGTTGATCGCGGCGGGATCGCTCGCAGTCGCAAGCGTCGCGTCGGGCCAGGGCGGCGGTAGTTCCGGCGGGTCGACTTCGGGTCAGTCGTCCGGCACCGCCGGCCAGACCGGCAGCACCGGCACTTCCGGCGATCAGGGGACGACCGACTCGGACGCCGGCTCGAGCGCGACGCCAGGAAGCTCGGGCTCGACCAGCCGCAGCTCGAAGGCGCAAGGGCGCAGCGGCCCCACGACGCCGAGGAGCAGCACCTCCGACGCCGGGGCCAGTGACACTTCGGGGTCGACGGGCAGCGGCAGCTCGTCCACCGGCGACACAAGCAGCAGCGGCTCGGGCAGCTCTTCGGGCATCGGCAGCTCGACCGGCAGCAGCGGCTCGTCCGGCGACACCGGCTCGAGCAGCAGCACGGGGTCCACCGGATCAGGCACCGGCACCTCCGGAAGCTCCAGCTCGAAGGACGGGGGACAGTAATCGCCAGAGTCGCTGGCGCTGCGGCTTTGCATTGGAACACCCGGCGCGGTCAGCTGCGCAGGCGCTGGAGGTCGGCGCGCGCGGAGTCGACGGCGGCCCGAGCTTCCTTCGCCGCGCGCTCCACCGCTTCCGCCCGGGCTTCGAGCGTTTTCAGCCGGCGCTCGACCTGAAGCACGTCGCGGGCGCGCTTGCGCTCTTCGCGCGCTTGCTGCTGGGCGCGTCGCCTGGCCTCGAGCGCCTCGGCGCGAGCCGCGCGCTTGGAGGCGGCTTGTGCGCGGGCGGTCGGGGTCGAGGTCGAGGTCGGGGTCGGGGTCGAGGTCGAGGTCGAGGTCGGGGTCGCGGTCGCGTGCGAGGTCGGGCGCGCGGGCGCACGCCGCGCCGGCGCGATTCCCGCGCTCAGCAGCGCGTCGAACCCGGCCGGCTCCAGGGCCTCCCGCATCGTCCCGTTCCGCAGCCGCTCGCGCATCTCGCGCGAGCCGGTCGCCGCGGCTTGCAACGTGGACTGCACCGTCCGGATCGCCCCGGGCGACGCCTGCAGGCCCGCGCCGCGCAGCACCTGCTCCGCGCCGCGTTCCAGCTTCGCCAGCGCGGCGCGCTGCCCGGCCATCGCCGAGCGCAGCTCGTCGCCCCCCGCTCCTCGCAGCTGCGCTTTCTGGACCCGCTCGGAGGAGTCGAGCAGCTCTTCGACCTCCGCCGGCGCGCGGCGCGCGAGCTGGTTGACCGCCCAGACCGGTGCCGTCGGCCGGCGCAGCGACGCGACCTCGCTGGCTTCGGCCTCGCGGCGCCCGGCTCGCAGCTCCTTGGCGAGCGCGTCGCGGGCCGCGACGAATTCCGCGGGTGGGACGCCGAACAGGTCGCGCAGCCGGTCCGTCATGCCGGCCGCGGCACCGTCCGGCGGTTCATCGCTCGCTCCTGGGCGGGATCTGCCAGAGGTCGCCCCACAGCGCCGCGCCGCCGTCGATGCGCAACGTCGCGCCGGTGACGAACAGCGCCGCCGGCGAGGCGAGATAGACGATGGCGTGCGCCGTCTCCTCGACCGTGCCGAGCCGCTTCTGCGGCGTGCGCGCGACGCCGCGCTCGAGCATCTCCGGCGGGTACCGGTCCATCCCACTGGAGTGGATCACCCCGGGCGCGACGGCGTTCACGCGCACGTCGTGCTCGGCCCACTCCACCGCCAGGGACATGGTGAGGTTCTCGACGCCCGCGCGCGCGGCGCCGGTGTGCGCCATGCCGGGGAAGCCGCGGTAGACGTTGGCGATCACGTTCACGATCGCCCCTGACCGGCGAGGGACCATCGCGCGCTCCGCCACCTCGCGCGTGACATAGAAGGTGCCGCTCAGGTTGTTGCGCACCACCGCATCGAATCCCTTCGGCGAGGTGCTCAGGGCGGGCGCGGGGAACTGTCCGCCGGCGTTGTTGACCAGGACGTCGATGCGGCCGTGCGCGCGCAGCACGTCGTCGACGAGCGCCGCGACCTGGGCGGGCTCGCGGATGTCGCAGGCGACGGCGCGCGCGTCGCCCAGCTTGCGCAGCTCGGCGGCGGCGGGGTCGAGGTGATCGCGGCTCCGGCTGGCGATCACCACCCTGGCCCCGAGCTGCAGCAGCTCGCGCGCGGTCGCGTATCCGATGCCGGTCCCTCCGCCCGTCACCAGCGCCACCTGCCCGTCGAACAAGCCTGGCGCGAACGGGTTCCTCCGGGCCGCCTCGACGTCGAGCATGGCGGGCAGTCTATGCGATGCCGCCGCCGAGCGTCTCCCCGATGGCCGGCACCCGCAGCGCCTGCTCCGGCAAGCCGCGGCGTTGCCACTCCGCGCGAAGCCGCCGGGGCGGCTCGTCGAGCGGCTCGTCGGTCAACTTGAACGTCCCCCAGTGCATGGCCACCAGCCGCCGCGCGCCGAGGTCGACGAAGGCTTGCACCGCCTGCTCCGGGTTCATGTGCTGCTTCTCCATGAACCAGGGCGGATCGTAGGCGCCGATGGGGAGCAGCGCGGCGTCGAGGCCCGGGAACCGTCGCCCGATGTCGGCGAAACCTTCGAAGTAGGCCGTGTCGCCCGAGTGGTAGATGCGCCCGCTGGGGCCCTCGACGACGAATCCACCCCACAGCGCGCGGTTCGTGTCGGAAAGGCGGCGGCGGCTCCAGTGCTGCGACGGGACGAAGGTGGCGCGCACGCGGTCGGTGACCTGCGCGCTCTGCCACCAGTCCAGCTCTTCGCAC
>WNFD01006457.1_pt1 | contig 14131 bp, 17 predicted proteins | sample 5400491 | NCBI WGS metagenome assembly WNFD01 (sample SAMN13153343, study PRJNA577476) | soil metagenome | isolation source: 120 cm saprolite under Douglas fir tree site 2 hole 2 replicate 2 | place: USA:California | collected 2015-04-18
CATGGGGTACCCGCGTGCAATGTTCATCCGTCACTGACAAGCCGGAAAGATGATGGCTACGATCTTTCCATGCCCTAGGGCCTCAAACGGTTTTACGGCGGTGGCGATTTGCACTTCATCACCGCCAGTTGCTATCGTCGCCAGCCATTCTTAGCCGCGGCCCGACATCGTGACCTGTTTCTGCAGGTTCTGGAGCAAGTGCGGCATCGATATCAATTTGTGGTCGTCGCATATGTGGTCATGCCCGAGCACTTTCATCTCTTGATCAGTGAACCAGAAAGAGCGAACCCATCGGTTGTAATTCAGGCCCTGAAGTTGGGGGTGGCGCGACGGATGCTTTCCGCCCGCAAGCGTCGCGAGAAGGAGCAGACCGCGCAAGAAGGGCTTGGGATGAATCCAGTACCGCAGCACATGTGGCAAGCCCGCTTCTACGACGACTACAACGTCTGGAGCGGGCGAAAGCAGGTGGAAAAAGTGCGCTACATTCATCGCAACCCGGTGCGGCGAGGTTTAGTCGAGAGTCCGGAGCAGTGGCAGTGGAGCAGTTTCCGCGCCTACGCGTTCGGAGAGACTCGTCCCGTTCGAGTGAATGACTGGACGGTGCTCAAGATGAAAATCGGCGAACGCACGACGTTTACAAGTGCGAAACCTAAGACCGCATAGGGTTCGGGGAAAGCCCCACTTCTCGAAAACCGCGAGAAGTGGGGCACCCCTCGATTTATTCACTCTTGAGATGTGGGCCACCCGCCTCAAGATGAAAATCGGCGAACGCACGACGTTTACGAGTGCGAAACCTAAGACCGCATAGGGTTCGGGGAAAGCCCCACTTCTCGAAAACCACGAGAAGTGGGGCACCCTCGGTGTATTCGCTCTTGAGATGTTGGCCGCCCGCCAATTACAGATACAATAATCAGTTCACCTTCACAAACATCCATGGCCGCGACCCGCACCGCTCGTCCGCAAACTGCTTCGGCTGAAATCCCGGCCATGCCGCTTACTGTTGAGGGGTACAGCGTGCTGCATCAGATGATGCGGTTTCGCTGGACGGCTTGGCGGCAACTGCGGGCGGGGCTTAAGCGGGAAATCGTTCAACAGGCGGCTGGACGGCTGAACAAGATGGAGCAGAGTCCATCGGGACAGTCGGCGCTCTATTCCGTGCTCGGGCACAAGGGCGATCTGATGTTTGTGCATTTTCGCGAGGGCTTCGATGAACTGAACCGCGCGGAGATGCAGCTTTCGAGATTGAAGCTGAGCGACTACCTGGAAGTGACAACATCTTACTTATCGATGATCGAGCTGGGGCTGTATGAGTCGAGCGTGAAGACTTATCGCGAACTGGCGGAGCGAGGGCTGGAGCCGCATTCGGACGAATGGAAGCAGGCGATCAACGAAACGCTGGGGCGGCAGAAAGAGGCGATGCGGCCGCGTCTGTTTCCGGAGATTCCCAAAGCGAAGTACGTTTGCTTTTATCCCATGGATCGGCGGCGGGGTGAGGACAAGAACTGGTACACGCTGCCGATCGAGGAACGGGCGCGGCAGATGCATGAGCACGGTCTGGTCGGGCGTCGGTATGCCGGAGAGGTGAAGCAGATCATTACCGGCTCTATCGGCTTTGATGATTGGGAATGGGGTGTGGATTTGTTTGCCGACGATCCGCTGGTGTTCAAGAAGCTCATTTACGAAATGCGGTTTGATGAAGTCAGCGCCGTGTATGCTCAGTTTGGGAACTTCTACGTCGGCGTTCGCTGCTCGTGGTGCAATCTGGGCAAGCTGCTGAACGGCGAAGTGCCGGAGCAGGAGAACGGGTCCCACCCTTCGAAAACCGCGAAGGGTGGGGCACCCACGGGATAAATAATGGGGATTGCCGGAGTGATTCTGGCGGCGGGTGAGTCCACGCGCATGGGGCGCGACAAGGCGTTGCTAGCCTGGCCTCCGGACGGCTCCCACCCTTCTACAGGGGCAGGCCAGGCTCCTTCGAAAAGCGAAAGAGGTGGGGCAGCCCGATCAGGGACGATCCTTTCAGCCGCGATCCACGCGCTTTCGCAATTTTGCGATATGGTGATTGTGGTCGCGGGAAACAATGAGAAGACCCTAGAACCGGTGGCATACGGCAGCGGCGCTTTTCTGGTGCGCAATCCTCATCCTGAGCGCGGACAGTTCAGTTCACTGCAAACCGGCCTGCACGACGTCCTCAGTCGCGGACGCGACAATGCCATGATCACGCTGGTGGATCGCCCTCCGCCGAGTGCGGAAACGTTGAGCGGTTTGGTGCAAGCGTTCGTCGGCAGAGATCACCGTGTGTGGGCGGTCGTTCCTGAATATCAAGGGAAGCACGGTCATCCGATTCTGGTTGGGAGAGAGTTGATGGAGGCATTCTTGCGGGCTCCGGCGTCGGCTAATGCACGGGAGATTGAGCACGCCAATCAGCAGAGGATCGCATACGTGCCAACTGATGATCCGCTAGTTGCGGCAAATGTGGATACGCCGGAGGATTACGCAAGCCTTTAGGAATGACTACCTCTCCGCAACAGCCTTCTCTCATTGAATCTGTCCTCCGCCTCAGCCCGCGGCTGGCCGTGTTTGATTGCGATGGCACGCTCTGGTCGGGGGATGCGGGCGAGGGATTCTTCGACTGGGAACTCAAACGCGGAGTGGTCTCCGATAAGATCGTGCGCCAGATGCGATCTCGCTATGCTGACTACAAAGCCGGTAAAGTCAGCGAAGACGACATGTGCGGAGAGATGGTGACCATGCACAAAGGCATGGCCGAGGCTGAAGTGCTTCGCGTGGCGCGGCAGTATTTTGAAGAGAACTTCGTCGGCCGAATCTTTCCGGAGATGCGCCAGCTTGTGGGGCAATTGCAGGCTTCCGGATGCGACGTGTGGGCCGTTTCTTCTACTAACGAATGGGTGATCCGTGAGGCCATGTCGCATGTGGGCATTGATCCGGAGAAGATCCTGGCGGCTGCGGTCGAGATTGAAAACGGCATCGTTACAGACCGCATAATCCGCGTTCCGTCCGGCATCGGCAAACCTAAAGCGATACTTGAAGTTATAGGGCGGCCTCCGGATGCCGGCTTTGGCAACTCGCGCTGGGACCTGGAAATGCTGGCCATCTCTCGGTATGCGATTGCGGTGAATCCGAATCCTGATCTGGTGCAAATTGCCCGGGACCGAGGGTGGACGGTCTACTGGCCGGAGGGGACGCGGTAACGAGCAGTCTTTCGAGTTGTTTGTGCTAAACTTCGCGAATTAGTCGCTTGATTTGAGGTCAGCTATGCCTCACCGCCTAATCTTGCTTTTCATAGTAGCGGCCGCCCCATGGGTGTTTCGGGGCGTTCTGTATCTATTGGCGAAGTACGGCGGCATGTCGTTGCGGCCATTCGGCCCTTGTTCGCGATAGTCTGCTGGGGGTTGTGGATAGCTAGTTTTGTTTATTTGCTACTCGACAACCACCACGTCCAGAATCTCCTACTAACGGCCTATAACAGCCTGATCCTTGTGTACTCGTGGGTAAAGGGAGAGAGCCTATTTGAAACCCACGTCAGCAATGTGCGCGAACGGGTACCGGATTCCTTGCTCAGGATCCCTGCTTCCACCTATGTTGGCGTCCGCGATGCCAGATCTGCGTCCGACTGGTACATTGATAAGCTCGGAATGCGCAAACTGGCGCTTTCGGCAGAAGGCACGGTCACTCTCAAGTTCAAGGCAGAGGACAAGCCGCTCATTCTGGTTCCGCGCGATAAGTACTACCCAAGGCCCACTCCCATGCTGTACACGAGCAAAATCCAGAAGGCCAAGGAAGTTCTGAGTTCTCGAGGCCTCCATGCAGGAATGATCGAGCAAGATCGCCAAGGGACACACTACTTTGATGTTCGCGACTCTGAGGGCAACCTTATCGAGGTTTCGGAGGAGCCTTCGGGAGCCTTAGGCGGAGAGATTTTTTAGCAGCACCGCCAACGCGTCCATGGCCAGATGACCAGCGTGAGTCGAGGCTTCGGGCAAACCGCCAAGTGCGTACATCACGTCTTCCCTGCTAACTGCAGCCGCATCTTTCAGAGTCTTCCCGATAGTCAGCTCGGTCAGCGCCGATCCGCAGGCGATCGCGGGGACGCAGCCTTTGGCCAGGAATTTCACTTCGCAGAGATGCCCATCAATCAGTTTCGCGGTCAGCTTGAGAATGTCTCCGCAGGCCGGATTTTCAACCTGTGCCGACGCGTCCGGAGAGGCCACGACGCCGGCATTGCGCGGGTGTTCGAAGTGGTCTAGAACCTGTCGGGAGTACACGCTGACATTCTATTCGACAGGCGCAAAACTGAATCTGAGTGTGGCCCCGGCACATCCTATAAGGGACACCAGTCAACTCAAATCGACGGAGGTCTTGCGATGGCCACCAGTCCCGGCGTTCTAGCCAGCGGCGAGTTTAGTGCCTCCCGTCCGCTGCACACTGATCAGGTCGAAGGTTTGCTTCGCCTGCAAAAGGCGGCGCAGAAGATCAGCTCGATCCTCGACCTGGATGAACTCATAGACAAGATCGTGAATGACGTAGCCCGGTCGTTTGGTTGCGTGGAGGCCAATCTTTATCTGAGTGATGTAGAGCGCAACGAAATGGTGCTTACCGGTGTATGCGGCTGCACGGTTCATGGTAAAGGCCAACGGCTGGGGATCGGCAAACAAGGCATGGTGGGTTACGTGGCGGCTACCGGCCAGATGCGCTACGCGCCGGATGTGCGCCTGGACCAGTACTACATCGCGTGCGAGGAATCTACGCTTTCCGAGGTCGCCATTCCACTCTTGGTCGAGGGTCAACTGGTTGGGGTATTCACTGCGTCGCACACCGAGTTGGACGCATTTCCTCCTGAGCAGCTCAGGCTGTTGCAGGCGCTCGGCATGCATATTGCGGTCGCCATCAACAACGCGCGCCGCTTCCAGCACGAGCGGCATGAACGTCAGAAGATGAGCCGTGAGGCACACGAGGCTCGGACCATTCAGCAAGGTTTGTTCCCGAAGAGCTCGCCGTACATCCCGGGCTTCGCGATCTCCGGGCTGAGTATTCCGGCGGGCGCGGTGGGGGGAGACTGGTACGATTTCATTCCCTTCGGCGACGGCAGCTGGGGATTGGTTCTGGCCGACGTTGCGGGAAAGGGCACTGGCGCGGCCTTGCTGATGTCGGCCACCCGAGGCATGCTGCGGTCGCTGGCGGAGACTTGCACCAGTCCTGCGGAAGTGCTGACCAAGCTGAACCGGCTGCTGGCCGAGGACTTCCCTTCCGGCAGATTCGTCACCATGCTTTATGCGGTGCTCAATCCCGCACTCCGCACGATGACATTTGCGAGCGCGGGACACTTGCGTCCGCTGTTGGTGAACGGTCATGGAGCACGCTTTCTCGAATCGGAGCGCGGGATACCGCTGGGCTTGGGATTCGGCAACTTTTCGGAGAGTAAAGTCCATCTTCCGGACGGTTCGCGACTAGTGTTTTATAGCGATGGCATTACCGAGACTGAGAGTCCGGACGGTGAACAGTATGGGCCCGGCCGGCTGCAGGACCATCTGCAGCGGCCTGAGGTCTCGGCGGAGAGCATTCTCGAGGACGTGCGCAGGTTCGCCAATGGCGCGGGACTGCACGATGATGCCACGGTGATTTTCTTGAGGGCATAAGGCTGGAGCTTTCTACGTCGAAAACGCCGAGAGATTAGGCCGGGGCTGAAGCCCTTATTCATTTGAAACTACTTACATGGCGCTGAAGCGCCGCTCTTCCACGGTGCTCCACGAATCTCCGGAGTCTTCCCAAACCTGCTTTCTGTGTACTCGGCCGCTAATTTCTTTCCTTCGCCATCACCTGCAATACTAATTGCATGTCCGATTACGCCCCACGGCGCGTGGTCTCGCTACAGCCTAGCGCGACGGTGATTTTGCGCGACATGGGCAAGCTTGACTGCCTGGTGGCCTGTACAAAGTATTGCGCGGAAGTGTGCCCGGAGGTGCGAGGGAAAACAGCAATTGTTGCCGACTCGTGGACGGCGCAGAGCCAGCAAATATCAAAGCTGCATCCAGATCTGGTGATCGCGGCGGTGCCGTATCAGGAGAAGGCGGTGACGGAAATCCTCAAGTCGGGTGCACGATTTCTGGGGCTGGCGCCTAAATCGTTGGCGGATATTTATGGCGATATAGCGGCGATTGCCGGAATCATGAATGCGCGTGAAGAGGGCATGCACGTAATTGAGAAAATGCGGGAGGCAATTGAAATTGCTCGACGGAGCACGCAGCGTCTGCCGCGGCTGCGGGTTTTTTGCGAAGAGTGGGGCAAACCACTAATCGCGTCACAGCTTTGGGTTGCGGAGTTGGTGGAGGCGGCCGGCGGCGAGTTCATCGGCAAGCCGGGCGCGCAAGCGGATGCCGCGGCAGTAAAGGCTGCGTTGCCGGAAGTGCTGATTGCAGCGTGGTGCGGAGCGGGCGACCGGGTGCCGCTGGAAAAGGTCATTCGCGGTCGAAAATGGGAGAACACTCCCGCCGTCAGAAACGGCCGCGTCTATTGCGTCCGCGACGAATACCTTAACACGCCTGCGCCGACGTTGATACGCGGGCTGCACGCGCTGGCCGCCGCCATTCATCCCGAGTGTTTTCCACAGGTGGACGGAATACGATGTATCAACTCTCCTGTGAAAACATTGCCGATCCAATCAAAAGTCAACGGCCCCCGGAACGTTTGATATGAAACACGTGGTGGCGGCGCTTATCTGGAAACACGGAAAGATACTGATCTGCCAGCGCACCCGGCATCAGGTGATGCCGCTTAAGTGGGAGTTTCCTGGCGGGAAAATCGAAGAAGGCGAGCAGCCGCGCGACGCGTTGCGACGGGAACTCGATGAAGAACTCGGCATCAATGCGGTCATCGGCGATGAGGTGACACGCATTCGCCACGAGTATCCGAACCATAGCGCCGTGGAACTCCGGTTTTATGGCGTCCACGAATATTCCGGGGAGATGGAGAACCGAATCTTTCGCGAGATCCGCTGGGCTGAGCCAGCCGAATTGCCGGCCTTCGATTTTCTCGAGGCTGATCTGGAGTTGGTAAAAGACCTGGCCGAAGGGAAACTCACGGGCTGATTACCCGCTACTCAGGTCTTTGCGTCAGCGTGGGATGTTGGTCGTTGTTGCCGGGAGCGGAATCATCCGCACTCGAAGGTAACGACCGTTGACGCAGCGTGGGACGATTCCCCGGGTTAAGCCTTCGCCGGTTTTCCAGTTGGTCGAGCCGCGCTTTCACGTCGTGAAATTCGGAAGTATCCACTTTGTATTCTCCTTCCGGAGGTAAAAGAGTGCTGATTTCCTTTTGCGTCTTCTCGATCCTGTCCGGGGTCTGAGGATGGGTCTCGAACGCCTTGGCCACCACATTCTCTTTATGTTTTTCTAATTCCTTCACTTTCTCAAAGAACGACGTAAACGCCTGGGGATCGTATCCCGCTTTATACATGTACTGAACACCGAGGAAGTCGGCTTCCGACTCAAATCCCCGCGAAAATTTCAGAAAGGTGAGCGGTCGGGCCAGGGTCAACGCTTCATAGCCAGCGTATCCGATGGGGCCGCCGACCATCATGAGGGGGATCGAGGCCATATTCGTCAACTGACCGCGGGTGTTCTGCCGGGCAGCATGACAGGCGGCAACGTGGGCAATCTCATGTGCCATCACGCCGGCCAGTTCGGCTTCGGTGTCGGCAGCCTGGATGAGTCCGGAATCGACATAAAAAAATCCGCCGGGGAGCGCGAATGCGTTTATGTCATCCGACTCAACCACCTTGATGGTAAAGGGTACCAGCGAGTCGGAGTTGCGTACCAGATTTTGCCCAATTCGGTTGATGTACTCCGTAACCTCGGGGTCGGTGAGCATCTTGGAAGTGGACTCGATCTGGACGGAGAGGCTTTTCCCCATCGCAATCTGCCCCTCCAGCGTGTACCAATTGCCGAAGCCGCGGCCACAGCCAATGTTCCGCTTGCCGATGGAGTCAATGTCGCGAACGCTGTGATCGTGGAAGACTTTGGAAGCGGGCGCAGATTTTACAGGATCCGGTGAAGGCTGAGTGTTCTCCAAGACCGCGTTTATGGTCTGCGAGAGAGCGGAACCGGTAAAAACCAAGAAGGAGAGGACCGCAAGGCGGAGCCGCATATTTGCTCCAGGGGGCCCGTAATTCGTGGAGGCACCGAGTGCCAAAAACGTTACTCGATGTCCGTCGGCAACGCAAGTGTAAATTCTGACAGTCCCCCGCCCAGAGGGCTCCAGCTGTGGGCATAAGATCCAGCTCTTCGACGGTGCTTTCGGGAGGAAGTTTGAGGGCATCTACCAGGGCTCTAGCCACGGTTGTGGGATGGATCATCTTCTGCCGGGGAGCGTCGGGCCATAAGGTACCCCAGATGGGAGTGTCGGTGGCGCCGGGCAGCAGGGGCCGGTGACCAGCGCGATTTTTCCTTTGAGCAATGTGCCCGGATTGTTTCGACGATGTTTCAACATGAGAACTTGACGCTGATTGTGCGACCCGCGTCGAAAAGCTCTTAACCGCAAAGGGCGCTAAGAAAAACCGCTAAGGACGCAAAGAAAACCAACTATACTCCGTTGGGCCGCTGGCGGATTAGCGACAGGAACTCGGTGCGGGTTTCTTGTTCTTCGCGGAAGCAGCCCAGCATGGAGGAGGTCACAGCCTGAGAGTGCTGCTTCTCGACCCCGCGCATCATCATGCAGAGATGACGGGCTTCAATCACCACGCCGACGCCTTGCGGCTGAATGACTTTCTGAATGGTCTCGGCAATCTGCGTGGTCAGGCGCTCCTGAATTTGCAGGCGGCGGGAAAAGATTTCAATCAGGCGCGGAATCTTGCTCAGTCCGATCACCTTGCCGTTGGGAATGTATGCCACATGCACTTTGCCGAAGAATGGCAGCATGTGGTGCTCGCACAGGCTGAACACTTCAACGTCTTTCACAATCACCATTTCGTCATAGGTGACGGTGAATAGAGCCTTCTTGAGCATTGCCTCGGGATCTTCGTTGTAGCCGCGAGTGAGGAACTCGAATGCTTTGTGGACGCGCTCGGGAGTGCGCAACAGGCCTTCACGCTCGGGGTTTTCGCCGAGGCGGACGAGGACTTCGTGGACTAACTCCTCGAATGTTGCCGAAGTTAAGGTTGTGGGCTCGGTGATTTGCTTCATGATTGAGCGAAATCAATTTCCTTCGTATTCAAACGAATTCATCATCGTCTCTTCCAGTCTTACCTTATCCAGATGTGCCTGATCGAAGCTGCGCTTCAGAATATCGTAAATAACCAGGCAGAGGTTTTCTGTGGTCGGGACGGAATCGGCAAACGCTGGGCTTAGATTGAAATTCTCGAGGTCGAAGCGGGTGACGACTTCACGCTGCACGCATTCGTCCAGGTCAACCAGATTGCAGACCATTCCAGTGCTTTCGGCGACCTGTCCGCTGACGGTGACTTCGAGCACGTAGTTGTGTCCGTGGCCGTGCGGGTTGTTACATTTGCCGTAGGTCGCCTGATTTTCGGCGTCGGACATGCGCTCGCTGTGCAAGCGATGCGAGGCGGAGAACCGGTAGCGGCGGGATAGATGGGCTTTCATACTAATTTTTACCAATCACTGTCATTCCGACCAAGGCGTTGGATTGGCTTCGCCAATCCAACGGCGCGTGGAGGAACCTGCTTTCGCTTGCCGAGAGTGCTGCATGCAGGCGGTCGCGCTTCCGCGAGCTCACAGCAGGTCCCTCGACTGCGTTGATCCGTTCGTGAACGAACGGATCAACTTCGCTCGGGATGACAGAGCTAAGTTAACAATTCCGGACGGGGTTCAAGTTACCCAATTACAAAATCTCCCAAGCCGCTTCACTCCTCTCCGTAAAAATCCACAAACAGATCGTGGTTCTCATACACCCGCACCCGGTGCAGCTTGGCATTGGTCATCTTCGGCGCAAGGCGCTGCCAGATGGCGACGGCCAGGTTCTCAGTGGTGGGAATGCGGGTGAGAAATTCGGGGACTTCTTTGTTCAGGAAGCGGTGGTCCATGGCGTCGAGGACTTCGCGGTGCATGGTTTCCTTGAGCTGCTTGAGGTCAACCACGAAGCCGGAGCGGGGATCGATCTCTCCCTTGACCGTGACTTCGAGGACGTAGTTGTGCCCGTGTCCGTTCGGGTTATTGCACTTGCCGAAGATGCGCCGGTTCTCCTCCGGGGAGAGGTCCGGATTGTGGTAATAGTGCGAGGCGGCGAATTCAGCTTTGCGGGTGAGATAGAGCAACGGGGTTCCGTTCCTTTAGCGATGGTAACCTTTCATTGTAATGGGAAGTGGTTTGGCGGGCGTGTTGCCGGCCATTTTTCAACAGATATGGTTGAACATTCTGTGCCAATCCGTCCATAGATCAACAGTGACTGGCGATCTGTCGTCGAGATCTGTCTGCTCGCGTTTGCAGCGATTCATGAATCCTTCGAGACTCTGCTCGGAAAGGAGTTGTTCCGACTGGTTTACCCCGACTGGAAGGCGTCGCACGAAAAATATCTGCACTCTCTAGTCGATACGGAAAAGGCAAGGCTCTTTGTGGCGGAGGAGAACGGATTTGTAGTGCGATTCATCCACTACGAAGTGAACCCGGACGGGCTAACCGGGAAGATCGGGCTGAATGCGGTTCATCCCGCGCATCAGCGCAAGGGTATTGGGACACTGATGTACAGGCATGTACTCGATATCATGCGGAGTGCGGGAATGAAGTACGCGCAAGTTGGGACGGGAGGCGACGCCTCTCACCTTCCAGCGCGACGCGCCTATGAGAAGTTGGGATTTGTCGCCCTCCCGCTGGTTCAGTACTACAAGAAACTTTAGATTCCGGAGCGACAAGATTGACCGTCGAAGGCCACAGTGGTGCTAGGCTCATCATCGTTTGCGGTCTGCCGGGTTCGGGCAAGACAACGCATGCGAAGCAAGTTGAGCAAGAGTTGCACGCAGTTCGCTTCTGTCCTGACGATTGGATGGACGCTCTCGATATCGGCCTTTGGGATGGTGAAGTCCGCGAGCGAATCGAGAAGCTGCAATGGAAACTGGCTCAGGAAATTCTCGCCCTCGGTCACAATGTCGTCATTGAGTGGGGCACCTGGGGAAGATCAGAGCGGGATGCTCTAAGGTGCGGAGCACGTGCGCTCGGGGCCGCAGTCGAGCTGCATTTCATCGACGCTCCTGTCGAAGTGCTATTTGACCGAATCCGGCGGCGGAATCGAGAGTCGCCGCCCATAACGCTTGCGGATGTCATGAAGTGGGCTGAGAGCTTCGAGCGGCCTTCGGCGGAGGAGTTGGCGCTGTTCGATGGGCCGCTGTCCAAAAGCGACGTTTAAGGAGGCTGAAGCAAGGCTTTACTTTAGCCCGTAGTATTACATCAACATTTCAGTTAACACTGCCGTCTAAGGCACGCGACCGATCACTTGTCGCCCCGAGCCGATGGTGTTTCAGCGAGGTTTCATCCGCATCAGGTTGATATGTCCGCCCTTTCCAGATCACACCAGCATTGCGCAGTCTTACCGACCTCACCAGCAAGTACGAAAACATCGGCAATCCCAAGATGGCCGTAAAACTCGATCCCAGAGAAAAATGTGCCTTTCGGATTCGCATCGCAAACCAGCCGGACAGAATCACCGTCAGCAGAGCGGTTTGCAGCGTGAGGTTGGGGCGTCCGGAGAGCTTGGCCCAGATCGCGGCGGTCATGGGCGAAGCTGCGGTACATGCGGGTGCGGACGGCGTCGGGGGCGTAGCGAAAGAAAATCTTTCGGCCTGAGCGTTTTACCAGGCGGGCCAGGGCGACGTCTTCGAGGAGGTCGGCTGCGATGGTTGCGTGGCCGCCGACGGCGTCGTAGGTCTCGCGGGAGATCATCAGATATTGGCCGTTGGCGGCGGCGATGGGAGAGGCGGGATCGCTCACCGCTTGCGGGGGATAGGTTGTGGCCAGCTCGGCGAAGATCACGGGCATGACCGGCTTTTCCCAGAAGCCGTACACCTCCTGCTTGGGAGAATACGAAAGGAGCGCGGCGGCGTGCTGCTCGGCTTCGGCGACGGCGCGGGCCAGCGATCCTGGCTGGTGGACGGTGTCGGCGTCGGTGAAGAGGAGCCACTTGGCTTTCGTGTGCGCGGCCTTGGCTCCGGCGGACATGGCGTTGTTTTTGCCGGTCCAGTTGTCGGGGAGGGGGCCGGCGGGGATTAGCTTCACTTTGGGAAAAGATCTCGCGATTTCAGCGGTGCGGTCGGTGGAATCGTCGTCAATGACGATGATTTCGTAGGGGATGCCAGATTGCGCGACGAGGGATTCGAGGCAGGCGGCGATGTTGGCTTCTTCGTTGCGCGCGGGGACGATGATAGAGACGACGGGATTGGTATCGAGGGTCATTTTCTAAAATCGCCCATTGTGCCGTCCCTGAAGGGACTCTTCTATACGCTGTTCTGTCCCCCGGCACTTCCGTGCCGGGCTTTCACATTCCGCCCTTCGGGCTGGGTTCTTGCCACTCCATTTTTCTAATCGACTTGTCATTCCGAGCCGCCGCATTAGCGGGGAGGACCTGCTTTTCGCCCGGCAGTACCGGCACCGCCAGCGAACAGCAGGTTCCTCTCCCGCCTTCGGCGGGCTCGGAATGACATCCAAGAAGTAGTGGCGGCACGGCTGAAGCCGTGCCCTCCTAGTGCCGCACGGAACGTTTATTATATCTGCGTGCGACTTTCCCCTCTGGTTTTGCTCCTCCTGACCATCGGACTCTCGGGTTGTTACCACGGATCGAAACCTTCGAGTATTGGCACTCCCGCGCCGGATTTCACCATTCAGGACTCCGACCGCAGCGTCACTCTCAGCCAACTGCGCGGCAAGATTGTGGTGCTGAATTTCTGGGCGACCTGGTGTCCGCCGTGCGTTGAAGAGATGCCGTCGCTGGTTGGGATGCAGAAGCAGATGCAGGGCAAAGGGATCACCGTGCTCGCAGTGAGCGTGGACGAAGACGCGGATGACTATCACAAATTTTTGAAAGATCATGGAATTGATCTGCTCACCGTCCGCGACCCGGGCCATAAGAATGATCAGGGAGTGACTGCGCCGGTGGCCTCGCGCTACGGGACGTTTAAATTTCCTGAGACTTACATCATTGACCGCGGGGGGACCATCCGGCGAAAGTTTATTGGGCCGGTGGATTGGAGCCAGGCGGAGATTGTGGAGTACTTGAGCCGGCTGTGAAAAAAAGGCTTCGGGCTCTGGGCTGGTGCGTTCCTTGCGACGGATTTTTACGGCGCGTAGCATGACTTCCGGGAGGGGCATGGCTTCCAGCCGTGCCAACTACGATTTATTTCGATACCGGGCTTCAGCCCCTAAGGTTTGCTTTAGGGTACAAAGCTTACCTCAGCGGCTGAAGCCGGGACCTCATGGCGCCGAATCGGCACGGCTGGAAGCCATGCCCTTCCCGATGCTTACAACGCGAGCTGTGCAAAGCAAAGGCGCCGACAGGTATCGACCACCTGCTCTTTTACAATGCCCATGTGAAGTTTCTGATCATTTGACCACCACTGACCACTAACCACTGCTCTTATGAAGTCCTGGGATGTCATCATCATCGGCGGAGGAATTATTGGTCTTTCGCTGGCGATTTCGCTGCGTAAGCAGGGACTGCGGGTGCTGATCGTTGAGCGTGGGGAGCCGGGGCGGGAGGCGTCGCATGCGGCGGCGGGGATGCTGGCGGGGTCAGGAGCGGAGATTGCTCCTGCTTTACGAATGCTAGCTGAGGCTAGCGCGCGGCTTTATCCGGAATTTGCGCACGAACTCGAAGATGAGTCGGGTGCGCGGGTTGATTTGCGGGATCAGGGGACGATTCTGATTTCGAGGGATGGCGAATTTCCAGAGGCGGCGGAGCGGCTTTCTTCGGAGCAACTACGAGCCCTGGAACCTGGGGTGTCGGTGGCCGGACGGGGACGCCCGGCGCTCCATGATTCATCGGAGGAGATCGCCGCGGCATATTTGAGTGAGCGGTCGGCGGACCCGCGGGGGCTGGTAGCGGCAGCGGTTAAGTCGGCGCATCACAGGGGGGTGGATATTTCTTCCGGCAGCGATGTTACGGGGCTGCTGGT
>WNFD01015339.1_pt1 | contig 14130 bp, 16 predicted proteins | sample 5400491 | NCBI WGS metagenome assembly WNFD01 (sample SAMN13153343, study PRJNA577476) | soil metagenome | isolation source: 120 cm saprolite under Douglas fir tree site 2 hole 2 replicate 2 | place: USA:California | collected 2015-04-18
GAGTCCCCCGAGACGCGCCGAGGCGCCATGGAACAGGCCGGTGAACCAAGAGCCGCACGCGTACGACGCCAATGCCACAAGCGCGATCTGGAGCGAGACACCCGCGGCCTCCCGAGTGATCAGAGCCAGCCGGAGCGCTTGAAGCGGTAGTACAGGTAGACGCAGAGGGGCTGCTTGAGGACCTCGCTGATATCCGGGATGGCGACGTCGCCGACACGCCGGCCCTCGGCATACGCGACACAGGCAACCAGTCCCTCCATCGCGTTTCTTCTGGGGAGGCCTTACGGCGCCCCGCCGGCGCCCCCGCCGTCCCCCCCGCCGTCCCCTACGAGGACGAACGGCGCCCAGAAGGACGGGTGCGAGGTCGCCGCGTCACCGAGCAGCTTGAGCTGGGCGGTGCGAAGGGCCGCGGCGCGGCCGACGGCTGCTCAGCACCACGGTGGGCTGGGAGGCGACGGCCCAGTGGGAGACCAGCAGCGAGCGGGCGCCGGAGTAGAAGAAAGCGCGGGCGAGCCCGGACAGGCTCTGGCCGCCGAGCTTGCCGTCGGGCGCAGCGGTGTTGCACGCGGAGAGTACCACCCAGTCGGCGTCGAGCTTGAGCTGGGCGACCTCGCTGGCGTCCAGCAGCCCGTCCTCGTCGGCCGTCGAGGTCGCGGGCGGCGTCAGCGCGAGCGCCGGCTCGCCCTTGCACTTGAGATCGCCGGGCAGGAGCCCGTGGGTCGCGAAGGCGACGACACGGTACTGCGAGAGATCCGTGCTGCGCACCCGCTTCTCGGTCGCCGCCGCGCCCAGGACGACGTCCGACTCGGGCGCCTTGAGCGTCTTCGCGATCTCGCGCATCTCCCCCGCCGACTCGCGAAGTCGCGGCAGGCCGCGCACGAGCTCCGCGTCCACGGCGCCGCCGTCGCGGCAGAGATTGCCCAGCGCGGCGAGGTTGCGCGTGTCGCCCGGCGCTCCCGCGAAGGCGGGGGCGCCGAAGCCGATGAAGGGCTGGGGCGCCTTCGATCGCCCCGCCACTGCGCGCAGGCTCTTGAGCGAGCCCGTCGAGGGCAGGACGCTGAGGGGCAGTTGTTTGCCGAGGAAGGATACCTGCCGATAGTCCTTCTTCTCGGGCGAGGCTCCCAGGGGCGCCGGGCTCGACTGGGTCACGAGAAGCCCCAGGGGCAGGCTCAGGAGCGGGCCAGAGGGCACGACGATCAGGTGCGTAGTGCCGCGGAGCGGAGCCGAGACCGGGCCGAGCAGGTCCGTGTAGAGCTTGTGGGCCGCCGCCACGTCGAAGTCACGAAGCTGGCCGTCGGCCAGGTCGAGCCCCTTGCGGAGATCGCGCACGCTCTTGTCGAGCGCCGCGGCGGTGACGGCGGCGCGGTGCGCGTGCACCTTGCCGTCGCGCACGACGAAGACGTAGGTCGCCTCCCGCGTGGTCATGGTCGCGAGGAGGGCCTCGCCCGGCTTGAGCAGCGCCTTGAGGTCGGAAAGCGGCAGCGGTCGCGGCGCCACGAGCCCCGCATAGCGCGGAAATTCCGCCTGGAGCCTGCCCTCGCGGCTCGCCACCTCGGCCTCGGCCGCCTGGAGCTCCTGCTTCTTCTGCTCCTCCCGCACGGGCTCCCGCTTGTCGGCGGGCAGGAGCGTCAGCAGCGCCAGCTCGCGCCGGGTCGTGTCCCGCTTGCGCAGCGCCTCCTGGTACGCGCGCGCGACGGCGCTCAGCGCCGGGTCGGCCGTGTCGAGGCGCGCCGCCATGTTGGTGATGGCGCGCGCGGTGTCGCCCTCGCGCGGGATCTGGCCGGCGGCAAAGGCCTCCGCATGGAGCGCCTCGCGCTGGGCCGGATCGGCGGCGGCGGCCTCGAACAGCGTGTCCATGTACGGCGCCATCGACTGCGGCCGCACGCGGGCTTGGACGAGCGGGTCCGAGATGGAGATCTCAGCCTCCTTCCTGAAGGCCTGGAGCGCCGCGGGCAGGTTGCCCTCGGTCCGCGCGAGCTGGCCCAGGTTCCGGTAGGACTCTGCGGTCTTGAGCGAGTCGCCGAACAGGAGCCTCCGGCGCTCGAGCGCGGCCTCGAATTGCTTGCGCGCATCCGCATAGCGCTTCTGCTCGACGTGGATCCGCCCAAGCCAATCCCGGCACTCGCTGGCCCACCAGGTGCGGAACTCGGCGTCCTGCCCCGGTCTCTGGACGATGTCGAGGGCCCGCGTCACGCTTCGCTCCGCTTCGTCGAGCCGCTTGAGATTGAGCTGCACCCGGCCAAGGGACATCAGGGAGTGCGCGAGCCCGGAGGTCTCGTTTGTGGTGCGCTGCTCGCGCGAGTCGCGCAGGCGCACCGCCTCTTCCTCCAGCGGCAGGGCGACGTCGTAGTGTCCGTGAAAGCGCTCGATGCTCCCTCGATAGGTCAGGTACTGCGGCCGGTCCGTCCACGAGTGACTCTTCTGGACGAGGGGCTCGGCGCGGTTGAAGATCTGTGAGGCCTCCTCGAAGCGGCCGACCTGGTAGCCCACGTTGAGCGCGATCCAGGACAGCGTCCGGCCCGAAGCCGGCTGGTCGCGCCCGATCGTCCGCTCCTCGATCTCGAGCGCCCGCCGAAAAGCCGCCTCCGATCCCACGACGTCGCCCGCGTAGTTGCGCAGCGTGCCCACACGGTAGAGCGCGGCGTGGGCGCCCACGTCCCCGACACCGGTGAGCTTGCCGCTGGCGTCCACCATAGCCTCGGCGCGCTTCATGACCGCCGAGAGAGAGCCCGATGCCTTGCCGGCGTCCGCAGGGGCGCGCTTACCTTCGATCACCTCGACCGAGGCTTCGAGAAGGGGCATGTTGGTCGGAAAAGTCTCGAGGCCGTAGCCGCGGGAGCCGATGATTGCCGCCACCACCACATCTCGCCAGCCGCCGGCCAGTCTCCGGCAATCGCGCAGCGCGGCCGCGGCGCCCGAGCCCAGCGTGGTCGGCTCGATGGCGCCGCAACCGCCCAGGCGCGTCTCGAGGTTCTTCGCCCACCCCGTGTCGGTAAGGATCTTCTCGAGCGTGTAGCTCTTGGGGGCGCCGAAGCTCAGGATCTCACCGCTCGGCTGAGTCCAGCCCTCGCAGTAGAGGTAGTAGCGCCGGAGGCCTCCGAACTCGGCACGGCTCTCCACGAGCTTGATCCGGCAGGCCTCGCCCGTCCGGTTCTTGCCCACGGCCAGCTCGTCACCCACCGAGACGAGGGCGTCCGCGGCAAAGGCGGGGGTGATGGACAGCACGAAGGCGGCGAGGAGGCTCGCCGCCGCGATACCGCGGAGCACGCTTGTGAGGGTCATGGCTCCCAGCGTACCCCATTCCGCTATGCGGACTCCACCCCGAGAGCGGCCTTGCGGCGGGGCCCGCCTTCGTCATAGCATGCCTGCGCGTGATGAACGAATCCGAAAGGGAGGACATCGCCGCCGGGCGGGCGCGGACATGCAAACATTCCAGATCGAAGTCGAGCCCGCACCGGGCGATATCCGCTTCCTCGAGGACCGTCTCTACGACTACAACGTCGAGCAGACCGGCTTCGACGACGGCAAATGGCTGTCCATCTTCGTCCGCGACGAGAAGGGCGAAATCGTGGCGGGGCTCCACGGTTGGACCTGGTGCGGGGCCTGCCGGGTCCAGACGCTCTGGGTTCACAAGGACCTCAGGCACCAGGGCTTCGGAAGACGCCTCCTCGCTGCGGCTGAAGAGGAGGCCCGCGCCAGAGGCTGCGAACAGATCCTGCTCGACACGTTCAGCTTCCAGGCGCCGCTCTTCTACCAGCAGATGGGTTACGAGGTCATCAGCGTAGTGGAGGGCTTCCCTCGCCGCCCGCACTCGGAATATCACCTGCGGAAGACGCTGCGCTAGTGGCGGACATGCGCGTACTCGTGACGGGGGCGGCGAGCGGAATCGGGCGGGCCACGTGCCTGCGGCTGGCGCGTGACGCCAAGGCGCAGGGCCGCGCGGGCAAGATTGTCGCCGTGGACCTTGCTTCCTCGCCGGGGCTCGACGGCGTGGTGGCCGAGCTCAAAGCGCTCGGCGCCGAGACACTGCCGCTCCACGCCGACATGAGCACGGCCGAAGGTCCGGCGCGGGCCGTGGCCGAGGCGGTGAAGGGCTTCGGCGGGCTCGACGGGCTCGTGAGCAATGCCGGCATCAATAGGCCCGGCGCGCTGATGGAATACGCCGTCGAGGATTGGGACCGCATGTTCGCCGTCAACACCCGTGCCACCTGGCTGCTCGCGAAGGCCGCCTACGAAGCGCTCAAGGCCTCGCGCGGCGCCATCGTCGCCATCGCGTCCATGTCCGGCAGTAACCCGCATGCGAACCTGGGCGCCTACGGACCGAGCAAGGCGGCTGTCATCATGCTGGTGCGGGTGTTGGCGCAGGAGCTGGGACGCGACGGCATCCGCGTCAACTCCGTCTCGCCCGGCATGGTCCGCACCGGCATGACCGCCAAGGTCTACGCCGACCAGCGCGTGGCCGCCGAGCGCGATGCGCTGGTGCCGCTCGGCCGCGTGGCCACGCCGGAGGACATCGCCGACGTGGTGGCTTTCCTGCTCGGTCAGGACTCGCGCTACATCAACGGCCACGACCTCGTGGTCGACGGCGGCGTGGCCGGCAATTTCCTCGGCCGGTTGCCGGGGATATCGCAGATCACCCGCAGCTAAGGAGCCTTCGCTACATGACCGTCAAGCTCGGCCTGTTCACGATGCCCATGCACGCCCCGGACCGCGACTACGCGACCTTCCTCGCGGAAGATCAGGAGGCCATCGTCCTCGCGGACCGCCTGGGCTTCACGGAGGCCTTCGTCGGCGAGCACTTCAGCTCGTGGAGCGAGCGCATCACCTCGCCGCTCATCTTCCTCGCCACCCTCATCCCGCGCACGACGCAGATCCGGTTCGGCACGGGCGTGCTCAACCTGCCCCAGATCCACCCGGCCACGGTGGCCGCGCACGCGGCCATGTTCGACCATCTCTGCCAGGGGCGCTTCATCATGGGCATCGGCCCGGGCGGGCTCGTGAGCGACATCGAGATGTTCGACGTGGGCCAGGCGGAGCTGCGTCCCCTCATGATGCTCGAATCCATCGAGACGGTGCTCAAGCTGTGGTCCCAGGACCCGCCCTACGAGATCGACGGGCGATTCTGGAAGATCTCGCTCAAGAATTCGATCTGGCCCGAGTTCAAGGTGGGCTATGTTCCGCAACCCTATCAGAAGCCGCACCCGCCCATCGCGCTGTCGCTCCTTACCCCCAACTCGAGCAGCGCGAAGACGGCGGGCGAGCGCGGCTGGATTCCCATCTCCGGGCAGTTCTTCCATCGGCGCTATCTCCGTGGTCACTGGGAGAAGTACCTCGAGGGGTGCGAGGCGGTCGGCCGGCGTCCCGACCCCGACGTCTGGCGCGTCTCGCGCAGCATCCTCGTCACCGAGACCGATGCGGAGGCCGAGGACTACCTCGCCGACCCCGACAACGGCCTCTCTTTCTACTACCGCTTCTTTCACTACAGCTTCTCCCAGGGGCGCAAGGCGCTCTTCATGCTCAAGCCGGACCTCGAGATCCCCGACGAGGACGTGACCATGGACACGGTGAAGCGCGCGCTCATCATCGCGGGCAGCCCGCGCCGCGTGCTCGACCAGCTGGTGGCCCTGCGCGAGGAGACCGGTCACTTCGGCACGCTCCTCATGGGCGGCCACGACTGGGACAAGCCCGCGCTCTGGCGGCGCTCGATGGAGCTGCTCGCCACCGACGTGATGCCCCGGTTCTCGAGCCACGCGGCGGCGATCCCGGCGCGCTGAGCGGAATCATGTTCCTGCCGCGCTCCGACTTTCCGTGGACGCGGGATGAGGGCCGACCGGATCTACGTCATCGACGCGGGCCGCGTCGTCGAGACCGGCAACTATCAGACCCTCATGGCCGCCAAAGGCATATTCGCCACGCTCGCGAGCCGGCAACTGGCCTAGGGGTATCCAGGGCGGGACATTGACCGCTCAGGACGCTCCGGTGCTATTCTCGCTACCCGTGAGGTCGGCACTGTCCACCATCGAGGACTAGGAGGCGCGGAATGGCTCTGTCCGTCGGATTCATCGGAGTCGGCAACATGGGCAATCCAATGGCCGGGAACGTCTTGAAAGCCTCGTTCCCCATGACGGTCTTCGACATGAACCCCAAGGCCATGGAAAACCTCATCGAGGCCGGCGCCCGGCGCGCCCGCTCGGCGCGGGAGGTCGTGGAACAGTCCGAGATCGTCCTCACCTCCCTGCCGGCGTCTCCCGACGTCGAGGCAATCTACCTCGAGCCGGGCGGCCTCGTGCATGCCGCCAAGCCCGGCACCATCCTCATCGACCTGAGCAGCCGCGCCGCGACCCTGGCCATCATGGTCGGCGGCGATGCCGAACCGCTGTCACGCGCGCGCCCCGTCCTGAGCGCCATCGGACCCAACATCTTCCACGTCGGGCCGGTGGGGGCGGGCAACACCGTGAAGGCGATCAACAACATGATGGCTTGCGTCAACGGGCTCGCGATGATGGAAGGGCTCGCGCTCGGCGTGAAGGCGGGACTCGATCCGATGACGATCTACGAGGTCGTCAAGGCGAGCAGCGGGGGCAGCAAGGCGCTCGAGCGCATCCCGCGCGCCATCGTTCCGCGAGAGTTCGAGCCGGGCTTCAAGGTGGCGCTGATGAACAAGGACCTGGAGACGTTCACCGCCATCGCCAAGGAGCTGCGCGTGCCGGTCGCCTTCGTCAACGTCGCCCAGCGCTACGAGCAGATGGCGCTCGCCGCCGGTCTCGGCGAGCAGGATACCAGCGTGGTGATGACCGTGATCGAGCGCCTGTCGGCCGTCCAGGTCCCGCGCGGCCCCGCTACCCAGTAGGCGCGCGGACCCGCCCCCTCACCCTTCCCTCTCCCCGATGGGGGAGAGGGTGATGTCCTAAACTTGGAGCGCGATGCTTGCGGATGAGCTGCCGCGTGAACTCCACGATCTGAGCGTCCTCCGGCGGGATGCCGCGCGAGTGCTTCTCGCGGACCGCCGCGATGGTCGATTCCGGCACGTCCAGCCGGCGGGCTCCCGCCGTCTGGGCGCCCCATACGTAGACCGCGTCGAGCTCCCGCGCCACGGTCATCGCCGCGAGCACCCGCACTCGCTTGTCGAGCGAGCCTTCGAAGCGGACGAAGGCGCCCAGGTGCGCGAGACGGCCGGCCAGCTCCGGACAGTGGAGGAACACCGTGAACGGCCCGTGCAGCGCGCCCCGGCTCTTCACGATGGAGTCCACGACCGCGTGGTCTTTGGCGGCCACCTGGTCCTTGCTGGTGATGAGAGCGAGCCTTGCCATTGATGTCCTCCTCTACGAGGTGACCTCTCGCAACCGTTTTTCCAGATGTTTCCGCTCAGCCTCGTTGCGCACCAGTGCGAGGGCCTGGCGGTACGACTCGACGGCCTCGGCGTGGCGGCCGAGCCGGCGCAGCAGCTCGGCCCGCGCGGCGGACAGCAGGTGATACCCGGCGAGCCCGCCGTCGCCGTCCAGTGTATCCAGAAGAGCCAGGCCGTGCTCGAGCCCGCTCGACATCGCGACGGCAACAGCGCGGTTGAGCTCGACCACGGGCGTCGGATGCACGCGCGCCAGCACGCCGTAGAGCGCGGCAATCTGCTGCCAGTCCGTGGCCGCGGCCGTGGCTGCCTGGGCATGGAGCGCCGCAATTGCCGCCTGCAGCGCATAGGGGCCAGGGGGGCGGCCGCCCTCGCTGAGCGCGGCTTCGACCAGCGCCGCGCCCTCGTCGATCTGCGCGCGGTCCCAGCGCGTCCGGTCCTGGTCCTCGAGGAGGACGAGATCGCCCGAGGCGTCGAGGCGCGTCTCCCGCCGCGAGTCGTGCAGCAGCATGAGCGCGAGCAGTCCTTTCGGCTCGGCGTGAATCGGCAGCAACTCGACCAGCATGCGCCCGAGCCGGATGGCCTGCTCGCATAGCTCGTTCCGCACGAGCCGCGCTCCAAAGCTGGCGGTGTAGCCCTCGTTGAACACGAGATAGACCACCACCATCGCCGCCTCGAGCCGCTCGGCGAGCGCCTCCGTGGGCGGCACCTGGTAGGGGATGCGCGCCGTCCGGATCTTGGCCTTGGCGCGCACGAGCCGCTGCGCCATGGTCGGGGCCGGCACCAGAAAGGCGCGCGCGATCTCCTCGGTCGAAAGACCCCCGAGCGTGCGCAGCGTGAGAGCCACCTGCGCCTCGGTGGCAAGCGCCGGGTGGCAGCACGTGAAGATCAGGCGGAGCCTGTCCTCGGGCACGAGCGTCTCCTCGTCATCAGCCAACAGCGGGGTCGACAGCTCGATGTGCCGCGCGATCTCGTCCTGCTTCTCCTCGAGCCACGCGCGCCGGCGCAGCCGGTCGATCGCCTTGTGCCGCCCCGTGGAGACCAGCCAGCTCACCGGGTTCGCCGGGATACCGGCCGCCGGCCACTGCTCGAGCGCCGCCGCGAGCGCCTCCTGGAGCGCCTCCTCGGCCACGTCGATGTCGCCGAGGAGACGGATGAGGGTGGCCAGGATCCGGCCGTAGTCCGCGCGAAAGATCTCCTCGATGCCCATGGCCGTCCTCGGTGGGAAGGCTACCCCACCGGACGGCCGCGCGCACGCGATGCCGGTTACTTCGGCGGACCCACCCTGACGGGTCGCACCTCGATCGAGAGGCCCGCTTTCACCAACGGATGACGGGTGGCGAAGGCGAGCACCTCGTCCAGGTCCCTGGCCTCCACGATGGTATAGCCCGCGAGCTGCTCCTTGGTCTCAGCGAATGGCCCATCCGTCATGAGCGCTTCACCGCTTTTCATCCGGACAGTCGTGGCGGTGCCGGTCGGTTCGAGCGGCTCGCCGCCCTGGTAGAAGCCGCTCGGCCTCCGTGCCTCGCTGTAATCAATGGCCTCCTGGAAGATTTTGCCTCTCTCCTGCACGGACAACTGCTCGTACACCTTCTCGTCCCTGTAGATCAGCAACATGTAGCGCATGTGGCCCTATCGACCTCCGCTGATGGCGGGGAAGATGGCGATCTCGGCCCCGTCGGTGATGGGCGTCTCGAGGCCGCCGGTCCACCGGCAGCACTCCGTGCCCACGAAGACGTTGACGTGGGGGCGCACCTCGCCCTGCTCGGTGAGCACGCGATCGCGCACCCCCGGCGCCTCGCCCCACAACGAGTCGAGCGCGTCGCCGAGCGACGGCGGCTCCTTCGCCACCTCGACCTGGATCCGGCTCCGGCCACCCGCGAACGGGCGCAAGGGCGTCGGGATCAGGACGACGACGTGGGTCACCGCCGCGCCGTTCGCCGGGTCGCCTTGCGCCGCGCGGGCTTCCGCTCGTCGCCGACCACCGCGCGCACGCAGGTGATCGAGGGCAGTCCGTCGATGGCGAGACGCCACGTGCCGCCATTGTCGTTCGACGCGTAGAGCTTGCCGTTGCGGGTCCCGAAATAGACCCCGGCCGGATCCAGGCTGTCCGTCGTCAAGCCGTCCCGCAGCACGATGTCGTAGGCGTGACGCTGGGGCAGGCCTCGCGTCAGCGCTTCCCACGAGCGCCCGCCGTTCCGCGTCCGGTAGACGCGAAGCTTGCCCTCGGGCGAGACGCGGACCTGGTCCGACTTGATCGGGATGATGTACACCGTCTCGGGCTCGTGCGGATGGATCGTCATCGCGAACCCGAAGTCCGACGGCACGCCGCGCGCGATGTCCTGCCACGAGTCCCCCGCGTCGTCGGAGCGGTAGAGGCCCCAGTGGTTCTGGGCGAACAGGCGGCCGATGCGGTCCGGGTGCTGCACGACCTTGTGCACGCACTGTCCGAACTCGGGATACTTCTCGGGCAGAAATTCCGCGCGAATGCCCTTGTTGCGCGCGGTCCACGTGCGGCCGCCGTCGGCGGTGCGATACACGCCGGCCGACGAGATCGCCACCCACATCCGGTCGACGTTCTCGGGATCGCGAACGATCGTGTGCAGGCACAGGCCGCCGCCGCCGGGCGTCCAGCGCTCGCGATGCGGATGGTCGAGCAGCCCGCGCACGACCTCCCACGTCTTGCCGCCGTCGGTGGTGCGGAAGAGGGCGGCCGGGTCGACCCCGCAATAGAGCGTGTCCGGCTCGTCCTCGAGCCCCGGCTCGATCTGCCAGATCTGCTTCAGCGCCAGGCCGGTGTCGGCGGGAAACTTGACGTTCGCCTCCTGCGGCTCGTCCCAGGTGCGCCCCCAGTCGTCGGTGGAGACCAGCACAGCGCCCCAATGCATGCTCGCCGCGCCCGCCCAGACGCGCTGCCGCTGCCCGCGCCCGTCGTGCGCCACGGAATAGATGGCGCGACCGGCCAGATGCGGCCCCTCGATTTGCCACGACCGGCGCGCGGCCGTCGCCCTCAGGACGAACAGGCCCTTGGATGTTCCGACTAGCAGTTTCACTGTCTTCATATGGTCCTCCCCGTTGCGGCTCAGTGGGCCAGGCTCGGTCTCGGTTGCGCCAGCGCAAGCACGCGCGGCGGGCGGAAGGTGAACGCGATGGCCACCGCCCCGAGGCCGATGCCGAACGAGCCCATGAAGAGCCAGAAGTAGCTGCCGAACGCGTCGTAGAGCCATCCGCCGGCCACCGGCCCGATCGCCATCCCAAGCGTGGACACGAAGCCGACCGCGCCGAAGACCGTTCCCATGATCCGGGCGCCGAAATACTCGCGCACGAGGATCGCGTAGAGCGGCATGACCCCGCCGTAGGCGAAGCCGAACAGCAGGGCGAGCTCGTAGAAGCTCGCGAGCTCCCGGGTGAAGAGATAGAGGCTGACCGCCACCGCCTGGAGCGCAAGCCCGGCCAAGAGCATGCGCTTCGCGCCGATCCGGTCGGCGAGGAACCCGCAGACGATCCTGCCGCTCAGCGAGCCCACGCCCGCCAGGCTGAACACGGTGGCAGCCGCCATCGCGCCTAGACCATGGTCCATGGCGTTGGCGACCATGTGGAAGATGGGACCCGAGTGCGCCGCGCAACAGGCGAAGAAGGTGAGCGCGATGGCGGCGAACTGCGGCGTGCGCAGCGCCTGTGCCACCGTGAACTCCGGGCCGGCCGGGCTGGCCGACCCCGCCGGCACGTCAACCGGCCGCACTGCCGGCGGCTCGCGTAAGAGCAGGGCGGCGGGAACGATGACGACCCACGCGACCTCGCCGATCACCAGCATGGCGGTGCGCCAATCGTAGCCGGTGATGAGCCAACGGGCGAGCGGCCCCACCGTCGTGGATCCGAGGCTGAGACCCGCGGAGACGAGCGCGACGGCCAAGCTGCGGTTCAGCGTGAACCACCGGGTCGTCGTCGCGATCAGGGGCGTGTAGAAGCTGCCCGCGGCCAGGCCCACCAGCACGCCGAACAGGAGCTGGAACTGGCCCAGCGTGGCGGCCCGGCTGGCGGTCATGAGGCCGACGCCGAGCAGGACTCCTCCGCACAACACGACGGACCGCGTGCCGAACCGGTCGGAGAGGGCGCCCCAGAGGAAAGAGCCGACGCCCATGCTCAGGAAATTCAGCAGGGAAACGGTCGAGATACCCGTGCGGGACCAGCCCATCCCGGTGGCGATCGGCTGGAGGAAGATGCCGAGGGAGAGCATCGCGCCCATCCCGATGCAGGTGACGACGATGCCGGCTCCGACGATTATCCACCCGTAGAAGATCTTCATGGTCTCCTTCAGTCGTCGATCGCCTGGTAGGCGAGCGTCCAGAAGTCACTGTGAAAATCGAACCCGCTCGGGCTGGTCATCATTCGCTGGACCAGGAGAATCCCGACCATGTCCTCGTGTGGATCGCAATAGCCCGAGGTGCTGAAGCCGCCGTCCCAGCCGAAGCTGCCCGGCGACAGGCCGACGCCGCCGCGCCGGGTGATCACGGAGAGGCCGAAGCCCCAGCCGCGAGTATCCCAGAACCCGGGAACGAACGGTGAGCTTGCCTTCTGCTCCGTGGTCAGCTGATCGGCCGTCATGAGCTCGACGGCAGGACGCGAGAGAATGCGGTCCGCGCCGTGTCGGCCATAGCGCAGCAGCATGCGACCGAACGCGAGGTAATCGTCGGCCGTCGACACGAGCCCGCCGCCGCCGCTCTCGAAGACGGGCTGGCACGCCCAGGGGCCGCCGCGCGCCTCGTCATAGACCGCGAGCCGGCCGGTCGCGGGATCGGCGTGGTAGCAGCTGGCCAGCCGGTCGAGCTTCGCCTCCGGCACGCTGAACCCTGTGTCCTTCATGGCGAGCGGCTCGAAGATCCGCTCCTTCAGAAAATCCCCCAGGCTCATCCCGGCCGCGCGCGCGATCAGCACGCCCAGGATGTCGGAGCCCGTGTGGTACATCCACTGCTCGCCCGGCTGGTGCACGAGCGGCAGACCACCCACCCGCGCCATGAACTCATCGGCCGAAAACGAGAGCGGCCTCGGGCCGGGCGCGATACCGGCTTCTGCCATCGCCTTCTGGATCGGATAGACGTCCGGGAAGGCCATCACGGCGCCCAAACCAAGCCGGAACGTCAGGAGATCTCGCAGGGTGATCGGGCGCTTGGCCGGCACGGTGTCGTCGAGCGGGCTATCGATCCCGCGCAGGACCTTGCGGTCCGCCAGCTCCGGCAGCCACCGGTCAACCGGCTCATCGAGACGCAGCTTCGTCTCTTCGACGAGGATCATGGCGGCCGCGGCCGTGATCGGCTTGGTCATCGAGGCGATACGGAAGATGGTCTCGCGCTGGATCGGTGTGGCAGTGGCCAGGTTCTGGGCGCCGATGGCCTCCACCTGCACCTCGTCGTGGCGGCACAGCAGCGTGACCACGCCGGCCAGCTCGCCGCGCTCGACGTAGCCGCGCATGACATCGGCCATGCGGCCGAGCCGTGTCTTGGAGAACCCGCCGGATCGACTGCTCACTCCGCCCCCGGAGTCACCCGCATGGCGAACATGGGGCGGTAGGCCTTCCGATACGCCCAGGCCAGGTAGATCTCGAGCGCCAGAAAGGCGAGGACGATGGGGCGCCCGGACGGCTCGAGGAAGAGGTGAAACGCGAGGGCGTTGACGAGGAACGGCGCGATCAGGGCAAGTGCCAGCGGGACAAAGCGGTTGGCCAGGAGGAGCGCTCCGACGATCAACTGCGTTCCAAAGATCAGCGGCATCATGTAGCCCGTCTTCACCAGCGCATCGGCGAAGGCTGCGGCCCCTTCGGGCAAGACCATCGAGGGCTGGGGCAAAAAGTTCAGAAAGCCGTTCAGCCCGCTGACGAAGAATGGGAGCCCCATCAGGATCCGCGCGACCGTGGGCAGATGGCGAGCGAGCGACTTCCCCCGGCCCGTTTTCACCTTCTCTTCCATGGTGGGCGGCATGCTACGTCTTGTTGGCGGCTTCCGCCACCGACTTCATCTGCGCCAGGCCCTTCTCGAACTCCCCGCCGACCATCTTGTCCATGCTCATGAACATGCAGAACGCCTTGGCCATGAAATTCTGCCTGCCGGACATGCTCCACGTGACCGCGGTCTGATCACCCTGGGGCGTGAAGGTGAACTCCGCCGTGTTGGTGACGGCAAAGGGCTTCACGAAGTCCAGCCTGAACCGGATGAGCTCGTGGGGGCGGCTCTCGGTGATCGTCATGCGCCCCTCCCCCGCCTGCCTGTTGCCGGCCCAGGCTAAGGCCGCGCCCGTTCCTGCCCGCGGGCCCTCGAACGTCTGCTTCGCCGCCGGGTCGAGCTTTGCAAACGGCGACCACGCGTCCCAATTGTGGAGATCGTTCACCTGAGCAAAAACCACCGGAGCCGGGGCGGCGACGACTGCCGAGCGCTCGACACGAAAGTCGGAGGGCCGCATGGCAACGATCACGGCGAACACCCCGATGACCACGACCACACCGATGACGATCTTTATGAGCATGTGTCCTCCCTTCAAGCCTTCGTCACGAGTGGAACACGCGCGCTCGCGGCGCGTCGATGATGCGCGAGATGACGCACTCGCGATCAGCCAATGTGCTTTGAGTTGTTGCAGCCATTTCTCTTCTCCGCTAGTTCGAGGTGCCTAATCGCTTTTATATCCCCGTAGTCAAGTCTCAGAGGCTTCCGGGCCGCTCTCACTATCTAGTCGAACGGGGTATTCCGAGATCGACATACCGGCAAAAGAATTCGGGCGCTTCCGATGCTCCGGAA
>WNFD01004412.1_pt1 | contig 14127 bp, 9 predicted proteins | sample 5400491 | NCBI WGS metagenome assembly WNFD01 (sample SAMN13153343, study PRJNA577476) | soil metagenome | isolation source: 120 cm saprolite under Douglas fir tree site 2 hole 2 replicate 2 | place: USA:California | collected 2015-04-18
GGGGGATTCGGGATGACGCGGGTAATGATGTCTCGAGAAAATTCCCTGACGCCGCATGGTCACAACAAACATCCTCGGGGTTCCTCTCTTGCCGTCACATGCGCTCCGGCATCGCTCGGAATGACAGAGGGAAATAATATCGTCGCTGAGTCTGTGCCGATTTGTTGGCTCAGAAAATAAACACAAGGTCCCTCCACCTGTGCTTCCACCCCAGCACACGAAGCGTGCGCCGGGGCCCCGGTTCATGCGCTGGAGAGCGCGCGCGTTCGCTTACGGCCGTCGGGATGACGATGTTTGTGGGATTAACTCATGCACAAGGCGCCGCAGGCGCGAAGTCGAAAGAGCATTTGCTCTTACAACATTGTTACCTGTACCTTCCGCAAGTTTTACCCGGGATGGATGTATTCTTATGTCACTGTATTAAGGAAAGATCTAAGCATGACATTTGCCATCATCCGCCGCTTCTGGCGCACGCAATTATTGTCGCGCCTATCATTCTTGCGCTTAATAATGTCGCGACCAACATTGTCCTGCCTAACATTCTCGCGTTTAACAATGGCTGCACTTGCAATCGTCCTTGCATTCAGCCCCTACTCATTATGGGCTCAACGCGGTGGTGGACGAGGCGGGCACGGTAGCCCTGCCGGGGCTGCGAAAGGCGAACCCGCTGAGGATGACGAATTAAAGAATTTCAATCGCGCGGTCGCATTACAGGCCACCCCACAGCAGGTCGATCTTTTTCAACAACTAGCGAAGGACACTACGGCAGCCGCTGCCAAGTCGGAGAATCTGCTGCAGCATCCCGAGAAAATGAAGGAAGACGCCGGCATTTTGGCATACGTGGTCGAGGTTGCCCGCGACAGCAGCCATGATTTCCTCGCAGGACTCTCGCACCCGCAGAGATCTGGATTAAAGGCATGGAGGAAGAACGTTGAAAAAGCCGATGCTGACGTTGGTAGAAGCTGGAAGGCGCTGAGTAGAGATCTCGCAGAGAAGGCCGGAGATGACAAACGGATAGCAGCCGATAATGACAAATTGCAGAAAGCGCTGGCGAAATCATTAAACGAGCAGTGGAACCTGGCTGAAAAAATGGGAATTCCGCCTCCGCGCTCCGATACCCATGACCACTCTAGCGCCGATGGAGTGATCGAGGTACGGTCAACTCAGGCTCGCAATTCTTAATTTATTTCACCTCAATATCGGGCACGATTCTGGACCAACCGCCAGCGAATCAGCATGAAATTGCAACGCATCACGGTCATTGAAAACCAACCTCTCAGAAACGACCCCTTACCGCTGATTCACACCGATAAAAGCACGGATTCACGCAGATTGAAAAGCAAACTTTAGATTAGTTGTGTGGTCAAGCAAAGTGAGGCATAGTGATGCAGCCCCCAGGGGTGGAATGAGGAGATCTTTGAAATCGAAATGCAGCAGTCAGCAGTCAGGGAAAGGGCTCAAACGCCGCCCTTCCCCTGCATCCCCATCCCGCTCCTGTTTACCATGGTTGGCAAGATACAAGCATTCAGCCAGGAAACTTTAGTTTAGATATAAAAAGCGATTCGTAGCGACTGCGAACAGCATCGCTTGGGATATTTGGGCTAAGTGCTTTAGATCTTGGGATGAAGGGGGAGGGGTAGGGCACAAAGATTTGGGTACGGACCGGGCGCATACCTGACACTGCGAACGATGGCGGCTCGAGTTTAGAAAGAGTGCATGCCATGGAAAACGAGCAGTGTGATGGAAGAGAAGCTGCGGTTTGTGTTTGAACATCAACCAGGCGAGCGGTCAATGAGAGAGCTGTGTGAAAGGTATGGGATCTCGCGCGAAACCGGGTATGTGTGGTTGCGGCGATCCACCTGTAATCCAGCCTGCGGGAAGTTGCGTGCTTTGAGCGCGTCGAAGAAACCGACTTTCCACTCCAATGACGAACCTTCCACGGCAACCGCCGTCACGTGATTGGGTATGAAGACCTTCGGCTTGAGTTGTTCCATGCAGGTGACAACATCGCGCTCACCGTTTCCGAATTCCGCGCCTGAGTAGCCGTTTCCGCACAGCCAAACACGCGACACGCCGGCGATTCCGTGACTATGCCTGAAAACAAGCGTAGAATCTCAGGCAGACGAGCGAGGGTTTCCCCCTGGCGAGTGACAGCGGCTCCGCTGAACCTTCGCTCAGCATCAGATTTGCCCAGGACTGAAGTTTCAAAACTCTCGCGCGAGCCACGACGCCGGCAAGAGTAACATCGCATGCTGGTAGCGGCCACGCAATCCGTTGTGGGCATGCGTGCCTTTTTTTCGTTGGCAGGTTTCCATGCAGCAAGCAGCAAGAATCATCGATTTTCCCGGCAGCCGCATCGATCGTTTCATCATTAAAACAAAACTCGGCAGCGGCGCCATGGGCGATGTATTTCTTGCCGAGGACAGCCTGCTCCGGCGTCGCGTCGCAATCAAAGCGATCCGGCTTGAGCACAGCCAGGATGCCGCTTTCCATCAACGCATGCAGAAGGAAGCCGAGCGCGCGTCGCAACTGAATGATTCACACATTGCTGGGATCCATGACCTCATAGAAAAAGATGGCCGGCTTTTTCTGGTGATGGAATATGTGGAAGGTGAGACGCTGCGCGACAGACTGCGCAAACCGCTTGCCGGGCCTGAGTTCTTCAGCATCGCCGAACAATGCCTTGCGGGTGTGGCGTCCGCCCATCAACACGGCATTGTGCATTGTGACCTCAAACCGGAAAATCTGATGATCACTCCGGAAGGCACAATCAAAATTCTTGATTTCGGCTTTGCGCAGCCCACACCACAGGGATCAACCGATACTCTGAGCTGCGCGACTTTAGGCGGTACGCCCGGTTACATTGCGCCAGAGGTGCTGCTTGGAGGCGTACCAGATGAACGCTCCGACATTTTCTCTCTCGGAATCGTGCTCTATGAAGCGTTGGCAGGGCGCCATCCTTTCCGGATAGAACTTGCGAATCCAACCGCGGACCGCATCGTGCGCTCTGAGCCGGCTCCGCTTCCGCCCGCTGCGCCAGCGGCAATGAACGCGGTGCTTGCGCTGATGCTGGCGAAGGAGCCTGCCCAGCGCTACCAAAGTTGCTCGGACGTGCTGGAGGATGTTCGCGCGGTCCGCGACGGCCGTAACCCTGGCCTGGGGAAAAACCGGGCACGCACAAACAAGTCATACCACCGATGGACGATGTGGCTTGTGCTGCCGGTGACATTCATCATCCTCATTACTCTGCTGCTGTGGGGTTCGTTCCTGCCAATGCCATGGTCGGCTGTTCCAGTGAACGCGTCCGGCCGGCAATTGGCCGTGCTTCCTTTTGAGACTACGGCGCAGGACGCCAGCAGCCGCGCGTTCGCCGGAGGACTTACTGAGACTCTGGCCGCCAAACTGGGAGAGATTGCGGACCGCTATCCTCTGGAGATTGTTTCCCCTGCCGAGGTGCGCAAGCAGAACGTGCGGGATGCCAGGCACGCGCGCTCACTGCTGGGCGCAACTCTGATTCTTGAAGGAAGCTTGCAGCAATCCGGGAACACCGTGCGCATTATCTATAGCATGGTGGACACACAATCATTACGGCAGGTGCACTCCGGAGTGATCACGGCGGACAACGCAAACATCTTTGCCGTCCAGGACCGCGTGATTGCGGAAGTGCTGAAGAAGCTGGATATTGAGTTGGCCAAAGAAGATCGTGGCCGCATGGAAAAACATGGCACGGCGCAGCCCGCGGCTTACGATTACTATCTGCGCGGGCGCGGATATTTGCAGGATTATGACCGCCTTGAAAGCCTGGACAACGCGGTAGCTGGGTTTCAGCGCAGCCTCGACCTGGATCCCCGTTTTGCGCTGGCATACGCTGGTCTGGGTCAGGCCTTTCTTCACAAATATGCTCTGGCGCATTCTCCCGAAACGCTGGACACCGCGAACGAAGCCTGCCGGCATTCCGCTCAACTTGACCCGAGCGGTTCCGATGCGGAAATCTGCCTGGGAATGTTGTTCAATGCAACCGGCCGGTATGACGCAGCAGCGCAACATCTGGAACACGCTCTGAAGCTGGATTCCACCCGCGACGAATCGTATCGCGAACTGGCCATCGCCTATGAAGGATTGAAGCGGCTGGGTGATGCCGAGTCGTTGCTCAAAAAGGCCGTGGCGCTGCGTCCGCATTACTGGGCCGCCTATAAGTGGCTGGGAAGATTTTACGAAACGCATGGCCATTATGATCAGGCTGCGCAACAGTTCAAACGCGTGGTTGAAATGGCGTCCGACAGCAGTGATGGTTACAGCAACCTGGGTGCTGTGTACGTGGAACAGGGCAAATACGCTGAGGCCATTGATACCCTGGAGCGTTCCATCAAGATCCAACCCACGGCGTCGGCGCTGAACAATGTGGGTGCGGTTTATTTTTACCAACGCCGGTACGCAGAAGCGGCCCGCAGTTACGAACTTGCCACGCAACTTACACCTGAGGATTACCGCATTTTTGGCAATCTGGGCGAAGCCTATGGCCAGGTTGAGGGCAGGCAACAAGAGAGCCGAAGAAGTTATGCTCAGGCGCTGAAGCTGGCAGAGCAGCGGTTGAATGCGAACGGCAATGACGGCGGGGCTCTGCTGGAAGCTGCGCTTTATGCCGCCATGCTGGGGCAAAACGAAAAATCGGAGCAGTACAGAAAGTCAGGGATCGCCCTATCAGGGCACGACCCCGAAGCTCGATTCAGCTCCGCTTTGGTGCTGGCGCAACTGCATCGTGACGGCCGCGCGCTGGCTGAACTTGACCTCGCATTGAAGGCAGGCCTGCCAGCCAGTGAAGTCACTGACAATCCTGCATGGCAGAGGTTCGCCGCCAATCCAAGATTTGTGGCGACGATGGCAAAGGGACGGAAAGAACAATAGACATTCAGGAAAAGGAGGCATTATGGCAACACAGAAAGTAACACCAATCACGGGGAACGAGCATCATGTTCATGCCGAACATAACGGAAAGGTGAACAGAGAGACTGTCCACGTCAGCAAGAGTGCCGGACATCAGGTTACCTGGTCTTCTAACGGGAAAGCTGTTATCGCGTTTTCGTCGCAAGATGGCTCGCCGTTCGAAGAATCGATTTTCCATGTGCCAGCGGGAGGTAGCGTTTCCAGCGGTCCCGCCAAAGCGACGGCGACCGAGGAGAAAGCCTACAAGTATTCGGTTGTGGGAGAAAAGGGCGTGAATGATCCCACTGTGATTATTCATAACTGACCACCAACTCAAGCCCTGCCGGCGAACTCTCGCGCTTCGGTTGATACCTTGATCTTCTCGCCCTCTTTAATAAAAAGGGGAACCCGGATTTCCACGCCTGTTTCCAGCGTGGCGGGTTTGGTCACGTTTCCGCCGGAGGAGTCGCCGCGCACGCCGGCTTGCCCCACAGTTGCGGTGGCCTTTTAAGCAGAGCTGCCCGCATGGGTGCGACGTTTTCTGGCGCGCAGATGTGGTTTTCTGGTTGCTGCCCGGACTTATGCCGGGCTAACCAAGGTTTTTCAACGGCTCGCGTCAATTTGTGACATCAGGCTCAGGGCAGCTCCAGGGCAGACATCTTGCTGCCGCCAACGGCGTTCTCATCGACTAGACCGACTTTCATCTCAGGTACTCTCAATCAACATTTCCGACCGGTGAGGATCAAACAATGGCGAAATCCGCAGCAGCAATGATCATTGACACGCTGATTGCAGCAGGCGTGAAGCGTGTTTATGGCCTTCCGGGAGATTCATTGAACGGACTTACAGAAGCCATCCGCCGTTCAGGAAAAGTGGAGTGGGTGCATGTGCGGCATGAGGAAGAAGCAGCGTTTGCCGCTGGCGCTGAGGCGCACATCACAGGCAGCCTTGCAGTGTGTGCCGGCAGTTGCGGACCGGGAAATCTTCACCTTATCAACGGACTTTATGATTGTCATCGCAGCCGCGTTCCCGTTCTTGCGATTGCCGCGCAGGTGCCGAGCAATGAACTCGGCGGCGCCTATTTTCAGGAGACCCGTCCTGAGCAGCTATTCCGCGATTGCAGTCATTACGCTGAGATGGTTGGAGATCCCAACCAGGTGCCGCGGTTATTGGGTATCGCAATGCGCACTGCCATTGCACGCCGGGGCGTTTCGGTCCTGGTTGCGCCTGGAGATGTACTTCTGGGCGATTGCTCCGAACCAATGCATCCGCTGGCCATCAGCGAACTCTCTCCGCTTGTTCACCCTATCGCGGAAGACACTCAGAGAGCTGCGGAAATGCTCAACGGCGCCGGCAAGGTCACAATTCTTGCTGGAGCCGGTTGCGCCGGAGCCCATGCAGAGTTGATATCGCTTGCTGAACGTTTGCAGGCCCCCGTTGTTCATGCCCTGCGCGGCAAGGAGTTCATTGAGTATGACAATCCCTATGACGTAGGAATGACCGGGCTGCTGGGGTTTTCATCGGGTTACTACGCCATGATGAGCTGCGACGTGCTCCTGATGCTGGGCACTGATTTCCCCTACCAGCAATTCTTTCCCCGGGACGCCAAAATTATTCAGGTGGATGTTCGCGGTGAGCAGATCGGCCGAAGGACCAAAGTGGATCTCGGTCTGATCGGGAGTGTAAAGGAGACGATTGCCGATCTACTTCCGTTGCTCAAGGGTAAGAGAGAAGCAAATCATCTGAAAAGGTCGGTTGATCATTACCGGCGCGCGAGACAGCAACTGGATTCGCTTGCAGTGGCTGATGATGGGCGCTCGCCCATGCATCCGCAGTATGTAGCAAAGATGGTCAATGACCTGGCCGATGACGACGCAGTGTTTACCTGCGACGTTGGAACTCCCACGATCTGGGCCGCTCGATATCTGCGTATGAACGGCAAACGGCGTTTGATCGGCTCATTTACGCATGGGTCCATGGCGAACGCACTTCCCCAGGCGGCTGGAGCGCAGGCTGTGGACAGGAATAGGCAGGTGATTGCGCTGGCAGGCGATGGGGGTGTGGCCATGCTGCTGGGAGGACTGCTCACATTGCACCAGATGAACCTGCCGGCGAAGATCGTGATCTTCAATAATGCCTCACTGGCATTTGTTGAGATGGAAATGAAGGCCGTGGGCCTGCTTGACTATGGAACAGAGCTGAAAAACCCGGACTTTGCCAGGCTTGCCGAGGCAGCAGGAATTTTCGGTGTAAAGATAGAGAAGCCTGAGGATCTTGAAAGCGGATTGCGCACTGCATTACAGCACAAAGGCCCTGCCGTGATCGATGTGCCTGTGCATCGCCAGGAGCTGTCAATGCCTCCGCACATTGACGTGTCGCAAATGGCAGGTTTTGCCATGTACCTTGCCAAAGCTGTACTGAACGGTCGCGGCGACGAAATCATTGACCTGGCACATACAGAATTGTTCCGGTGAGAAGAATTGATCGTCTGCTGCTCAGGGCGATGCTTATCACATCGACTGAGGCCCTTACGCCCGGCCCACAAACTCGCGCGTCTCGGTCGACACCTTGACCTTCTCTCCCTCTTTAATAAAAAGAGGCACGCGTACTTCCATGCCGGTTTCCAGCGTGGCGGGTTTGGTCACGTTGCCGCCGGAGGAGTCGCCGCGCACCCCGGGCTCCGTTTGTTTGACCACCAGTTCCACGTGCGGTGGCAGTTGCAAACCAATGGGATTGCCGTTGTACTTGTGCACCTGGATGATGAGGCCTTCGGCGAGAAAATCCTGCGCGTCGCCGATCATCTCCTGGGACAGCGTGAGAGTTTCAAAGCTCTCCTGGTCCATGAAGTAGTAGCCGTCTGCATCGGCATAGAGGAAAGATGCGGGGACCATCTCCAGGTCTGGTTCCTTGAACTTATCACTGGCCTTGAACGTCTTGTCAAAGACTGCGCGGGTCAGAAGATTACGCATCTTCAGGCGGACCAGTGTCTGGCCGCCACGGGCAGTTGGAGTGTTGACCTCCACGTCAAGGCAGTGGAACGGCGTGCCGTCCAATTCAAAAAACATTTTGCGCTTGATGTCGATGGCATCGATCAGTGCGGCCATGAGTTCCTTCGGGGCTAGGCCGGACGCGAAACGAAAAATTCTGAATTGGCGTCCGGCGTGATTAAGTCACGAACACTCATAGCATAACAGCTTAGAAATCGACCTTCCGCGTGTGAAGCACGCTTTGACCGGCTTATCGATGTAGCTAGGGCAGAGGAGCTTTCGTTACAGAATTGGCACGCACGTTGGCAGGTGTTGCGTGCGACTTAAAATATTGATCGTTGAAATCAGTCTTGGTCCCACCGCTAATCGCCTGCATGGCTGACTGAATCTCCCGTTGCTGGATCTCTTGCGCAATTTCCGATCGTACGCGCTCCAGCGGCAAAGTCGACCGGCTGCGCACCTTATAGATGGTTAGCGAAGATGCATCCGACTGCACCGAGCTGACCTCGCCTGACTTTAGTGCAAAGAGCTCCTGTTCCAGTGGGCCAGGCAGACTGCCTCGCCGTTTTGTTCCCATATCGGTGGTCAGAGGCGGCGTGAGACCGAGCGTGCGATACGTTTCGCCCTGCACCTTCCCAGGATCTTCACCAGTCGTTAGTCTCAGACGCGCCTGGGTTGCCATTGACTGGGCTTTCTGCCGAAAGTCAGCCTGCGCATCCCTGGCCAACTTAGGATTCGACAACGGAATTGCGATGCGATCCAGTTCTATCTGATCAAATTTGCCGGTATTCTGCCTGTAGTAGTTTTCGATTTGCTCGCCGGAGGGATTGCTGTTCTTCTGCTGCAGCCTTCGGCGATAGGTGTCGGCCAGGGTCCTTACCCGAATGACTCTCATCAGTTCTTCGAACTGCGGATCTTTGTCCAGGCCGGATTTCTCTGCGGCCTCAGCAATCAGCAGCGCCTGCACATAACTTTCAGCAAACGCCTTGATGGCCACTGGATTGTTCATCAGTTGAGTGTTGAAGCTCATGGCAGAAAGCATTTCTGAGAATTGCTGCTTGGTGATGCTGGTAGAGCAAGCGGGAGTTTCGCGGCTTGCGCTCCCCGGGCAAAATCCATGGATGGTAATCACGGCTGTCTCTGGAGCGAGCTGATCGCTACCGCCGGCAGGGACCTTTTTCTGTGTCGCCTTGGCATCCGGCATTGCCGTCTTGGTTTCGCTTACTCGCTCGCCAGAATTTTGATTTGCCTGAGGCGACTGTGCCTTTGCGGGTAAACACGAAAATACGCATCCCAGCAGAACCACCTTTGCCAAGCGTATCGTTTGTCGTGACCGAAAGTTCCGCAACCCGAAGTTTAATGACCCGAAGTTTAGTGACAGGAAGTTTAGTGGCAGGAAGTTATAGGGAAGCATCCTGAGTCGTTCTCCTTCTGAAGCTGATTAAGCCTATTGTTTCCTAACTGTGAGCTTCAGGGCTATCGCCTTGGCGGTTACTGCCAGAGGCTCTGGCCGGCCGAAGAGAGCAAGGAATCATCAGTAAAATGTCGTAAATAAAAAGCCGGGTTATTAAATTATCACCGCCAGAACCTGGCGTTTCTTAAAAACAACTTATTTAAAAAGGACCGGGCTTTTCAGCCCGGTCGCCTAAAAGGCTAAAAGAAGGCTAAACATTTAGGAGATGTTATTTTTCGATGGACCGCCTCCCTTCAGCAACTCATCGAATCCCAGTTTTGGCTTGGATGGGTTGCAGTGAGTTGTTTGTCCCAAGGTTCGGGAAATTTTTGTCGGAGTAACCTAGGTCGCCGGTGCGATGCGGCAAAGCCGATCTTGCGCTTTGCCGCTACTCGCGCCTTACTTCGCCTTGATCGTCACTGTTGCTGTGTTGTTGGCGTTATTCGTATCGCCAGCGTATGTCACGGTCGCTGTGTTCTGAATGGTGCCAGTCTGCACGACATGTACATTGGCAACCACCGTGAATTGGCCTGCGCCGGCCAGGTTCGGAAAGTTACAAGTGATCGTTCCTCCGAGAGTTCCTGGCGCCGGGCCTGCGCACGCGCCCACGTTGGCTGGATTCAAGGTAACCGAGTCGAACTTCAAGCTTCCTGGCATGGTGTTTTTGAAACCCACGTTCGGGGCCTGTACATTCTGGGAATTCTTGACTTGCCATGTGTATGTGTCAGGTGCTCCTGTAGGAAGCGTTCCAGTCACTGTCGGACCACCGTTTGCAGCCGATCCGGTAATCTGGATATCAGTTGCAGGTGCTGGTGGCGCCGGCGGAGTAAGGGTGAAAGTTCCAAACGCGGCTACCGGCAGGTTGTGGATATCCGAGCCGGAAAATGCCGCATTGAGCGTCGCCACATTCGCCTTAATAGTAGCGGTCACATTGATGGTCGCGGTGGCAAGCGGCGCTAGTGTGCCTAAACCGCAAGTTACGGTCAAGACGCCGGGACCAGTGGCGGAACAGCTACCTTGCGTTGGTTGAGCAAAGAAGATGAACGCGCCGTCCGGCACTGCCTGCGTCAACGTGGCTACAACCGAACCAAGACTGATTGCGTTGGGCGTGGTGTTGGTCACGTTCACGCTAAAGGTCAAGTTAGCAGGTAGTAACTGAAAAACAGGTATTGCTGGTCCAGTCACGCTTACAGTGACAGCCGTCGGTGTTGCCGCCGGAGTGACCAGGTTGGACGGTGTAGATTCCATGCCATTGCCGCCGGCATTTGTCGCGTGCACGCTGAATGAATAATCGGTGCCGTTAACAAGGCCGGTGATTACCGCGGTTGTGTCGGGCGCGAGCACCGTAACTGTCGTGTTGGTCCTGATGGTCTGCTGGATTACAGTGACGGTGTAGCTTGTGATGGGAGCGCCACCGCTCTGTGCTGGAGCGCTCCAGGTCACGAGAGCCGAGGCATTTCCGGCGACGGCGTTCAGTTGCGTAGGAATACCCGGTGTGTCAAATCCAGGCAGTTTCACGGCATTGCTCAGCGGAGACAGAGCACTTTCGCCGTTCCCATTACGTGCAGCCACGCGGAACGTATAACTGTTGGTTGCTGAGTTGGTCAGCGGGATTGTCGCGGTTGTCGGTGGAAACGCAACTCCACCTGTGGGATTCACAATCGCGTCACTGAGAGGGTTGCCGTTCAAGAAAGTGCGCACGCGATACGAAGTAACTGGCTGTACTGATTGCGCAGCGCTCCAGCTAACGATGGCCTGACCGTTACCGGCCTTGGCTCTCGCAACTTTCGGTGCACCCGGAGCCGCTGAAGCGGTCGGTGTGGGACAATTATTCACGCCGAGAACGTTGATCGCGAACGGAGCTGGAACGACGGGCGGATTGCCCTGACATGTCTGCCAGAACCTTCCGATGCCAAGTCCCGGGGGTGCTCCGACAACAGGCGGAACAATGGTAATGCCGTTGTTACTTGGATCGTCACCGGTGTATACCACGAGGTTTGCCGGGTCAGTGTAATCCACGCCTGGCTGCCCGAGAGCCCCAAGGGGAAATGGGTTCGGTGGCAAAAATGACGGCGGCAAATAGGCCGCGATGTCTGCCGGATTGATGAAGGCGGGGTCAATGGTTTGCGCGCCTTGAGCGTCTGCGATCCAGAAGACAACGCCTGGAACCAGCGGGGGTCCCGCCACCGCAGACAATCCGAAATATAAGTTGTCGCCATTCAGTTGGGGGTAGATTTGATCACTGGCTGTCGTCGTCGCTGCTCCCACCGCTGCCAACGCACTGGTTGCAGCGCATGTTGACGTCATGCCCGGCGCAAGCGCCTGGCAAGTTGTGTCAGCATTCTGGATGACGAACGGACTGGTGCCATCCACAGACCATAAGTCATGACCGACCCAGGCCAAATCGCCGGTTGTCACGCCATCAGGTGAGGTCGCTACCACCTGAACAAAATCTGCGCAGGTACCGAAGCCGGTGTCAGTGGCGGTTGCAGGGTTGTTGATGCGGATAATGGAACCGCCTTTTCCCTGCGTGACCCACAAATTGCCGTCAGGTCCGAGAGAGACCGCGCCGACGACAACGCCATCAGTAAACGGGCAACCTGTCTGGCCACCCTGAAATCTAGCGCCCGTCTGGTTCCCGGCCATAGCGAAGATGCTGGTCAGGTCGAGCAATCCTTGACCGCCGTCGGCGGTGGGATCGAACTTGATTCGGAAGACACCTAGTGACTTGCGAACGTCGGACAAATAGACGAACTTGTTCACCGGGTCATAACTCATGGGGCCGCCTGTCACTGACAGTCCCAGAATCTTGAAGGGACAAGTATTAGGATTGATGGCCTTGATTCCCGGAGTATCCAGATCTGGATCGAGGCGGCACATTCCGAACACGTTGTCACCGACCCAGAGGTGGCGGACCGGAGAACCATTCGCGTTCAGCGCGGTTCCATTCATGACGATGGCCGCCCTCGGAATGGTGAAGTTGCTCACCACCTGCGGCGTTGCAGCGTTCGGAGTGCCGCCCGCCTGCACTGTTGTGGTGGTCTGAGCATTCGCGGCAGTGGTTGCCAGAAGTATGAGAACCATCAAGCAGAAACATACCGGAGTGCAGGCGCGCTGCAATCTTATTGCCAGCGGGCCAGTTTTCATTAGCGTAGGGGATTTCATCATCACGCCTTCTCGTTCTGGAGCTCAGCTCCTAGATTTCTTTGTAACGGCCCTCACCGGCTGGCGAACCTGTCCGCCAACCGGTAAGAGCTGTGTCTAACGTCATTGCGCCAGCACTACGTATACGTGGCCTTGGCCGGGTGATGGCGCCAAGGTGGTCGACGTGAGTGTCGGTGTGAGTCCGAGCAGACTTGGGTCATCGCCGATTGCCATGGTGCCATCTCCTGCGAACCCGAGTGCTGTTACCACTCCGATAGGAGCGTTCAGAGAGAGCAGCGCACTGAACTGGCCGTCAGCCGTCCAGAGCGTGTCCTTGGTGCAGAGGAAACTCCACTGGTCAACCTCTGCCGCACCGCCCAGATAGAGCGAAGGTGTGGTCGGCGTGAAGGTGCGTGTGACTGTGTTGCACGGAACCTGTCCAGTCGGTCCAAGGGCGAGCGCTGCCGGAGTGTCGATGTCGGTTGGCGGTTGTGATCCGCGTGCTGGTACCACGAACTCCGGAATGCCGGAGAAGAATGCAGCGTGTCCGCGCGATAGATCCGGGGCTGCGTTCAGGACGATAGTCGGCTGACCGCTACCACCCTGGAACAGGCTGTTTTTATCAGGCAGCCCGTTCTCCATCAGGTAAAGATCAGTGTTATGAAACACCATGCTCCTTACGCCGAGGCCAAGGAAAGTAGAAGCAACAGGCTGAGCCGCGCTGGGTGTGGTCGCCGCCGCTACTATTTTTGTGATCTGGGCGCCCGTCGTAGGGCCGATGTAAACGTCCGTCAGACCGGTAAGCGGGTTCGCGCTGACAGCCACAGCTGATGCTATCGAGCCACGTCCCTGGCTGAGCACTCCGTTCTGCGAGAGTGTCTGCGTAACGGGATTGAAGACAAGCCTGGCAATGCCATTCAACGTGTTGTTGATGTCTGGCACATACACAATGTTCTGCGCATCCGCGGCCGGCTGACCGGGAATGAATCCAGGTGTTGGCTTGAAGCAATTGGTCAACGCAGCCGCACCCAGTCCGGTGGGATCGATGCGGCACAGACCCTGGACTTCATCGGCGACCCAGAAGTGTGTTCCGAGAAATACCAGTCCACGAGGATGCGTAACACCTGTCGCGCGCAAGATTCCGGTAGTTGCCGCGGTAGCCTGGCGAGCATTCGGAGCCAGAGGAGTGCCAGTTCCCACGGGACTATCAATGGTGCAAAGAGCCGCCGGGTTGGTCACCGTCGGGCAGACTTCCGGGGTAACTGGCGGAGATACCTTCAATAGCCACGCACGGCCGGTGCGCACGATTGGCGTGGGTACTCCCGGTGGCGGAGCTTCGATAAGAAGGTCGTCCGTGATAATGATGTCGCCGCCGGGATCGCCGGGGAAATTGGCATTCGCAGGGTGAATGTTCACGCCACGTGGCAACGAATACGCTGTCAACTTCCCGTTCAGCAAACCATTCTGTGACCATACCTGCATCAGTTGAGGACTCGGATGCAAGCCAGTCAGTGACGCATCCAGTCGCACAATGTAACTGCCCGCGGAGAAATAGATAAAGCGAACACCATCAGAAGCCATTCCCATGGGGAACTGGATGTTCTGATACTGGAGTTGGCC
>WNFD01010234.1_pt1 | contig 14127 bp, 13 predicted proteins | sample 5400491 | NCBI WGS metagenome assembly WNFD01 (sample SAMN13153343, study PRJNA577476) | soil metagenome | isolation source: 120 cm saprolite under Douglas fir tree site 2 hole 2 replicate 2 | place: USA:California | collected 2015-04-18
CGGGCGAGTTTGAAAGTGACACGGTCAGGGGTCCAAGCGCTCCCGCAACGAATCGCTGACGTGAAGTTGCGGTTCCAACCCGGTCGGCCCATTCACGGCACTGCCGCGCCGATTGCTCGTTGATGTCCCAGGCGAGGCTGCCGAGAAACGGATCGTCGATGACCTTTTGATAGAACTCAGGGTCCTTCCGGCCGCCGTGCTCCCGCGGATCGTCCACAAAAAACTCGCTCTGGACGATGCTGGTTGCGCCGAAGGTGTTGGTCTCGATGATGTCGGCCCCTGCCTCCAGAAACCGGCGATGGATGTCGCCGATCATCTCCGATTTCGTCAGGGTGAAGAGGTCGCCGTTATTCAGCAGGCCCTTCTTTGAGTTCGCGAAGCGCTCCCCGCGGATGTCCGTCTCCGTCATGCCATAGGTGCGGATGGTCGTGCCCATCGCTCCGTCGATGATGGCAATTCGACTCTGGAGGATTTTCTCAAGAGGATGTTGGCCGGCTTTCTTCATGTCTCCCTGGAGCCTTCGCCTTTCAGCGTCCGCAAAAGGCCTTCTCAATTATAGCGAGAGGGCACGATCCGCGGGGAGATTGAGCGGGCATTGTCGTACAAGCGCCTCAGGGAATGAGACGATGTGAACTGCGCATCAGGATTTCGGAAATTTCGCGTTCCCCGCCTTGCGCGGTCCGTTGCAGTTTCGGCTACCCGTCGGTCCGTGATGGGCGTTTGAACTCTTATGGCGCTAAGAGTATAGTCGAGTATAACGTCCTCGCCCTCGCTCTTTCTTTAATCTTTAATTTGCAAGGGAAAGCAGAGAATTCATAATGTTGTCCGGAAGTTTACTCGGTTTCGTCTTTCTGATTGCCTCCAGCGCTTTAGCCATGGGCCAGGATCAGGCCCCGCCATCCACGCCGCCGGATTCCACTCCGCCCCAGACCATCGCTCTCACCGTGTCCAGGAATACGCCGCTTCAGGTGGCGCTTGATAAGGAAGTGCGGGTGAGGAAAGTCGGCCAGCCCGTCCATGGTCGTCTGGTTCAGCCGGTCTACGCTTTCAACCGCATGGTGGTCCCGGCGGGCGCGGAGGTCAATGGGCATATCGCGCAGATCGCGGGGATCTCGGGCAAAAAGCGGACCATGGGAATATTGAATGCGGATTTCACACCGGCCCGCAAGGTTGACGTGGAGTTCGATGAACTTGTTCTGGCGGATGGCCGGCGGATTCCATTCGATGCCGTGGTCACTCCCGGCTCGGGTCAGATCATGCGTCTGGTCAGCACCAAAGACGAGAAGAAAAAGAAGACCGTCGGCGATGCCACATCCGAGAAGATCGACGAGGCAAAAGACGAGGCCAGACGCCAGTGGCTCGAGGCGATGAAGCAAATCAAAGAGCCGGGCAAAATACACCGTCTTGAGAGATATGCGGTCGCTCAGCTTCCTGCCCGTCCGCAGTATATAGACGCCGGGACCCTTTATTTTGCCGAACTCCGGGAGCCTCTGGATTTCGGAAGCGAGCCGGTGACGCCGGAGACGTTCGCCTCGATCGGCGACCGGCTTCCTCAGGGAATCCTGATTCACGCCCTGCTGATCACGCCGCTCGATTCGGCAACCACAAAGAAGGGTGCGGAAGTCGAGGCCGTGCTGGCCCAGCCTGTGCTTGACGGCGATCAGCTCATTCTTCCAGAAGGCAGCCGGCTGAAGGGCCTGGTTCTGGAAGTGAGAGCCGCGCGGCGTCTCCATCGCAACGGGCAGCTTCGAATTGCCTTTCGTGAAGTCGTCCCGCCGGAGGGAACGGCACAGAGAATCGTCGCCAGCCTGGAGGGTGTGGAGTCCGGGAAAGACAGCCATGTGAAGCTGGATTCCGAAGGCGGCGCCGAAGCTTCCTCTCCCCGGACACGGTATATCTCAACCGCGATCTCGCTTGCCCTGGCATCCACATCCTTTCGGCAGCACAACGATGCGGATGATGTTGGACAATCGCAGCACGGAGGCGGCGCCGGAGCCGGCGGACTCGCGGGGTTTAAGCTGGTCGGTCTTGTCCTGGGGGCCGCCGTGAAATCGCAGCCTTTTGGCATGGCCATGGGCGCCTATGGCGCGGGTACGTCCGTCTATACCCATTTCATTGCTCGCGGGCAGGATGTGGTTTTTCCCAGGAACACCGTGATGGAAATCGGAATCGGATCGCGTGGAAAAACCACGCTGCCGTCTCCGGAGCAGAGCGAGGCGGCCGGCCGTCGCGAATAAACGCGAATCAGAAAGAAGTACCGGGAATCTCCAGGTCGTTTCGATTCCGCGAAGCGGAGAAGGAAATGTCCGCCGATTGACGTTCAGGAAAGATGCGGTCGATTTCCGGCTTTTCTTCCGAGAACTTCAAGCAGAAATTCCAGGATTTCGACATGGCGCAGGGCCTCAGCCAGGTCTTTTCCCCATGTATAAAGGCCATGACGCCGCAATAAGATTCCGTGGACATCCGGTCTGGACCGCAAAACATCGGAAACTTCTTGTGAAAGCGAAACATACTCCTGCGAGTTTTCCAGAATGGGCACCCATTCCCGATGTTCGTGCGTCGTGACGCCCGACAGCCCTTTCAGCATTTCATAGCCTTCAATCTCGATGCCGTGGGAAGATGAATGGACATCGGTGAGCAGGGTGGCCCATATCGAATGGGTGTGAAGAATTGAACCTGCTTTCCGTTCTCTGAGAATCGCCTGATGGATCGGCGTTTCGGCCGATGGCCGCATCGTGCCTTCCGTAATTTTTCCATTTTCGCGGATCCGTAAAAAATCCCCCGGGGTCAGCCTTCCCTTGTGCACGCCGCTCGCAGTGATGACAAGGTCCGGTGGATTTTCCTCAATCACCACGCTGAAATTGCCGCTTGTTCCCAGGACCCAGTTGCGGGCATAAAACAGCGTTCCGACGGAAATCATCTCGGCGACCGCAGCGGCGGCTTTCTCACTCAGTGTCGGGCGGTTCGCGCCACTTATCACTTCAGAAGGCATAACGTGTTCTCTATCCTTTTCCGGGTGCATTCCGGAATACCGGCTCAAGGCAGTTCGCTGAATGAATGAATGGAAAAATAGCCCGCCGGGTTTGGCTGAAACACATTCCCCGGCCTGACTGACAGTGCAACGTGCAAGCGGGCGGCAACGGCAGCGTCAAGTTCCGCAATCGTGTCAGAGACGAACAGAGTCTGGTCAGGCGCAACTTCCAGCCTGCTGACAATACGCTCATAACTTTCAGGGTCTTTTTTTGAACCGATACTTGTATCGAAGAAAGCATCAATGTCTCCGGTGAGGTCCCCATAGCGGGTATGTTCAAAGAGCAGCCGTTGCGCCAGTACGCTGCCTGAGGAGTAAATGGCGACCCGCCGTCCTTCTTCGCGCCACCGGCCCAGGGAATTCGCGACATCCTGATAAATTTCTCCGAGCAGATGGCCTGCTTCGAATCCCTGCCGCCAGACCATCCCCTGCAGCGTCTTGAGAGGTCCGGACTTCCGGTCGCGATCCATCAGCCAGAGGCAATACGCGGCGGATTGGCGGATGCAGTTGTCGTCCTGGGGACCCGGGACAAGAGGAGCGCCATCGCCGATATCCGCGGAATTTTCGTCGCGCAGCAGTTTGAGTGCGCCGGCCGCCTCAGCATCGCTTCGCTGTTCCTCAAGGAAAGATTCAATATGCTTTCTGGCATAGGGAAACAATGTTTCGTAGACAAAGCCGATTGAACTTGTCGTTCCTTCGATATCCAGCAGAATTGCGCGGATTGAATCGCTCATATCCAGGCGATCAAAGGCCCCGATGAGGGAAGTATGCCGGCCCGAAACACACAGGTTCGCAGCGCTGTTCCGCTCCGGTGTTCGTATAGTGCGGGGTCCATCCGGTACGGTTTTGAAAAAAACGGATTGTTGTGATTTCCTGGTCGGCGCACAGATCGAACCAGTGGTGTGTGCCGCGTGGCACGCGAATCATATCGCCCGGGCCAACTTCGATGGCGACAACCGGTCCGGCGGGCGGATGAATATGAAACAATCCGCGCCCATGTACGGTGAACCTTACCTCGTCTTCGTCATGCCAGTGCTCGCGATTGAATCTGGCGAGCATTTCCTTCAGACCGTCGGTCTGAGGATGGATATTGATAACGTCGACGCTGGTATATCCGCCCCTGGCCTGGACTTCTCTGATCTTTTCCGCGTAGACATGAAGAATGGCTTCGTCGCCGGCGGCATCTTCGGGATCGATTACATTCCAGCGTTCATATTCGATGCCGATTCCGTTCAGATATTCCGCTATCCGTGAGTCTTCGGTGAGCGTCATCTTCTTTTCGGGTATTGAAACGACCGCCATTTGCCACTCCGGGCTCAAGCCGTCTGTGAGGAGCTTTGCCTTTTGATTGGATGCGGTTTATGCAGCGGTGGAAGCTTGATTTTTACGAATACCGTGAATCTCAGTTTCAAAATGGGAAATGAAGGGGAGTGAGAGTTTCGATGCCGCGAGAGAAGATACGGATTTTACCGCGTCAGCTTCAACTCGGAATGTGGATCACAATGTCCAGTTGGGAAGGTATGGGAGAGCCATCATGTTTCGCCGGGCGGTACCTGAATTCACGAATCGCTGAGAGCAGCGTTCGCTCAATGGTCGGGTCCACCAGTCCGGCCGTGATGCGGGCGTCAGCCACCCGGCCATCGACATCGATGGTAACTTCCACGATTACATACTGCTGAAAACGCGGCGGCAGGTCAGCAGCCGAAATGATTGGAATCTCCCCCGCCGTCTTAACGGCAAGTTGATAGTCGCTCACGGGGATTCCATAGATCGAGCGGGACCTGAGACTCGTCATGAGCCCTGCCGTTGCCTGCTTTGCATGCTCACGGAGAATCTGTACGGACTCAGCTTCCGTCGGCACGCGCGCCTGCCCTGCGCTTCGATGCGCGTGAGACGGCCTGGCGTGGGACCGCGCGGGTATTGAGCCGATTGAATTGAAACGCGGAGAAACTTTCGCTGAAATCTGCTGTGCCGTCCTGAATTTCTCAGGCACGATATGGGCTCTTTCCGCGCGCCATGACACACTCAGCAAAGCCAGCCCGGCCAGGTGCGCAAAAACTGATAATAAGAGGAAGGCCGCACGAGGGGCCGGAGGAGTATCTGGCGTTGATCTGTCACCTGATTGTGACCTTTCATTCCATCATGCCCGGACAAGAGATTTCCCGCGTCCTTCAGGAATATCGCTACGGCAGCTGCTTTAGGGCTACTCTATCAAAGCCCAATCCGGTCTGCAAAATCCGGCCGCGCCGGATGGAACATCGCGATTCGGACCCCGTCGGCGGGCCGAATGGCCCGGAGTTTGTGACATCTCGTGACGAACGACTGGCATCTGAAAACTTTGCGGCCCTCTGTCAGTTGTTTGTCGACTGCGTTTTTTTGGCCTGGCACGACCGCAAGTTCCGTTGGTTGCCAGGATTGGTGTGTGCGGCTGCGCCTCTGACGACACAACGACGAACGAAGCCGGCGACGCAACCGCGAAACCGCCGCCCGCGCGTCAAGAAATTCTGCCGTCGCGGGAATCCGTCGAGAAGGGAATCAGGGATGGAATTACAGGTTGTAGGTGTCATCGGCGCCGGAGTCATGGGCGTCGGCGTGGCGCAAAATCTGGCCCAGAGCGGGTTTCATGTCCGGCTCATCGATGTCGGCCGTGCACAACTGGATAAGGCAAGGAGCGTGATCCGGCAAAACATCAGACTCGATAAGATGCTGAAGAAGAGCGGCGGTCTCTCCACCGATGCCGCGCTCGGGAATATTGAATTCTCCACGGATTTCAGCACTCTGAACGACGTGGATTTCGTGATCGAGAACATCATTGAGAAATGGCCGGTCAAGCAGGAGGTCTATCAGATGATGGACCCTGTATGTCCGCCTCATGCGATCTTCGCGGCCAATACCTCCGCCATCTCCATCACCCGAATCGCATCGGCCACCAGCAGGCCGACGAAGGTCCTGGGCATGCATTTCATGAATCCGGTGCCCATGAAAAACATGGTGGAGGTGATTCGCGGATATCACACCACCGAAGAAACGATTGAGACCGCCAAACATCTGCTGGCCGGGATGGGTAAAGAGTGTGTCGTGGTGAACGATTCTCCGGGCTTTGTCTCCAATCGCGTCCTAATGCTGACGGTGAATGAGGCGGTTTTTCTCGTCCATGATCGGGTTGCGGAGCCGGCGGAGATCGACAGGATTTTCCGTGAGTGCTTCGGGCACAAGATGGGCCCGCTGGAAACGGCGGACCTGATCGGCCTGGACACCGTTCTCTACTCGATTGAAGTCCTGTATGAAAGCTTCAATGACGATAAATACAGGCCGTGCCCGCTGCTGAAGAAGATGGTCGATGCGGGCCTTCACGGCCGCAAGAACGGCCGGGGCTTTTACAGCTATTCCGAAGTCGCAGCCTGACTTTTCCCGCATACGGAGCTGACCCGCTATGGAAGAGACAAAAGTAAAAATCAGGGCGTTTTTGTCCGGTTTTTTTAGGACCGCCGCATTGAAAGACAGTGACGATATTTTCGCTCTGGGTTTTGTGAATTCATTGTTCGCCATGCAACTGGTGACCTGGCTGGAGCAAAGTTTTTCGATCACCATCTCCGACGAAGATCTGGACATGAAGAACTTCAACTCCGTCGATGCTCTCGCGGTCTTCGTCGGCCGCAAAACCCCGGACGTGAAGGAGACTTCCAGTCTGGCCTCGTGACGCCCGGCCGGGCCATTGCGATGCGAAATATGCGGAAAGCGGAGCAGGCATGAAAATCGAACTGAGCGAAGCGCAAAAAGAAAATCAGCTCACGTTCAGGCGCTTTGCCCAGGAGCGCATCGCGCCGTTCGCGGCGGAGCATGACCGCACCCAGCGAGTGTCAGGGGAACTCCTGCGAAAGATCGCCGCTGACGGCTATCTCGGCTCATTCCTGCCGAGGGATCAGGGCGGCCTCGGTCTCGACATGATCAGCTATGGCCTGCTGCATGAAGAGTTCGGAAAAGCATGTTCTTCCGTGCGGTGCCTGCTGACCGTTCATGACATGGTTACGCTGGCCATCCGGCGATGGGGCAGCGAAGCGCAGCGAGCGGCATGGCTTCCCCGTCTGGCGCGAGGCGAGATCATCGGCGCATTTGCCGTGAGCGAACCGAATGTCGGAAGCGACGCCAACGGAGTTGAATCCACGGCGGTGCTCTCGGAAGACACCTTTGTTCTTAACGGAACCAAGAAATGGATTACCTTCGGGCAGATTGCGGATGTTTTCCTCGTATTGGCCAAATCGGACGGCAAAGCGACCGCTCTGCTGGTGGAGCGAGACAGGCCGGGCGTGGCGGTCAGCCCCATCCAGGGCATGCTCGGAATGCGCGGCGCGATGCTGGCCGAGGTGACCTTCACCGACTGTCGGGTGCCGCGGCAGAATCTGGTGGCGCGCGAGGGGTTCGGCCTGTCGTCGGTAATTTTCACGGCCCTGGGGCTCGGCCGGTACACGATCGCCTGGGGCTCGGTGGCGATCGCACAGGCCTGTCTTGAGGCATGTCTTCGCTACGCCTCGGAGCGCGCGCAGTTCAAGGCGCTGTTACGGGAACATCAATTGATTCAGAAGATGCTGAGCGAAATGACCGCCAACACCGCGGCCGCCCGCCTTCTCTGCTGTCAGGCGGGATACTTCAGGGACATCGGCGATCCGCGAGAGATCATGGCGACCTTCGTCGCCAAGTACTTTGCCTCAACCATCGCGATGAAGGCGGCCCTCGATGCCGTGCAAATTCACGGCGCCAACGGCTGCAGCGGCGATTATTCGGTGGAGAGACACCTTCGCGACGCCAAGATCATGGAGATCATCGAAGGGAGCACGCAGATCCAGGAGATCGCAATCTCGCGCTTTGGCTTTCAGGAGTTTGAAAGACAGATTCTCGAAGAAGAGCGTTCCGGAAAAAGCGCTGTGGTTTCCATCTGACCACTGTTGATATGGAGGGATCGTTTGGCGGCAAGTTACAAAACAGAGCTGGCGAAAGCCGAGGAAGAAAGCAAACGCAGGAGCGTTAAATGCGTTGTCTGGGACCTCGACAATACAATCTGGCAGGGCGTGCTGCTCGAAGACAGCAATGTCACATTGCGCCCCGAGGCTGTAAAGGTACTTCAGGAGTTGGATGGCCGCGGGATATTGCATTCGATTGCGAGCAAAAACGATCATGACGCCGCGATGGCCAGGCTGCGCGAATTCGGTATTGCCGATTATTTTCTTTATCCCGAGATCCACTGGAATTCGAAGTCCGTCTCGGTGAAGGCGATCGCCAGGGCGCTCAATCTCGGAATCGACTCCCTCGCATTTATCGACGACCAGGCATTCGAGCGCGAAGAGGTCGGCTTCTCGGCGCCCGAGGTGCAGTGCTACGATGCCGACGATCTGGAGGGCCTGACCGATCGCGCGGAGTTCAATCCGAGATTTATCACCGAGGATTCCAGACTCAGAAGGCAGATGTACCAGGATGACATCAGGAGGAACAATGCCGAGCGGGAATTTGAGGGCCCGCAGGAAGAGTTTCTGGCGACCCTGAAGATGAAGTTTACGCTGCAGCGGTCCAGGGAAGACGACCTAAAACGCGCCGAAGAGCTGACTCTGCGTACCCATCAGTTGAATACCACCGGTTACACCTACAGCTACGATGAACTGAATCATTTTCGCCAGTCGGACCGGCACCTGCTCCTGATCGCCGGCCTCACCGATAAATATGGTTCTTACGGAAAGATCGGCGTGGCCCTGGTGGAGTATGGCCAGGAATTCTGGATGCTCAAGCTGCTGCTGATGTCATGCCGGGTCATGTCCCGGGGTGTCGGCACGATCATGATCAATCACATCCTTCGCCTGGCCAAGAACGCCGGCGTTCGTTTGCGGGCGGAGTTTATTTCCAACTCCAAAAACCGCATGATGTATGTCACCTACAAATTCGGAAACTTTCGCGTGATCGAAGAAAGGGACGGCCTGACAATCTTTGAAAACGACTGCGGCAATATCCAGGCGTTCCCGCCTTACGTCGATATAGAGATTTTGGACTAACGAAAAACGGCTCAGGCGATTGCCGTTTCTTTCATTTTCGCGTCCTCCAGCGGCCCGTCGCTGTTGTAAAGGGGCGCGAGAAAAATGCCATGCCGCGCGGCAATCGTTCCGATTTCCGCGACCCGCTTCGGGGTGATGAAACCTCTTCCCTGAGAGAAGGGTTCATACCGGCGCTCCAGCGCCAGGACCATGCCTTCGAGCAGGCATCCATGGACGACATCGGGGAAGGGATGGCGATTTAGAATTCCGTTAAAATCCGGCGTGAACTTCAATCCGCCTATGATCTGTCCCAGTCCGCCGGAGAAGATTGTGGCGCCAGGCATCTCCTGCGATGGAGAAAGGTTCTTCGGGTAGCCCGCGTCGCAAATCAGCGCGTCGGGCGCGATTCGGCCCAGGAGAAGCGATGGAGAAGCGAGGCTGGCCGCGCAGATTACGATGTCGGCCGGTGTGGAGAACTGCCGCAGGTCCGTGGCGATCTCCACCGGAATTCCATCGGTTGCCAACTCCGAAGCCAGCCGGCGCAAGCGCTCTGGGTTGCGCGCGTTGAGCAGTATGCGGCCCACATCCGGCGACAGACAGCGGGCGCAACCGGAACCCACGTCGCCTGTCGCTCCCACGATGAGCAGCGTGGATTTTCGGAGGTCCCGACCCTCCAGCGCGCACATCTTCCTGATGGCTTCAACGATGAACGCGACGGTCAGCGTATTGCCGGTTGTGAAGACCGTATCGTGTTTTCCCGGAAGCTGATCGAAGTTGCCTTCGAGCAGAATGGAACTGAATCCGCCGAGACTCACGATCTTCGCTCCCGCTCTGATCGCGCAGGTTGCCGCTCCGCGAACGCGGACGAGGTTCTCATGCACCCAGCCGGCTTCCAGGCGGTCGGGAGGAATAAAGGAGTCGATGTAGAGGCCGCGGGCACTTGCGCCGGCGGTCGATTCGATCTCGACATGGCAGACTGTTCTGGGAGGAATCCATGGAAGGATGTCCCTGATCTCATCGTCGGGCAAAGGCATATGCTCCGGACCGCGAAGGAGGGCGAGCACGTCGGCTGCGGCCTTCCAGCTTTCCTGATGACCGATCAGAGCGAAATCGATTTCCATCTTTTGTCCTCGTCTCCCGCCAATGCTCAGACCGGAAGCTGCGCCACCCATGCGAGTGTTACCTCACCGGGCAGGCCCAGCATGTCGAGGGTCTTCAGATATTGCTGCAGCGACGCTCCCCGAAGTTCGGCCGCGCTGAGGCTGACATCGAACAGCACAGGTTTCATGCAGCTGCCGTGGCATACTTCGCAATGGCCGTCCCTGCAATCTTTGGCCAGCATCCTGGCCAGAGTGGTCATCACCTCCAGATGCAGCCGGTGCACTTTATCGTCAAAGCTTTGCGCGTCGCGGGCCCGCTCGGCCCTGAGAATCTCCATGGCGTGATCGACGTGGTCTTCTTCTTCGGCTGCGATGGCGGCGAAGGTTCGGCCCAGACTTCCGGGCGCCACTTTGCCGACGCGCGCATAGCTGGCCACCGCGAACGATTCCAGCATGATCTCCTGGACGATCAGGCAGCCAATGAAATCCCGCTTGGCGATACAGCGCATGAACGCCTCGCGAAGCCGCTTCCAATGCATCGCGTCGACATTATTCTGAACATCGATTCCGATCCTGCGGCCCTCGGCCGCGAAGCGGGCGGCGTGCCCGCGTTCATTGGTCGCATGTTCCAGCGCATCGGCTGTTTCCGCGGGATCGTCACATATCTCCGCCAGCGCGGCGTAGTTCATCGCGGCCAGCAGTTCGCCGGTCATGGCTTGGGCCAGCACGTCCTGCCAGATGGGAGCATTGGGTGAGGGAGAGGTACATTCAACTTTCGGGCAGTTAAGTTCAATCAGCGGTTCCATGCGTCCTCCGAACATCGAATTGATCCTGGTGCATGACAGATGTGATTGTCTTATATAGGGGTACGCAGGCGGGGCGGAGGCGGTTCCATGTTTCTTCCGTCGAAAAGCGTCTGGAAAGTTTCCGACGATCTGCCTTCGGATGACCCGCCCCCCGCAAAAGCCGACTCTGTCTTCGATGGCGCTTTTTATCGGCGACTGATTTGCCGATATCCTGAATGGTGAAGTATCGGTCGATGAAGCAGCGGAGGCCGGGTAATCCGAAAAATGGCGGGGCGTACCCCGCCGCTATTGTCCGTTCGAGCAAACCGCAAGGTTTGCGTTCTGAAAGCTCCACCACCCGTGCACCGCGGTGGAGGGTGACTGGCCAAAATACTGCAGGAAGACCAGGTCCTGCAGGTTGTAGGTAAACCCGTTCAGGGTATAGGGGAAAGCGCCAAAGTTGGGCGCGCCTTCCAGCGGATCGCCATCCTCGAGCAGCCCGCCGCAGCCGGAGTTATGGATGAAGGGATCGTCCATCCACTCGCCGATTTCATGTGAGAGCGCCGAGACATCCTGAGCGAAAGCGCCCGCTTTATCGATGTAGGTGAAATGCGAATAGGTTTGTGGCGCGCTCGCATTGCCAAACGCGCTGTGGTATCCGCCGATACAGCACCCGCCGCCCTGAGTCAGATACGTGTTATAGGTTATGGCAATCGGCAGGCTGTCGGGCGTTATCTGACTGTTGCCGCTAATGATCTGCTGCAATTTTGCGTCGAAGAAATTGATGTCGACCTGCGCAACCCGCGTTCCAAACCGGGTCGTGATGCTGCCGGACGATGAAGGGACCACCAGGTTCACCGGCGGCAGGACGACCAGATTGAGCAGGACATGGTAGTTGGTGTTGGTCGACACGAAGCTCCAGAAGCTGCCACGCTGGAAGGCGTCGATATACTGGGTATTGCCCAGGTCCGTGCCGCCCTGCACAAAATCGATGCCCGCGTTGAAAATAGGCGAGAGCGCGGTGTTCTGCACCGCGCTCCGTCCGTTGGAAAGCACGTGGGTCGGATCGAAGATGCTGTCGGGAGTCGGGCTCATGATCACTCGGAGCGGAATCAGATAAGCGGTCACGGTGGTGGTCGTGTTGGTGGTTTGCGGATCGGTTCCCACCATGGTAAAGGCCGTTCCGCCCGGCGAGAGAGTGCCCGTCCAATTAGTGACCGTGGGAGTGGCGGGCGCCGCCATGTTCCCGAAGTAGCGCGGAGTCAAAGTGGCAAATCTGGCCACGTCCTGCGCCTGCGAAAGCGTGGAGCCTGTCAGAACGACGCAGATCAAAGCGGTTAGAGCGGTAAGAATGCCGGCATTGCAGTTGCGCACAAAATTTCTCTCCTTCGTTGAAAACAAACTGTCGTTTTTGTTCCGGAACCGCGGTCGGCACGTGGTTCAAATTGCCGGCGGCGGCTTTCCCGTCCGGCCCGTTCCTCCGGGCCTTTGAAATCCAATGAAAGCTGAATGAGTCCCGACCCGACAGCCGGAAGGCTGCCGGGGTCGGGATTCGTCAGGCCGCCAGGGCAGGAACTCTGGCCTCGTCCGCCCTGGAAAATGGCCTAGTGTGTCGCCGTTCCGATTATTCCCGCCGAAAAGCTGTCGCAACCAAGGTTGCCGCAGACCGTGGAAGTATTCGAGAAGTTGGGGAAGCCAAACGCCTGCGAAACGAAGAACGACTGATCTGCAGGCTCGGACCCGGGCCCCTGCATATTGGCCGGTGTACTGTCTTCGACATCGGAGAGAAACGCCAGATTCGAAGTTGTCGGTACCAGGGTCATCCAATAGCTGCCGGCTTCAAGGATGGGGCAGTTAATGCCGGTAACCAAAATGGTTTGCTCGGAAAAGAAACCCAGGAAGCCACGCCCCGTCGGGGTCAGCGTGGGCACGGCGGTACCGCTGCAGATCGTTTTTACCTGACCGCCGGTCGGGCTGCCGCCGTCGGCAACGCCTTGTACGATGGACCATGATGCGCTCGACACATGGAAGCCGGTTCCGAAATCCTCCATTAGTTCATTGACGAACAGGCCCTGCACGTTCCAATCGGTCTTGCCCTTGGCTCCCTTGAACTTTTTCGGAATCGTGAAGGGGACATAGACTACGCCGAGTATCCCGAAACTGGTGTTATTGGCATTCCAAAGGCCATCCGGGTTCTGGCCGTTGGGATTGAAATCGCCGGCGTACATGAGACAGGAGTTGAGGATACAGGGTTCTTCCGTGCCCACCGGGGCCACACCGGCCTGGGCGACACCTAAATAGACCTGCTGCGCCGCGCCTGGCAGGCAGAAGACCATAAGCAGCGCGGCAACCAGCGCTGTCGATACAAATGTTTTCTTCGTCATGCTTTCTCTCCTTGGGTTTGGAGCCTTTCCTGATAGCTCGTGTGATTGGGGAAGCGTTCGCGAACAGCACAAACACTGTGATTGGGCGGTGTGTGAATGTCCGTCCGCAGAACCGCACTGACCTGACACATGAAGAGTCGGCCCTTACCGCCGCCGCGGACAACCAGTCAATGGTTGCGCGATTCCTATTGGTCTTTATGATGAAAAGTAACAATCGAACCGGGCAAAATATCCATTCATGAATATAGTGTCGGCGAAGTGCAAAACGTTTCAAACAATAACGAAAAAAAGCGGCGATTGTAAGCAATTAGATGCTTTTAACATTATTGATTGTCTGTAAGTTATCTTTATATATGGCTATAGCCACGATAGTATCCAGGCCGCGGGCTCATAGGTTCGCTCTGAATGCTCGATTTTGAGATATGGGTCGACCGTTTTATCCAGGCGGTTGAATATCAGGCAAATGGGACAGAGTGTATGGAGGCAGGGAAGCCACACCAGTGAGGTCCGCTCCGCTGCTAAGGTCCGCCGCACGCAGATTTGCCTGGCTGAGATTTGCTTCGCGAAGATCGACCGCGCTGAGGTTGGCCCCCGGAGAAGTCCACATCGCCGAGGTCCATTCCGCGGAGATCGGCCATGCTCAGATCCGCACGAACTTCCGGATGCGCGTTGCGCCACTGGTTCCAGGCTGCGACTCCCTGCTTAAGCATCACGATGTGGTCGGAGTTGGCCATCGACCGGTTCATGATGCCTGAAAATGGTGAAGACAGACAACTATTTGGAAAGTCCGGAACCGCGAAGAAAAATACG
>WNFD01006688.1_pt1 | contig 14125 bp, 18 predicted proteins | sample 5400491 | NCBI WGS metagenome assembly WNFD01 (sample SAMN13153343, study PRJNA577476) | soil metagenome | isolation source: 120 cm saprolite under Douglas fir tree site 2 hole 2 replicate 2 | place: USA:California | collected 2015-04-18
TAGGGCGGTGCCCCCCGGCCAGGTGTCCGCCAACGCGGGTGCGGAGGGACGAATATCAGAAGGCAACGATGTACTCCAGAGCTCGGGACTGACCTGAGGCCGCTGGCGTTGAGGGATCTTGCTCTCGAACCAGCGCCGTTGCGTCCCTACGATGCGCCGTCGGCGACCGCGTGTCAACGATTTCCAGAAAAGAATTCTGTTGATCTTGGCGGTTCCGGAAACAATTTCCTGCGATCGCCGGCGAGTTGCGGTGGCCAGCTCGCGCCTCGCTGCGTACCTGCATGGTTGGACCTGCATGACTGCCCGCGCAAGTCAGTGATCCGTTAAGGCCCGCTGCACGTCGGCGCACGCGTCGTCGTACGACCGGTGGAACGTGATCGCGTCCGGTGCCGGCCGGCGCAGCAGGCAGGGCGTCTCAGGACCAGCCCGGTCGGCAGCTCCGGCGCGCCCTCACCCAGACCCGCGGTCGCGTTCCGTGCCGAAGATGGCTGTCTCCGGGCGCCCAATCACGGCCGCCAGCGGGGCAGATCCGGATGGCGCTCGAGGGATGAAACCGTCGTTGACAGACCTGTGTCGGCGAGGAGACTTTCTGGTGTGGCGCGTGGATGGTCACCGCTTTGCAGGTTGTCCGCACCGATACGTTCGCGTGGCCGACGATGCTCGCGGTCATCGTCGTGCTCGGTGGTCTTGCCTGCGGCGGGGATACAAAGGCCCGGTCGGGGACTCGGTCTCCGGGGGGTGTTGCGCAGCTGCGGATCGTGGCGACGACCGTGCTCTCGGCTCGGATGCGCGACCTTACCGTCGCCTCGCCCGCACTCGGCGGGACACTGAAGGCCCATGTAACGGCGGGCTTCGGTCCATTCGTCGTTCTGCTCGGCACGGACGGCGCCGACGAGGCGGATGATGGCGTCGCGGCCGGGGAACATGCCCACGACATCGGTCCGCCGGCGTATCGCCTTGTTCAGGCGTTCCTGGGGTTGTGGCTCCAGATCTGACGCCAGTGCTTGACGTGGGACGAGATCACCACTGGTCGCCGCGGCAGGCGTGCCGCATCAGGGCTCTGGAGCCGGCGGCTCTCGCACGAAGGCGCCGCGGCCGTGGATGCTACGATGGGGCCGCGTTCCCGCAGCACCTCCATCGCTCGGCGGATGGTGGTAGGCGACCTCGTAGTGCGCTGCGAGGTCGCGTTCTGAGCGCAGCGGGCAGCATGGCGAGGCAACCTCGACCCCGCCAGCGCATGTACCGACCTCGGCATTGGGCAGGCCGGCAGGGCTTCGGCTGCATGGCCGTGGATGACAAAACACCGTGCACCTTGACCCCCGGCCATTCCGAGGCTGCGCCCGATCGCTCGTCGACTGGCGGGCGTACACATGAGGTCCGGGCGGTGTGGCTCCCGGCTGGGTGCCGCGATCCCGGCCGCGTTCCTGGTCGTGGCCGCGATCTTGGCGATCTTCTCGGTCGGGTACGTGGCGATGACGCGGTACATCACGAACAGCGGAGCGTGCTATGCGTTCGTCGCCCGTGGCATCGGCCGCCCGGCTGAAGTCGCCGCCGCCCTGGTCGCGCTGGTCGCCTACACGTGCCTGCAGGTCGGGCTGTACGGAGCTTTTGGCCCGGCCGCCGCCGGCGAGGCCGCCGCGCACCTGGGCGTGCATGCGCCGTGGTGGGCCTGGGCACTATGCGCGTGGGCGGTGATCACGTTGCTCGGCCTCCTGCGGGTGGATATCACCGGATGGGTGCTCGGCGTGCTGCTCACCGCGGAGGTCACGGTGATTCTCGCCGAGACAATCGCCGGCCTCGCGGCGCCGGCCGGCGGGCGGCTCAGCTTCGCCACCCTCTCGCCGATCGGACTGACTTCCGGCGGGTTCGGCGTGTTCGGTGTGCTGGCCGTGGTCGCCGTGCTCGGCTTCGTCGGCTTCGAGCAAGCGCCCGTCCTCGCCGAAGAGGCGCGCCACCCACGGCGGACGATCCCGGTCGCCACGTCCGTCGCGCTCGGCATGATCGCCATTGTGTACGCCGGGGCCAGCTGGGCGATGGCCGTGCACAATGGCGACCGCCGCGTCGTGACAGCCGCCGCCCAGCAGGGCCCGGGTCTGCTGTTCGGACTCGGCGGCGGTGCCCTGGGACAGGCAGTCCAGCTGCTGTTCTTGACCTCGCTATTCGCCGCCGCGCTGGCGTTCCACAACGTGGTCTGGCGGTACATGTTCGCCTTGGGCAGGGAGAACGTGCTGCCCGCCGCGCTGGGCCGGACCGGGACCAACAACATCCCCAAGACCGCATCCCTGATCCAGAGCGCGACCGGCCTGGCCGTGATCGTGGCCTGCGTCGCGAGCCGCCAGGACCCTATGAACCAGGCTCTTCTTCTGGCTCGGCACAACCGGAAGCTTCGGGATCATCCCGCTGCTCACCCTGACCGCCGTGGCGGTGATCGCGTACTTCGCCCGCGACCCGCACGACGAAAACCTCTGGCGGCGCCTGATCGCACCGGCCTGGCAGCCGTCCTCCTGGCCGGCATCATCGTGCTCGCCATCCAGCACTACGCCACCCTGCTTGGCGTCCCGCCCGGTAGCGCGGCTGCCTGGGCGCTGCCCGCCGCCTACGCCGTCGCAGCAGTGATCGGCCTGAGCCGGGGGCTCGTCCTGAAGATCCGCCGACCCCAGGTGTACGCCGCAATCGGGCTCGGTGCGCACGCCGTCACCGGCCAGCTCACCCCCGCCAGCCAGCAGCCACTGCAATGATGTGCCACCCGCCGCCTGCCAGCAACCCGGCTGCACGACTGGTCTGCGCGGACGAGGCGGACCTGGACACGCTACGATGGCTCATCGCCGACCCGGCCGCCCGCCGGCGGATCTTCCCCGGGTATTTCCGGCTGTACGTCGAGCACGCCCTGGCCCATGGCACCGTGCACACCACCAATGACCGCGTCGCGGCCGCGCTGTGGATACCCGTCTGCGAGCACCCGGCAGGCCCGCCCCCCGGTTACGGCACCCGGCTGCGCGCCGTGACCAGTCCATGGACCAGCCGGTTCCTCGCCTTCGACGCCGCGCTCGACCGGCATCACCCCGCTGGGATCCCGCACCACCACCTGGCGCTCCTGGCCGTCCGGCCAGGCCGCCAGGGCCACGGAACCGGCACCACCTTGCTGGACGCCTACCACCAGATACTCGACCACACCGGCACGCCCGCCTACCTCGAAGCCGCCGACCTGCGCACCCGCGGCATCTACCTGCGCCGCGGCTACGCCGACCACGGCAGGCCGATCCGCCTGCCCGACGGGCCGCTGATGTACCCGATGATGCGAGAGCCAGCCGACGCAGCCACGTCGAGCGACGGTGCGATCGGCCTGGTTGTGGCCTGACCGCGCAGAGTGAACGAGCGGCACGGGCAAGGTGCGCCAGCACCGCCGTTCTGCTCGCCTGGCTGGGTAGCGTTCTAAGGGCGACAACCGCTCGTAGCAGGATGTTCTGTGCGGGCCGACAGGGTGCTCGCTTCACGTCTGCTCCGGCAGACTGCGTGGTGAGCGAAGATGAGCATGACCTGCACATGCTGAATGTGATTGTCAGTGAAATGTCGGCCAGCCTGGATTCCTAACATCATGGGAGAGTCGTCATGCCGGAGAGGGGCGACATGTTCAGCGCTCACGTCGGACTGAGATGCCCAGTGGTGTCAGCCATGGGCTGGATACGGCCGAGATGACCGGCTCTGTCGCATCGATCCCGCGACAGGCCGGCGGCACGGAAAAGGTGTCGCGCCCGCCCGGCCCTGCGTGGTGACCCATGCTGATAGGGCAGGGAAGGGACAACGGCTATGACATTGCGGCGAACGTGGTGGATCAAGCTACGGCGCGCAGAAAAGCATCTTGCCGAATTCAAGAGCGAGTTCTCCAGGCTGCGTGATGGTGCTTATCCGCTACGTGTCAGCCAGGAGATCATGCCCGGCAATGGCATGGACTTCCTTATCGTCCGCGGCTACCTTCCCCCGCTGACGAATGACTGTGATGACATAGCTACGATCGTCGGTGACCTGATCGCCAACACCCGGTCTGCGCCGGACCACATCTGCGTAGCGCTGACCGGCAGCGACCGCGCACAGTTTCCCGTTTTCACTGATGATATCTGGCAGCCCGACATCGATCCCGCCGGCAAGGACCGTAACAGGAAGCGCCGCGAGGACTTCAAGAACTGGACCCGCGGGATGAAAGCCGCCGCGCTCGACCTCATCAAGAGGGTACAACCTTATGCAGCAACTCAACAATGGCCTGCAAGCAATCCGCTGGCGGTCCTGAACCGCATTTCCAACGCTGACAAGCATCGAACGCTCATGATCATGAGCCAGTACATCTACAATGAGAGGGTCTTCGTAAGCGTTCCGGGATACCTTGACCCGTCGCCTGCCGTCATTAACGAACCTGGACGGCAAAGAGCGGACGGCGCGATACTCGGCACGCTGCGTGCCACGTGGCCCGCCAGCATCACGCCACTGGTGACCGCGAGCGGCGGTATCATCATCGGCCTGAAAGAAGAATCGTCGCTTTCATGGACTGGGACGTGCCCGGGAGCCTGGACGTTCTCGTTGAGTACATCCGTACTGCCGTGATCGATCCTCTTGACGCTTTCGCGTCCTGAGGAATTCCGGTTCACAGATCTGGCGCAGGCCCACGGGCCCAGAACGCAATAAGCACCGGTGCGTGGCAAGCGAGATCTGCTCAACAGACTCCGACTACGCCGAGGTGCCACGGACACGTTCCGTTAGCGAACCGTGGACTGACGGACACGACCGGAGCCGCCGGCCAGGGCCGCTCACCATCTGCGGCGGAAAGCTGCTCCGCCAGGGCCTTGCTTATCCGTTTCCTGTCGAAGAGGGGGATGAGCCGCGGGCGCTTGCCGTGCAGGAGCTTTCCGGCTGTCACGCCGCGGCCGGCCTTCGCGCGCCTTGCTTCATGTCGTAGAGCAGTTGCCAAAGTTGCCAGGCTGGGCTGTCGGGTCCGAGCCTTGCGTCATAGTCGCCAGGTGCGACGTCCCAGATGTCGAGGTCGCGCGGAACCGCGCTTAGAAGGCGTCGTACCTCAGGCTTTGCGTCGCCGAGCAGCGACAGGCGGGCTCTGTGCAGCACGCTGACACTGAGTCTCCGGACAGCCAGGAAGTCCTCGGTGGTGAATTCGTCCTGGGCGCGGCCGTCGACGAGCCGATCGAACTGCGCGCCCCGGAAAGAAACCAGGTACCGGCGCAGGTCGGTGACAGCGCGGTCTGCGGCGGTCAGCTCGCCGACACGGCTGAGGGTGGCGCCGTACCTGGAGCACTGCGGTGAGCCCATTGCCATCGCTACCCTTTCCCGCTGGGCAAGATCACGGTCAGCCACATGGACGACCGCCATGGCTTCGCCGCTAGCCGCGGGAAGGCCGGTGGACCATACTGAGATAGGCGCCGATTCGGAGGAGGGATGCGGTCGCGCTGGCTGCGTGACGCATCCGTCCTCCGGATCGGACGGCGTCCGGAGTGCCCCGCTGGCTGCGTGGTTCCCACCGACGCCTCTCCACGATCCACGGTTGGCGGCGGCTTGGCAACCTCGGGAACCTAGTGCTCGCAGCTTTAGGTACTAGGTGCTAGAGCAGCTGGGCCTGCGCGCTATTTATCGGTGTCACTTCGTGCTTTCGCCTACGATGAGTTCGTGCTCGTACAGCAGAAGAATAAGAACGCCTCGCACTCCTCGTACCTCTGCCACCCCTCGGTACTGCTGGTCCCGCCGCTGCAAAGGCTGACCGGATGAGCCCTCAACAGCAAATCGTCTCCTCCAGAGCCGCCTATCTGCTCGGACAAGCGGTGAAGAAGTCCAAACGATCATCGGGCATCCAACTGCCACCCGGGTTCGTCCGCAGCGACAGGCAAGGCGGCGAGCCGCCCCTCCCCAGAATCCTCCGGGGCGGGCGCGGCGGCGAAGTCCGGCTCAAGCTCTACCTCACGATGATCTTGATCGCCGCGAGAGCCCCGCACGACATCGAGAACGTGCCCGCCCGGGCCTGGGCCGAGACGCTCAACCTCGACGACCCAGCTGGCCTGGGCGCCCGGCGTATCTCCGACGCCCTGCGATGGCTGGACGACCAGCGCTTCATCAGCCTGACCTCACGCCGGGGCACCCCGCCGACCGTCCGGCTGCGCAGCGCGCTCGGAGATGACACGCAGTTCGACCGCGGCCGGGGCATCTACCTCAGCGTCCCCGTCGGCCTGTGGGAACACCACTGGATCACCAAGCTCTCCGGCGCAGCCCTCGCGCTCCTGCTCGTGCTCCTGGACCTCCAGGGCGGCAAGAGCGCATCGAGCCCGCCGTCGCTGCCAGGCCCGCTGCGCCGCCGCTACGGCCTGTGCGACGACACATGGACCCGTGCAAGCCGCGAGCTGAAGGAACTCGGCCTGCTGCAGATCAAGAAGCAGCCGCACGGACGGGACTTCGACTTCCGGCGAATGCGCAACACCTACTGGATCGATAAGCAGATGCTCAGCGCGCCGATACGCACCCACTACTGACCTAGCCAACCCTGCAGCCAGCCTGCATAGATGGGTCGCGCATGGGTTCGCGTGACATGATGGGAGGCTGTGGCCGGCGTCGACGCGGTTCGTGGCATTGCGTTCCAGCAGGCGCAGGCCATATTGGCGGGGCTGGACGTTCTCGATGATCCCGGCCTGGGCAGCATGCGGGTCGAGGGTGTCGCCGACGTGGTTGATATCGAGGTCTTCGACCTTGGCGGGGCGCTGCGTCTGGGGAAGCAGGCCAAGGTCCGTGCTGAGGGGTATACCTGGGGGAGGGCCGAACTCGTTGCGGTCTTGCGACGGTGGGCGGCGTTGCCTGACGCGGTCAATGCCTCCTTCGAGTTCGTCACGGACGGCCGACTCGGGCCCACGGGGCAAGAGGTTGCGGATGCGCTCGAGGCGGCCGGTTCGGGTCGCACGGAGGCTCTAGCCGCAATCTTGGGTGAGGACGCAGGGAGTGCTATATGCGCGGCGCTATCGAACGCGCGTGTGCGTCTGGATCCTTCGGGAGTAGAGGCGCTCCTGGCACGCGCAGAGCGTCAGGTCCGGGCTATGCTCCCGGACCCGCGCACTGCGGCGGACGCCCGCAAGGAGGCGGAGGAAGCTGTTAATCGCCTCTTCCGTGCCATGTTCGTCTATGCGGGCGACGTCGAGGCGCAGGCGCGGATACTCACGCGGGCCACGCTTGCACAGATCCTGGGCGTGCCGGCTGATCAGCCGGTCACTCTGCGGTGGCCCGGCGAGCTACGGAATCGGTATCTGGATGCTGCCCGGTCGCGGGAACTTGAGACGTTCGTCCCGGCACTCGTCAGCGCCCGCATGCCGAGCATGCCCTTGATGCGCCGCTCAGATGGCGAGGGTATCGACGCGGCGCAGCCTGTTTCGGCTCTTCTCCAAGGCGATGGTCCGTCAGTGCTCGCGGGCCGGACCGGTATGGGCAAGTCGACTGCCGGCCATCTGCTGCGCCGTGATGCCGCACGTGACGCTCGCGTGGTGGTAGTCGGACATGCCGAGGCGTATTTGCCGGGCCGTTTGCCAGCCCTGGCCGCAGACTCGATCTCTGAGGTGCTCGGGGAGGATTTGCCGGCGTCGACAGGTAAGCAGGCGCTCAACGACAGGGACGTGACATTTGTCATCGACGGAGTCTCCGAAGTGCCTGACGACGTGCGGCAAGGACTGGAGGATGAACTGCGCGCTCCGCTAGCCGCCGGCCGCGGCGCGCGTATCGTGCTGCTGGGACGGGACATCGCCGTGCTGCGCGGCACTCTGCCAAGCAGCCGACCTCCAGTGATATATCACTTGTTGGAATTCGATCTGCAGCGGCGGCTTGATCTGGCTTGCAGGATGCTGTGGGGCTCGTCTGCCGATGACCCTGGAAACACCCCGCAGCTGCCAGGCCTGCGCGCGGACGTGGCGCGCGTGGATCACTCACTCGGTGATGCAGCGGGCAATCCCCTGTTGCTTAGCATGGCGCTGACACTGATCGGCCAAGGCATCGCGTTCACGGACAGGGCGGGCCTATATAAGGGATTCATCGAGCTATTGGCCGCCAGGTCGGGTGCGACCGGCATCGCGAGGGCCTCGGCGGGGCTGGGTATCGCGTTCGCGGCGCTGCTCGATCAAGGGCGCCGGTATGCCGACCCGATCGAGTGGGCACGGCTCCTTGGCGATGCGGTCGCCGTGCTGGGCGCCATCGGCGTGGCTGCCGATGTTCGTTCGGTCGACGCTGCGGTGCGCCGCTCCGGATTGGTCACCCCGCTGGGGTGGACACAGACATGCGTTCCGATCCACGACTCCTTCGCCGACTACCTCGCCGGAGCAGCGCACGCGAATCGGCTGGCTTCGTTTCCGCCCCGGATGGAACCAGGTGACGGGCAACGAGTCCTGTTCGCTGCCGAGATCGGTGGCGTGGACGCGGGGATGGCTGCCCAGGCGGCGCAGGACCTACCGTTTCTCACGGTACAGCTAGCGAAAAACGACCGCCGCGGCCTTGCCGAGGACGCGCCAGCCGAGATCCAGCAAATCCTACGCTACCTGGACCCGGACCGCGGGTACGGCGTCGGCTTGTGGCGCACGAACGACAGCAGGGTGGTGGGCCTCAACCGGACTGGGGAAGCGCCCGGCTGGGTTGACGAGGCCACAGCGCGCGAAATCTTGCCGACCACGCCCGCCGTAATCATCGACGATCCCTCGCCGCTGAAAGTGGCGGTGCGGGTCTGGCGCCAGTCATTGGTGTTGCGGCTGAAGCCACCGGAAACGATGCCGGTGCCCCAGCCGACATCGCTAGACCATGCCCGCGCCCTGCTTGCGGAGCACGCCGCCAAGGCCTCCAGTGCGATACGCGATCTGATCGCTGCAGTCGCCCCGCCGAACCACCCCAGCGCGCTAACTTCCCAGGTCGGCCCTACCGGCCTCCAGGCAGTGATCCACGCCTCGCAACAACAATTCGGCGCCACCTTCTGGCCGGTTTCCTACCAGCGCGCCGACACTATCGCCGTTGATAAAGGGCCAGATCATGATCCCGGTGCCTTGGCACAGGGAACGAACCAGAACTGGAGACAAAGCACCTTTGACGGGCTTACTCGCCTCAGTCCTGAAGCCGATGCGGTCAGTCGCGTCCGGGCGGCGATCGAGGAGATGACCGTCCAGAGCTGGCTGACCCCATGACAACGCCCGGGCAGAGGGCGGATCCGGAGGATCAATGGCCCGGCCGTCGGCCAGCGGCCAGCGGCTCGGCCAATGTACCCCTTTGGCGGGCAGTCAATGAGCTCGCGCTGACATGGGCACAGCTCCCGCTTGTTCAACGCTTCGCGGCCGTGCTGCCGCGTAACGCGAGCCAACGCACTTCGGGCATTCCCGGCCGACTGCAGACGATGCAGGCAGGAGGGGCGAACATCTCGGAGTTTCCGCTCAGGCTTACCCGCAATGTCCAGCTCATGAGCCGCATGCCCGACCGCTCATTTTCCCAAGCACGACCAGCACCCCAGGAATGGGATGCCTGGCTTGATACAGCCTTGCGAGTGGAGACGGCTCACCGGGTGACAATTGCATGGCTGCGCGCGCGGATGCCCGGCTACCCTAATCTTCCCGCACCGCAACTTGCGCTCGGTGCGCCGCTAACCGCCGGAGAATCCGACTTTGAGTTGGTCTGGACACGGGAGGAAAGAGCTCAGGGCATGCAGTTCCAGGACCCGCCCGTGCAGATAGGGCAGATTCTGCAAGCCGCACCTGCACAGCAACGCCAGCTCATTGATGGAATGCGCGCCGTGGCTGTCGCCCTTGAGCGCACAGGTGAATGGGCTCGTCTGAGTGATGCAACAGCGGCGCTTACTGACCCTGCTCGTGCTGAGCTGCGGCTGGCGCGTGGGACGGTAGCCAGACGGCTACGCCAAGCCGAGGTCGACGCACATAGCCCGCTCTTGCTGGCGCGCTTCAACTACCGCGTCGCTGTGCTGAAACAAGTCCTTAGCACACTCTCCGGCCCTGCACAGCGGTACGCAACGGCGTTCGGGACCGCGAATGGGCTGCTTGAAACCGCTGCGAGTGACGTATTCGGCGAACTGGCCACGTATGGACCTCCGGTCTCGATATCCCCGCCTCAGGATATCGACTTGCGCCCCGGTACTTTCCGGCTGGTCAGCTTCACTCGAACAATTACGGAAGAGACTGACTTTCCCGAGCTTCTGGAGATGGGACAAATACTGTGGCTCGGCGACCCGCTTGTACCTGACGCTGTCCGCCTAATCGGCGCCGAACACCGCTTCGACGATTCGGGTGCCACGGAAAGCTGGACCGGCGTGATCTTGGCCGGTACCAGCAACGCATGGTCAGCTTGACGCCATTTAAATAGCTCCAGTTAAATAGCTCCAGCAATACGGAATGTCTACTCTTGAGAATTGCCCTTATGAGTGGTGACCGTGACATTTCTGCGCCTTCTGGTCACGAACGAACCAGACGGCGGTGAACGAGCTAATGATCGGCTTCCCTTTGTCGACGGCCTTCGCTGCTGCCTAACGGTGTAATCACCGAAAGGCGGCACTGATCATATGACGGTGAGGCCGTAACTGGATTATCTGCGCGGAGCCGATAGCGCGAAGGGCACACGGATCAGACCGCCATAATCGATCCGGCGCTTTCTCCGTCCGACATGTCCATTGCCCTCAGCAACCGTGCCTCTACATTCGCGAAGCTCACAGCCCTGCCGCAGCTGCGAGACCGTGCGGTCATTCGGCTTCGCGGTGGCGCTGCGGGTGGAGAGCTCCGAGCTGATCGACGCCAGTGAGCATCTGAGGGTCCACGACCGCCCCCGGCGGGCTCTCCCCTCTCCGCTCGAGCAGCGCGAGTACGGCTGCGGGCTGGACGACAGTTCGGTAGATAGCCGTTGGCGCGTGCCAGGACTGCCGCTGGCGGAACTGGTCGGCGCGGTTCACGTCCGAGGTCCAGGAGATGCCCGCCTTACGCTCGGCGGTCGCGCTCCTGAAGACGGTCAGCGCTTTATTGGCCGGGAGAGAGGCCGTACGGGATGCTGAGGAATCCGGCTGAACGGAACATCTGAACCCACTTCTCGGCTCCGATGATTCGCTCAGGCCGGTCAACGTACAGCCAAGCGTCAGGAATCAGCACGCGAAGGTCGTCGGCGGAGACTTGTCGTCCGGCGGCCCAGGCCTCGTACAAGATCCGCGGGCCTTCGAGCTTGTCCTGAACGATATCGGCGAGCAGCCGCATGCCTGCCTCGGACATTTCGCTCACGACACCACCATAGTTAGATGGTCGGCATGCCAAGTGCCTTCAACGGTTCCGCGAGGGCCCGGCTGGCCACAAGGTGATCACTTCACGACCGCTGACACGAACCGCCTAATCTGCACACTCGGAAGGACGGCACAGAGATCATCAGTGGGCGCCCAGATCTGGTCAATCTGGCGTGCCAGCGAACTCATGCCGAGCTTTTAGCCGAAATGGCGTCTATGACTGCGTTCGAGCCGTCCTTCTTGTACGTGCAGATCATGTTGTGGGCGAAGCTGATATCGTTCGCGCGCCTTGCAGCAGCCTTCAGCGCCGCTAGCAGACCGCACGTAGCTGGTACGTCGGCGGGCATTAGCGGCCTCGAGGGCAGCCCTGGTCGGTGCGGGTGGGTCCGTTTTGGGCGGCATTGTGGGCGGCTGGTTCGCTCTGAGCGCGGGCAGTCGTCAGTCTCCGCGCGACATTGAACAGAGACGCACGGACCGATCTGACCAGGCCGCTATGCTGATCGCCGAAGCATCGCCGGCTCTTGAGCTGGCTTTCTTGGCCAGGGTGGCCGAGGATCGCGGCAAAAATGAACTAAACCAGGCGGTCAACGCCTTCACCATAACGGCTTCTATACAAAGCATGGTCATAACGGATCCGCAGGTACGCGAACGCGTCAGGAATCACTACCTGCTGAGCTTCGAACTGGACGAGCTCGCGAGCAGGCCGAGGGACCTGTCCCTCTATGTACCCGCTCTTCGACATCCTGCGGCAGCGATGGTTGATGCGCTGGATGCCCACGTCGATAACCGACCACTGCCCGCATACCAAGCGCCCCCGGTGAATGATCGCCAGAGACTCGTAGCATGGCGGCCGGATCTCTGATGCCTCGCGGCCACATCCACGGGGTGGCCACGGCCCCCTGGACCACGAGTCTTGCGGGGATTTAGCGGCGCCTATCGGAGGGATGGCAGGGTCCGAGCGCTGAGTGTCAGTTCCGTTAATCCGACTCTGCCGGACGCCTGATTGGGCGTTGCGGCGGTCGGCAAAGGACTATCACAGTCTCGCCGTAGCTGTCGCAGCAGACTCCATTAACATCAGGATGTTCGACGTCCTCAAAGTCGCCTAGCTTACTGGTCCAGTTTCCGTTTCCGAGGCGTCGAGAGGCATGCCTAGGTATCCCTGATGGGTCGACGTAAATAGCGACCTGGTCCGCATCGCCTTCATGATTAAGATGCTCGCATTTGGAGTACCCGAGATCGGCGTACACATGCTCGAAGTCAGGCAGCGACGGCTCGGTGGCGCCAGTAGGCCAGAAATACCCGCCGATATCTACGGGCCACCAGTTTTGAGTAGCATTCTCCAGGCTCCAGGCTACGCAGTTGTAGTCGCATGTCGCCTGGCTCGTGATTGTGAAACCCCGATCGGCTAGGCGTGGCAACTGAGCCAGGAGCCGTGTTCTGCGGTCGTCTCCTGCCCCATCCGTCACTCAATGACCCCGATATCCCTGCCCCATGCCAACCAAGCTTGCGCCGCCGACCTCACACTTACCTCGCCAGCTGCCATGTCCTGGCTCACCAGCGCGGTTAGGGCCCAGAACCAATGATCCGGCGACCTGGCAAGGTCATCAAGGATGTACGGCACAACCTGTGGCCCCAACCCGATGATGCGTTGATAAGCGCGGTCCAGTACCTTTCGCTGGATATTCGATTCGAGCCCCGTCCTCGTGCGCCACTCAGCTGCTAGCTCCAGGAACTGGCGGCGGACTTCAGCATCGGACTTACGAAGAGGTGCTGACCGATCGACCCGCCCTACCTGCATCGCCGCTGCCATCCAGGCGACACCACCGGACATCCCTGCCACCGAGACTTGCAGTTCGGACCCGTAGATGTAGTACTGCTGCGCGGCATCTACATTTGGCAGGTCTGGTGGCGGCTCGGGCTCTCGAGTCGTACCTGAAGCCTTCGACCCACGATCTGCCAAGACAGTCATTTACGTCGCCCCCAGGCCTCGTGCATGGATTCTTTTGTCAACTCATCGAAGCTTCTGACCAAGTGAGCATGGGCGTCGTCAAGGAACTTCAACGACTCGGAGAGGCTCCCCCCGCCAGGCCGACCTCGCACTGTCAGAGTGAAGAACAGGACCGGTTCGCCATTGAGCTTGCGCGCCGGGTTGATCTCCACATAAAGGCGTACAGGCGGCTGCCCGATGCCTGGGACGAGAAACGTCAGCGTCAAGCGTGACTGCTCCGGTTCACCCAGGTGGTGCCTTGGCGTCCCTGACCATCCCTCGAGAAGTCTGTCTACGCGACCAAGATCATCGATAGTTGCTTCAATGACGTTGATGTACGTCAGCTCCGCTTGACTAACTTCCAATTCACCCAGGCCTTCGCTAATCGTGAACTGAGCCAGGTCACTAAATCGCCGTTCGAAGATCTCTCTCATATGTGGGTATCGCGGATATTTCGTGGGCAGTTCATCGTCAGCGCGCCAGTTCACGAGCAAACGATCTGGCTGCACTTGAACCAGCTCGGCGCCAGAGGCGCTGAGGAACCACTGCCGAACTGGGGGAAGCGGCGCGAGACCGAGTTGCAGACGTTGCTGCGCTAGCTCGGGGGTGCCTTCTAGCGCCGGCGCCAATGCCGGCTGCTCCTCGATATTCGGATATTCGGCCCGCCAGGCTTCGCGAAGTGGCCCTAGAGCTAGCCCCCGCAAGCCGTCGAGGGGCCGGAACTGAACGCCGATGGCCATCTCAACCACCGGCGGCCTGTCGAACTCCGGCAGGTCAGTCACAGGGTGCCCAGGGGTACCGGCGGCCGTACCAGCGTCATGACCCGGACGATACACGGTGAAGGTCGCAGCTTAAACGCCCTATGC
>WNFD01004416.1_pt1 | contig 14124 bp, 16 predicted proteins | sample 5400491 | NCBI WGS metagenome assembly WNFD01 (sample SAMN13153343, study PRJNA577476) | soil metagenome | isolation source: 120 cm saprolite under Douglas fir tree site 2 hole 2 replicate 2 | place: USA:California | collected 2015-04-18
ATTGCGAGCTTTTTGTCATCGATCGCCGCGACTTCCTGCCCTTCGTGCGAAGCCAGCCGGAACTGGCGATGAAATTCATCGAGCTGCTCTGTACGCGGCTGCGCTGGACCAGCGATCAGGTTGAACAGGTCATCCTTCAGGACTTGCCGGGCCGGCTCGCCAGCGCGCTGCTTGGCTTGACCGAGAAGCGCAAGCTAGAGCCCGAGTCTCGAACCATCGCGATCACCCAACAGGAGATCAGCGAGATGGTCGGCATGACGCGCGAGAGTATCAACAAGCAGTTGCGGGTCTGGGCCTCGCGCAGCTGGGTGCGGCTTGAACACGGCGCGATTGTTGTGCTCGATACCGTACCGCTTCGGGAGCTCGCGGAAGCCGGGTCGGGCGCCGACATCTGACGCAAGCATCTGACGCAAGCATCCGCCGTTCGTCCGATTTCGCCGCCAATCTTGTGTGCTAGGGCATGATCCGGAAAAGCGCGTAGCGGGTTTCCCTCGCGACAAACGCGACGCGTTTGCGCGGAGATCAATCAAAAACCGAGAGCGCGATCGGCGATTCAACCCAGTCTTATCGCGCCCTGTGGCTGCCGGAGAGATTCTCTTCGAATGTGACGCAGCTCGCATTGATGCGGGAAAAGCTCGCGCTATTCCACTGCCGCGATCTGCCCACAGGAGTTCCCATGCAGCGATATCAGCTCAATCAGGACCGGGCCGGTCACCGCTTCGTCTGGACCGCGGGCACGGCCTTTCTTGCCGCCCACGGCGTCCTTCTTCTGATATTGGCGACCCTCGTGATCGCCTCTCCACACGCCGGCGAATGGATCTCGGATACGGTGCAGGCTGAGTTCGTCGGCCCGGACGTGCCTGTCATGCCGACGCAACTGGCCCAACCGGCCGGAGAGATGAGGACTGTCGGGGCCAATTGAAGCGGCCCGGCGCCACGCCAGATAGTCCTCAGAGGTAGCCTTCGCCGGCTTCCGCGGCGAAGCGGCCGGGATCTCCTTCCCAGACGATGCGTGCGTGCTCCAGCACGTAGACGCGGTCGGCGTGGGGCAAGGCGAAGGTCACGTTCTGCTCGCCGAGCAGCACCGTGATCGGCGTGGTTTGCCGCAGCTTCTCCAGCGCCTTCGACAATTGTTCGAGGATGACCGGCGCCAGGCCCAGCGTCGGCTCGTCGAGGATGAGGATTTTCGGCTGCATCATCAGCGCACGGCCGATTGCCAGCATCTGCTGTTCGCCGCCCGACAGCGTTTGCGCGAACTGGTTCTGGCGCTCTTCATTTTCAAGCCTTGAACGCATTGTAGCTGCGCCGGCGTTCGCAGCAAGCCTTGCCGGACCGGACTAAAGTAGGTAAGGGGCGGGGTTAATTTCACTCGACGGGAGCGTTGGCTCCGCGTTCGATGCGGAACTCGACGTCGATCAGTTCCCGCGAATGGTTCATGTCCGACTGCGCCATCAAGAGCGTGAGGTCCTTGCCCCGCAGCGACGCGAGCACCTCGGACAGTCGCTCGGAAAGCGCGGGTGCAATTCCCTCGAACGGCTCGTCGAGCAACAGGCATTTGGTCCCGATGGCAAGCGCACGGCCGAGCGCCACGAGTTTCTGCTGGCCGCCGCTGAGCAGCAGCGCCTTGCGATGACGCATCTCGGCGAGTTCGCCGATCACGCCGTAAACGAAGTCGAGCCGCGCCTCGCGATCAAGGTGCTTTGTGACCCATAGCGGCAGCAGGATGTTTTCTTCCACCGTCAACTGCGGCACCAGGCAGCGATCTTCCGGCATGTAGCCGATGCCGAGCGCGGCGCGTCGGTGCCGCGGCTGCGCGGAGAGGTCGATGCCTTCGAAGTGCACGGCGCCCTGCGCTGGTTTGAGATGGCCCATGATCGAACGCATCAGCGTGGTCTTGCCGGCGCCATTGCGGCCGACAAGGCTCACCATGGCACCCCGCGCGATCTGCATGGAGAAGCCGCGCAGTGCCGTCATCGAGCGGATGTCGACTACCAGATTCTCGATCACGATGAGGGTCGGCGCAGCGCTCATCGCACGCCTCCGGTCACGTAGCGTCGTACTTCCGGATCTTTCAGCACATCGGCCGGATTGCCGTCGGCGATGATCCGGCCGCTGTAAAAGGCCACTACGCGGTCGGCATAACGGCTGACGATATCCATGTCGTGCTCGACAAACACGATGGTGGCGGCATCGGGCGCCACCGCATGGATCACGCGATCCATGGTAGCGAATTTCTCCTCGGCGGACACCCCTGAGGTCGGCTCATCCAGCAGCAACAGTTTTGGCCGGCGCACCAGCGCCATCGCGATGTCAATCAGCTTGCGAACGCCGCCTGCAAGTTCCGAAATCGGCCGGTCGGCGAGCATGGCAAGGCCAAACCGTTGCAGCAGTTCGACCGCCGTCTCGCGGCGGCCGTTCGCTTCCGCAGGCGAATAAAGCGACAGCACACGCGGGTGCGTGCCGGCGATCGCGACGGCGAGATTTTCGGCTGCCGTGAGCTCGACAAAGAGTTGCGGGATCTGGAACGAGCGCGAAATACCGAGCCCCGCGACGCGCCGCGGCGAATGTCCGGATATGTCGACGCCATCGAGTACGATCGAGCCGCTGTCGGGCTTGAGATATCCGGTCACCATGTTGACGAACGTGGTTTTGCCGGCGCCGTTGGCGCCGATCAGGCTGACCTTCTGGCCGGCCGTGATGTCGATCGAGAGAGCATCGGCAGCGACCACCGCGCCAAAGCGCTTGTCCAATACCCGCGCGGAGAGCACCACGCTCACGTCGGCGCTCCTCCCTCGGCGGCGACCGAAGCCGTCGTGGAAGGCTCAGCCGTCTTGCGCCGTTCCCGGGTCCAGAGTGATCCGATGCCGCGAGGCAGGAACAGGATGACGGCGAGCAGAAAGATACCGAGCACCAGTTGCCAGGTGTTGGGCAGATAGAGGTTCGAGAAGGAGCGGACCAGTTCCAGTGCGAGCGAGGCGACGAACACCGCGGAGACGCTTTGATAGCCCGCCAGCACCGCGATGAAGACGAACTCCCCCGACGTGGTCCAATAGGCGAACTGCGGATCGATATGCCGCTGCGCCATCAGTGCGAACGCGCCGCTGGCGCCAGCAAAGGCCGCGGCGATGAGGAAGTTGGTGGCGATGACGCGATTGGCCGATATGCCGAGATATTCGACCCGCAGATTGTTGTCGCGGACCGCAAGGCTGGTAAGGCCGAATTCGGACCGAAACACGATTTTCGAGGCGATCGCCGCGCATCCCGCGGTCACGACCGCGACCGCATACAGCATGAAATCCGCCTCGCGCGTGTCGACAAACGGGGTGCCGAACAGGGTCGGGCGCCCCACATTGAAGCCGTCAGAGCCGCCCAGCACGGTGGTCTTGAGCAGCGCGCCGTAAAACACCATCGAGAGCGCAAGCGTCAGCATGCCGAAGAAAATGCCGGTGTAGCGTGCGATCAGTGGACCGATCACGAGGCCAAGCAGGCCGCCGCAGACGGCGCCGATCAGCACCTGCAGGACGGCATCCGTCAGGCCGAACTTGTTCGCAATCAGCGCGACGCCGTAGCCGCCGGCAGCAAAGAACAGGCCCTGTCCGAACGAGACGTTGCCGGTGCGCGCCAGCACCACGATGCCGAGCGCGACCAGCGCGTTGGCGGCCGCGATCGTCGCCAGAGACAAGGTCCAGGTCGGCAGCGCACGGCCCAGCATCGTGACGGCGATCACCGGCAGGATCATCAGGAATGGATGGAAGCGGCCTCGCGCCATCAGATGCGCCTCGCCGTTTCGCGCTTGAACAACCCTTCGGGCCGGAACATCAGCACCGTCACCATGATCAGATAGATCATGAACAGTTCGATCTGCGGCATCAGGTGCACCGAGGCCGAGCGCGCAAGCCCGACCAGCACGGCGCCCACCGCCGCGCCCTCGACGCTGCCCAGTCCGCCGATCACCACGATGGCAAAACTCAGGATGATGACGTCGGAGCTGAGCCCCGGCTGCATCGAGATTTTGGGTGCCGTCAGCGCACCTGCGATCCCCGCCAGCAACACGCCAAAGGCAAAGGCCGCCGCATAGACGCGGTTCACTCTGACTCCCATGCTGACGCTCATTTCTTCATTGTGGATCACCGCCAGCACGATCTTGCCCAGCACGGTGCGGTTCAATCCGTACCAGACTGCGAATCCGATCAGCGCCGCGGCCGGGATCAGCATGAGGTCGTAACCGACGTAATAGAGCCCTGCGAATTCGACATTGCCGAACAACTCATAGGGTTGCGTCGCATAGATCGGATTGACCCCCCAGATCAGCTTGGTTGTGTCCTCCAGGATCAGAAAGACCGCATAGGTGACGAGCAGCAGCACCACTTCGTCGCGGCCGTAAAACATCTTGAGGAGGCCTCGCTCGAGCAGAAGACCGATGATCGCTGCGATCAGCGCGACGGAAACCAGCATCGCGACAAAGCCCATCGCCGGCGGCAGGTTGTGGGCGGCGACGAGGGTCACCGTAGTCGCCGCGACATACGCACCCAGCGCATAAAAACTGCCATGGGCGACATTGAGTATCTTGAGCACGCCGAACACCAGCGTCAGCCCCAGCGCGACGATGAACAGCCAGGAGGCTTCGATTAGCCCGTCGAGCACGATTGTCAGGAACAGGTTCATGGCGCCTTCGTGTGGATTCATCGCGCGAACATGGACGAGCGGCGCGAGCATCTCACTCACGCCGTCCGGTCCTTCAGACGTCCATTCTCGCCCGCGCTCCTAGTTGCACTTGGCGCCTTGCATGCCGCCCTTGATCCAGTCGATCGACTTGATGCCGGCCGGCGGATTGACGCATTCGGCGGGGAAATACTGGATGTCGATCAGATCGACCCGCTTCAGGTCGGGGTTATATTTGGTGCGGCTGAAGGCGATTGGCTGGATGGCTTGATGGCCATCGGCGAGCTTCATCTGAACGAGGCCGCCCGGCGATTGCCACTCAAGCCCCGTCATCGCCGCGATCAGCTCGTCCGTTGACGGCTTCTTGCCGCCATTCTTGTCCATCGCCTTCTCGACGGCGGCCTTCAATCCGAGGATCGACTGCGAGATGCGATAGGCCGCCTGGACGGGATAGATGCCCATGGCGGACTGGTAGCCCTTGAAGAACCAGTCGTTGACCGGCGACTTCTGCGACATCAACCCATAGGCACCGCGCGCGCCGATGATGACGCCGTCGGGCATCTTGTCGCCGAGCGGCGGCAGCACATGGTCGGCCGCGGAGAACACGAGCTGGCTGCGCTTGGCCAGGCCGCGCGGTGCGGCCTGCAGCACGAAGGCCTGCAGATCGCCGCCCCACAGGCTCGAATAGACGACATCGGAGCCGGCGCTGACTAGCGCGGAGATTTCGGTGCCATATTGACCGGCGCCGAATTTCGGCAGCAGATCGGCCTGCAGCTTGGTGCTGGGATAGAGCTGTCCGGCGGCGGCGAGGAAATCGGCGCGGCTGTCCTGACCCCAGGCATAGTCCTGGTTGATCGCCGACAGCGTTTCCATCTTGATGTTCTGCGATTTCATGTAACGGATGAGGCCGACATTATCCATCGTGGCATGCGCCGCGGTGCGGAACACGTAGTTATATTTCGCTTCCTCGAAGATACGCGGGGTGCCGCAATCCATCAGCACCAGCATCTTCTTCAATTCCTCGGCAATCGGTGCCACCGCCAGGCAATCGCCGGAGCCGATATAGCCGAGCACGACATCGACATTCTCGCGTTCATAGAGGTTGCGCAGCTCCTGCACCTGCTTGGTCGCGCCACCGTTCTCGTCGATCACGACGGGCTCGATCTTCATGCCGCCGAAACCGACCTTGTCATAGGGCGCCGGGCCCTTGCCCTTGTTCAACTCGTCGATGACGAACTGACCGCCGTTGCGGGCGGGGACGCCGAAGCTTTCCGCGCCCGGCCCGGACAGGAATGTCACGATGCCAAGCTTGAACGTGTCCTCGGCGCTGGCCGATTGGGTCAACGCGATCGGGGCGGCGACCAAGGCAGTGAGCAGCAGGGCAGAGCGGCGAAAACGCCGATAATGATCCATGATATCCTCCCTCACATTGTCGGCGGTCGCGCCGACATCCAGTCGCACCGGTTGTCCCGGCCTCGTTGCGATGGAGGGATTTTAGGCGGCCTTTTCCGGCCCGTCTATGGACGTGCCGGATTTCAGCCGTCGATGATAGCAACCGCCCGGGTCCACCCGGCGGAAGCGCGCTCGATCTTCACCGGGAAGCACGACACCATGAACCCTGTCGGCGGCAGCTGTTCGAGGTTGTGCAGCTTCTCGATATGGCAATAGCCGATGTGCCGCCCCGCCTTATGCCCTTCCCAGATCAGGCTGGCGTCTTTTGTCTCGGCATATTTCTTCGCGGTAAAGACGAACGGCGCGTCCCAGCTCCAGCCGTCGATGCCGGTCAGCCGAACGCCGCGCTCGAGCAGATACATGGTGGCCTCATAGCCCATGCCGCAGCCGGAATTGACGTAATCCGGCCTGCCATATTTGGCGCCTGCGGAGGTGTTGACCACGACGATCTCGAGCGGCGACAGCGTGTGCCCGATGCGCTTCAGTTCGTTCTCGACATCCGCAGCGGTCGCGACGTATCCGTCCGGCAGATGCCGGAAGTCGAGTTTCACGCCCGGCTGCAGGCACCATTCCAGCGGCACTTCGTCGATGGTCCATGAGCGCTCGCCGCGGTTCATGGTCGGATGGAAATGCCAGGGCGCGTCGAGATGCGTGCCATTGTGGGTGGAGAGCTGCACCTGTTCCACCGCCCAGCCCTGGCCGTCGGGTAGATCCGCAGCCTTCAGCCCGTCGAAGAACTGCAGCATGCGCGGCAGGCCCTGCTGGTGGTCGATATATTGAATGGTCGGATGATTGCCCGGCGGGTCGGCCGGCACATCGTTCTGCAATGGCACGGAAATGTCGATCAGCTTTCGCGCCATTGCGCTGTCTCCCATGTCGTTTTCGGTTTCCTTCGGGCGAGCGGTCAGGCCTGGAAATTGAACAGCTTCGCTGCGGTGCGCCCGAGAATGTCGGCCTTCTCGTCGTCGCTAAGCGAGGCCGTCGCCAGGATCGGGTCGACCGGGTGCATTTCCCAGGGGTAGGGATAGTCGCTGCCCAGCACGATCTGGCCGGCGCCGACCTGGGCCACGAGATGGCGGATCGCTTCGGGCGAGAAGATCAGCGAGTCGAAATAGATCTGCTTGAGGTATTCCGTCGGCTGCTTCTTCAGCTTCACGTCGGGATTGCAGCCCTTCGGGCCGACCAGACAGGCATGGTCCGAACGCTCGGCGTAGGAGGGCAGGAAGCCGCCGCCATGCGCCGCGATCACCTTCAGCCCGGGATATTTGTCGAACGTGCCCTCGAAGATCAAATGCGAGAGCGCGATCGTCGTCCCCAGCGGATTGCCGATCGTGTTGCCGAGCCAGCCATTGCCTGCGAGACGCTTGTTGAGCTCCGGCACGCCCTGCGGATGAATGAACAGGGGGACGCCGAGCTCTTCCGCCTTGGCCCAGACGGGATGGAACTTGGGGTCGGAAAATTCCGCGCCGTTGACGACGTCGCCGATCGCGGCGCCTTTCAACCCTTGCTTCTTCACGGCGGTCTCAAGTTCCTGCACCGCAAGATCGGGCGCCTGCAGGGTGAGGGAAGCGAAGGCTGCAAACCGGTCCGGCTTGGTGGCGCAGAGCTCGGCGAGCTTCTCGTTCTGGATTTTCACGATCTGCGCGGCGAGGTCGCGCTCGCGGTCGTACCAGAACGGATTAACGGACAGCACCTCCATGTCGATGGCCTGCGAATCCATCGCGGCGAGCCGCTTCTCGATTTCGATAAAGGCGTCGGGCGCGCCGTTAACCGGCGGCAATTGCAGTTTGGCGGCATCGGCGCCGATGAGCGCGCCGGCCTCGTGGAAGTGGCAGTGCGAATGGACGTCGATGGTCTTGATGCGTTTTCCGCCGACCGTGACGGGCAGTGTTTGACGTGCTGGCTGCTGAGCATGCGCGCTATGAAAAAGGCCGCAACCGCAGAAGACGATGCCGCTGGCGGCCGCCGCGCCACCGCGCAGAAAATCACGACGCGTGGTCATGAGAAGTCCCTCCCTGTATTTTTTGTGGGACTACCCTAGGGCATGCCGATAGCGGCCAGCAAGGAGGTCGTCATGTGCGCGGCGCACAATCCGTTCACACGGGCTTGATGCCGGCCTTGGCGACGATGGCACGCCATTTCGGCACCTCGTCGTCGATGCGCTTCTTCATGCCGTCGGGACCGTTGGCGATGACCTCGAAGCCGTTGTTGCGCAACTGCTCGGCGATTTTGGGCGTCTTCAGGATGGCGAGCGACTTCGCGGTGAGCAGTTCGACGATTGCGGCCGGCGTTTTCGCAGGCGCGAGAAAGCCCTGGAACGTGTCCGAGATGAAATCCTTGTAGCCGAGCTCGACCATGGTGGGCACGTCGGGCAGGTCGAACCAACGGTGGATGCCGGTCACCGCAAGCGCCTTCAGCGCGCCGGACTCGATATGCGGATGTGCCGGCGGCAGTGCTGCGAAGGCGACCTGCGTGGTTCCGCTGAGCAGGGCCTGGATCGCCGGGCCGGCGCCGGAGAACGGCACATGGGTGATGTTGACGTCGCAGACGATCTTGAACAGTTCGCCGGACAGATGCGGCGTCGTGCCGATCCCAGGACTGGCATAGTTCAATTCGTTGGGATTGGCCTTGGCACGCGCAATCAGATCGGCGACCGAGTTCACACCAAGCTTGGGATCGATCAGGATCACATTGGGCGAGGTGCCGAGCTCGGCGACGGGCGCGAAATCCGAATAGGGATCATAGGGAATCTTGGCATAGAGGCCCGGATTGACCACATAGGCGCTCGAGGTGATCAGAAGCGTGTAGCCGTCCGGTTCGGCATGGGCGGCGATTCCGATTCCGATATTGCCGCCGGCGCCGGGCCTGTTCTCGACCACCGCCGTGCCGTTGAGGGCTTCGCCGAGATGGGTGGCAAGAATGCGCGCCATGATGTCGGTTGGCCCTGCCGGCGCGAACGGCACAATGATCTTGATCGGATGGTCGGGATAAGCCGCCGCCTTCGCCGGCCCGAGGCCGGAGGCTGCGACCGCAGAGATCAAGGCGCCGCCCGCGCGCAAAACCTCGCGGCGCGACCGGAGTCCGGGTTTACGCTGATCCATTGCTCACTCCGCCGGTATCACAGGTCGAACACCGCGACCGCGCGGATCGGCGACGCCGTGCCCTCGCGCATCTTCATCGGCAGGCCGATAAAGGTGAACTGCCCCTTGCCGAGCAGCGCTTCGAGATTGCACAGGCTTTCGATGTGGGTGATGTCGAGATCGAGGCAGGCCTTGTGCACCAGCAGGTTCTCATCGCTGTCGGGCCCGGGCCGCATCGAGTCGATGCCGAAATGCACGACGCCCTGCTTGGCAAGCCATTCGGTCGCCGCGACGTTCACGCCGGAATTGTCGGTGGAATATTCCTTGCGCGGGAAGGTGCGCGCATGGTGGCCGGTGCAGAGCAGGACGGTGCCGCCCTTCGGAACGCCGACGCCGGCCTCTTTCACCGCGGCTTCGAGGTCGGCAGGCGTGATCTCGGCACGCGGTGCGATGTGGCGCAGGTCGAGACAGATGCCTGGCACGATGCATTTTTCCAGAGGGTACTGGTCGATCGGGATGCCGCTCGGCCCGAAATGCCGGGGAGCGTCGATATGGGTGCCGCCGTGATCGGGCATCGAGATGAACATCGACGACAGCCCCCACACATTCCTGGATTCAGCCAGCGCGTCCTCGTGGTTCTTCCACATGCCGTGGATGACGGGCGGATGTCCGGGATAACTCGGCGTGCGGTGATAAAGTTCGCGGCTGAGGTCGACGATTTTCATGAGGCCTGCCTTCTGGTGGGAGCTGCCGCGGAGCTTAGCGCAGCACCTGCCGGGGCAGCCAGAGCGATATCTCGGGGATGTAGGTCACGAACATCAAGACGATGAACATCACGGCGTAAAACGGCCAGATTTTCCGCATCACCTGTTCGATTGTCACTTTTCCGACGGCGCAGCCGACGAACAGGATCGCGCCCACCGGCGGATGGCACAGTCCGATGCCGAGATTGAGCAGCATGATCATGCCGAAATGAACCGGGTTGACGCCGAAATTCTGCATCACGGGCAGCAGGATCGGTGTCGCGATCAGGATCGACGGCGCCATGTCGACGAGGGTGCCGAGCACGAGCAGAAGAATATTGATCAGGAACAGGATGACGTATTTGTTCGAGGAGATCGACAGGAAGAAGCTCGTCATCTTCGCCGGCATCTGCGTCAGCGCCATGATGTAGCCGACGCTGGAGGCGCAGGCGATCAAGGTGAGCACCATCGCCACGGTGCGCAGCGTCCGATGCAAGAGCATGGGCAGGTCGCGCCAGCGGTAGTCGCGATAGATGAACATGGTGACGAAGAACGCCCACAGGCAGGCGACCGCGCCGGCCTCGATCGCGGTGAAGATGCCGCCCAGGATGCCGCCAAGAATGATGACCAGCGTCACCAATCCCCAGGCGGCGTCGATGGTGATGTGGATCGCGTCTTTCGCCGCGACGGTCTGGCCGCGGGGGTGGCCTTCCCGGTAGGCGATCACAAGACAGAGGATGATCAGTGAGAAGCCGAGCAGCAGGCCGGGAAACACGCCGGCCATGAACAGCGCGCTGATCGAGATCGTGCCGCCGGTCGCGAGCGAATACAGCACGGCATTGTGGCTGGGCGGCACCAACAGCGCCTGCACCGACGAGGTGATGGTGAGGTTGGTGGCGAAGACGCGAGGGTATCCGGTCTTTTCCATCTGCGGGATCATCACCGAGCCGATCGCCGAGGTATCGGCCACCGCCGACCCCGAGATGCCGCTCAGGAATGTCGTCGCCAGCACGTTGACGATCGACAGGCCCCCGCGCAGCCGGGTGAAGCCGACCAGCACGTCGGCGAAGGCGACGAGCCGCCGCGCCATCCCGCCTTCCGCCATGATGGCGCCGGCGAGCACGAAGAACGGGATCGTGAGCATCGCCACCTTGCTGACGCCGTCGGAGATTTTCAGCATCAGCGCTTCCAGCGGAATGCCGATCGACAGCGCGCCGGCGATCGCGGCGAGCGCCAGCGCATAGGCGATCGGCATGCCGATCAAGAAGCAGATCGCCATGGTCGCGAGCAGGATGAAGATGTCCATGATCTCTCTTTCACTCGAACGGAGCGGATTCCGGATGATGCGCGATCGGATCGGGCGGCAGTCCCAGGAAGATCCGCTCGATGATGAAGAGCAAAAGGCACGCCCCGCCGATCGGGATCGGCAGATAGGTGACGCCGACCGACAGGAACGGAAAATCGGGGATGGTGTTGTGCCAGGTCACCTCGACCAGCCGCTCGCCCCAGACGATCATGAAGGTCGCGATCAGCGCCATCAGCAGCTGCACGACGAGATCGAGCCATCTCCGATACGGCTGGGGAAGCTGGTCGGCGAAATAGGACACGTTCATGTGCAGGTTGAGGCGGTAGGCAGCGGCGGCGCCGATGAAGGTGAGGACGATGGTGAGGAGGATTGCCAGCGGCTCCGGCCATGAGGCGGCGCTGTTGAGCACATAGCGCGTGAACACCGCCCAGGGAATGACCGCGGAGATCAGGACCAGCGCCGTGACGCCGATGACGACGCACGCAAAGTAAAGACAGTTCATCGCACGGCGAAACAGCGCGGCCATTCTCAAGCTCCCGAGTGCCCGATCAGTCTTGCTAGCTGATCAGTCTTGCTAGCTGATCTCTTGGATGCGCTTGATCATGTCCTGGTATTTCGGGCCGTATTTGTCCCACACCGGCTTCACCGCGTTCTGGAACGGCGTCTTGTCGGCGATCGCGATGATTTCGCAGCCGGCGGCCTTGGCCTTTTCCATCGCCAGCTGCTCATACTTGTTCCAGAGCTCGCGCTCCTCGAATTGCGCCTCGCGGGCGAACTTCTTGATCAGGGCCTGATCGTCGGCCGAGAGCGCGGTCCACGCCCGCTTCGAGAACGCCAGCACTTCGGGAATGACGAGGTGCTCGGTGAGGGCGTAGTATTTCGCCGCGGTGTAGTGATTGCTGAAGACGTAGCTCGGCGGATTGTTCTCGGCGCCATCGACGACGCCGGTCTGCAGCGCGCTGAACACCTGATCGTAGCCCATCGCGACGCCGTTGCCGCCAAGCGCATTCATCATGTCGATGAAAATCGGATTGCCGATGACGCGGATCTTCAGGCCCTTGACGTCGTCGATCGATTTGATCGGCTTCTTCGAATTGTAGATGCTGCGCGCGCCGGAGTTCATCCAGCACAGCGCGACCAGGCCGGCATTGGCGTTGGCGGTGATCTTATCGAGCAGTTCCTGGCCGACCGGGCCGTCCATCATCTTTTCGGCCTGCGCCATGTTCTTGAACAGGAACGGCATATTGACGACGTTGATGTCGTCGACGATCGGCCCGAGCGTGCCCGCGCTGACCCGCAGCAACTGGATGGCGCCGATCTGCGTCTGCTCGATGGTCTCCTTCTCGGCGCCGAGCTGGGCGGAAGGATACATCTGGATCGAGAGCCGCCCGTTGGTGGCGGCCTCCAGCTTCTTGCCGAGACTTTCGGTCGCCGCGACCGTCGGATAGCCGGCCGGCTGCACGTCGGAGGCCTTGAACACGGCCTTTGCCTGCGCGGACGCCGGCGAAAGCGGCGCCAGTGCGGCTGCTGCGCCAAGTCCGGCGCTGATCTTCAGGAAATCGCGGCGTTTCATCTGAACCTCCCAAGGTTTTCTATGTGTCGTTCGTCGGCCGCCTCTGGTTTTTGTTCGCAGCCTGCGTTGTCTGGCCTAACTAACGTTGCTTGTCGAAATACTCCGGATTGACGGTTTGCGTGGCGGAGATGTCGCCGAGCAGCCGTTCGAGGTGCTTTTCCATGGCGGTCCCGGCGCTTGCCGGATCATGCGCTTCGATTGCCGCCAGAATAATCTCATGCTCCGCGATCACCTGCGTCATCCGGCCCTTCTGCGGCAGAGTGAGCTGGCGAAAGCGGTCGACATGAACCTTGACCTGAAGGATCAGCGTCCAGATTCCCGGATATCCGGCGACATCGGCGATGGTCGCGTGAAACAATTCGTCGGCCTGGTGGAAGGCGTCGCGGTCGCCGGCCGCGTCGGCCTCGCGCTGCCGCTGCAGGATCGCATGCAGGCTGAGGATCTGGCTCGCCGAGGCCAGCCCGGCGGCAAAGCGCGCGGTGGTTTGCTCCAGCGCCTTGCGGACGATGATGGCTTCCGGCAGCGCGGACAGCGGAATGCGGGACACGAAGATGCCGGACTGCGGAAAGATGTCGACCAGGCCTTCGTCGGACAATTTCAGGATTGCTTCCCGCACCGGCGTCCGGCTCACGCCATAGACGAGCGAGATTTCGGCCTCCGAAACGACCTCGCCCGGCCGCCGTTTCAGCGAGACCAGTTCGGCACGAAGCTCCGTATAGATGCGAGATGCCGCTGTGGCGCCGCGTGGACGGCTCTTGCGGCGCGTGCTGGTCGTGACCGGACGAAGCGCCGTTTCTACCTTCCTGGTCACGCGTGCGGGCATGGTGGATCTCGGTTGCATCTGATATATTAGTATATGAATTGATCTTGGCAATGGTAATCGGCGGCTATGCCGCGCACACCGTCTTCAATCGCTGGAGCAGCACCGACGAAGTCGCGACCGCCGTTGCCTATCTGGCCTCGGACGCCGCGAGCTATGTCAGCGGCAGCACCTTGTTCGTCGACGGCGGCTGGACCGCCATCGACGGGCCGCCGACCGGACTGACGAAATTGGATGGTTAGGTCCGAGCTATAAGTCGCCGCCGACGAAACCGGCTCGCGTACGCGCGGCCTGCGCGTCGCTGCTGGTGAGCACGTCGATCAATATCTGCGCCGCTCCGGCATTGGCCGCGTGCGTGGTCACCGCGGCTGTGTACATGGTCTTGAGTTCGCATTCCGGCGGCAGTGGTCCCGATAAAACGATGCCTCGTGTCGCGATGATTTCGGTCGACTGCGTGCAGCCGATCGGCCGCGCCGCGTCGGATGCCG
>WNFD01006163.1_pt1 | contig 14122 bp, 10 predicted proteins | sample 5400491 | NCBI WGS metagenome assembly WNFD01 (sample SAMN13153343, study PRJNA577476) | soil metagenome | isolation source: 120 cm saprolite under Douglas fir tree site 2 hole 2 replicate 2 | place: USA:California | collected 2015-04-18
CGAGCAGCTTGTCGTAGTCGTCCTCGCGCTGGCTGCCGCCGATGATCTCCCCGTACCCCTCGGGGGCGAGCATGTCGTTGTTGAGGACGGTGCGGGGGTCGGCGGGGTTCTCCTTCATATAGAAGGCCTTCACCGCCTTGGGATAGTTGAACACCATCACCGGGCGGTCGTACTGCTTCGCGAGGAGCGTCTCCGCCTCGCCACCCAGATCCTGCCCCCATTCGATGTCGCTGCCGAGCGTCTTGAGCTTCGCCACGGCGTCCGTATAGGAGATGCGCGGGAACGGCGTCCGAACCGTCTCGAGCGGCTTCACATCGCGCTCGAGCTCGGCGAGCTCGGCTTTGCGACGTTCCAGCGCGCGTGTCACGATATAGGAGACGAACTCCTCCTGCAGTTTCATGTTGGCCTCGGAGTCGTTCCACGCCACCTCGGGCTCCACCATCCAAAACTCGGTCAGGTGGCGGCGGGTCTTCGATTTTTCCGCTCGAAACGTGGGTCCGAAGCAGTACACCTTGCCGAGCGCCGCCGCGGCGGCCTCGACGTAGAGCTGCCCCGTCTGCGCCAGGTAGGCTTTGCCGAGGTCGAAGTACTCGGTGGCGAACAGCGTCCCGGCGTGCTCGCCGATCGCCCCGGTGAGAATCGGCGTGTCCACCAGGGTGAAGTGCCGCTCGTCGAAGAAGTCCCGGATCGCCTGCACCACTTCGTGGCGCACCCGCGCGATCGCCACCTGGCGGCGACTGCGGAGCCACAGGTGGCGGTGCTCGAACAGGAACGCGGTGCCGTGCTCTTTCGGGGTGATCGGGAAGTCCTGACTGGGCCCCAGGATCTGCAAGTCCGCGGCGGTCAGCTCCACGCCACCCGGCGCGCGCGCGTCGGCGCGCACGTTCCCGGTGACCTGCACCGATGTCTCCTGCGTGAGCCGGCCGAACGCGTCCCAGGCCGCCTCCGGCACGTCTTTCTTCGAGAGCACCACCTGCAGGTAGCCGGTGCCGTCGCGCAGCATCACGAAGCCGATCTTGCCCGAGGAGCGCGTGGTCATCACCCACCCGCGGGTGATCACGGCCTGACCCGCGAGCGGCGGCAGCTCTTCGATGCGATGGAAGTCGGGCATGGGGTCGGGCATCTTAGTGGCGAGTGGAGGAACTGTCAACGCGAGGGCTTCTCATCCCACTCTAAACAACTCAAACCCCCGCTCACACCGCTGGACGATCCGCTCCCGATACGCTGCATGCTGCCGATCCGCCAGCGCCGGGTCGCGCGCGATGATCTCGCCCGCCGCGCGCCGGGCGGCCTCGAGCAGCGGCAGGTCGGTCGCAAAGTTCGCGTAGCGCAGCGGCACGCCGCCCGACTGACGCGCGCCCGCCAGCTCACCCATGCCCCGCTCCTGCAGATCGAGCTCCGCGATCTTGAACCCGTCGGTGGTCTCCGTGAATGCTTGCAGTCGCGGCGCCGCCTCGGGAATGTCCGACAAGAGGATGCAGTGGCTCGCCGCCGCGCCGCGTCCCACCCGTCCCCGCAGCTGGTGCAGCTGCGCCAGCCCGAACCGCTCGGCGTGCTCGATCAACATCACGGTCGCGTTCGCGACGTCGATCCCGACCTCGATGACGCTGGTCGCGACGAGCACGTGGATCGCGTTGTCGCGGAACGCCCGCATCGTCGCGTCGCGCTCCTCGGGCTTCAGCCGCCCGTGCACCAGGCCCACCTCGAGCTCCGGAAACACCTGGGCGAGCCGCTCCGCCATCACGGTCGCGGCCTTCAGGTCGGCACGCTCCGATTCCTCGATCACCGGATAGATCACGTACGCCTGGCGGCCGGCCACGCACTCCGCGCGGATGAATTCGTAGATCTTCTGGCGCGCCGCCTCGGTGCGGAGCGCGGTCTTCACCGTCCCGCGGCCGGGGGGGCGCTCGCGCAGCTGCGTCACGTCCAGGTCGCCGTACAGCGTCAGCGCGAGCGAGCGCGGGATCGGCGTCGCCGTGAGCAGCAGCACATCGGGCGCGTCGCCCTTCTCGACCAGCGCCGCGCGCTGCTCCACGCCGAAGCGGTGCTGCTCGTCGATCACGGCCAGGCCGAGGCGGCGGAACGTCACCGCCTCCTGGATGAGCGCGTGCGTCCCCACCACCACACGCGACGCGCCCGTCGCGATGCGCTCGCGCGCCGCCGCCTTCTCCGCCGACCCGAGCCGCCCGACCAGCAGGTCGGGCTTGAGGGCGAGCGGCTCCAGCAGGCGTGTGAGCGTCGCGACGTGCTGCTCGGCGAGGAGCTCCGTTGGGGCCATGATCGCCGCCTGGTAGTCGTTCTCCACCGCCAGGAGCATGGCGAACAGCGCGACCACCGTCTTCCCCGTCCCCACGTCGCCCATGAGCAAGCGGTGCATGCGGAGCGGCGCCAGCATGTCGTCGGTGATCTCGCGGATCGCCTGGCGCTGGTCGCCCGTCAGCTCGAAGGGCAGATGCTGCTTCAGCCTGGTCGTGAGCGCCTTCTTCAGGGCGAAGGTGATCCCGGCGCGCGCCCGTTTGGCGAGCGCCCGGGCACGCGCCTGCACCAGCTGCTGGTCGAACAATTCGTCGAACGCCAGCCGGCGGCGGCCCGCTTCCGCCTCGACCAGCGTGGCCGGCCGGTGCACCGCCGCGAGCGCGGTCCCGAGCTCCGGGAGTCCGACCGCCGCGCGCAGGCTCTTGGGATGGGGGTCCGTCACGAGGGCCAGCAACGCGTCCAGGTGCTGATGGATCAGGCCGCGGATTTGCCGATGCGTGAGCCCTTCGGTGGCGGGATACACCGGCAGCACGAGGCCGCGCTCGGGGGCTTCCCCTTCGTCCGCGAGAATCACAAACTCGCGCGGCACCAGCTGGCGGCCGTGGTAGTAGCGCACCGGCCCCGTCACGAGCAGCAGTTGGCCTTTTTTGATCTGTCGCTCGAGAAACGGCTGACCGGGCCAGGCACACTCGAGCGGACCACCGCCGCTCTCATCACGCAGCACTGCCCGGAATACCCGCAAGCCCTTGCGGGTGGGGAGCACTCCCGTGCTGACGACGCGGCCGACGCAGGTCACTTCCTGGCCCACCTGCACCTTGGCCATCGGCGTGACCGTGGTGGCGTCCAGATAACGGTGGGGTGCGTGGTACAACAGGTCGCCGACGCTCCGGATACCGAGCCGGGCGAGCGCCTCGGCACGCTTCGGGCCCACGCCCTTCAGGTATTTCACCGACGTCCGGAGCTGGAGCGTCACCCGCTGATGAGCCTCCGCGCAAACCGGTTCGGGTCGAAGACTTCGAGGTCTTCGAGCCCCTCCCCTGTTCCGAGAAATCGAATCGGGACTCGGACGGCCCGCTCCAGCGCCACCACGCTCCCCCCCTTCGCGGTGCCGTCGAGCTTGGTCACGATGAGGCCACTGAGCGGCACCGCCGCGGCGAAGGCACGCGCCTGGTGCACCGCGTTCTGTCCCACCGTCGCATCCACCACGAGTAACGACTCGTGCGGCGCGCCGGGCTGCTGCTTCGCGGCCACGCGCACCACCTTCTTCAACTCCTCGAGCAGCCGCTCCTCGGTGTGGAGCCGCCCGGCCGTGTCCACCAGCACCGTGTCGACGGCGCGGGCGCGCGCCGCCGCGATCGCATCGAAGGCCACGGCCGCGGGATCTTTCGTCCCGGTGACGCACGGCACGCCCAGCCGGTCGGCCCAGATCTGCAGCTGCTCGGCCGCACCGGCGCGAAACGTATCGGCCGCCGCGAACAGCACCGACCGCCCGCCACGCGCCAGCCGGGCGCCGAGCTTTGCCACCGCGGTCGTCTTGCCGACGCCGTTAACCCCGAAAATCAAGAGGACCGTGGGCGGCACCGGCGCCCGGGCGAGCGCGCCCGGATCGCCACTCGGCGACCCCTGCGTGAGCAGCTCGAGTACCGCCCGCTCGAGCGCCGCCTGGAAGGGACCATCTGCTGCGCCGGAGACGCGATCGAGGATTTGCTCCGTGGCCTCCACCCCGAAATCCGCTTCGAGCAGGATGCGCTCGGCCTCGCTCCGTTGGCGCTCGCGCTCGCCCCGTCCGAACACCCGCGCCAGCCGCTCCCACAGGGCCCCCGCCATTAGGGCAAGCCCTGGTGCCGCCGCCACGCCCACTCGGCGGCGAACGCCGCGATGGCCACGACGAACAGCCACCACCGGTCCCTCAAGCCCACGCCCGTGAGCCGTCCGGTCGGCGAGCCGACCTGAGACGCGAGCACCGATGCCGCCGGGCGCCATTCGTCGGAGTAGGTCTCCACCGCCACCACGCCGCGCTCGGTACCCCCGCCGTCAGCGGCGGCGTAGCGATACACCTCCGGCGGCAGGCGCAGCTCCGCCCGGCCGCCGGCGTCGAACCGGAGCGTATCCACGCGCTGGCCCCCGTCCGCGGTGAGTGAGACGACGACGTTCCGCGGCGCACCCGAGCCCGTCCATTTCCAAACGCTTGGCAACCCGTTCGGAACCTCGTACGCCACCGGGAGGAACCGCTCCCCGCTCCCCGCTCCCTCCGCCAACAGCCAGTCCACCAGCCCTGCCACCAGCGCACGGTACGCATCGCCGCTCGCACCGCCCCGGAAGGCCCAGCGATACAAGCCCCCGGCGGCGATCGTCGCGCGCCGCGCTCCCGCGTTCTGGGACAGGGTGACCACCGGGCGCGGGGAGCCCCGTCGCGCGAGGCGCGCCACCAGCGCGACCGTCGTCGAGCTGTCGGGCGGGAGCTCCGCGACGGACGTCGCCGGCGGAAGCGAGTCCCACACCACGCCCGCGAGCGCACCCGCGAGGGGCGAGAGTCCCGTGGTAGGCGGCTGCACGTACCAGTCGCCGTCGAGGCGCCGCGTACCGGGCCAGATCAGGACCGCTCCCTTGGGGCCGAAGTGCTTGAACGTCGCGGGGTCGCCGGCCTCGACGACGAGCGCCGCGCCGGCCACCGCCCGCGCCACGTCGCCCGCCGCCCGGCTCTCGAGCGTCGTAGCGTCGCGCCAGCGATTTCCGCCGGGCTCCGCCTCGACGAACGTCCGCACCGGCACGCGGGCGACGTCCTCCAGCGTGCGCGCGAGAAAGCGGGTCTCCCAGTCCGGCGGCGAGGCCAGCAGCACGACGGATGGCTGAGGGCTCACCTCCAGCACGAACAGCCGCGCGTCGTCGCGCGGCTCGGAATCGCCGGCCACACCTGCGAGTCGCACTTCGAGCACCGACCAGCCGGAGGGGAGAGAGGCTGGTGAAGAGCCCGAGAAGGAGGAAGGGGCAAGGGTGACCTCGGAGGTCACGATCCCGCTGTCCGGCAGGGTCACATCGCGCGACGCGAGCCGCCGACCCGAAAGACTGACGACAAGTTTCGCCCTCCGCCCGTCCCGTTTCCCTGCCCTTTCCCCGGCCGTTTTCCCGGCCGTCCCGTAACTGACTTTGAGCCGGATCGTGTCGCCCGCCGCGACCCGTCGCGGTCCGTCAACGCCGGCGACAAACGCGTCGAAGAACGGCGCCCGCGGGAGCACGACGATCCGTGCCCCGCGAGCCAGATCCGGCGGGATGTCGGCGCGATCGCTGACGGCGCCATCCGAGACGACGGTGACCGGCCCGCCGCGCGCGGCGGCGGCGCCCAGCGCCGGGGCGAGCCGGCTCGCGCCGTCCGTCGGCGGCGCCGTGTCGAACCCGGCCACACGCTCGCCGAAGCGCCAGATGACGCCGCCCCCCGCGAGCGCTCGCGCCGAATCGAGGGCCTGGTGCCAGCGGCCGCCGTGGCCCCCCCCCGCCATGCTCAGCGACGCGTCCAGCAGCACGAGGGGCTGCGCGCCCCCCGCTTCCACGCGCGCGGCGGTCGGGTTCCACACGAGCAGCACGAGCGCGGCGAGGCCGGTGGCGCGCAGCGCGGCGAGCCCCAGCGTTACCCGGCCACGCACGCGAGCGCTTCCGCCAGGGTGAACCGCCGTTCGTGCAGTGCCCGCCCCACGATCGCTCCCGCGAGCCCGGCACCGGCGGCGCGGCGCAGATCGTCGAGCCACGCCACGCCGCCCGATACGATGACGTCGAGGCCGAGCGCCGCGATGGCTCTCGCGCCGACCAGATCCGGCCCGGTGAGCGTGCCATCGCGCGCCGCGTCGGTGTAGATCACGGTGCGCGCGCCGAGCGAGTGCACGCGGCGCGCGAGCTCGACCGGCGCCAGGTCCACATCGACAGCCGACCCGCGGGGCGCCACCCGACCGTCCCGCACGTCGATCCCGACAGCGAGCCGATCGGCGCCAAAGCGTGCGAGCAATCCCGCGACCACGCCCTCGTCGATCGCGGCCGCGGTGCCGATCACCACCCGGCTCGCCCCCCAGGCCAGCATTTCGGCGATTGCCGCCTCGGTCCCGAGCGCTCCGCCCACCTGGACGCGGAGCCCGTCCCCCACGCCCGCGAGGAAGCGCCGCGCCAGCTCGCGGTTGTCGCCCGTCCCGAGCGCGCGATCGAGATCCACGAAATGCACCCAGCGGGCCCCGTCGCGCGCGAACTGGCGCGCCACGGCGAGCGGGTCTTGAGAGGCGGAACGCGCGACGCGCCCGCCCTGGACGTCAACGGCGGGATAGAGCTCCACGATTTGGAAGGAAGCTAATCGCGCGCGGCGGTGATCGGGCGTGCGGTGGGGAGGGCCTGCGCCTTGGGCTCGAGCTGCCCCAGCAGACCGTCGCGCGCGGCATCGAACGCGCCCGCCAGCGACTTCGGCACCGGCGTCCCGACGCCCATGTCTTTGCGCCGCGGGTTGGTGGGCCGGCCGTTCACCAGGAATTCGTAGTGCAGGTGCGGCCCGGTCGACAGTCCCGTGGAGCCGACGAAGCCGATCGTTTCACCCTGGCTCACCTGCTCGCCGGTGCGGAGCCCGCGCGCGAACCCCGAGAGGTGGCCGTACCGGGTTCGGATACCGTTAGGGTGCCGTACTTCGATCAGGTTGCCGTAGCCGCCGTCCTCGCGCCCCACCCGCGCCACGATGCCGTCCGCGGTGGCGCGCACCGGCGTGCCGTACGCCGCCGCGAAATCCACGCCCTCGTGCGCGCGCCACCGGTGCAGGACCGGATGGTAGCGCGCTCCGAATCGGCTGGTGACCCGGCGAAACTGCAGCGGCGCCCGGAGGAACGCGCGCCGCAGCGATCGGCCGCGCTCGTCGTAGAAGCCGGTCACGGCGTCGCCCCCCCCGCCCCCGGCCGCCTCCTCGAAGTAGAAGGCGTACTGAGGCGTGCGCGCCACGTCGATCCGCGCCGCCAGGATCCGGCCGAAGCGCCGCTCCCCCTCGGGCGACTCGAGGCGGTCGAGCAGCACCGTGAAGCGATCACCCGGGCGAAGGTCGCGCGAGAAGTCCACTTCCCAGTCGTACACGTCGGCGATCGCCCACGCGAGCTGGCGTCGCTCGGGCCCCGGCAGGAAGGAATCGGCCATGGCCTTGTCGAGCGCGTCGTACAGCGAGGACTCGATCGTGCCGGTCACGCGCAACCGGGTGATGGTCCACGGGATGGTCTCGACCCTCTCGACCCAGCCTGCCTCACGCTCTCCCCGCGCGATGCTGAGGCGCCGTTCGGGCGAGAGCCGCACGGTGACGCGGCTCGCGATGCTGTCGGTCTTGAGGCGGCGCATATCGAACTTGAGTCCGGGCCGGAGGCGGCGCACCGGCAGGCTCTTCGCGGCGGCGAGGAAGGCCGCGTAGTCGCGGCCCGTCACGCCGCCGCGCGCCAAGACGTCGGAGAGCGTCTCGCGTCGGCCCAGCGTCTCGGTCACATCGCTGTAGGCGGCATCCACCACAATGGGGGAGGCCACGAGCGGCCGCCGCCAGGGCCACGCATCGCGGGTGGCCCAGGCCAGACCGCCGGCGACGAGGGCGCCGGCGGCGACGAAGTGGCTCGTCCGCCAAGCCATCAGTCCATCTGCCGCCGGATGAACGTAGGAATCTCGAGCTCGTTCAGCTCGGAGGGTGACGGCGGCGCGGGGCGCCGCACAGCCTGCTCCCCGGACTTCACGTACCCCGGGGGCGGCATCGGCGTGGGCCGCGCGCCGCGCTCGCGGAACGGCAGCACGCCCGGCGCAGCCCGGGATCCCGCCTCCGCGCCCGCGGCCGGCCGGTCGAACCCGGTCGCGATCACGGTCACGCGGATCTCGCCGTGCATCGCGGGATCGTTCACCGTGCCGAAGATGATCTCCGCGTCCTCGCCGGCCGCGTCCTTTACGACGTCCGAGATTTGGGTGACCTCGCCCAGCGTGAGGTCTTCACCGCCGGTGATGTTGATCAGCACGCCGGTGGCGCCGGTGATGGAGATGTTGTCGAGCAGCGGCGACGAGATCGCCTGCTGCACCGCTTCCATGGCCCGATTCTCGCCCCGCCCCATGCCCGTGCCCATGATCGCCGCGCCGCCGTTCTGCATCACGGTGCGCACGTCGGCGAAGTCCACGTTCACGATGCCGGTCACGGTAATGAGGGAAGAGATACCCTGCGTGGCGTGCAACAGTACCTCGTCCGCCTTCTTGAGTGCGTCCTGGAACGGGATGCCCTTGCCCACGACGGCGAGCAGCCGCTCGTTGGGCACGACCACCATGGTGTCGACGTGCTTGCGCATTTCGGCGATGCCCATTTCCGCCTGGCGCATCCGCTTGCGGCCCTCGAACAGGAACGGCTTGGTGACGATGCCGATGGTCAGGGCGCCCAGGTCGCGCGCGATCTGCGAGATGATCGGCGCCGCACCCGTGCCGGTGCCCCCGCCCATGCCGCAGGTGACGAACACGAGATCCGCGCCCTGCAGGCCGTGCAGGACTTCGTCGCGGTTCTCCTCGATGGCCTGGCGGCCGATCTCCGGGCGCGCGCCCGCGCCCAGGCCGCGCGTGAGCTTCTTCCCGATTTGCACCTTCACGTCGGCCTTGTTGTTGAGCAACGCCTGCGCGTCGGTGTTCACGGAGATGAACTCGACGCCCTGGAGACCCTCGTCGACCATGCGGTTCAGGGCGTTGCCGCCGCCGCCGCCCACGCCGACGACTTTCATCCGGGCGTTCTGCGATACCGTCTCTTCGAGCTCGAAGATCATGGCTCCCTCGGGTGACCGATCAGAAAAAGTCCTGCAACCACCGCTTCAGCGGTCCAAACCACCGCTCGACGCCCGCACTCTTCCCCGTCGAGCGACTGGGAACGCCGCTCCCCCCCTGCGCGAGGCGCCGCGCGGCGTACAGCACCAACCCCACCGGCACCGCGTAGCGCGGCGCCTGCACGCTGTCGACCAGTCCCGAGATCCCCTGCTCCGGCGTCCCGGCCCGCACCGGCACCGCGAAGGCGTCGCGCGCCAGCTCCACCATCCCGGGCAGGTGCGCCGTCCCGCCCGTCAGCACGACCCCGGCCGGCAACCGCCCCCCCCCATACCCCGCCCGCTCGAACTCGCGCTGCGCCAGCTGGAAGATCTCGTCCACCCGCTGGTGGATGATGTGCGACAGCAGCTCGCGCGACGCCTGCCGCGCCCCCTGGCTCGGCGTGGACGGCAGGTTGATCATCTCCGCCGCGTCCACCAGCGGTTGATACGCCACGCCATGACGCTCCTTCAACCGCTCCGCGTCCGCCTGCGTCACCCCCAACCCCGCCACCAGGTCGCTGGTGACATGCGTGCCCGCATACTTGAGCGACGCGAGGTGCCGGATCTTTCCCTCGTGGAAGATCGCGACGCCGGTCGACCCGCCCCCCACCTCCACCAGGGCGACGCCCAGCTCCTTCTCGTCGTCCGTCAGCACCGCATAGGACGCGGCGAGCGGCTCGAGCACCAGCTCCGCGGGCCGGTAGCGCGCCCGCTCCACGCTGCGGCGCAGGTTCTGCGCGGCCGTGGATTGCACCGTCACCAGGTACATCTCCACCTCGAGCCGCGTGCCCGTCATCCCCACGGGATCCGAAATGCCGCGCTGCTGGTCGACCACGTACTCCTGCGGGATATCGTGCAGCAGCTCGTGATCGCGCCCCAGCGAGACCGCGCGCGCCACCTCGTTCACGCGCGCCACGTCTTCCGCGGTGATCTCGTCGCCCGACACGGCCACCACCCCGGGCGACGTGCGCGCCGAGACGTGCTCTCCCGCGATGCCGCACGTCACCGCGCTGACTTTGACGCCCGCCATGCGTTCGGCATCGCGCATCGCCGCGACGATCGACCGGCTGGTCTCGTCGATGTCGCGCACCATGCCGCGCCGCACGCCCGCGTTCTTCGCGAGCCCGACGCCCAGCACTTTGGCGAGCGGCAATCGCGGCAGCTCGCCCACCACCTCCGCGATCACGGCGCACGTCTTGGTGCTGCCGAGATCGAGCCCGGCTACGATTTGACGATCCCGGCTCACGCCGCCTCACCGCCCCCGCTCGCGGTCGCGCGCCGCCGCACCACCACCTGGCCGCCGAAGCGAGCATCCAGCTCCACGTAGGCACGCCCCTTCGCGGCGAGATCCTGCGCTACCAGCACCACGGCCCGTATGACCTCCGGCCCGGCATCGCGCCGCACCAGCACGCGATGAGGCCCGATTTCCAGGAGCACGCCACCGCGCACCAATCCCCGCGCGCCGGTGATGGTCTGAAACAGCGCCGGATCCACCGACTGGATCAGCGCCAACACCGCCACCACGCCCGAATCGCCGCGCGCCACGATCGGCAGGTCGAGGCCGGAGCGCGCCGGATCGAACGGCAACGGGCGACCCGCGGCGTCGACCGCCACGAGGCCTCGTCCGGATCCGCGCGGCGCGGCCACGAGCGCCGCGGGCTCCACCTCCCGCAGCACCACCGAGAGCACGGTGGGCAACCGCCGCACCACACGCGCCTCGGCCACGCCCGCCAATCCCCGCACCCGGTCGGCGAGCAACCGCGTGTCGCCGAACACGCTCGCCCGGGGTCCCAGTCGCAGCGCCGCGATCACGGCCTCCGGCGCGAGATTGCGCACGCCCACCAGCTCGATCTGGCGCACGCGAAACATCGGCAGCCGCCGCAGCACGAGCGGCGCGCCGAGCCAGCACGGCACGAGCAGCGCCGACCCCGCGACGCCCAGCAGCGCGCGCTGCCGCCAGCGCGGCCAGTGTCGCCTCACGCCCCCCTCTCCGTCCCGAGGCGCGCGAGCAGCTCCGGTCCCACACGCGTGATATCGCCCGCCCCCAAAGTGAACACGACGTCGCCCGCCTCCACCCTTTCCGCCACCCGCTCCGTGAGCGTGGCCCGCTCGCGCAGCGCGACCGTCGTCGCGCCGGCCCGCACCGCGCCGCGCGCCACCAGCGCCGCGGTCACGCCCGGGAGCGGTAGCTCGCGGGCCCCATAGATCGGTGCCACCACCACGACGTCCGCCGCGGCGAGCGCCCGGCCGAGTGCATCGCCGTGTAGCGCCGTTCGCGAGAACAGGTGCGGCTGAAACACCGCCACCAGGCGCCGCCGCGGGAACGCCTGGCGCGCCGCCGCCAGCGTCGCCTGAACCTCGGTGGGATGGTGCGCGTAGTCGTCCACCACCGTCACACCGCGCGCTTCACCCACCCGCTCGAACCGCCGCCCCACTCCGGTGAACTCCGCGAGCGCCGCGAGCGCCCGCTCGAGATCCGCTCCCAGCTCGTGCACTACCGCGAGCGCCGCGGCCGCGTTGCGCACGTTGTGGAGGCCCGGCACGCGCAACCGCAACGTGAGGGCTCGGGCGCCGACGCCGCCCCGGCCCGGCAACTCGATCCGCGCCGTCGAGCCGCGCTCGTCCAGCTCGAGGTCCGCAATCCGCACGTCGGCGTCCACCCCGAGCCCAACACGCCATACGGGCGCACGCACCGCCGTCATCACCCGCTGCGCGCCGGGGTCGTCCCCGCCAGAGATCACCCGCCGCGCCCCACCCGCGAACTGCGCGAACGCCTGCTCCAGTGCGGCCACGCTGCCGTCGTAGCACTCGAGGTGGTCGGCCTCGACGTTGTTCACCACCGCGATGCTGGGTGCGAGCGATAGAAACGCCCGGTCGTATTCGTCCGCTTCGACCACGAACAACTCGTGCCCCCCGACGCGCGCATTACTGCTGGGTGCGAGCGATAGAAACGCCCGGTCGTATTCGTCCGCTTCGACCACGAACAACTCGTGCCCCCCGACGCGCGCATTACCGCCCCACCTAGCGACACGGCCGCCGGCGAGTCCCGTGGGATCCCGCCCGGCGGCCGCTAACGCCTCCGTGACCATCACCGTGGTGGTCGTTTTGCCGTGCGTCCCCGCCACGGCGACCACCGTTCCGCCGGCGACGGCCTGGCTGAGGGCGTCAGCCCGCCGTACCACCGGGACCCCTAGGGCGCGTGCTCGCTTCAGCTCCGGGTGGTCTCCCGGTACCGCAGCGGTGACCACGAGCGCCCGAGCCCCGGCTAGGTGCCCTGGGTCGTGACCCCGCCATATTTCCACCCCATTGGCTGCCAAATCGGCGGCGCCAGTGGGGTCGTTATCACAACCGGTGATCGCTACGCCTTGCTCTTTAGCGAGGAGCGCCAGGCCGCTCATGCCGGCTCCGGCGATCCCCATGAAGTGGATCGGGCGGGGATCCACCGTGGTAAACAAGGTCATTAGTGGGGGGCTAATATAGCGAATCTACGAAACTTGCGAAAGAGACCACCAATGTTTCACGGAATTAGTGTCAAAATCTTCGACACGATTTCCCGGGCGGCGTCGGGGCGTCCGCGACCTCGCGCCAGGGTGCGGAGCGACTCGAGTCGGGCGCCATCGGCGACCAACGAGGTCACCTCCTGAGCCAATCTGTACGGGGTGAGCCGCTCCTCCGGGAGGTGGATGGCGGCGCCGGCGGCGGCGAGAGCGGCCGCGTTGCGCGTCTGGTGATCGGCGGCGGCGGTGGGCAGCGGCACGAGGATGCTCGGCTTACCCCAGGCGCACAGCTCGGCGACGGTCATCGCACCCGCACGCGCGACCACCAGATCCGCTGCGCGGTACACCGGCGCCATCGGATCGAAGAAGCCGCGCACCAGCACCCGCCCTGCCACGGCGTAGCGCGCCAGTGCGTCGGCCTGCGCCGTGCCCGTCCCCCACACGACGTTGACTCCCTCGAGCAGACGGCGCTCGAGCGCGCCGGCCAGCGCGTAGTTGATCGCGCGCGCGCCCTGGCTGCCGCCGAATACGAGCAGCGTGGGACGCGCGGGGACGAGGCCGAGCTCCGCGACGGCGGCGTCCCGGTTCGCCGGCTCGGGCTCGCGGATCGGGTTGCCGAGCGCGAACACGGCCGTACGCGGTCCGACGCGCAGCAGCTTGCCCGCTTCAGGAAATCCCAAGTGCACCTGCCGCGCGCCCCGCGCCAGCCAGCGCGTGGCGATGCCAGGGAAGGCGTTCTGCTCCTGGAGCACGGTGGGAATGCGGCGCCGCTGCGCACGCCACACCACCGGGCCGGCGGCGTAGCCGCCGGTGCCGACCACGATCACCGGTCGCTCGGCGTCGAGCACGCGCCCCACGGCGCGCCATGCGCGTCCCGCGATCAACAACCAGCGCAGGTTGTTCCACCAGGTGCGCCGGTAGATCGGCTCCATGGGCAGGAGATGATGGCGGAAGGGATAGTGCGGTAGCACCTGCGCCTCGATGCCCCGCTCCGCGCCGACGAGCACGGGTTCGATGTCGGGCCGCGCCTGATGCAGCGCTTGCGCGAGGGCGAGCGCGGGCATGAGATGGCCGCCCGTGCCGCCGCCGGCCAGCAAGACCTTCATCGCCCTCACGCGTCCGCTGCCCGCCGCCCGCGCCCGATGCTGATCAGCACTCCCGTCGCCACCAGCGCCACGAACAGACTCGAGCGTCCGTAGGAGATGAACGGCAGCGTGACGCCGGTGGCCGGGAGGAGCGCGAGGGTCACGCCGATGTGCAGCACCGCGGTGATCCCGATCATCCCCGTGAGTCCCACCGCCAGCAACCGCCCGAACGGCTCGCCGGCCGACCTCGCGATGCGGAACCCGAGCCAGACGAAGGTGCCGAACAGCACGATGATCGCGAGCACGCCGAGGAAGCCCCACTCCTCTCCGATCGTCGAGAAGATGAAATCGGAATACGCGTACGGCAGGTAACCGAGCTTCTGTTGTCCCTGCCCCAACCCGACCCCGAACAGGCGCCCCGCTCCCATCCCGACGAGCGACTGATGCACCTGCCACGTCGCCTCGG
>WNFD01004420.1_pt1 | contig 14121 bp, 16 predicted proteins | sample 5400491 | NCBI WGS metagenome assembly WNFD01 (sample SAMN13153343, study PRJNA577476) | soil metagenome | isolation source: 120 cm saprolite under Douglas fir tree site 2 hole 2 replicate 2 | place: USA:California | collected 2015-04-18
ATGATCGAGAACTGGTACTTGGTCGAGTAGGCGATCACGCCCCAGATCAGGGCGCCTACGATCGCGACCGCCGCACCGGCAAGCACGGCCATGCCAATGTTGCCGCGTCCGGGCTGACCCGGGCCGCCGAATCCATTCATATTTCCCTCATCCATTGACTTGTCGGGAAGCTTACTCACTGCGGGTCGGCCTGGGCCAGACCGCGCCGGACGCCGGGTAGTCTTGCCGCCGGGATGCGCCCCTGCGATCGGTAACGGCCCGGTGTTAGGGTGCGGCGTGGCACATGATCAGCGATGCCGGCGAGCCGAGCGCCCGCAGGCAGCGACGAGGCGAAGGGGGAGGACGAGGTGACTGTCCGGGTAGGTATCAACGGGTTCGGCCGGATCGGGCGGAACTTCTGGCGTGCAGTCCACGCAATGGACAAGCCCGAAGTCGAAATCGTCGCTGCCAATGACCTCGGCGATATCAGGACCTTCGCCCACCTGCTCAAGTACGACACAGTTCTCGGCACCCTGAACGTCGATGTATCGGTTGTCGACGGCAGCATCGTGGCCGGGGACTCAAAGATCAAGTGGCTGGCCGAGCGCGATCCCGCCAAGATCGGCTGGGGTGATCTCGGCGTGGATGTAGTCATCGAGTCCACCGGCATCTTCACCGACTACGACGGCGCGCACAAGCACATCGAGGCCGGCGCGAAGAAGGTCATCATCTCGGCCCCGGCCAAGGGTGAGGACATCACGATCGTGATGGGCGTCAACGACGGGTCGTACGATCCATCAGCACACCACATCATCTCGAACGCGTCCTGCACGACGAACTGCGTCGCGCCGCTCGCCAAGGTGCTGCTCGACAGCTTCGGCATCGTCAGGGGCCTGATGACGACGGTGCACGCATATACCAACGACCAGGTGATCCTGGACTTCGCGCACAAGGACCTGCGCCGGGCGCGGGCGGCCGCGCAGAACATCATCCCGACCACCACCGGCGCGGCCAAGGCCACCGCGCTGACGCTGCCCGCACTCAAGGGCAAGCTAGACGGGATGGCCATGCGGGTGCCAGTGATGGACGGCTCGGTTACCGACCTGGTCGTCCAGCTCGAGCGCGAGGCCACGGTGGCGGAGGTCAATGAGGCCTACCTGGCAGCGGCGACCGACGGGCCCCTGAAGAACTACCTGCATTATTCAACCGACCCGATCGTGTCCTCCGACATCGTCGGCACGCCCTGGTCGTGCACCTTCGACGCGCCGCTCACCATGGCCTCGGGCGACCAGGTGAAGGTGATCGGCTGGTACGACAACGAGTGGGGCTACTCAAACCGCCTGGCTGACCTGGCGGCGATGGTTGCCAGTAGCCTGGGCGGTTAGGTTATGCGAGGCATCGCTGACCTTGAGGTCGGCGGCCGCGCCGTACTGCTGCGCGCCGACCTGAACGTGCCGCTTGCCGGGACCTCGACCAGCCAGGTCACCGACGACGGCCGGATCAGGGCCAGCATGCCAACCATTACAAATCTGGTCGGACGGGGGGCGCGGCTGCTGATCTGCGCGCACCTCGGCAGGCCCAAGGGTGACGACTACGCGGCCAGGGCCGCGGGCGGGCCATCGCTCCGGCCCGTCGCCGGCCGGCTCGGCGAATTGCTCGGCCGGCCGGTGCCGCTCGCTGGCGATGTGGCTGGGCCGTCGGCCAAGCAGCTGGCGGCCGGCCTGGCCGACGGAGAGGTCGGCCTGCTCGAGAACGTCAGGTTCGAGCCAGCCGAGACCAGCAAGGACGACGCTGAGCGCGCCGCACTGGCCGGCCGGCTCGCGGCCCTGGCAGACCTGTACGTCGGCGACGGCTTCGGCGCGCTGCACCGCAAGCACGCGAGCGTCTACGACCTGCCTGCGCTGCTGCCGCACGCTGCGGGAAAGCTGGTCGAGGCCGAGGTCGCAGTGCTGCGCCAGCTCACCGAGAACCCGAAACGGCCCTACGTCGTCGTGCTGGGCGGCGCAAAACCGTCAGACAAGCTCGCAGTGATCGCCAACCTGCTCGACAAGGCTGACCGGCTGCTCATCGGCGGCGGCATGTCCTACACATTCCTAGCGGCTCGCGGTTACGAAGTGGGCCGCTCGCTGCTCGAAGCGGACCAGATCGGCAGCGTGCAGGACATCATGGCCGAGGCAGACCGACGCGGCGTGGAGATCGTCCTGCCGGTGGATCTCGTTGGCGCTACCAGGTTCGCTGCCGATTCCGAGCACGACGTTTACCAAGCCGACGCGTTTCCTGCCGACCGAGAGAGCCTCGACATCGGGCCCCAGACCCGTGCCCTGTTCGCGCGCAAGCTGGCCGATGCCAAGACAGTCTTCTGGAACGGTCCTGTGGGGGTCTTTGAGTTCCGCCCGTTCGCGGCCGGAACCAGGGCCGTCGCTGAAGCGATCAGCCGGGTGCAAGGGCTGACCGTGGTCGGCGGCGGAGACTCGGCGGCGGCCGTCCGGCAGCTGGGATTTCCTGACACCGCATTCAGTCACATTTCGACCGGCGGCGGGGCCAGCCTGGAATACCTTGAGGGCAAGCCGCTTCCCGGGCTCGCAGCACTGGAGGATAGCCGGTGAGCGCGACACGCAAGCCGCTGGTGGCCGGCAACTGGAAGATGAATAACAATCACCTCGAGGCGCTCGCTCTGACCCAGCAGCTCGCCTTCCGGCTGAACGACAAGGACTTCGCCGCTACCGATATCGCCGTGCTGCCGCCGTTCACCGGGCTGCGCAGCGTGCAGACGCTGGTCCAGGGCGACAAGCTCAAGCTGCAATACGGCGCGCAGGACGTTTCACCACACGACGACGGCGCCTACACGGGCGACATCAGCGGCCGGATGCTGGAAAAGCTCGGCTGTCGCTACGTGCTTGCTGGCCACTCCGAGCGCAGGCAGTACCACCACGAGGATGACGCGCTCGTCAACGCCAAGGTACAGGCCATCCTGAGGCACGACATGGCGCCGGTGCTGTGCCTCGGCGAACCGCTGGTCGTTCGGCAGGCTGGGGACCACGTCCAGCACTGCATCCTCCAGGTGGACGCCGGGCTGGCCGGGCTGACCGGTGAGCAGGTCGCCGGCATGGTGATCGCGTACGAGCCGGTGTGGGCGATTGGTACCGGCCAGGTTGCCACCCCCGAGGACGCGCAGGAGGTCTGCGCGGCGATCAGGGAGCGTGTTTCCGCTTGCCATGGTCACGATGTGGCGGCCAGAGTGCGTATCCTTTACGGGGGATCAGTGAATCCCGACAACATGCCTGCCATCATGGCGCAGTCAGACATCGACGGCGCGCTGGTCGGCGGTGCCAGCCTCGATTACGAAGGATTCGTCAGGATCTGCCGTTATCGGCAGGCACAGGCCTGAGCGGTACGCCCGGAAGGACGACGACAGTAGTGGTTATCGCGTTTTCCATCGTCCTGATCATCACGAGCATGCTCATGGTGCTGCTCGTGCTGCTGCACAAGGGTAAGGGCGGCGGGCTCTCAGACCTGTTCGGCGGCGGGATGTCCTCGTCCCTCGGGTCCTCGTCGGTTGTCGAGCGTAACCTCGACAGGATCACGATCGCTTGTGGAGTGTTGTGGTTCATCTGCATTGTCGCGCTGGGTCTGCTGCTGAAGTGACGTCGAACGCGACGACGCCTAGGCCGGCGCTTCACCTGGAAAGAGGCAAGCATTGAGTAGTGGTAACGCCATTCGGGGCAGCCGTGTCGGCGCAGGACCCATGGGTGAGGCGGAGCGAGGCGAGGCGGCACCGCGGGTGCGAGTGTCCTTCTATTGCTGCAACGGCCACGAGACGATACCCAGCTTCGCCAACGACGCCACGGTCCCCGACACCTGGGACTGCCCGCGGTGCGGCGTCCCGGCCGGCCGGGACGCCACGAGCCCGCCACCGCTGCCACACGCCGAGCCCTACAAGACGCACCTGGCTTACGTAAAGGAGCGGCGCTCGGCCAACGACGGCGCCGCGATCCTCGCCGAGGCGCTCGAGCGGCTGCGCCACGGCGGCTAGGGCTTAGGCGCGCTCGTAGCGCGTCAGCAGGAACCCGTCGTCCTCCAGCACCCCCGCGAGCCGCAGACCGGCGAGCTTCGCCGGTCCGTCCCCGGCGGTTGTCACGCCAGGAGCCGTCGTGACCCTGGCCGCAGAGTAGCCGCCTTCCAGCACCGGGCTGATCGTCAGGCACAGCTCATCCACCAAGTCGGCGGCGGTGAGCTCGCCGAGGAACATGGGGCCGCCCTCGACGAGGATCCTCTGATGGCCGCGCTGCCCGAGCACGTCGATCGCCGCCGCGGCGCCGACCTCCGCGGCGCCCGCGACGACAACGTCGGCGACGCGCGTGGCGGCCTGCAGCCGGTCCTGCGGAGCCTGCTCGGTCGTGATAAGGATCGTCCGCGCAAGCCCCGCATCACTGAAGAGCCTGCTGGTCAGGTCCAGGTCCAGGCGCCTTGTCAGTACCGCGATCGGCGGTGCGGGCGGACGACCGGTCCGAAGCTGCTGCCACAGCTCGCCGGGCTGGGCCTGCCGGTAGCGCTCGGCCCTAGCGGTCCCGGCGCCCACCACAATGACATCGGCGAGACTGCGCAGCACACTGAACACAAGCCGGTCGGCCGGGCCCGACAGCCCGCCGGACCGGCCGTCCACCATGATCGCGCCATCGACGCTTGCGATCATGTTGGCCCTGACGCAGCATCCTTCAGGGTAGGCGTAGATCTCCCCGAGCGCGGCGATGAGGTCGTCAACACCGGCGGTGGCCGGCATGATCGGACCGGCCGCGCTGAGCGGATCAGCCGGACCTAGCTGGCCTCGGCCCTCCGCGGGGAAGATCTGGCGCACGCGTTCCTCCCGTCCTGGCTACCCGGCCTGCGGGCCGGGATAAGTCGGCCGACCAGGTTACCGGCTCTGGCGCCCAGGACATTGGTCATCCTGGTACCCGCCGAAGATACGGCAGGAACCAATCCCGAGAAGGACCCGTTGGACAGGCGTGCGACCCGCGCGCATCACGCCTGCGCAGGCGCCGGTTCCGATAACCGTCGCCAAGGCGTCTTACCAGCGCGTACTGGAAGCCCGCCAGCGGATACCTGCTCACCGTCAGCGGATACAAGCTGTCGGTTCGGGTGGTGCTGAGAGCCGCCAGGCAGGTGGCATTCGAGCCCCCAGGAACGATTTCGCTCCCTGTCGTTCCTGGGTCAATCGTCAGTAGGAAGGCGGCCGAAGCGGCGGCCAGGCACTCGGCGGCCGGGCTTTCGGCCGGGCTTTCGCGGCAGGCTAGCGCGAAGCTCTCGTCGTGGACAGAGGTCGCGGCCCTCTTCGCGGCGCACAACCGTCGTGACGCGCCCGCCGCCCGCCCCCTTGCGCGCCGCTCCCTGGCGGCCAGTATGGGTGGTACTCGCTGGCCGGGTGGTTGTGATCGACGCCGCCATCGCCAACGGCACTGCGGCCAGCTGCACCCCGGCCGCGGGGGTGCGGGCGGTGCCCAAGGGCGGCGTCGTCACCTTCCGCTGCGGTCCCTCTCCTGTGACCATTAGTCATGCGTGCCACGGCCAAGGTCCGCAACACCAGCTCCAGGATAGTGATCGACGGCGGCGGGAAGGTGACGCTGAGCGGGGCCGGCATCCGCCGGATCCGTTACATGGACACGTGTGACAAGCGGCAGGTGTGGACCACATCGCAGTGCCAGGACCAGGCGAATTCCAAGCTCACCGCGCAGAACATCACGTTCGCACACGGCAACTCGACCGGCGAGCATTTCGACGGCGGTGGCGGCGCCATCTTCGCCCGCGGCGGCCAGCTCAAGGTCGTCTACTCTCGGCTCGTCGGCAACCGCTCCTACCGGACCGGCCCCGACCTCCGCGGCGCGGCCATCCACGCGCTCAGCGAATACCGGAACCGCCCGTTCTTCGACAGGTCGACGTACCAATCCAGCAGTGCGCTATGGCCGGTACGCTGCTAGCGCCGCGCTCCCTGCCCGCCTGGTCAGGCGGCGGTGGTGGGTGGGCTGTGGCTGTGCAGGGTGCGGCCGTGGGGGCTGGTCGCGGTGGTGGTGCCGTCGGCGTGCAGGGTGATGGTCCAGCCCCACCGGTGGATCATGATCAGGTGGTGGAAGCTGCAGAGCAGGATGCAGTTAGTCTGTCCCCCGCCTTTGAGGACGTCCACGTAGCGGTGTAATCCCGTCACTGACGGTGTCGTCGTGGTGTGAGTTGCGCTATGTGATGGGCGGGGGCTTTTGGACGGCGTCACCGTGGCGATGTCGGCGAAGGCAACGGCCCTCCCTGATCTTTGACCTGGATGCCGGGAGGGCCGTCTGAGCGGTGCCGGAGGCACCACGATGGTCACGGTACGAGGTTCAGAAGAGTCTGTCGAGGCCCGGCTCAGAGCCGGGCTTGTGGCCTGCTGGTGCGGCGGGACGCTGCGGCCGTGGGGGCACGCCCGGCCCCGCCGGGTGGTGACGTTCGCCGGGCCGGCGGAGGTGCGGCCCCGGCGGGGGATCTGCCGGGGCGGCTGCGGCCGGTCACATGTGCTGCTGCCGGCCTGGCTGCTGTCCCGGCGCAGGTACGCGGCTGCGGTGATCTTCGCGGCGCTGGCGCTGCGGGCGGCCGGGCTGAAGGTGTCCGCGGTTGCTGGCCGGCTGCGGCTGCCGGTGCCGGGCCGGCCCGGCGAGTGGTGGAGCGTGCCGGCGGCGACGGCGGGCTCGTGGCTGTCCCGGTTCGCCGGGCGGGCCGGGCAGCTGCGCCAGGTGTTCCTCGGGTTGCTGCCGCTAGCCGACCCGCTGGGCCGGCCGGTGGCGGCGGCCGGCTCGGTCACCGGGGATGCGCTGGCCGCGCTGGAGGCGGTCACCGCCGGGCTGCGGCGGCGGTTCGGCGGGCTGGACACGGTGGCGGTGCATGAGGTGGCCGCGCACCTGACCGGCGGGATGCTGCTCGCCCCGGCGGTCCCGGTCCTGGCGGGCAACACGACCCTGGCCGCGATGGCCGCCGCCGGGTCTTCCTGACCGCTGGGCGGGCCGGCCAGGGTCGCCGTAAGTCTGGTTTACGGCGATCCGGAGGAGGAAGCAGATGACGGCAGCAGACCGGGACGCCGCCGCGAGGCGGCAGCGGGCGCAGACGATCGCGCTGTGGCGGTGGTCGCTGATCGAGCCGGCGATGGATCCTGCCCTGACATCGCGCCAGCGCGGCGCTATGGTGCGCGCGCTGGCCGCCGGTGAGCACGCCGGCCCGCACGGCGGCACGGTGAGCGTGTCCCGCAAGACGATCGACCGGTGGATCACCGCGCGCCGGGCGGGTGGGTTCGATGCGCTGGTGCCATCGCCGCGGCAGTCCGCGCCGCGGACCGACCCGCAGGTGGTGGAGCTGGCGGTCGGGCTGAAGAAGGAGAACCCGGCGCGGACCGCCGCGCAGGTCCGCCGGGTGCTGGCCGCCCAGCTGGGCTGGGCACCGTCGGAGCGGGCGATCCAGCGGTGGTTCGAGGCCCGGGAGCTGACCACCCGCCCCGGCGGGCAGCCACCGCGGGCATACGGCCGGTTCGAAGCGCCGAAGGTGAACGAGATCTGGACCGCGGACCTGATGAACGGCCCCGATGTGGCCGGCCGGGCCTGTCACCTGGCCGGGATCATCGACGATCACAGCCGGTTCCTGACCGGGCACCAGTTCGTCCGCCGCCCGGACGCGGTCCGGTTCGCCGCCGTGCTGCGCTCAGCGGTCGCCCGCTACGGCATCCCCGCCACCTTGTATGCGGATAACGGCGGATGCTTCACCGACGCCTCGCTGGCACGGACCTGCGCGGTGCTCGGGATCAAGCTCGTGCACAGCCAGCCGGGAAAGCCAGCCGGCCGCGGCAAGATCGAAAAGGTATTCCAGACCATCCAGCAGCAGTTCCTGGTCGAGGTCACCGGGGACAAGGCCGACCCGGCCCGGCACCCGGTCGCCAGCCTGGACGAGCTCAACGACCTGCTCGATCACTGGATCCGCGAGGTCTACCATCAGCGGGCCCACTCCGAGACAGGGGCAAGCCCGCAGGCCCGGCATCAGGCGGCCGGCCCGGCTGCCTCGCCGGATCCTGCGCTGCTGCGCGAGGCGTTCTGCTGGAGCGCTGTGCGGCTGGTCCGCAAGACCGCCACCGTCGCCCTGGAGGGAAACGAGTACTCCGTCGACCCGTTCCTCGTCGGCCGCAAAGTCGAGCTGGTCTTCGACCCCTTCGATATGACAAAGCTGGCCGTCTGGTGGGCCGGGCGGAAGGTCGGCTCCGCCGTCCCGCAGGTCATCGGCCGGCACGCCCACCCCAAGGCACCGCCCGACGAGGACCCCGAGCCGGTCACCTGGACCGGCATCGACTACCTCGGCCTGGTCGCCGCCGCCGGGCAGGCCGCCGCCGGCGGCGAGCGGCTGCGGCTGTCCAACATCGCCGGCGGCGACGGCACCCGGCACGGCGGCGGTACCGGGCACGATGAGCAGGAGGCGCGGCAGTGAGCGCCCTGGCCATGCCCGCCGCCCAGCTCGCCTGCCTGCTGGAAGACACCGCCGCCGGGATAGCCGCCGACGACGCCGCGGTCACCCTGATCGCCCGGCACGGCCATTTCCTGCACCAGCCCGGCTTCCGCCGCATCATCGCCGCCGGCAGCAGCATCTACTCCGGCCAGCCGGTCGCGGTGATCCGCTGGAGGGCCGCCGTCCACGCCCTCGACACCGGCCTGCTGCCCTGCTCGTCCTCGGAGCAGGCGATCCTGCGGATCGCCGCCAGCCTCGGCGACCCCGCCATCCCCGTGCACCTGCGGCAGGCTCTCGGCAGCCTCGACGGCCGCAACATCACCCTGGTCACCGCCGCGATCACCACCGCTAACGGCCGCTGACAGAACGGAGAACCCGATGATCGATACCCTGCAGTCGCACTGGGGCTTCACCATCATGCCGTTCACCGCGGCCATCCCCGTGCCCGGCCTGTTCGGCTCGGCCGCGCACAACGAAGCCGTCGCCCGGCTACGCTGGCTGATCTCCGCTATTGGTAACCCGCGGTATCAGAACGTGCTGAATGACCCCTGCGCGAGACCTTCGCGGCGTAGGCAGCGGGTGAGCCGCTCGCCCGTTCGGCCCAGGCTCCGGCGGTGCTGATGCTGATGCCGAGCAGCCGGGCGAGTGCCACGGGCGGCAGCTTAGCGGCGAGGTCCATGAGAGCGGTGTTGCGGCCGGAGCGGCCGTGGATGCCCAGGCGCGCGAGGCGGACTTTGAGCTGGGCGGTGGAAAGCGGATGACCCGGAGCTCCTCCCGGGAAGGCCCATGGCTGATCCTCGGCGCGGACCGCGGCTGCCCGGCCGTGGGTTCGGCCGAGGAGCTGGCGGACGAGCTCGCCGAGGGGTTCGGGCAGGTCGAGCGGGACGGTGCCGAGGAGCAGCTGGACTTGCTGGGGGCTGCGGATGATCTGGCCGCGGGTGAGCCGGGCGATGCGGGCGATCGGCTGCCCGTAGAGCAGGACGAGCAGCCCGGCGACACGGTCCTCGATGGCGCCGGCGCCGTCGTGGAGGAGGCCGCGGACCAGCGTCCACCGCTCGTCTTCTTCGATCTGGGTGAGGAGCTCGCTGCGCGGGTGCTGGGGAATGTCAAGGTCACGGGTGTGGCTGCGCCTGCTGGCCCAGAGCACGAAGGCGCGGGCGTGGTAGTTCGTGCCGGGTCCGCCGGTGAGCCAGGTGTCGATATCGTGCTGGGTGCAGTCGGCCAGGCTCGTGCCGTTGTCTCGTAGCCAGGTGATCAGCTTTGAGGGCGGCGCGGATCTCGTTGTGCACGTAGTCGGACTGCTCGGCGGTGATGTGCTGCCGCTGCGAGTCTGCGCGCAGGCGGCGCAGATGGTGCCAGGCGGCGTAACTGCGGACGATCCGCCGTTCGGCGGGGTCCTCGACGCTGCTGGTTTTCTCGGCGGCCCATCGTTCGAGCCCGGCGAGGCGCTCGTCACGATCGGGCAGGATCGAGCCGGCCACCAGGACCTTGCGCAGGTGGTGGGCAGCGCGGCTGGGCAGGTGCCGGTCGAGGTCGGCGTGGCCGGGCGGCTGGCTTGCCCGGCTGATCTCGGCGAGGATGTCCCGGGCGGCCGAACCTCTGGTCAGCCACTCCATGAGCCAGGCCGGGTCGCCGGCGGCGAGGAGGTGGTAGATGTCTTCGGCGTGCGGGTGAAGTCCGCCCTGGCCGTCGGCCAGCAGGCTGAGGAGGTGCTGGCGGCTGGCGCAGCGGGTGCATAGCCCGTGATGATAAAGACGCTCGGTGGCCCCGCATTCCGTGCAGGGCCGGGACGATGCCGGGTGCTTGCGGTAACACGTGCTGCACAGCGGCCCGTCCGGGATCCGGGCGGCGACAGTGCGGGTGCTGCCGCAGGCTGCGCAGGGAACACGCTGCCGGCTGCAGGAACCGCACAGCGGCCGGCCGTCACCGGTTCGTGTCCAGACCGCCCGGTCGCGGCCGCACCGGCCGCAGGGAGCATGGCGCATCCGGCGCGAGCAGTGCTCGCAGCGCGGCGTGCCGGCGGACGTCAGGTGACAGGGCTTCTCGCGGCCGCATACTGAGCAGGTCGCCAGCGGCGCGCGGTAGCAGCGGCGGCACCAGTCGTGTCCGTCGTCGCGGCGGACGATAAGAGCAGTGCGCCCGCAGCTGGCGCACTGCCCGTGGTTGGCCGGGTCGTGGCGGAAGCAGCCGGCGCAGACGGGTTCCCCGGCCGTTGTCCGGCTGGCGGCCATCGTGGGCTGCCGGCAGCGGCTGCATGCCTGGAGCTGTTTCTGGTCATAGCAGCGCCGGCAGCAGCGCTGCTCACCGCGCCGGTGGCTTAGCCGCACCGTCCGTCCGCAGGACGGGCAGGCGGGTGCCACGATGCCTGCGGCCCCGGCGGCGAGCAGTGCGTGGATGAGGACGTTGATGCGCGGTGAGCCGTGCGCGCCGTCGCCGGTCAGCAGCACGGGGTTCTGGTCCAGATCCCAGAGCACCTGGTGCTGCTGGAACGGCCGGGGGACCGCCTGCCCGATCACCTCGCGCAGCCTGGCCTGGTCCAGGCCAGGACCGAGGCGGCTGACGTGCGCTATGACTCCGGCGACAGGCTCGGGGCCGCCGTAGGGGCTGCAGCGGGCGCAGCGCGGATGTCCGTGCTCGTCGCGGAATGCGACCTGCACGGTGTTCCGGCAGACGGCGCACGGCTCGGCGGATCCTCGCCTGCGGTGGTCGCACGCCGAGCAGATCCGCAGTTCGCCGTCGCGCTGGACAAGCCGCCCGGGCTGGCCGCAGTGCGCGCAGCCCGGCAGGATCATCCGCCGGGCACCCAGCGGAAGCAGGGTCCTGATCAGCAGCTCGATCTGGGGCGGGCCCTGCGGGCGCCCGGAGGTGAGCAGCCCGGGATCGCCGGCCAGTGCGCCGGCGAGACGCCGCTGCTGGGCACGGGACGGCGCGACCTGCATGATCGCGGTCGCGACGATGCCCTCGCCGAGGCCCGGTTCGATACCCGCCACGATCGCCGCGATGACCGCGGCGGGCTCACCGCAGAACCCGCCGCCGGTGTCGCCGCCGGAGCCGGTCACGAGGACGGGCCGGGAACGATCCGCGCCTGCTTGGGCCGGAACGCGCCGACCGCGGATTCCGGCGGCTGGCCGCCGTGGCCGACGGCCTTGTTCTTCGTCTTCCCTGCGGGCAGGGCGGCCGGCTCGATCAGGTCGTCCATCCGGCAGCCAAGGATGTCCAGCAGCGCCATGAAGATCTTCAGGTTGAGCCGCTCCGGTTTATCGGTCACCAGCCGGTAGACCTGGCTGTCGGACAGGTGGATGCCGCGTTCGGCTAGCCTCGGCCGCAGGTGGGTGGTCTGGAACAGGCCCCGGGTGGCCATCACCTCCCGCAGCTTCCACTTGTAGTCCAGCTTGGCGGTCATTGCTCAGCCTCCTCACCGGCGGTGAACGCGGTGTCCAGCGCCCTGCGCATCATGGTGTTCATGAAGTCGCCGCTGACGCCGCTATAGATCGCCGTCGTCGACTGGTACCGATGACCGACCTGCCGCTGCACGAACACCGGGTCAACCCCGTCCTCGATCTGATGAGTCACGTGCGAATGCCGCAGGCAGTGAGGCACTAGTTCAAGCGGCAGCCCGAGCGCGTTCCGGTAAGCGGCGAAACGCTCCTCGATATGGCGGGGCCGCAGCCGGCCGCCCCGCTCGGTCAGCCATAGCGCCGGGTGGCCGGGGAAGCCGTAGCAGGGCCGGGCGTTAGCCATGTAGTCCCCGACCGCCTCCACCGCCCACGGCATCACGGTGCACACCGTGCGCCGCTTCGGCGGCGACCCGTTGGAGGCCTTGCCCCACCGGACTTCCAGCTTCCCGAACTTCCCCAGCTCGGGCGCCTCCGGATTGCGGTACCAGTCAGTGACGTCCAGTTTCGACGTCTCGGTGCACCGCAGCCCCCACGCATACATCACCTTGAACACCGTGGCATCCCGGTAGGCGGCCAGCGCTCCCTTGCGGCCTGACCGGATCGCCTGGTCAACCTGGTCATCGGCGTAGTCGAAGAACTGCTGCAGCTCTTCGCGGGTCATCGGCCGCCGATCCGGGCTGCCTTCGTAGTCCACCAGGTGCGCGGTGGTGTTGGACTCGAAGCAGATCTGCACCGGATGCGTGCCGAACCGGGCCTGGCACTCTTCGGCCCACCGGTACTGCGGCGCGATCAGGTAACTCTCGAACGACCTGACCGCGTCGTGATGGTTGCGGATCGTGGACTTCGCCTTGCCTGCGACGCCGACCAGATCCGCGGACCACTCATCCAGGCGGGCAGCGGTCCAGTTCCACGGGTACTCGCCGGCATGCTCCAGAAACTGCCGCACCACAGCCCGCCGCTGCTTAACGGTGCCCTGGGCAAGTCCCCGCCCGCCGGCCTGCTGCTTGCCCCACCCCGCCAGCATCGCCTCCAGCACCACGTCCTCCTCGTGCAGCAGCGCGACCCCGCTGACAAGCTCCAGCCTGGCCGAGCCCGCAGGCTCATGGACCCCAGCTGTCACCCGCATCTCCCTCGCAACCATCGCCGGACAATGCGAGAATCTTGCATCAGAAGACAGGGCAAGCGCAAATCGCCCGCTCAGGAACATGCGCAGCACAGCCGGCAGCCGGCAGGTCTCCGCAGCCCCGCAGGTCACCGCTCACCAGATCGTGCATCTGATGCAATTCAGCGGGGTTCCGCGGCCTCGGCGTGCTGACCGGGGAAGTCGGATCCGGGAAGACCGTCGCCGTCCGCGCCGCCACCGACGGCCTGGACGCCTCCCGGCACACCCTCATCTACCTGGCCAACCCCCAGGTCGGGGTACGCGGCATCCACGGCGCCGTCGCCCTCGCGCTGGGCCAGGCGCCGCGTTTCCATCACGCCACGCTGATCCCGCAGGTCGAGGCCGCGCTCGCAGCCGAGGCCGACGAGCGGAACAGGCACGTCATCCTGGCGATCGACGAATCGCACATGATGTCGGGCGACCAGCTCGAAGCCGTGCGCATGCTCACTAACCACGACCTCGATTCCCGGTCGCCGCTGACGATCCTGCTGATCGGCCAGCCCACCCTGCGGCGCCGGCTACGCGTCGGCGACATGGCCGCCCTCGACCAGCGGATCGCCCTGCGCTACCACATCCCCGCCCCCGCGCTCAGCCTGAGCGAGGCCGGCGGGTACATCCGTGCCCACCTGCAGCACGCCGGCCGGTCCGACACCCTCTTCAGCGACGACGCCGTCCACGCCATCCACGGCCACGCCCGCGGCCTGCCCCGGGCCATCAACAGGCTGGCAATCACCGCGCTGCTAGCGGCATGCGCCACCGGCAAGACCATCATCGACGAGTCCTCCGCCCGCACCGCCATCAGCGAGGAAGCAGCCGCGACAGACTGACCACCACGCCGCCACCTAGTCCACCACCAACCCCGCCCAGCGACCGCCGGGCGGGGTACTTCATGCACAAGCGTCCCCACACTGAACGTCGCCGCTATGGACATCATCAGCGACGGGTCTGTCAAGTTAACGGTCTGCGCCGTGAGGCGCCGTGGTTCGAGTGGAGGTGAGAGACCTTCGCCGGTGGCCTGTCGCAGCAGGCCGCTGTAGCTGAGGGCAGCCTGAGTGCGCCACGAGGCGCTGTTGTTTGCGG
>WNFD01014597.1_pt1 | contig 14117 bp, 17 predicted proteins | sample 5400491 | NCBI WGS metagenome assembly WNFD01 (sample SAMN13153343, study PRJNA577476) | soil metagenome | isolation source: 120 cm saprolite under Douglas fir tree site 2 hole 2 replicate 2 | place: USA:California | collected 2015-04-18
ATCAGCGGATCACATCAGGGCCAGCGGCCAAACGGCCGCATTCAAAGGCCGAATACATGACCGCACCCGAACCCTTCGCTGATAGTCAGATTCCTCTTGCATCGCGGGCGCCGTCCATACATGCGCCCTACGGTCCTGTGGTTACTGGATCACCCGCTTTCGTAGGCGACGACAACATCATGAATCAAAAATCGGAAACGCAATACTACCTCGGCGCCATGCGGATCGCCCCGTCGAGCCGGATCACTTCGCCGTTGAGATAGCGGTTCTCGATGACGTGCAAAACGAGGTCGGCATATTGCTCGGGCCTTCCGAGCATCTTTGGAAACGGTATTGCGGCCGCAAGCTGTTCCTGCACCTGCGCAGGCAGGCCCTCCACCATCGGGGTGTTGAACAGCCCGGGTGCGATGGCCATCACCCGGATGCCGAATTGCGCAAACTCGCGCGCCGCCGGCAGCGTCAGCGACACCACGCCGCCCTTGGAGGCCGCATAGGCGGCCTGGCCGATCTGACCGTCATAGGCGGCCACCGAGGCAGTCGAGACGATGACGCCGCGTTCGCCGTCCTCGAGCGGAGCGAGGGACTGCATGTCGGCTGCGGCGAGCCGCATGGCGTTGAAGGTGCCGATCAGGTTGACGGTGATGACCTTCGCGAAGTCTTCGAGGGGCTGCGGTCCATCGCGCCCGACGATGCGCCGCGCTGGGCCGATCCCGGCGCAGTTCACCAGGATGCGCGCAGCCCCGTGTCGGGCTCGCGCCTCGGTGACGGCCGCGGCGGCTCGCTGCGGGCTCGTCACGTCGCAGGCGATGCCGAGGCCGCCGATTTCCGCGGCGACTGAGCGCGCGGCGTCGCCGTTGACGTCGAGGATCGCCACCTTGGCGCCGAGGGCGGCAAGCCGTGCGGCGGTGGCGCGGCCAAGGCCGGAGCCGCCACCCGTCACCAGCGCCGCATGTCCATTGGGATGCATTGGGGATCAGCGCGTAGGGCGGAATAGCGAAGCGTATTCCGCCGCGCACGTGCAAGATGCGGAACCGGTGCGATACGCTTCGCTATCGCACCCTACGAAACGGGCGCGTCGCCGGATTCAACCTAACGCTGCGCCATCTGCTTCTTCACCCATCGGCGGAAATTCAGCGTGTTGGTGTAGCCGCCATAGACATTTCCGGCGTCGTCGACCGCGACGGCTTCGAGGCCGTTGACCTCGACGGACTCCAGAATGAAGGCCATGACCTTGCCGTCCTTGACGCTGCCGATCCGGATGCCGGACTTGTACGGCGGATTGAGTTCGTCGGGAGAATTGTCGGCCACGTAGAGAACGTCGTTCTTGTCGATGAAGAGGCCGCTCGGACGGCCGAACTGCTTCCACTCCAGGAGATACTTTCCGTCCTGGTCGAAGACCTGAACGCGGTTGTTGGAACGGTCGGCAACGAAGAGCCGGCCGGCAGAATCCAGCGCGAGGCGATGCGGTGTGTCGAACTCGCCGGGCCCGGTGCCCTTCTTGCCCCACTCCTTGATGTACTTGCCGTCCTTGGTGAACTTCACGATCCGGTTATTGGTGTCGCCGCCATGCCCATCGGCGACGAAGATATCGCCGTTGGGGGCGACCAGGACGTCGGAGGGCGCGTTGAACGTATCTTGGGTCGTGCCGGCGACCCCGGGCTTGCCCAAGGTCATCAGGAGCTTGCCGTCCTGATTGAACTTCATGACGGTGTGGCCCTTGCCGTTGTCCATGGCGCGGCCGTCGGTCACCCAGACATTGTTGTCCGGATCGATGTGCAGCCCGTGCGAGTAATTGATCATGCCGCCGCCGAAACTTTTCACCATCTTGCCGGTCGAATCGAATTTCATGATCGGGTCAAGCTTCGACTTCGAGCAATCGGTCGCGGTTTCGCAGCGGTCGAAAACCCAGACGCTCTTGCCGTCGCGATCGATGGCGACGCCGACGGCGGCGCCCCATTTGCGTCCGTCGGGGAGCTTTGCCCAGCCGTAGTCGAACCGATAAGGGTTCGGCGCATCATTTGGGCCGTAGCCACTCTGCGTGTAGCCCTGCTGCGTCGATAGCGCGAATGCCGCAACGACGGCGACGCCCAGCGCGACTGTTACCGCTCGTCCATGCCTCATGATGCTTTCCTCCGATGCTGTGTCTTCGCTGTTGCGGACCTTATGTCGAGCCACTTCTCCGGAGTCATGGCCGGGCTTGTCCCGGCCATCCACGCCTTGTTCGCGGAGGTGCCGCAAGAAAGGCATGGATGCCCGCGACAAGCGCGGGCATGACAATGGAGAGCTATTCGATCATATCGAAAACTGACCTAGCCGTCGCCATGCTCCATGAATTCAGCGAGACAATCAACCAGGGTGGCGCCGAATGATTGGCCCGCTACTGCCGCACCGTCTTGGGCGCGCGCTTTTCCAGAAAATCCCGCAGCCGGCGCTTTGCCTCTGGATCGCCCTGGGCGATCGCCGCCATCAGCGCTTCCATGAGCAGTCCGCTGGCGCGGTCCTGCTCGGCGTTATGCGGGAGGACGTGCATGGCGGCGAAGTTGGTCATCGGGGCGTTGCCGGCAATGCGCTCGGCAAGCTCGATCGCCCGTGCAAGGCCGGCGCCCGCCTCGACAATGTAGTGGGAGAATCCGAGCGCAACGCCTTCGTCGGCCCCGTAGGTGCGCCCGGTGAGCATCATGTCGATGACGCAGGCAGTGCCGATCAGCCGCGGCAGGCGCACCGATCCGCCGCCGCCGAGGAAAATGCCGCGGCTGCCCTCCGGGAGCGCGTAATAGGCCGAGCGTTCCGCAACCCGGATATGGCACGCGGCAGCGAGCTCGAGGCCGCCGCCCACCACCGCGCCATGGAGCCCGGCCACCACCGGCACGCGGCCGAACTCAATGCGCTCGAAGGCGCGATGCCAGGCGCGCGAATGCGCGATTCCGGCCGCGATGTCGCGCTCGCTCAGTTCGGAGAGATCGAGCCCGGCGCAGAAGTGCTCGCCCTCGCCGTGGATGACGATGGCTTTGATATCGCTCGGTGTGGTGGAGAAGAAATCCTCGATTCCCTGAATGGTGCCGTCGTCGAGCGCGTTGCGCTTGTGCGGGCGAGACAGGCGCAGGATGCCGACCGCACCGCGTTGCTCGAAGCGGAGAGAAGGAGGAAGCTTGTTGGCAGCCTCATGCTTGCTGTCGGACATCGGCAAAATGGCATCCCGATCGGATGAGGTCCGGATGTGAGGTCCCTTGGCACCTGCGCCCCGTGCGGTCAAGCCACCGCCATTTGACCCGCGCCATTCCGCCCCGTAAAAAACCCGCACCACTGAAGTCCGGAAGCTTAGTCCATGTCCCAATTCATGTCCCTTGCCGCCGCCGTGGAGGCCAACGTTCGCGACGGCGACGCGGTGGCGATGGAGGGGTTCACCCATCTCATTCCCCACGCGGCGGGTCATGAAGTGATCCGCCAGCGCCGGCGGCGCCTCACGCTCATCCGCATGACGCCGGACCTGATCTACGATCAGCTGATCGGTATGGGGTGCGTTGACAAGGTGGTGTTCTCCTGGTGCGGCAATCCCGGCGTCGGCTCGCTCCATCGCATGCGCGATGCCATCGAGAACGGTTGGCCGCAGCCGCTCGCCTATGAGGAGCATTCCCACGCCGCCATGGCGAACGCTTACGAGGCCGGAGCAGCCGGCCTGCCGTTTGCGATATTTCGCGGCTATATCGGGGTCGACCTGCCGAAGGTGAACCCCAACATCCGCAGCGTCACCTGCCCTTACACCGGGGAGAAGCTTGCGGCCGTGCCGGCGATCCGGCCCGATGTCGCAATCGTCCATGCGCTGCGCGCGGATCGCGTCGGCAACGTGCTGTTGGAAGGCATCGTCGGGGTCCAGAAACAGGCGGTGCTGGCCGCCAAGCGTTCCATCGTCACGGTCGAGGAGAAGGTCGACGATTTCGGCGCACGCAGCCCGAATGCCGTGATCCTGCCGTCCTGGACCATGAGCGCGATCGTGGTGGCGCCCGGCGGCGCGCATCCCTCCTATGCGCACGGCTACTACAAGCGCGACAACGCCTATTACAAGAAATGGGACGAAATTTCCCGCGAGCGTGACGGCTTTTTGGCCTGGATGAAGGTGAACGTGCTGGACCGGGGCCCCGAGGCGTTCGCGGAGCAGGGCCGGCGGCTCGGCTTTGCGACTACAGGCGCCGCATGACCGAGAGCTTTACCCCGACCGAAATGATGACGGTCGCCGCGTCGCGCGCCCTCAAATCCAGCGACGTGTGCTTCGTCGGCATCGGCATGCCGTCGGCGGCCTGCAATCTGGCGCGCCTCACCCATGCGCCGGGCATCACGCTGATCTACGAGTCCGGCACCATCGCCACCAAACCCGCCATCCTGCCGCTCTCGATCGGCGACGGCGAACTGTGCGACACCGCGCTCACCACGGTGTCGGTGCCGGAGATGTTCCGCTACTGGCTGCAAGGCGGCCGCATGACGGTCGGCTTCCTGGGCGGCGCCCAGATCGACCGGTATGCCAATCTCAACACCACGGTGGTGGGGCCGTACGACAAGCCCAAGGTGCGCCTGCCGGGCGGCGGCGGCGCCCCTGAGATTGCGATCGCATGCGGGGAAATCTTCATCATTATGAGCCACAGCAAGCGTGGTTTCGTGGATAAGCTCGATTTCGTCACCTCGCTCGGCCACGGCGAGGGCGGCGATCATAGGGGCCGCCTTGGGGTCAAGACCAAAGGGCCGACCAGGCTCATCACCGACCTGTGCGTGTTCGAACCGGATACGCTGACCAAGGAGATGACTGTTGTGTCGATCCACCCGGGCGTGACGCGGGATGAGATCGACCGCAATACCGGCTGGAAGGTCAAATACGCCGCTGAAGCCGCCACGACGCCGGCCCCGACCGAGAACGAGCTTGCGGTGTTGCGCGAGCTTCATGCCCGCACCAAGCGCGCCCACGGCGACCAAGCGTGAGGAGGCCGGGAAACAACGTAGCGGGAATGTAACCTCTGCATCCGGATTTCGCTTCGCTCATCCGGGCTACTTGCTAGACAATGCAAGCGCTGCTTCAGAGCGTGGCGCTCGCGAATGACGGGGCTTTCACACCAACTCGATCCGTGCATGGTGGCCAGCCGCGGCGGCGAGACGTTGATCGCGCGTCAGCAGCGGAGCGTTGAGCGCTTCGGCGAGCGCAACGTAGACGGCGTCATACGCCGTAAGATTGTTCCGCAAATCCCAGACGCGCGGCAAAAGAAACTCGTGCGGATATCGATGCAAAGGAAAGTCTGCAAGGTCGGCGAGAGCCGCGCGGCCCCGTTCGCCATCGATCTCGCCCTTCGCCGCATACCGGCGGACCACTTGCGCGACTTCGATGTCGAGCAAATGAGGTGCGTGCAGCGTCCGCCTAGGGTCGAAGAGCCACCTGTCCACCGCTATTGCGGCCGGCGTGCGAAGCAACACCTCGATCAGGGCCGAAGCGTCGACGACGATCATTGGCGGTCGCGTTCAGCGCGGACCGCCCGAGCCGGCGCTACGGAAGGGGTCATTCCCGGGCGGCCCTCCAAACGCGCGCGCAACTCACCGAGCGTCGGCCGCTGGGCCACCTGGCGAATCTCGCTGAGCAGGTAATCGGAGAGGGACATGCCCGCCAGCGCCGCACGCGATTTGAGCTGACGATGCAGCGCATCCGGCACGTTGCGAATTTGGATCATCGCTGTCATGTGTTATGTATGGATGCATGTGGATCACATGTCAAGGGCGAGCAAGCTTGCATTATCCCGGATATTGCGGCGCTCATCCACGCCTCATAAATTTCTCTCGAATCTGGCGCATCGCTCATGATAGCAACGCGGCTCCGAGGCGCCGCGCGCGCCCCCACCCCGATCCTCCCCCGAAGACGGGGGAGGGAGCAGAAGCCCCCGCCCCGGCCCTCTCCCGCAGGCGGGGAAGGGAGTTGAGGAGCAGAATCGATGCGCGAGGCCTTCATCTGCGATGCGGTGCGAACGCCGATCGGCCGCTATGGCGGCGTCCTCGCCAAGGTGCGCACCGATGATCTCGCGGCAGTGCCGATCCGGGCGCTCGTTTCGCGCAATCCACAGGTGGACTGGGCCGCCCTCGATGAAGTGTTCTACGGCTGCGCCAACCAGGCCGGCGAGGACAACCGCAACGTCGCCCGCATGGCGCTGCTGCTTGCTGGGTTGCCGGACAGCGTACCGGGCATCACGGTCAACCGGCTGTGCGCCTCCGGTCTCAACGCGGTCGGCGAGGCTGCGCGGGCGATACGCTGCGGCGAAATCGATTTCGCCATCGCGGGCGGAGTTGAATCGATGACCCGCGCGCCCCTCGTGATGGGCAAGGCAACGGAAGCATTTCAGCGCAGCGCCGAAATGTTCGATACCACCATCGGATGGCGCTTCATCAATCCGCTCATGAAGGCGCAATATGGCGTCGACTCCATGGGCGAGACCGGCGAGAATGTCGCCACGGACTACCAGGTTGCCCGCCCGGATCAGGATGCGCTGGCGCTGCGCTCGCAGCAGCGCGCCGCCAAGGCCATGGCGGCCAGGCGCCCGGCAGCAAAGCTGGCCCCATCGTCGTCGACAAGGACGAGCATCCGCGGCCGGAAACCACCATCGAGCAGCTTGCCAAGCTGCGCGCCGCGTTCCGCACGCCCGGCACGGTCACGGCCGGCAATGCGTCCGGCGTCAACGACGGCGCCGCCGCCATCATCGTCGCCTCTGCGGAGGCCATGAAGCGTCACGGCCTCACGCCGCGGGCGCGGGTGCTCGGCATGGCATCGGCCGGGGTGCCGCCACGGGTCATGGGCATTGGCCCGGTGCCGTCCACCCGCAAGCTGATGGATCGCCTCGGGCTCAAGATCGGTGACTTCGATCTGATCGAGATCAACGAAGCGTTTGCTTCTCAGGCGCTCGCCTGCCTGCGCCAGCTTGGCCTACCGGACGATGCCGAGCACGTGAACCCCCACGGCGGCGCCATCGCGCTCGGGCACCCGCTCGGCATGTCGGGGGCGCGGCTCGTGCTCACGGCGGTGCACGGCCTCGAAAAGCGCGGCGGCAAGCTCGGCCTCGCCACGATGTGCGTCGGCGTCGGGCAGGGGGTTTCGCTGGCATTGAACGCGGAAGGAGACGCCCGGTGGCAGTGAGCCCAGCTTACATTCCGTTCCATCCGAACCCCTCCAAGCCGAAATTCAAGCCGCCGCCCGGGGCGGTCGACGCCCACTGCCATGTATTCGGCCCGGAGGCGAAGTTTCCCTACGCGCCCGAACGCAAATACACGCCGTGCGACGCCCCCAAGGAGAAGCTGTTCGCGCTGCGGGACTTTCTTGGCCTCGACAAGAACGTCATCGTGCAGGCGAGTTGCCACAGCAAAGACAATCGCGCCTTGATCGATGCGCTGGCGTCCTCCGGCAACCGCGCCAAGGGCGTTGCCTTCGTGGGCGAGGAGGTCACTGACGCGGAGCTGAAAGCCATGGATGGCGCCGGGGTGCGCGGCGTGCGCTTCAACTTCGTGCGCCGCCTGGTCGACGTCACGCCGCGCGACGTTCTCGAGCGCATCGCGGCCCGGGTGGCGCCGCTCGGCTGGCACATCGTGGTCTATTTCGAGATGCCGGATCTGCCGGATTTTGAGGCCTTCTTCACTGCGCTTCCCACCACCGTGGTGGTCGACCACATGGGCACCCCCACGGTTGCCAAGGGCGTCGACGATCCGGAGAACCTGCGTTTCATCCGCATGCTGGACAAGCACGAGAACATCTGGAGCAAGGTGACCTGCCCGGAGCGCATGACGCTCGCCGGCCCGCCCTATGACGACGTGGCCGCGTTCGGCCGCAGGCTGGTGGAATTATTCCCCGACCGCGTGCTGTGGGGCACCGATTGGCCCCATCCCAATATGAAAAAGGAAGCGCCCGACGACGGCGTCCTGGTGGATTACATCCCCAAAATCGCGCCGGGCGCCGTGGAGCAGAAGGCGCTGCTGATCGACAATCCGATGCGGCTGTATTGGACGTAGGATGGGTTGAGCGGAGTGAAACCCATCCTACGGGCTACCGGCTGCCGCCCTATTCCTCGTCCTTATGCTCCACGTCGCTGCGCACGAGATGGAGCAGGTTCAATGCGTCGGCTCCATGCAAACGTTCGGCGGCTTCGCCAAACAGGTCGTCTATTTCACCTTCCGTCAACAGGCCGCGATCCCTGAGGGCACGCAATAGGGCGACCGTTATAGCGAGGGCCGCCGAAGCGGCGTTCGGATTGCCGGACTTGGGCACCCAGTTCCGCCCGTACGCACGATGGATATTGGTTATGATGCCGGTTACGACGCCGGAACGCTTTGTGCTCATGGGCCGATCTCATGATGTGGGAGCATCCGTACTGTAACGGATTTCCATCCTTGCTTCAAATTGCCCCCGGTGGGCAGCGCGCCCACGCATTGCCAAGCGGCGCAAGCCGATATTAAGTGGCGCCATGTCCGATGCCATGGAGGGACGCCGATGACGGCGGCTACAGCAAACGCCACACAAAAGGAATACGATGACATTCCCGGCACGTTCGTGTTCGATGCGGACCGATCGCGCCAGGGCTATCATCTCAACATGTTCTGCATGTCGCTGATGAAGGCGGAGAACCGCAAGGCCTTCAAGGAGAACGAGGCCGGGTATCTGGATCGCTTTGCGTTGACGGCGGAGCAGCGCGAAGCCATCCTCAAGCGGGACTATAACCGGATGCTGGAGCTTGGCGGCAACATCTATTTCACCGCCAAACTTGGCGCGACCGACGGACACTCGTTCCAGCACATCGCGGCGGTGATGACGGGCGCCACCCAGGAAGACTATGCGAAGATGATGCTTGCCGGCGGCCGTTCGGTCGAGGGCAACCGCAGCAAATCGGCGCGCCAGGCCCCCGCCAAACCCGCAACACGCAAGGCGGCTGGCAAATCTACCGCCAAGGCGGGCGCCAAATCCTCTCCCCGCTCGGCTGCGAAGCGCGCCAAGAAGGCAGGATCGAAACGTGGCTAGAATTATCGCAGGCGTAACCTCGTCGCACGTGCCGGCCATCGGTGCTGCGATTGATCTCAAGAAAACCGAGGAGCCCTATTGGAAGCGGGTATTTTCGGGCTTCGAAAAATCCAAGGAATGGATGGCGAACGCCAAGCCGGACGTGGTCATCGCGGTCTATAACGACCATGCCTCCGCGTTCTCGGTTGAGTTGATCCCGACTTTCGCGCTCGGCTGCGCGGCGGAATTTCCGCCCGCCGATGAAGGCTGGGGACCCCGCCCGGTGCCGGTGGTCAAGGGCCACCCGGCGCTCGCGTCCCACATTGCCCAGTCTGTCATCCTCGATGAATTCGATCTCACCATCGTCAACAAGATGGAGGTCGACCACGGCCTCACGGTGCCGCTCAACCTGATGTTCGGCTCGCCTGCGCAATGGCCGTGCCCGGTGATTCCGCTCGCCGTCAATGTGGTGATGTACCCGCCGCCCACGGGCCACCGCTGCTACATGCTGGGCCGCGCGATACGCAAGGCGGTGCAGTCCTATCCGGAGGATCTGCGGGTCGTGGTCATGGGCACCGGGGGCATGTCGCACCAGATCTCCGGGCCGCGGGCGGGGCTGATCAACAGCAAATTCGATAAGGCCTATCTCGATGGCCTCAGCCGGGCCCCCAAGAAGCTCACGCGCATCTCCCACATGGAATTCATGCGCGAGGCCGGGGCCGAGGGCATCGAGATGGTGATGTGGCTCATCATGCGCGGTGCGCTCGACGACAAGGTGAAGGAGGTCTACCGCTTCTACACGGTGCCGGCCTCCAACACCGCGGTCGGCCACATCATCCTGGAAAATATCGAGCGCAAAACCAAAGCCAGGCGGCCGGCCTCGGTCCGGCAAAGCCCTTCAAAAGGGAGACGCGCTGCGGCCCATGCCCCCTCCCTACCCTCCCCCGCAAGCGGGGGAGGGAGGGGTGGGGGTCTCGTAGTAGGGAGCAAGCGATGAAGATTTGCGTAGCCGGGCAGGGTGCGTTCGGTCAGAAGCATCTCGACGCGTTGAAACGTATTGCGGATGTCGAGGTAGTGTCGCTCGTCGGCGGCAACCAGGATGCGACTGCGGAAGTTGCAAAGAAATACGGCATCCCGCACTGGGGCGGCGATCTTGGCGAAGGCATCGACCGTGCCGACGCCGTCATCCTCACCACTCCGACCCAGATGCACCGCCGCCAGGGCGAGCAGGTAATGCGCGCCGGCAAGCATGTGCTGATCGAAATCCCGATCGCCGACAGCGTGGCGGATGCCGAAGCGCTGGCGAAAATCCAGCAGGAGACCGGTGTCATCGCCATGGGCGGACACGTGCGCCGCTTCAACCCGAGCCACCAGTGGGTGCACCGGCGCATCCAAAAAGGCGAGCTCAAAATCCAGCAGATGGACGTGCAGACCTATTTCTTCCGCCGTTCAAACATGAATGCCGCCGGCAAGCCGCGCAGCTGGACCGACCATCTGTTGTGGCATCATGCAGCCCATACCGTCGACCTGTTCCAATACCAGACCGGCGAGATCGCCTCGGAGTGCTTTGCGGTACAGGGGCTGCGTCACCCGCAGCTCAAGATCGCCATGGACATGGGCATCGTCATGAAAGTGCCGTCGGGCGCCATCCTGACGTTGTCGCTGTCTTTCAACAACGACGGCCCGATCGGCTCGTTCTTCCGCTACATCTGCGACAATGGCACCTACAACGCCTATTACGATGATCTGTTCGACGGCAAGAAGAACCAGATCGACCTCTCCACGGTCGACGTGTCCATGGACGGCATCGAGCTGGAGGATCGCGAATTCATCGCCGCGATACGAGAAAAGCGGCAACCCAATGCGAGCCTCTGCCAGGTGCTGCCTTGCATGCACGTGCTGGGCAGGATCGAGCAGATCATCGATCCGCGCCGCGAGGCACACGCGTAGCGGGCAAAATTGCACATTGCCCGAACGCAGGCATGCTCCGGATCGATTCTGGAGCCCAAATCTCGGCGAATAACGTGATGCGACCGCCCACGATGTTTGGCTGGAGCGCGTCCCGCTGATATTCGTCATGCCACGTTTGATGGGCAATCCGTCCTCATGGAGGACGGTGGTCCCCGGCTCAAGCCTGCGCGTGACGCGCGAAGAATAGCTCAACTTCATCGGGATACGCGCCAATCTCTCGCTCGATAAGCGTTATCAAGCTCGCGAAAATGGCGCGTGCAAATTTCTCAACTGAATTGCAGATGGTGTCCGGGGGGCCGCCGCAAATTTATCGCAATCCAATGCTCGCATGTTTAGGATTTGTGTCTAATGGGATTTTGAACCTCGAATTTCAGCGTTCGGTTCGCGCAAGAACGCCGCCCCGCTTGGGCATTTCGGCAGCCTTCAGAATTCCATCGCAAATGCAGAAAGGTGCCCAATACCGGGGAGGGGATTGCTCATGTGCATTCGATACATTGTCGTGGTTTGCATTAGCCTCTGTGCGCTTCCAGATATTGCGGTGCCACAGACCGCACCGCGCGCGCCTGCCGCGCCACAACAGACTTCGCCAAGTGCGACGGGTGACCAGTCGAATGAGACGTGGACAATCCCGGACCGCAATCGCATCAATGAAGGAACGGTGACGGTGATCACGGCGCCCGTGGGTGGGGCCACGGCGATCTTTGGCACCGATCTGGCGCGGGTGCTCGATGATGATGCGACGATTCGGGTTCTTCCCGTTATTGGCAAAGGGCCGGTCCGCAACGTGGTCGATATACTCTATCTCAAGAGCATCGACATGGGAGCGGTTGCCGCCGACGTGCCGGAATTTTATAGATTGCAGTATAAGATACCAGACATTGCATCGAGAGTTAGATATATTGCAAAGCTTTATCACAATGAGTTGCATATTATTGCGCCCAAGTCAATCAAATCTATATTTGATCTGGAGGGCAAGAAGATCGTCGCACAAACTGACGTGGGATATTACTCTGCCAAGGTGATTTTGACCCGCCTCAATATCAAGGCTGCCACGTTTGACTATCGAACCGACGACGCGCGAGCTCTCCAAAAAATTGCTGATGGCGAGGCTGACGCATATATTACCAGCACGGGCAAGGTATTTGGGCTTGCTCGAAACCTCAAGAATGAAAATGGCGCGCTACACCTGGTGCCGGTCCCATATGACCGCAGGCTGCAGGATATGTATCTGCCGACGACATTGTCGAGCGAGGAGTATCCGAATCTCCTGTCGCCTGGCGAGACGATCGAAACGATCGCCACAAGCGTGCTGCTGGTAAGCTTCAATTGGCCCGAGAATACCGAACGGTACAACCGGGTCGCCCGGTTTGTCGATGTATTTTTCTCGAAGATAGAAGAGTTTATGAAACCGCCGCGACATCCGAAATGGAAGGAATCGAGCATCGCTGCCACGATTCCCGGATGGCAGCGCTTCAAGGCTGCGGACGACTGGCTCGCCCGGCACAACATGTCGTCTGTGTCGCAATCGGCCGAAGTACAAAGGATCAGATTTGAACAGTTCTTGTCCGAAAATCGGATTCAAGTAAGCAACGATCCTTCCAGGCGGGAGGCAGTATTTCGTCAGTTCCTGGAATGGGAGAGGCGAAAATAGTCTGCGTCTCAGCGCGTAAGCATAAAGTGCGATCTGATTGACCTTGCAGCATGATCCGCTAGGATCACGCGTCGGCATACTGTACCGCGCTAGCCTCCAGAGCAACTCTGGTACGTTGCAAAAGGGCGCTCTTGCCTCACCTGGGCAGAGAGGTCATGGACGGCCGCGTGGGCAAGTGGGGCAAGTCGGATCACCTGGAGAGACGCCATGTATACCAAGACCATCGCGATCAACATCGCTGCGGCGGCATTGAGCTTTGCCGCCGCTTCCGCCCAGGCGCAGAGTACCGTGAAGATTGGCGCACTGCTGCCGATGACTGGCCAGCAGCAGTCGACCGGAGTGCAGATCGCCGCCGCGATCCGCCTCTATATGGCGCAGAATGGCGACACCGTCGCGGGCAAGAAGATCCAGGTCATCTTCAAGGACGACGGCGCCGTGCCGGACAATTCGAAGCGGCTGGCGCAGGAATTGATCGTCAACGACAAGGTCAATTTCCTGGTCGGCTTCGGCGTTACCCCGGCCGCGCTTGCGGTCGCGCCGCTCTCAACCGAGGCTAAAATCCCGCAGATCGTGATGGCGGCCGGCACCTCGATCATCACCGAGCGTTCGCCCTACATCGCGCGCACCAGCTTCACGCTGCCGCAATCCACCGTCATCATGGCCGATTGGGCGCTCAAGAACGGCGTCAAGAAGGTCGTCAGCATGGTGTCGGATTTCGCCCCCGGCATCGATGCCGAAGGGTCATTCAAGGAGACCTTCACCAAGGGCGGCGGGCAGATCCTGGAGTCGATCCGGGTGCCGCTCGCCAATCCGGATTTTGCGCCGTTCCTGCAGCGCGCCCGCGACGCCAAGCCGGACGCGGTGTTCATCTTCGTGCCGTCCGGACAGGGCGGAACCTTCGTCAAGCAGTTCATCGAGCGCGGCCTCGACAAGGCCGGCATCAAGATCATCGGTCCTGGCGATGTCACCGACGACGACCTCCTCAATGGCATGGGCGACCAGGTGATCGGCACCGTCACGGCGCACATGTATTCGGCCGCCCATCCGTCCCAAGCGAACAAGGCCTATGTGGCGGCGTTCAAGAAGGCCAATCCGAGCCTGCGGCCCAATTTCATGTCGGTCGGCGGCTATGACGGCATGCATTTGATTTACGAGGCGCTCAAAAAGGCCGGCGGCAAGACCGACGGCGACTCGCTCATCGCCGCCATGAAGGGCTTGGCGTGGGAGAGCCCGCGCGGTCCGATCTCGATCGACCCGGAGACCCGCGACATCATCCAGAACGTCTACATGCGCAAGGTCGAGAAGGTAGACGGCGAGCTGTACAACGTCGAGTTCGAGACGTTCGCGAACGTTAAGGACCCGGGCAAGGCCAAGAAGTAGGCGCGCCATGGTGTGGGGGGTGATTTCTTCACCTCTCCCCGCTTGCGGGGAGAGGTCGACGCGCGAAGCGCGGCGGGTAAGGGGGCTTCTCCACGAGTCTGAGCCTGTGGA
>WNFD01033327.1_pt1 | contig 14116 bp, 16 predicted proteins | sample 5400491 | NCBI WGS metagenome assembly WNFD01 (sample SAMN13153343, study PRJNA577476) | soil metagenome | isolation source: 120 cm saprolite under Douglas fir tree site 2 hole 2 replicate 2 | place: USA:California | collected 2015-04-18
ATCAAGACGTAATCGGCCTTGGAAAGCCAGGCCGTCAGCCCGGCGGCCCCGAGCACGACTGCGAGCAGCGGCGTGGTGCAGCAAATGGCGGCGAGTATGCCGCCAACGGTGCCGGTCGTAATGAGCGCGCGGCCGTTCATAGGCTCGTCAGTTCTTCTGAGTGGAGGGATAGCCGGCGTCGGTCGTTGCCTTGATGAGCGCCGGCACCGCCGCCTCGCTCTCGTCGTAGGTCACGACGGCCGTCTTGTCCTTGTAGGACACGGATACCTTGGCAACCCCCGGCACGGCTTCGAGGCTTTTCTTGACGATGAACGGGCAGTCCGCGCAGTACATGTTCTTGACCGCGAGCGTGATGGTTTTCTCACTCGCGCCTCCCGCTATCGCCTGGCTGCCGCCAGGATGCAGGAAGCCGCCCGCAAGGCCGAGCAGCAGAAGCAGGCCGAGAGCAACAGACGTGAGTAGCTTGATCATGACGTGTTCTCCGTTCATGAGTCGAGGAAGAGGGGCGCGAGCAAGTCGAACCCGATTGCTGCAACGACGAGCGCCGTCGCCAGTATGAGCCCGAGCTTGACGAGACGGTTCGGCATCGGCCGCGCACACGCCTCGCCGCCGCCGCACGCCACTTTCGACGCGCGGTAGACGAGCCAGTAGCCGTAGCCAAGGCAGGCGATCGTCGCCGCGATGAAGTAGGGCTGATACGGCGCGAGCTGCGTGAAATTGCCGATCCATGCCCCGCTCACGCCAAAGCCGAACAGGACCAGCGGCAGGATGCAGCACGACGATGCCGCGAGCGCGCCGAGGACGCCGCCGGCGGCCATCATCGCTTGCCCGCGCCGGTTGCCGACGTCGTCTTGGGACGGAACCGTCGGGCGCGTCGCCGCACGCGAAAGCTCGCTCATCCGATTGTCTTCCTGGGTCGTCATTGTGCTAACATGCATCCTGTAGCGACTACAGGATCAAGGACATTCTGCCATGCGCCAGATCACAGTTTCGCGAGCGGAGAAACCGGAGGGGATACCGATTGGCGAGCTGTCGCGGCTGACGGGCGTGAATATCGAGACGATCCGCTATTACGAGAAAATCAAGATGTTGCAGGCTCCCCCGCGCACCGCGGGCGGCCATCGCAGCTATGGGCCGACGGAGACGCGCACGCTCGCCTTCATCCGCCGTGCGCGAGAGCTGGGATTCGCACTCGATGAAATCCGTGCGTTGCTCGATCTGGGAGGCCCGGGCGGGGCGTCGTGCGCCGAGGTCCGGAAAATCGCGGCGCACCACCTCGATGACATCCGCGCCAAGATTGCCGACCTCCGAAAACTCGAACGCCTGCTGGCAAAGACAATCGCGCGGTGCTCGGGAAAGAGAGTGCCGGACTGTCCGGTGATCGAAATTCTCGACGTTCGGCGCGCTTGAGCGTCCCAAGTCGAGCGATCTCGCGTCACGTCGGTCTCGCGGCCTACCTCTGACGTGATCCCGCCCTCCTGGGAGCCGTTGACCTTCGGCCTCATCCTCACGATCTTCGAATCCCGCCGTCACCATTGCCCGGTCGCTCTCCGACACCTTCGCCGGCATAGCGCCCGCCGGGGTGATGGCGTTCGTCGTCGCCCAGCGTCGGCGCAATCACCCATCATCCCGAGCGGTTTAGTCCTCTGGGTCAATCGCGTATAAGGCCTGTCATTTCCGGGCTACCCCAATTGCCGAGATCAGGAAATTTAGTGCCGACGCTAATCATTCGCTAGCGATCGGTTTTGCCCTACCAAGATCACCGGCAGGCTTGCCGCCAGCTCCACCTCTCTCCAGGCCGAATTGCCCTGTCTCAGCCGAGGTCGGTCATTCGCGACTGCTCGTATGATCGCAGTCATAAGAGCCCTCAGCTATTCCAACGTAAGCTGCGCCATCGCATCTGATCGTCAGGAGAAACACCATGAGCCGACTTCGTATTTTTGCCATCACAGTCGTGTCGCTGTTGACTCTCGGCGTCGCACTGCCTCCGGGTCCCGCGCTTTCCCAGAGCAAGGGGCAGCAGAGCCCAGACCTGGAGCGTGTGAATGCCGTGGGCCGAGCGTTCATCGCGGCGATAGTGGCGCGCGACATCCACGCGATGGACAAGCTTTGGGCGCACGAGCCTTACGCGACATTCATCGGTCCGCTCAGCACCACAATCGTGGTCGGGTGGGAGGGCGTGAGGAGGGCTTGGGAGATGCGCTTCGGCCAGTTCGACCGAGTGACGATCTCGCTCGCCGAATCGCACGTTCGAACGGAGGGAAAGGTAGCTTGGGCTGTCGGTGTCGAAAAGGTCGAGCTGCTGCGGAAGAGCGGCGAGACTTTGAGCTTCGATGCCTTCGTGACCAACGTCTTTGAAGAGCGAGAGGGCCGGTGGCTGGTGGTTTCTCACCAAGCGACTCCTATGTTCAGGGGAGCCCCGATAGCTCCCGTAGCACGCCATTCGTTGAAACGAGGCTGCGACCACATTCAATGAAATTCAGCGGCTCCTGGTGCTCCGCGCAGTGGTCGGCAATGATTTGCGCCCTGGCGGCAGCCCGCAACGCGGATCGAGCCGACGCCCTGGGCACCGCCCACACCTAATCATAGCGCTACATGACCGCAGTCATATGCGGCCACCTGCATACGGCATATGAGGGTCGGATCGCCTTCCTCAAGACCGAGCTGAAAATTACCGACGCTCAGATATCCCAGTGGAACGCGTTCGCAGACGCGTTGCGGGCCAACGCGCGGCGGATGAGCGAGATGCGGAGCACGATGATGCCCGGTGGAATGATGGGCCAAAGCGGCGCGCCCGTGAGTGCAGTTGATCGACTCGATCGAATGGAAAAATGATGGCGGCCATGCTTGAGGCGGTGAAGGCCACGAAGTCGGCCTTGGCGCCGCTTTACGCCGTGCTCAATGACGAGCAGAAGAAACTCGCGGATCAGCTCATTCACGGGCCAATGGGAATGGGCCGCATGTAATCGACGTAATACCGACAAGACGACCGGATTGCTCGTCCCGACGCCGCGCCGCTCGCTGTCGGAGCCGGCGGCTAGAGCACGTTCCGGTGAGATGTGGTCAGCGCGAGCGGCAGACTCGGTCTGCGCCCTCTCCCGCTTGCAACCGAACTCGGGTTTACCCGAGTTCGGTCACTTAATGACTGGCCGAAGTCGGATATATCCGACTTCGGCTGGAGGGGTGGGGGAGGGGGCGGACTTGCACGAATCTTTGTGTGTGCCCCCACCCTAACCCTCCCCCGCAAGCGCAGGGCAATCGCATATGCGTGAACAAGACAGGAATCTCGCTGCTTTTGGACTCGGTCCGTTCCGTCAACGATTCGTATTTGTTCACCCATATGCGATTGCCCTGCCCGCACGGCACGCTCGATCGCACCTGTTCTCGCGAGACCCGCGAGCGTCCGGTAAAGCGCCTCTCGGGTCAGACCCAATTCGCTCGCGATGTCCTGCAGCTGACCCGGCAGGTTAACCGTGCGACCGTCCGACCCGGCGTTGAGATCGAGGTAAAGCAGCACTCGCTCTTTGGCGGAGCGGACCTTCATGATCTCAAGCCGCTGCCGCAGCTCGATGACTTGGCGCGCTACGAGTGCCAGAAATGACATCGCACCTGCCGAATCCGCGCGAAGCGCGTTCAGAACGGCGGCCTTCGGATAGACGCGGACCCGTGAAGGCTCCGAGGCTATGGCATCGCAGTGATAGGTGTCGGCGAACAGCGCAGCTTCGACGAAGAATTCCCCGGCGGGTGTGTTGCCCAGAATTAGCGAGCGACCGTCAAACGTTCGCCGTTCCAACCGCAGTCGCCCGGCTTCGATGAAATAAATCGCAGTTACTTCGTCGCCCTGGCTGAAAAGCGCTTCGTTCCGCCGCAGCGACCGACGTTCGAGGGCCTTTTGATCAAGCAACATGCTATGTCGCACTCTACGAGGTCGTGACGAGAGCGGGCAGAACACCAGCGAGGCGCTGAACCACAGCGTCGATCTCATCGGCCGTCGTCCTTCGCCCGAGACTGAAACGAATCGCACCGATGCCGATCGCGGGCGGTACTCGCATGGATTTCAGAACAGGCGACAATTCGATCCGGCCGGAATGGCAAGCCGATCCGGTCGACGCAGCGATGCCGTCCAGTCGCGCCAGAATCTCGGCCCCGACCTCGCCGACAAAGGAGACATTGAGCGTGTTCGGCAGCCGATGCGCGGGATTCCCATTCAGCACCACGCGAGCTCCGAATTGCTCCTGCAGCGCATGCCAGAAGCGATCGCGCAGCGCACGCACGCGAATCATCGGCGCAAGGTCGCGGGCGAGCTCGCAGGCCTTGCCGAGGCCGACCGCCAGCAATGCGCTTTCGGTGCCGGCGCGGCGACCGCGCTCGTGTCCGGCGCCGTGGATCAGCGGTTCGAGCAAGGCATTGCGGCGTACGAACAGCGCGCCGACGCCCTTGGGCGCATAGGCCTTGTGGCCGGCGATCGAGAGCAGATCGACGCCGAGGTCGTTCACGCCGGTTGGAATTTTGCCGACCGACTGGGCCGCGTCGGTGTGGAACAGCACCCCGTGCGCACGGGCAATGCGGGCGCATTCCTCGATCGGCTGGATGGTCCCGACCTCGTTGTTGGCATGCATGATGCTGATCAGGACGGTGCGCGGCGTGATCTCTCTGCGAAGGTCGTCGGGATCGATCCGGCCGGTGCCGTCGACGGGCAGGGTGCTGACCTGCGCACCCAGGCGTTCGAGGAACCGGCACGGCTCGATGATCGCCGGATGCTCGACCCGCGTGGTGATGACGTGATCGCCCCGGTCGCGAAGCGCAAAAAACACGCCCTTGAGGGCGAGGTTGTTGGCCTCGCTGCCGCCGCTCGTGAAAACGATCTCGTCGGCCTCGCAACCGAGCAGCGCCGCCACCTGCCCACGCGCCGTCTCGATGGCCGCTTTTGCCGCGGCCGCCGCCCAATGACCGCTCGACGGGTTGCCGTAATGATTCTCGAGAAACGGCGTCATCGCGGCAGCGACCGCCGGATCGATCGGCGTGCTCGCGTTGTAATCGAGATAGATGCGGCGCATGGCTAGACCACCACGACATTGTGGGATGCGAGCCGCAGCGCATTATAGACGCACGCTGTGCCATCGGGTGGATCGTTGATGATGAACAGAATTTTCATGATCGACGTCCTTTACGCTGCGGCACCAACGGCACGCTCTTCAATCGGTAGGCCAACCGCGTTCCATTGCCCCATCCCCCGGCGCAGGACGCTGATCTGGGTGAAGCCGGCCGCACGCAAGGTCCGCGCGGCCGTTGCCGAGCGTTGGTCGGTCCGGCAGACGAGAATGATCGGTGTGCGTTCAAACCCGGCTAGTTCGGCTAAGCGGCTATTGAGCTCGTTGACGGGGATATTGCGCGCGGTCGCAATATGGCCAAGCGGCCCCGTGAATTCGTCGGGGCCTCGCACATCGATAACGGCCATGACTTCGCCGCGGTCGAGCCGCCGCTTGAGCTCGTTTGCTTCGATCCACGCGAACGACGCGCGCAGCCGCCCGATCAGTCGCGGCAGTACGGCAATTGTGGCGAGCAGGCCCAGCGCAAGCAGGCTGTAGCGCGCCGCGTCTGCTTCGCCGCTCAGCGCTCCGCGTCCGGCATGCCCGAGCCACGTATAGGCGACCGCACCGGGCACCATGCAGACGAGCGTGGCGAGGACGTAGTGGTGGAGCGGAATTTGCGTGAGCCCCAGCGCGTAGTTCGACAGATTGAAGGGAAAAAGCGGAACCAGCCGCACGAAGGCGACAAAATGCCAGCCTTCCGCGTCGACGCCATCGATCAGTCGCTTGAGGAGCCCGCCGGCCTTGCGCGCGACCCAGCCTCCCGCGATGTAGCGCGCGACCAGGAATGCAAGGGTGGCACCGAGCGTAGCACCCGTGAGATTCCAGAGGCTGCCCCACAATGGTCCGAACAAGGCTCCGCCAGCAAGGGTGAGGACCACGCCGGGAACGAAAGCGACGGTGGCCAGAGCGTAGAAGACCACGTATACGACCGGCGCCCACAGGCCGAGCGAACCAAGCCAAGCATCGAGCGTCGCCAGATTGATTTGGTCGCGGTGGACGGCGGCCCATGCCGCCGCTGCCACGAGCAGTAGCGCCAGCGCGACGCGGGGCAACAAGCGGCCCAGGCTCATTGTTCAACTTTCCTCTGGCCCAGTGGATACCGGCCGGCATCCCCGCGGAAGGGCTGCAGCAACATGCGATCGAGGCCGAGCTCGCGCTGCTCGCGGAACTGCTCGATCCCGATCGTCATGGCTTCGTGCCCGGCCGCGGGTTGAGCCCGGTAGGTGCCGAACAGGCGGTCCCACCAGGGGAGATTGAACCCGAAATTGCTGTTGGTCTCGCGCGACAGGATCGAATGGTGCACCCGATGCATGTCGGGCGTGACCACGATCCAGCGCAGGATGCGATCGAGACGCGCGGGCATGCGAACATTGCCGTGATTGAACATCGAGGTCGCATTGAGCAGCAGCTCGAAGATCAACACGGCCAGCGCGGGCGCTCCGAGCGCGGCGACCACGGCGAGCTTGATCGCCATCGACAGCAGGATCTCGAACGGATGGAAGCGCAGCCCGGTCGTCGCATCGAATTCGAGGTCGGCGTGATGCATCCGGTGCACCCGCCACAGCACCGGGACGGCATGAAAGAGCACATGCTGGAAGTAGATCGCGAGATCGAGGAGGACGACCGCGGCGGTGACCGCGACCCAGGGCGGCAGCGCGATCGCATTGAACAGCCCAAGGCCGCGCGCCTCGGCAACGAGGGCAAGACCGACGGCCGTGGTGGGAAAGAGAATGCGGACCAGGAGCGTGTCCACCATCACCACGCCCAGATTGTTGGGCCACCGCCAGCCGCGCCCGACGGTCTGTGGCCGTCGCGGCCCGATCAATTCCCAGATCGCCACGGCGGCGAATACGCCGCCGCACGTCCCCAGCCGGATCAATAGCTCATATGAGAACAGGGCGCCGCGCATTGCCAGAACCGCCCGGATTGCTTGACAACGGCCACGATTGCCATTATTCAATCATTCAGTTGAATGTTTTAAGATCGCGGCTCCCCGATGTCAACGTCCAATCCGAAATTGGCCCTGTTCACCCAATTCGCCGCGGTCGCCAAGTCGCTGGCGCATGCGCACCGCCTCGAGCTTTTGGAGCAACTGGCCCAGGGCGAGCGGAGCGTCGAAGTGCTGGCGCAGCGAACCGGCCTCTCGGTCGCCAATGCATCGCAGCACTTGCAGCAGCTGCGGCGCGCGGGGATCGTGGCGGCTCGGCGCCAGGGCAAGTTCGTCTTCTACACGCTCGCCGATGATGCCGTGCTCGATCTCCTGTCGGCGCTGCGCCGGATAGCGGAACGGAATATTGCCGAAGTCGAGCGCGTGATCCGCCGGTACTTCAGCAACCGCGACAGCATGCAACCCGTGTCTCGCGAGGAGCTTCTGGAAAAATCACGCGCCGGCGTCGTCACCGTCCTCGATGTTCGCCCGCCCGATGAGTTTGCGCTCGGACATCTGCCAGGCGCAGTGAATATTCCCTTGCGCGAGCTCGAGGCGCGCCTCGCCGAGCTTGATCCCGCACTCGAGATCGTCGCCTACTGCCGGGGGGCTTACTGCGTGCTTTCGTTCGAAGCGGTTGCAGCGCTGCGGGCACGTGGTTTCACGGTGCGCCGGCTCGAAGACGGATTTCCGGAGTGGCGCGCGGCCGGGTTGCCGGTCGCCGCCGGCGGCTGAAGGCCAACTCATTAACTGCAAGCGGCTTCCAGGAGGAGCATCATGGTCACCACCCCCGTCGCGTTCGACCCCAAGGAGCTCGAATCCAAGGTGAAGGCGATGTATCGCAGCGTCGCCGAAAATCCGCACGGCGAGTTTCACTTCGAGATGGGGCGCACCATGGCCGAGCGGCTCGGCTATTCGCCCGCCGATCTCGATCGCATTCCGAAGGAAGCCATCGACAGCGGTTCGGGCATGGACACGTTCGTTGCGGCCCTCAAGGTCGGCAAGACCGGCAAGGTGATCGGCATCGACATGACCGACGAGCAGCGCGCCAAGGCCGAGCGGCTGCGCGACCGCGCGGGATTCGCGCAGGTGACCTACGTCAAAAGCTATATCGAGAACGTGCCGGTGCCCGACGCGTCGGCCGACATCGTCATCAGCAACGGCGTGATCAATCTCTCGCCCGACAAGCTCAAGGTGTTCCGCGAAGCGGCGCGCGTGCTCAAATCCGGCGGGCGGCTCGCCATCTCCGACATCGTCACCGAGGTGCCGTTGCCCGAGAGCATCGTGTGCAATTCGACGCTCTGGGCCGCCTGCATCGGCGGCGCCTCGCAGCAGGACGATTATCGAAGCCGGATCGGAGCCGCGGGCCTGCGCATCGTCACGGTCGAGGACAATCCGAGCTACCAGTTCATCTCGGATAATGCGCGCGGCGCGAGCAAGAAGTTCGGGGTAAAGAGCATCTCGCTGCTGGCCGCGAAGCCGTAGCGTACCCGGCGTTCCGTAGCCATCTGGCATCGAAGACGCGGTCCCGCCGCACCGGCCACCCGCTCGCGATAGGGACGAAGCCGCTTGTTGCGCATCGACAGGTCGATGAGCGGCGGCAGGATCCAGTCATCCTAGGAACCCACCCTCGCGCTCTTTCGCGTCCGATCTTACAGCGGTGGACGGCAGGTAGATCAGGCAGACTCCGGCGCCGCCACCGACGTCTTGTGACGACAAAATTTTGCGCAGCCGGCGATGCGCGGACTGCACGGGGGTGCCCCACCTTGGGACGAATGAATCAAGCCACGTTCGCCACGCTCTCGGCGGGCAATAGGAACAGCCGCGATATTTCGCCGGCGGGCCTCGGCGGGCTGAAAATGTAGCCCTGCATTTCGGTACAGCCTAACGCTTTGACCATCTCCAACTGCGACTCGGTCTCCACGCCTTCAGCGGTCGTCGTCATGTCGAGACTGCTCGCCAGACCGGCGATCGCTCGCACGATGGCAAGGCAGTTGTTTTCGTCCGGCAAACCTTTGATGAAGCAGCGATCGATCTTGATCTTGTCGAACGGGAAGCTCAGCAGGTAGCTCAGCGACGAGTGACCCGTGCCGAAATCGTCCATCGCGATCCGCACACCGAGCTGGCGCAACTGATGCAGCGTGTCGAGCGTTGCGAAGGTATTCTGCATGAGAACCAGCTCGGTGATCTCGAGCTCCAGCCTGCGTGCCGGCAAGCCCGATGATGCGAGGCTGCTGATGACCAGCTGCACCAGATTATGGCTTGTCAATTGGGCCGGCGAGAGGTTGACAGCAATCTTGATGTCATCCGGCCAGGTCGCGGCCTCGGCACAAGCCGTCCTCAATACCCATTCGCCGAGCGGGATGATGACACCAATCTCCTCGGCGATGGAGATGAACTCGCCGGGCGAGATCATGCCCCGCTCCGGATGGCGCCACCGCAAGAGTGCCTCGAAGGCGCTGATCTCGTTGTCTTGAACGTTCACAAGAGGCTGGTAGAACAGCTCGAACTCGCCGCCGACCAGCGCTTTTCGAAGATCACGCTCCAACTCGTGGCGAGCCTTCATGCGCTCGTTCATTTCCGGCTCAAAGAAGCAATACATGCCGCGTCCGGCGGTTTTACCCCCATAAAGTGCCATATCCGCGTTCTTCAACAACTCGTCCCGCTCGATACTGTCGTTCGGCGCAATAGCAATGCCGATACTGACGTCCACCTCGACCTTGTGGCCATCAAGGATGTAGGGTGTCTTGATCGTTTCGCGGATCCGCGTTGCGAGTGCCGCCGCATCCGAAGGCTGCTCGAGCGACGTTTGAACAATGGCAAATTCGTCTCCGCCCAATCGGGCGAGCGAATCGATCCCCCTGACACAGCTGCGCAATCTGTCGGCGACCGCTTTCAACAGCTCGTCCCCTATCGGATGTCCGAGCGTGTCGTTGATGCGCTTGAAGTGGTCGAGGTCGAGGTACAACACCGCCAGACGCTCGCCGCGGTGGACGCGTGCGAGCGCCTGATCGAGGCGCTCGCTGAACAGCAAGCGATTCGGCAAATCCGTCAGCATGTCATGATGCGCCAGATGCGTGATCCGCTCCTCGGAACGCGCGCGTTCCATTTCAGCCCGCCGCTGCTCCGTCACGTCGCGGATTGCGACCAGGACCGCCGCGCGGCCCTCGTAGCGCAAGGCGCGTGAATAGATGGCGACCTCGATCTCGGTGCCGTCCGCCTTTCGGTGCCGCCAGAGCTCTTCTCCCTGTTGAGTTCCTGGGGTGCTACGCACGAACTGCACAAGCCGCTCGCGGTCCTCGATCGGACGGATGTCGGCGACGGTCATTGCCAGGAACCGCTCGCGGCTGAAGCCATAGTGCGCGACCGCGGCGTCGTTGACGGCGAGGAATCGGAGGGTGTCGATGTCGAAGACCCACATCGGCAATGGATTGCCCTCGAACAGCAGGCGGAAAGAGGCCTCCCGCCACTTCGATTCGGTAATGTCTTCGTGCGTCGAGACCCACCCGCCGTCCGGCACAGGGGCGTTGGTCACCGAGATCGTTCGACCGTCGGGGAGCCGCACCACTTTGGTTTCAACTTTCCCGTGATCGATCATCTTCGCCAGGTACTGGTCCGGATCTCCGGCCAAAGTGCCGGCCGCCTTGCGTAGATGCAACACATCGCGAATCGTCCAGTCGCGGTTCACCGCGTCCGGCGGCAAGCCGTACATTTTCAGATACTTCTGATTGGTGAGAATTACGCTCCCCTTCGCGTCGTACATTTGGAGGCCCTGGCGCATGTTGTTGAGGGCCGCATCGAGCTGCATCTTTTGATCTTTCTCGGCACGCGCTTTTGCAAGCAGCTCATAATTCTTGAACCGTTTTATGCCGATCAGAACGCTCGCACCGATGACGAGGATGAACAGAACGGCAGTGCCGGTCATGTAGGTGGCCGCGCCTCGCCACGCCGCGAGAGAAGCGGCTACGGTCGTGGCGACGCCCACTACAATCGGATAATGCGCGAGACTGCGAGCCGCAACCAGAAGCTCCTTTCCGTCGATCACACTGGTCAGCCGCAACACGCCACGGTCTGCGTGCGCCAATATTTTTGTGAACAGTTCGGCCTTGGCATAAGAACGTCCCGGGGATTCACGCGGCGGATAACGTACCAGCAGTATCCCGTCACGGCGGAAGAGTGCAATCGCGCTTTCTTCTCCAAGGACAAGCGATCCAAAAAATTTCTCGAAGTATCCCAGTTCCATTGCACCCAGCACCAGGCCGAGGAATTCACCATCCGGGCTGACAACCTTGCGCGCAAAGAACTCAATTGCGGATCGGATTGCAGTGCCTTGAAATAGTCTCGATCGGAGACGTTGACCTCCGGAATCGGCCACGAGCGGGAGAAATTGATCAGCTTGCCCTGCGCATTGATTATCATAACGGCGTCGACGTGCGGCAAACTGGCGATCTTGTCCTTGAGCATTAGATGGACGTCATGGCCGGACAATTGCCGCTCGTACTCCGCACTGGACGTGACGCCGAGAGTGTGTATTCGGTCGATCAGGCCGATCTGGACGAGGTCGATGGCTTGGAAGGCACGATCGGTCTGCTCGGCGAGAACCAACGCGATATTTTGCAGCGTGCTTTTGCGGTCGCTGAGGGCGCGCTCGCGAAGATTGGAAAGTATGAGCCCGGTGCCTATGGCCACGGCCGCTATCAGCAGCACACCGCACATGAGAAACAATCGGACTGGGCCGAGACGTGCGCGATTGCGGCTAGACGAGGTACCTGCAATGGGCATGGATCGCCACGGCTGGGACTCGGTGCTCGGCCCAGAACCACCGCTGCATTGCAAAGGCGGTGAGCTTGCCATCGACCAAAGTCATACCGATGAGCCTTTGAAAATTTCTCCTTTGTCTACTTGTTATCTGGTTAGCCGTTCCGATTCATGATGTTATGGCAAATGGAAGGTTACCTCAATTCGCTCCAATGGTGCGTTCGCCGGCGGTGAACTCGGCCCTGCTCGGACGGACATCTGCGATGCTGGCTTGGCGATCACGTGCCGCGGCGCCAAGGGGCCGTCTCGCAAGGACGAGGCATTACGAGTCGGCCGCGCGATCTTCAGCCCAGTGCTGGTCCTGCCCCGCGCCCGGTTCCGGCGCGCGGCCATGCTCGACGAAGAGCAGGCGGCCGCCGGGCTTGAGCACTCGTCGCATTTCTCCGAGGGCCATGGACACGTCGGGAATGCCGCAGCCGGTCCAGGTCAGCACGACCGTATCGATGCTGCGGTCGGCGAGCGGGATGCGTTCGGCGGAGCCTTCGAGGAGTCGAACCGGAGCTTGCGGAACCGCACGCCGGCCGCACGCAATCGCTCATTCACCTATTATTCTGCCGCTAGAACGCCGCCATCATGCCGCCGGCGAACGCGCAGACGATGACCACGAGCCAGGGCGGCACCTGCCACATGAACAGCAGCAGAAACGCCGCGATGGCGAGCGCGAAATCGGGCGCGTTCTCGATGCCGCTCGTCCACACCGGCCGATAGAGCGCCGCCAGCAGCAATCCGACCACCGCGGCATTGACGCCGCGCAGGGCCGCCTGCGCCGTCTTGCGCCGGCGCAGCTCCTCCCAGAACGGCAAGGCGCCGATCACGAGCAGAAAGGACGGCAGGAACACCGCGACGAGACAGATGACCGCGCCCAGCCAGCCGCTCGGCTCGGGCCGCATGACCGTACCGAGATAAGCCGCGAATGTGAACAGCGGGCCCGGTACCGCTTGAGCCGCGCCGTACCCCGCAAGGAACGCGTCATCCGTCACCCATCCGGGCGGGACGACGGAAGCCTGCAACAGCGGGAGAACGACATGCCCGCCGCCGAAGACCAGAGACCCGGCGCGGTAGAAGGCGTCGAATTCCTTGATACCCTGGGACGACGTCAGCGCCGCGAGCAGCGGCGAGCCGATCAACAGCGCAAAGAATACGACCAGCAGCATGGCGCCGGTTGTCCGGCTCACGCCGAGCGCCAGCGCGCCGTGGTCGGGTTCCGGTTCCGGACGCAACAGTGCTGCGACACCCACGACGCCGCCGAAGAGAATTGCGCCGATCTGGCCCCAGGCGGAAGGAATCGCAAGCGCAATGATCGCGGCGACGACGGCCACGGTCGCGCGCGAGCGATCCGGCGCCAGCGTGCGCGCCATTCCGAGCACTGCCTGCGCCACGACCGCGACCGCCGCCACTTTCAGCCCGTGCAGCCGCCAGGACCCGGCCGCATTGCCGAGCGCCGTCGCGCCATAGGCGAACAAGACCATGGCCAGGGCCGACGGCAGCGTGAATCCCGTCCAGGCCGCGAGGGCACCGGCGTAACCGGCGCGCAGAAGGCCGACCGCAATGCCCACTTGGCTCGAGGCCGGACCGGGCAGAAATTGGCAGAGCGCGACGAGATCGGCATAGCCGCGGTCGTCGAGCCAGCGCCGCCGCGTGACGAATTCCTCGCGAAAATAGCCGAGATGGGCGACCGGACCGCCAAAGGAGGTCAGACCCAGGCGCAAGAAGACCGTCAACACCTCCAGCCAGGTTCCGTTGCGAGGGGTTCCGTGCGTGGCAATGACTTCCTCCGCAATCGACATCGTCCCTATCTTGTCCCTCCGATGCTTGGAACCAAGAGTAAGGCTCGATGGTTTTTCCGGCAATCCGTGCACGGAATCTTTCAAGACAGCGCGGTCAACCCAGTTTGCCAGGAGACCGTCATGGCCGCCCCCGCCACCGAGCGCGACCCGCGCCATCGCACCCGGAAAATGCAAAAGCGCCTGCAAGAGATCAAAGATCATCTGCGCAGCGACATCGAAAAAGTCGACGAGCCCCAGCTCAAGGCAATGTTCGAGACGTCGGCGGAAGTGCTGGGCGGCTTGATCAAGGCCTTTCACGATTACGAGCAGAAGAACGAAAGCGCCTGGCGGCGATAGACGCCGGTCGCCGCCCGTGACCACTTGACCTGGGAGCTAGCTCCAAGGATTAACCTCTGTCCGGCGTCCGATTTCGATGAAGCGGCAGCTGGGCTGCGTGACGAACGGAGCAGAGGATGAAAACCACCGTATTCAAAATCGAAGGCATGAACTGC
>WNFD01004647.1_pt1 | contig 14115 bp, 11 predicted proteins | sample 5400491 | NCBI WGS metagenome assembly WNFD01 (sample SAMN13153343, study PRJNA577476) | soil metagenome | isolation source: 120 cm saprolite under Douglas fir tree site 2 hole 2 replicate 2 | place: USA:California | collected 2015-04-18
CCAAGACATTCGGCTTTGTTCTGCAGCCCTTGGAGCCGAAAGCTGGTGCTGCCGTTTCTTAGGAATCGTTCTCCAGTGTCAGCTCTCCGATCTTGGCATGGAGCGACTTCACATCGATCGCGGGGATGGCCGGTGTCCCGCCCCCTGATCCGAAAATCTCGGAAGCGCTGCCCTCAAGCTGCGATTTCCATGCCGTGATCTGATTGGGGTGAACGTCGAAATGCTCCGCCAGCTGGGCGATTGTGCGGTCGCCCTTGACGGCGGCCAGAGCCACCTTCGCCTTGAAGGCCGGTGAGTGGTTCCGGCGGGGTCGTCTGCTCATGGTTTCTCCTGTTCACGGCGATTATCGCCGTTGTCAGGCAGAAATTCCACTTATCGTACTGTGCAGATTTCCGGAACCGGCTCTCTACTAGGCAGGCGGCAATCTTTTGCGCGAGCGTCGACGTTCTTTCGGGGCTATTTCATAAGTATGTCGTGACGACAACTATACAACTATCGGGCTTCGTTCGATGCCTGGAATACTGTCTCAAATGCGGAAAGCGCCCGCTGACTTCATCATCTGCCACGTTGATGGTGTGCGCTGGCCTCACGTTATCGACGGTGCGTACAAAGGCGGCGCGGAAGGCGCGCCCTTTGATGTTGTGTTGACTTCACTAAGCACAAGAAACAAAGGCTAACCTCGAACTATCGACTTCATCAAATCAGATCGATGCCGAAACACGCTCGCTGCGTCGAACAGTTTTCCGTCAGATTGTGCGTTTTTGGTTAGAGGTCTGCGTCGTTGAGAGAATTGCCTTATCGATCCCGCCAGCAGTTCCGGGCGGTGAATGGGTGTCAATATGCCGCCTGCGTTCGCTTTGATCAAATCTCGCGAGTAGGGAGAATCATAACCAACCAAAGGAAGTCCGCACATCAGCGCCTCGACGAGGCAGCGCGGGGATTCCTTTGTCTTGTGACAAAACATAAAAAGATCGAACGAACGTAGTTTTTCGATAAGCTCCCGGTGACTTGTTGTAGGGCCATAAAATTGAATGTAGTCCGACAAATTCTCATCCTTCACGCGCTTGCGGGCGTTTTCGAGTTGATCGCCGCCGCCAAACCACACCGCACGAAAATCAATGTTCTCTTTGGCGGCCAAGGAAAGGGCGTCGATCCAGTCATATATCCCTTTGTCGAGATGCGCCCGACCGGCGTACGCGATCATGATGGGGCCAGATCGTTGCAGTCTAGCATCGATATCCAAATCAGATATTTGATCGTTGCTGTTTAGATGGATGTCGTGCACCAATTGCGGGTTAGAACTATAGGGCGAATAAGCGTCATAACAGTCCATGCCGTGGAACAGCCCTAGAGCGCTCTTTCTGATGACATGTCGCTCATAAGCCTTCACGAGCGTCGCTATTGTCAGATGGTATAGCATCTTGGGTGCACTTTTGGATCTTGCCTGAAAAGCTAAAACTTGGGATTCAACCTTGTCTGTCCAAACGGCAAATGGTTTCCCACTTTGGTGGGCGATAAGAGCGCTGACCGACCCCCAATCGCCGAACAGCCCACCAATCGCAAAGTGCAAATGATCTGCCGAGGCGATGATATTTTTCAGAATTATGATTGTCTTGGAAAGGGTAGCTAAAAATAGGTGAGGCGCATAGGCCGCTGGCAATGCGGTAAAGGTTATCCGTTCGTCGTCAATTGGTAAAAAAGAGGCGGGTGGTGGCGCATCTATCGTGGGGCAGGCCAATGTCAGCGTATCAAAATTTTCCAACCACAGCCTAAGCCCGTTGCGTGCTTGCGCGTCCACATAGGATTTGGACTGACAACGATAGGCTTGAAGGGGCAAAACCAAAAGCAGCTTAGACATTCGCTCTAACTCGCTTTGTGGCGTCTTTCCTCTTCGTGCTCGATTTCAAGTTTGAAAACCTTCAAAAGAACAGCGGTCGGGGCAATACGGGCACGAGGACCTTCCACGTCATTGTGGATCCAGCACTCTCGCGATCAACAACAGCAATAAAAACTTAGTTTGAGCCGCCATCGCACGCCCGGCAGAATCCGGCGCCTTGACTTTCTTGACAACTTCTTCAAACGTCACTTCCGTCACCGGCACAATCTGAGGGGCTGTTTACCGCTTCACTGAACATCAGACCCAACTTAGCAGTCTCTAGGTCGATATCAAACTCGTCCTCGACTTTTTGACGTCCGCATTCTGCGACACGTGTTCGCAGCCCACTATCAGCGATCATTTTGAGAATGCTTTTCGCCAAAGCCGGCACATTCGTTGGGGGGACGAGTAGCCCATTATGTCCATTTTCAATTAGCTCACTAACTCCGGCAACATTTGTCGCAATCACTGGAACGCCGACAGCCATAGCCTCCATCAAAGACACCGGCAAACCCTCGGCGAGGCTCGGAAGCACAAACAAATCGGAGCTGCAAAGCTCGCCTATGATAGACGTCTCCTTAAGTTGCCCAAGAAAATCGACGCGATTTGCAATTCCAAGCTCGACAGCCATCTTTTCCAGAGATGACCTGCTAGATCCTCCGCCCGCAATACGAAGTCGAATGTGATTGTGCACCTCTGCGACAACCCTGAAAGCCTGCAAAAGAAATTCAATGCCTTTCTCTGGCGCCAAACGGGCCGCGCAAAAAATGGTTGTTACTTCGCGGCTCGGTTGACTAAATGGATATTTTTCCAAATCGATACCGCAATGGATTATCTTGTTTCGAGTTATGTCGGTACTCTGCGCCGCGACCATTAATTGGCTGCGACAAAAATAGCTGATGGATCTTATAAAACAGGCGTTTCGTATTTTTTCCTTGAGCGATGAACCTGCTTCATCGAAAAATACATGAGGTCCATGAAATGAAATGCTATAATCGACTGTCGTCAGAATGGCGGCGAGCATTGTTACGGTTCCGCTTCGATCCCCAAAGTGATTATGCAGATGGGAGGTTCTGTTCGCTCTAATGTGGCTTGCAGCCAACAGTGCCTCTGCCAAATAGAACATCTGGTAAGCAAAGCCACGCAGGCCAGGCGGCGAGGTTTGCAATGCTGTGCGCAAGGCCAAAAGAAATCGCTTCGGGTTTCCAAACGACTCTGCGCAGAGAGCGATAACGACCGATCTGATCGAATCCGGAAGTAAAAATATAACTCTCGGCACCCACTCCGCCAGTAACTCGTGCTCAAGCGGCTTCCAAACAGAGATAATTCTGACCTCCGTTCCGGCCCGACCTAAACTTTCAATCTCTCGCATGATAAACGTGTCGGTGACGCGCGGAAATCGATGAAGGAGATATGTGACCGTCTTCATTGTTCAATCAGGCCTTGCGAGTTGAATGAGTAGAACTTACGTTCCCTTCAACTCATTGCGTTAGGGACGTTCGGCGATACGTAATCTCCAGGCATGTCTCGAAGTCCAGTGGCGAGCGCCAGCTCAATTGAGTTCTCGCTCTTTGCCGACTAAATTTCACCGGCCTGAATTGCGCCTCGAACCGACGTGGTATCAGTAACGATGGGAGTTGTGTTCTCTTCAGAATCCGTTGGGTTGCGAATGATGCCAATCTCGCGACCTGGAGTCCGAAAAAATAGGGAATTGGCAGAACAAGGCCAAACTGTTTAGTGCGAGCCATGTATTCAAATACATAACGCCACACTTTGATGCTGCAGTCGTCGATAACGTTAAATGTCCCGTAGGCGATCGCGCGAGTTTCCACGACGGTGGCGATGAAATCTGAGCAATTGTCTACGTGGCAGAGTGGCAGCTCTGTGAAAGGCCCAAACAGAACATAAAGCCGTCGCCAACGCCGGCCCATACCCGCGACCTCCGCTCGACCCGGCCCCCAGATAAAGCCGGGCCGGAGAACTGTTACGTCCCATGTGTTTGTCTGGGCGTATTTAAGGACGAGCGCTTCTTGCCGCACTTTCGAAATGGCGTATTCACCCATCCCATCCAGATCACTTAAGACTGGCGTGGTCTCATCTAGTACTTCCGTCGCCCGTGACCAATCATAAATTGACAAACTACTTATGTGAATGAGCCGATTGGCTTTTGACCCAGCCATAGCTTCAAGAAACCGCTCTGTTGCCGCGACGCTTAGACAAGGGGTCGAGTTGAGCGTGGCACGGGTAACGCCTGCAAGATGAATGACTGCGTCGATTCCGTTAAAGAGGTCCTCCAAACGATCCCTAAGCAGGTCTGCATAAATAGGTTCAACGTTATCGATCCAAGAAGGATAAACGGCTGGCGGACTTCGAAAGATGGCGCGGACCGTGTGGCCTCGCTTCAAAAGCAATTGGACAAGATGTTGTCCCAGAAATCCTCCCGCTCCCGAAACCAAGATCTTCATCGAAAGCCCGTTCTCTTAAGCGCGAAAAAATGGCGTGTATCGACTCGCCCATTAGCTATCGCCACCAATTCGACTGACGTTTGGTTGAGCCCACGGCATCGGCTCCATTTGCGGGCAAGCGGTTTGCATATACTGTAGCCCGCCTCCGTTCTGAATAGCTAACGTGACTTCGTTGAGATGCAAAGCATTGGCGGCGGAAAGCCGGCAAGGTCGAGATGCTCGTAATGCCGCGACCATCTCCGCCGGACCAAGGGCAAAATTCATGGCTGCGGCTCCCCAGCGGCGAACCTTGGGGTGAGTTGGCCCTTTCATGCGAAATCGGCTGGCGAAGGGACTATTGATCAGCCGTCGTCGAATGGCGTATCGACGGCGAATCCGGACAGCCGCTTGATTGTCCCAGCTTCGGTCAACTTCCAAAACGCCTGCGTCACCGATTATTTTTAGACTATGGTTGTGAGGCGCGACAATACTGCAGGTTAGCCTAGCGACCACTCCGGATCTAAAGAACAGAGTTGCGCTTGAGAAATCGGGTGCCGTTGGCGTACTGTTGTCAGATTTATCTTCTATCAAGCTTGCGGAGGCCGCCACTACCTTTTCAACGCTCCCAAACATCACGATCAGCCAGGTGAGATAATAGCCGGCGTGCTCCAAAGTGCAGCCGGTTTTGAACTCGTCGCGATATGGCCAAGGGGCACCAGATTCGCTAACCCATGTTTTGTAGGGAGCCTGCGAAATAAAATCATCGTCTAGTTCTGCATAAACTAACCTGATGTTTCCAACGACATTCTGGCGAAGGGCCAGCCATACGGTTTGTGCAGTTTCCCCAAGAACACTGCATGGCGCGGAAGCGAGCATCAAAGAATGGTTCTCGGCAAGTTCGCAAAGCTCGAATGCGTCACGCATATTGGTCGCAAGGGGCTTTTCTGAATAGACGTGCTTCCCTGCATTGAGACACGCGCGGCTGACTTGAAAGTGAGAGCTCGGATTTGTGAGGTTCAGAATTAGATCTGGCGAGTTAGGCCCGTGCAGTAAATCATCTAAGCTTTGAGCGGCTGAGACGTTCCAGTACGAACTGAACGCGGAGAGACGATCCGGATCAACATCAAATGCTGATGCAACGGTTATATCGGGGAACGTTTTTAGTGATCGCATATACAGGTCCGCGACAAAGCCTGTGCCTACGATTCCGACGCGTGCTAAACCGCTGTTCATGACCCGTTAGTCCCCTGAAGTTGTGGATTCATGCGCGAAAAACGCATTCGGCAGCCGATAGAGGCAGTCATTTGTATTCAATCAATCGGCCTTGGTCGCCCACAGCACGATTGAAACGAAATTTAATTTGTCCCCAGGCTTCAGGGAATCGGGCCAAAAGCTGAAAGGCAGCCAATGTGCCGCGTTGACGAAGAGAGCCGCCATTTCGCCAGATCTGTCGGAGCAATTGCATGGGGTAGATCAGACTAACAAGCAATCCCGCTGGCCCAAATATCATCGGCGCCATAACACAAACCAGCGGCAGCGCTATGCCCCACAATATTGCGCGTCGGGACTCCCACACCCAGTGACGTTCCGGGGCATTTCCGTGCAGATGTGCTCCCTGTGCAAACGCATATCCATTGCGAACACAGCGTCGCCACCATTTTCCGAATCGATCCAACGCGGCATCGTGGGATGTCATTTCAAGGTCTAAACGCCAGATTTGCCACCCCTGTGCACGCAAGCGAACGCAAAGTTCCGGCTCTTCGCCGGCGATCAGATCGGACCGATAGCCACCGCTCGCTTGAAACGCATCAGTCCTTATCAGAGCGTCGCCCCCGCATGCTTTGGCTTGACCTATCGGAGTATTCCATTCGCTATCGCAAAGTGCGTTATAGACTGAACGCATCGGATAGCGTTCGCGCCGACGTCCGCATGCGATGGCCGCTTCAGGCGTCATGTCGAGAAATGCCACCGCCCTGTCAATCCAGTCGGCAGCAACTTCGCAATCGCCATCGACGAACTGAACATAGGAAAGGTGCGGAGCAATGGCCCTAAGGCGCCAAAAACCTTCATTGCGAGCCCTAGCAGCTGTAAAAGCAGAGCTTGTATCTAGTTCGACAACATGTACTCCGGCATCGGTAGCTATCTGGACGGACCGATCGGTGGAGCCGGAATCTACGTAAACGATCGCCGCGGAGGATTTGATGACCGATTGAATGCAATTGACAAGGCCCTGTCCTTCGTTGCGTCCGATGATTACACTGCCAACGCGCGCGGACTCCTGTTCCATTTGAAGCGTTCGATTCAATTGTAAAACTCGCCTGATCAGTTAATCTTTGTAGCATTCTTTTCGCTCACGACAGCCGCAAAGATAAATGGACGCGATCGCGTCGTATGGCCGGGACATTCACCAATCACACCGTACTTGCTAGGGAGCTTAAGAACCCATTTCATTACACGCTCATTATCGCTTCCTTTACGCTCGGTTCCTATTTCCAATGGTTCGAACGGGAGCTTTGCTGCTTTGGCCGCGGCTTCTTTGACGCACCATCGACTGACTACCTCTGATGCGCGAGCCACCACGGGTAGCTCCAAAAGTTCTTGGAGCTCGAGCGAGGTCAAGATTTTCGGCCATATTTCGGGAGCGAGGCCGCTATCATATTCAACGTCGATCCCGATAGCCCGAAAATCAGTTGATCGTCCGACCGCGGCGGCACAATGTCCGCCTCGTACGTCCCTCACGTGCGTGAGGCTGCCGAGAATGCCTCTTGGCCAAACTGGTGCGCGATCAGGACCTACAGGCAATTCGACGTTGTTGATGCCAAGCAAGGAAAGCGCGCGTTTCGCGTAAATTCTGCCGGATTCGAGCTCTCGCATGCGTTCGCTGTCAACTGCGCCCGCCGATCTTCGTTCGCGATCTGTGAGAGGCGTTGCATCAGCCAAGAATGGTCCGGCGCAGACCAGGATGTTGGGCGGCAACAATTCCTGCCACGCGTCTCGAAAGTCAAAATGCTCGTGATCCACCAGCGATTCCCTACGAAGCTTCCGATCTGGCATTTCGAGGCCAGACCACGCTGTAACGCATGAGATCTGAAATGAAATAGGGGATCCCACGGTCGGTTTGACGGAGCACAATGCGCTTGAGCACACCGATCATGCGAGAAATTAGGGCGGCAATGTCGGTCAATACTGCGTACCACTTACCATAAGTCTTAACAAAAAATCGGCGACGCGACTCGAACCAGTACGGCGGCAACCGCTTGTTCTTGGCGTCACGTTCGGTCACCTTCGTACTCTGCCCCGCGATATGCATGACGCGGCTGTTGGGTACATACCAGGTTTCGAACCCGTTTTGTTTAGCGCGAAAGCAGAAATCAGTTTCCTCAAAGTATAGAAAATATCCCTCGTCCAAGCCACCGATCGTATCAACGACGGCCTTGCGGATCATCATCGATGCGCCAGGTATCCAGTCGGTAGGTTCGGCTGACTTCCCCATTTGCCGGGCAACGACCCATCGCCGTAGCAACTTTGTCGCGATTCCAACTTGCAGGCCTTCCTCGATCTCGCTGAGCATCGTGGGAAAGCGGAAGGCGATCGGCCAATCCGAACCGTCCAGGTTCTCAAAACTGCTTCCGGCTATCCCGACGCTAGGATGGGTTTCGAGGAACTGGACGAGCTTTTCGATTGCCCCCTTTCGTACGAGCGTATCTGGGTTTAACAGGTGAATGTAATCTGGCGGTCCGTCCCTACATGCGAGTTGAATTCCAAGATTATTGCCATACGCAAAGCCGCCGTTCCGAGGCGCGCAGCTAAGCTTCACCCAGTCGGACCAGCCATTGGCATCTATCGCTTGCTGAATTGACGGAAAATCGTGAGAAGACGTGTCGACTACAACCGCCGTCAGCTTCAGATCGTGTATGAGACGCTCCTCCGCCACCGAGCGAAGACAGTCAACCGTCAAGTCCGCGGTCCGATAAGTGACAATGATGACAGCGATGCGCGGGGCATTCATGCCGGTTCTCCGACTTCAGCGCGAACCTGGTTGACACTGGATCGGTCGCCTAAAAAAGATCCAAGCGTATCGGCGAGCGATTTGACAAAGGGCTCTTGCAGCATACTGAAGTGCCCGCCTTCGACATCCGCTATGGTCAGGCTCGCTGCAACGCTACCCCAACCCAATGTCTCGTCGGTGTAAATCTCTTGATAAGGCGTATCTCCGCCAGTCCCGGACTTGGCGCGAATGAGAATAATAGGAGCCTTTGGGAGCAATTGCGGAACATAGCTTGCTTCGGCGCACTCGTAGATTTGGCGTACCGAGAGCCCCGGAATAATTGTTGGCCAGGTTGCCTGTCGTCTTAGCAGAGCCTTAAGAAATCCAAAGCGCGCGCGAACTGAAAATCTTTCAAAAAAATTCAGCAATTCCCATTTAGCAGCGCTCCATATCTTCACAAAAATTCCGTCGGCAATCACCCGGAGTCGTTTAAGGAGCGAAACCTCGCTTCGCGCTTTAAGAAGTTCAGAAAAGCGATCTAACCGCTGTTTAGTGATCCGACCCGGACGCTTCGACGCTTGCGGGGCTGCAGCATCGAGGAGGGCGACTAACTCGACCGATTCGCCCGCATCGATGAGTTGTTTCGCCATCTCGTACGCAATGACGCCGCCTGCGCACATTCCTCCCAGCAGGTAAGGGCCAACGGGTTGTCGCTCCCGCATAGACTTTAGATAAAACCCGGCCATGTCCGCAATGCTCGCGTGAGCAAGCGGCACGTTTTCGAGCCTTCGCGGCTCGATACCAACTACGGCAAAGTCTTTCGGCAAGCGACTCGCCAAATTCGCGTATAACAGCGTCTCGCCGTCACCATCATGGATCAGAAACAAATTCCGTGGAGAGCCCGATTTGAGTTCAACGAGCGATCCGGAGGAAGTCGCCGGATTGCCGACATGACGGGAGAGGGTACGCACCGTGGGTGCATTCAGGATAGTAGTTAGCGGTAGCTTGGTTCCAAATTGCCGTACAATTTCTGCGAATAGTCTCGCAGCCAAAAGCGAACTCCCGCCGGTCGCAAGGAAGTCATCATCAATGCCGAGCCCATGAATGCCGAGGACATCTTGCCATAGCGTTAGCATCTTCTGCTCGGTTTCGTTGCTGGCAATGGCGGCTTCGCCGGGCAGAGATCTTGCCCTTGCGGTAAGCGCGCTCAGGGCAATCTCGACATCTCGACCGGTCGTTAGTGTTTGAGCGAGCGCGGCATAATTCTCTGATCGATTTACACTCGCACCTATTGTCTTCGCCCTTGAGCTGTCCCTTTCTGTCGACTTGCTCGCTTCAATAACAGCGGCCGGATCGCTTCCGGGACGATGCGTGATCGCACGCGCGACGCTTGACGGAATGAGGTAGCGAACCTCGCCGTTTTCATCTGATCTGTAATTGGCTGCGACGCTTTCAATAAATGCTCGCGCCGGCTCATTCTTTCGGGTCGGCCGATAGGGCACTTCGACGGCACCAAGTTTATCTTCAGTCGCGGCGTCCCCAATGTATCGCAGGATCGCGTGTTCGACACCGCGGCCGAGAACGCGGCAGCTTAAGAGCAATGTATCGACGCGAAGTCTGTCTGGTTCGGGAGATGCGATGGCAAGTCCAACCAGGCCGTAGTCGCCAAAGCGATCACGCACATTGATACGCAAGACAGCGGATCCCTCATCAGCAAGGGCTCGTAACTCTGTTTCCGTGCGTCGAATGGTTGTGAAATTGAATTGATTGGTGCGTTGGGTAAGTTGAGCAAGACGCGGCCAATCTTTTTCATCAGGGCGCTTGATATCAATCTCAACCTGAAGCGAAGCGATAAAGTCACCGATGTCGGTGACGGAATCCTCCAACTGCAGTCGTGCAGCATGCTCCTTGTACATCTGCGTCCGGCGCCTGTCTTCGTCGGTCACCGAGACCTTGTCAAACGCCCATAGGTGAGCGAGGAAACCCTCGATTTCGTGTTCTTGGGGGATTTGTAGCGTCAATACCTCCGGATGCTCCGCCCGCATCAAGGCGCATTCGACGGGGTTGTCGTCCAGAAAAACAAATGAATCGAGTCCAAGGTTTAAGGACCGCGCCAACTCGGCAATATTTTGCGGCTTGGTGTTCCAGTCGATTCGATGCGCAACGATGTGATCGGCTTTAAGCAACATATCCGATCGTTTCTCAAAAACCTCCAGCACGTCGGCCTCGGCGTTTTTGCTTAAGAGACAGAGCAACGCTCCTTGTGAGTGCACCTTTATGGCAAAGCGATGCAGGATCTCGAATGCAGGCGTTATCGCTATGCCATGGATTCCGTCTTCACCGACCACACCGCGCCAAAGAGTATTGTCACAATCGAGTACCAAAACCTTGTGCGCAGGCACCAGCAGTGCGTGTGCCTTTCGGGCAATCGCCAGTGCCAGTGACGCGTAATATGGCTGCGTGAAAGGAACATGCGCGAGTTCGTCGCTGATGGTGTCGTATGGATCGCCGTTCGAAACCAGATCGATCTCTTCGGCAGTAAGCAGTGCGACGCCGGGAAGTGAGCGCGCAAGCGAGCTTACTCTTGCATTTGCTAACGTAAGTTCGGTCAGAAAGGTTGCGCTAGCCTTCGGTGATGGAGCGAATACGGCGACAATCGTGGGCACCTTCGCGCGTTGCGCATGGCTACTAAGCGCCGAAGACAATTCTTCGACGGTGCGCGCTAAGGTTTTGAGGGCCGTGTCAACATCCACGACGTCACGAATGAAGTCTTCGATTCGAATGAGAATTACGTCGACCCCATTTGTATTCCTTGCAAACAAACTGGAAGGCGAGAGCAATTCCTGGAAAACTTGATTATAGGGTGCAAAACTGACGTCAAGGGCCATGCCGGCCTGCCGGAGGACGAAGGGCAAACTGGGCAACAGGGGTTCTGCGGTAAAGGATGCGGCAATTGCGATCATGCCGGGGGGACGGTCAGGCATTAGATCCTCACTAATTGCCGCGGGCTCAGTGCTTTAACCGCAGGAGAGACGATAACGAAAATTATTGTCGGCATTGTCACAGCGTCAAAATCTGGTTCCCAATTGCCCTCACCCCAGGCTCGTCAATGTTTTCAAAACGACGGCTTTTGCACCGATCTGTACGCACTCGGCCCAAGAACTCGCGCCAGCCCTTTGCTTTTGCTCATCTGCGGTCAGCCCTGATCCAGCGCGATATCCTGCGCCCAAGGAGGACGGCGTGATACAATTTTAGTTTAGCCAAGCCATATTGGCCAATCAAAGCAAATGACTTCGGGGGCAGTATATCGCGCCCATATTTAAACCAAGCCAGGATCGTGGCTCCGACCAGGAGGACGGCGCTGACCAGGCTGATCGCCAACGGGTATAGGGGAACATTTGCAAGCATAGCAAGAGCCGCTACAAAAACCATCACCGTTAACAATAATGCCAACAGCGTGATGGGTGGAACGATCAGATCTAACGTCTGCACGAATAGATCCTTGTTCAAGCCTCTCGCAGAAGAAAACAGCAATGCGGGAGACTTGGTGAGGATCAATCCAACGTGACCCTGCTCCCAGCGGTGCCGCTGTGTCTTTGCGCCCTCTAACGAGGTCGGAAACGTACTGGTGACGACCGCCGAGGGACAGAACATGGGGGGATGTCCCGCAGTCGCAAGCTCAAGGCCAAGCTTTAGGTCCTCGACAATAAATCCGCTGCAAAGGTCGGCTGATCGGATGACAGGCCAAGGGAAGGCCATGCCGGTACCCATGAGCTGGCAGGGTAATCCCATGGCCCTGAGACCGAGCGGTCGCACCCAGTTTTTCAATCTCCACGCAAACTCCGCTACTTGGTGATTTATCGCCGATCCGCTTGCGGCGGTCATAAGGTAGAGGGCCTGCGCGGGTCTTTGCGTTTTGGTGCAGAGCCTTGCAAGGCAATCGATCGCGCCGTCCGCGATGCGACAGTCGGCATCGACAATAATCAAAAATTCGGGCGGATCGGCGTCGAGGTAGCGTGTACCCCAGTCCAACGCGTAACCTTTTCCGACCCTTGTCGGGTCGTTACGCACAGTAACCTCAGTTCCAGACAAAGCTGCGATCGCTGCTGTATCGTCGGTGCAATTGTCCGCAACAACCAGCAATCGGTCGCCTGGTCGCAGCTGACTCTTCAAATCATCAAGAGTTGGGATGAGACCGACACTTTCGTTGTGCGCGGGGATCAAAACCGCGATACGACCTCTTGGTCCCTTTTCGTCGTTGATGTCCGGTGTCGTCAGAAAACTCGCAGCTAAGACCTCCAAGAATAATACGGCGGTGGGGACCGCCAGCACGGTAGCAAGTCCCACTAATACGAATGAGGCAAATGAGAGCATCAGCCAACCTACTACAATGATTTTCGCAATTTTTTGCGGGCTTTCGAGGTGATTTAAGGCCGCTGAGGGTGTCTTGGGGGCAGAAACCCCCGATTTCCCAATCCGAAGAATGACCTAGCTAATGTGCTGCCCGGTCGCAATTCATTGATCTGTTCCATATCAATTAAAATACTTGATTTATGAAGCCGAGCGCGCCGAGGCCCAACGGTCGCACCCAATTTTTGACGCGCCAGGCAAATTCCGCGACCTGATGGTTGATCCTTGATCCTTCCGGGCTGGCCATAAGATAGAGGGACTGCACCGGCCGCTGCTTCTGCTCGCACACGCTCGCAAGGCTATCAATTACGCGCTCGGCGGCCCGACAATCGGCATCGATCATGATCACGATGTCTGGTGGGTTTGATGCGAGATAGTTTATTCCCCAGTCCAGCGCGTAGCCTTTGCCGATTTTTGATGGATCTGACCTCACGGTGACCTCAGCACCTCCCGAAGCTGCGATTGCGGCGGTGTCGTCAGTGCAGTTGTCCGCGACGACAAGCAATCGATCGTTGGGACGTAACTGGGGCTTGATGTCGTTCAGAGTTGCAAGAATTCCTTTCTCCTCATCATGGGCTGGGATCAAAACCGCAACTGTTCCGCGCCTTTGAGCCGTTGGTGGCGCTTGGTGCCGCCGCGCAAGACAGGACGCTGCGCAAATTTCAATTACGAATACAACAGTGGGAACCGCCAGGCATGCAGCAATGGTGTCTAGGAGGCATGATGCGAACGAAATCATCTTTTCCAGCCTATAACACGGGCAGATCAAGTTGTTCGCCATTGTTCCGCAGCGATCAATGCCCCAAATTGAGCATCTATTGGTCTCTCTGCTAAAGCAACGCTCTCCGACAGGCGTTTAGATCCTAGTTCCCCAATCAATCAAGAATTACAACCCATTTTAACGCGCTACAGTTGCGCTATAGCAACAGCTGACAGTTTAATGAATGTCGAACTGGATGCCATCCTTTTTAGTTATGTAATCTTCGGGTAAACGGACTTTTGGAATTTCGTGCCGGAAGTCTGCGAGCGCCGCTCGCATTTCGCGACATCAGGCGCGCCTTGGTCGAATCAGGCAGATCTAGACGACCTTTCGCGGGAAGTCTTTGGTGTCCTCGGAATGCCGCTCGACGCGCTCGATCTTTCGGCCGTCTTGCGGCGTATTGATTCGGCGGTCGACGCGAGAGTTCCGTTTTTGCTGTCGACGCCGAACGTCAATTTCTTGATGATGAGTCGGTCCGACGAGGAGTTTCGTGAATCGTTGTTGATGAGCGATTTTTGCCCTGTGGATGGCATGCCATTGGTATGGATTGCCCGCCTGCTGGGGATCCCAATCCGAGAACGAGTGTCGGGATCGGATATTTTCGACGCATTGCGATCGCGAGGAGGCCTCGGTCGCA
>WNFD01004422.1_pt1 | contig 14114 bp, 13 predicted proteins | sample 5400491 | NCBI WGS metagenome assembly WNFD01 (sample SAMN13153343, study PRJNA577476) | soil metagenome | isolation source: 120 cm saprolite under Douglas fir tree site 2 hole 2 replicate 2 | place: USA:California | collected 2015-04-18
AATTAGCCGCTACAGAGTCTGAACTGGAGCAGATCATTGAAAGCGCCTCGCTGCTCAACGAAGATGGATGGGAAGTGAAGGTTGTGCAACGGAATGGCCTGCCTGTGCGATTGCGCAATGTCTATTTCGGAGGCGCTTACTATCCAGCAAATGGTGAGTTTCATCCAGCAAAGTTCGTAACGGGGCTTGCATTGCTGGCACAGCAAGCAGGAGCAGTTTTCCATGAAGAGAGTCCAGTAATCCAAATTTCTGCGGGTGAAGATGGAGTTGTGCTTCATACACCTGGGGGAACGGTACAAGCACGCACAATAGTGCTTGCTACCAACGCGTGGTTGCCAGAACTAGGAACGCTGGTCGGAGCAAACTGGCTTTCTAGCTGCATTACTCCGACTCGCGGTCAAATCATTGCGACAGAGCCAGTTAGCGAACAACTTTTTCCGTGTCCGTGTTCAGCAGATGAAGGATACCAGTATTGGCGGCAACTTTCTGATGGACGACTGGTAGTCGGAGGCTGGCGCAATCGTTCTTTTGATACCGAATTGCAGACGTTTGACGAGACTCCCAACGAGGGCGTTCAACAACACCTGGACGCATTCGTACATGAAACACTCAATCTGCCACAAGTAGGTATCGCCAACCGCTGGGCAGGAATTATGGGATTTACAGCTGATAGCTTACCGTTGATCGGGCGTCTTCCAGGCGTGCCAAATTGCTTTATTGCCGGAGGGTATACAGGTCATGGTAACGCATTTGCGATACATGCAGCACTGGTTATTAGCGAGTTGGTGTTAGGTCGAACGAGTCCCGACGAGAAGTTATTTGATCCAGGGAGATTCGACCGGGGATTGTAGCGATTACAACGTGACCCTGTTCCGCCCCGCAGGCATGGTAAATCTTAAGAAGCCGCCCTGAGCCAGGCGCGTGCATACGACAGTAAGCGTAAAGAACGACAAAAGCAGAACAGCGCTTCTCAACTCATATATACCAAAATCAAGCAGGCTAAGGTGATTGGGTCCATTCGTGAAGAAACGCCACAGCGCTGGGCCTTGCTGCACACCGCTAAATGTGAAGAGCGCCAGTCCTATCATGAGCGAAATCAACAGGTCGATGCAGAAGCAAATAGCCGCCATACGTGGGCCGAGCAACCAGAAACGCTTGCTGAGGCGCTCGCGTTTGGTAGACTGTATGCGCCGGGTTGCCCAGTAAGGAGCAACCAGGAACTGCAAAATAAGAAAAAGCAAAGGAGCTAGTACATATACCCAATCGGGGAAAAACGCGGGCGTAATAAGAGCGCCAAGACGGCCCAGCGTGTAGAGAATCACACCCTCTATCACGCCGCGCCGGTAGCTGACTTTATTAAACATCAGAAATAGCCTTGCCTAGTTGCAGCCACAACTGCCACCACCGCAGCCACAACTACCACCAGCAGAAAGTCCTACATCGTCATATGCGCTTTCTTCGCTACCATTCGATGCAAGGGCGAAGACAGAAAGTAGACGGCGCACTTTTTCGCTGTGGCATTTCATACATACAATATCGTCGGCATGCTGATGACTGACCAGCAATTCAAACTTGGATTTGCAGTCCGAGCAGTAATACTCGTACAATGGCATAGAAAGTTACCTCCAATTGGCGGAAAACGCTTTATCATTATAGCTATTGTATTGCGCAGTTCAAATATCGTCAAGTCAGAAATTTTGGCATTTACTCATAACTAAAGGAGTGCAGAGGGCAATGCCCTTTGCCGGGGTTCGGGGTAGCGCATCTGGGTGATGCAATGGCCTCTCTCCCAAACACTTTTTTGGGAGTACAGAGGGCGCAGCCCTTTGCCGGGGTTCGGGGCCGCGCATTCGGGAATGCAAGAGCGGGTTCCCAAATCTTCTCACCTCGCATACCTCAAGGAGTGCAGAGGCGAAGCCTCTGACGGGGTTTGGGGTGTCCCCAAATCTTCCCACCTCCTTGAAGCGGCTTTAGCCGCGCGAAATAGGTGTTATGAATGGATGTCAGCGAAATAAAATAACCCATTAATTAAAAGAGGATAACAGATGGCACTCACTATAGGTATTATTGGACTCCCGCAGAGCGGCAAAACAACTTTATTTAATGCGCTGACCAAAGCAGGAGCGCCCATCAGTGGCTACGCAACGAGCACTGTACAGGCTAATATGGCAGTCGTACAGGTACCGGACCCACGCCTGGAGCCTCTTGCGGAAATTTTCCATCCAAAAAAGGTTACATACGCAACGGTAGAATTTGTGGATGTCGCGGGTATAGGTCAGGGAGCACATACCGCTACCGAGAGACGCGAGGGCCTGAGCGCCGAGTTTCTGGGGCATATACGCAATGCCGATGCCCTTGCGATAGTGCTTCGTACATTTGAGAACAGCAATGTTCCGCATATTTACGGTGATATAGATCCCAACCGGGACCTGGACAGCCTGAACGCAGAACTGGCCCTGACCGACCTTGCATCGGTAGAACGGCGCATCGAACGCACCACCAAGGCTGCGAAAACGGGTGATAAAAAGTACCAGCAAGAACTAGAAGTGCTGCGACTCTTACAACAATCTCTTAATGATTTGAACCTGGTTAGCCAGCTTGAATTGATTGCGCAGGACAGGGCAGTATTGAATGAACTCTTTCTACTCACCATGAAGCCACGCATGTATGTGTTGAATGTCAGTGAAGATGTGCTGGGCGTAGCAAACGATCTGCTTGAACGTATCGCTGCAGGCAATGATGTTGATGTAGCAACATTGGAAGGCGAGTTGAAAGGCATCGCGATAATTGCTCAACGAGCGAAAGCCGAGGGATCCGAAGTGGTTGCAGTTTCAGCGCGCCTGGAGGCTGAACTTGTTGAATTGCCGGAGGAGGACGCCGCCGAGTACCTGGAATCGCTTGGACTGCCTAAACTGGGTGCGGAGCGTGTAATTCAGGTTGGTTATCGACTACTGAATCTGATCACATTTCTGACAGCGGGCGAGGACGAAGTACGCGCCTGGACGGTCACCAGGGGAGCAAAAGCGCCCGAAGCGGCGGGGAAAATCCATACGGACATCGAACGTGGTTTCATTCGTGCCGAAGTGACTCATTATGATGACTTCATGGCCAGTGGTGGTTCGTTTGCTGCCGCATCGAAGAAGGGATTGCAGAGGCTTGAGGGGAAAGATTATGTGATCAAGGATGGGGATATCGCTCACTTCCGGTTTAACGTGGGGAAATGAGGACTGGCGACTGGCATTCAACGCCGCTCCCGTCCCAACGATACCAGCCCTACCCCTGACAAAATCGTCAGCATAGCCAGAATTCCTATCATTGTGATTTGCTCGCCTGCAAGCGCTACCCCCAGGCTCACAGCTACCAACGGGTTGACGTAGGCATAACTGGTCGCCAGCGCTGGCCGCACATGGCGTAGCAGATAGCCATAAGCGCTGAAAGCTACCAGCGAACCGCCGATGATGAGATAGGCCATGGCCGCCAGTGGTCGAGGACCAGGCATGCTAGTCATGTGTTCGCCAGTACCAAAACCAACGATGAATAACATTACGCCGCCAGCAAGCATTTGAGACGCGCTCGCCATCAGACCTTTAGGGCTGGGAAGATGCTGGCTCAAGATGGAACCAAGCGCCCAACTCATCGGAGCGATGAGCAGCACAATCGCACCTATTGGATTGGCATGCAGGCCATTTTCCAGGTTTAAGAGCACTAATCCAGAAAATCCCAGTCCTAACCCGAACCATTCTATACGCGTAGGCCAGCGTCCAAAAAGTCCTGAGAAGACAGCCGCCCAGAGAGGGATCGCTCCCAATGCCAGCGCTGCCAGACCTGAGGAGACCCACTGTTCGGCAAAAACTACTCCACCATTGCCAACTACAAGTAAAAGCCCACCCACCACGATTGCTGTCAACCATTGCTTACGTGTAGGTGATTCATGTTTACGAAGCCGTAAAAAGAGAAAGAGTATGATACCTGCCGTCAGTTGACGCACACCGGCCAGAATAAAGGGAGGAAATCCTTGTAGAGCAATACGCATTGCCAGATAGGTCCCACCCCAGATAAAGTAGAGTGAGAGTAAGGATAGAATGATGAGCAGACGTTTGCGCAGGGTTGAAGAGCCTGCCGGAACAGCCAGCGAGGTTTCTGTCTCACTAATTTCATGTCCGGCTTGTTCTTGTTTTGTTTTCGTAGAGTCGATATCTCTCATGAAGGAGCCAGTCTAACTTTAGTCAAATACCCTCGGCTGTAGCCAGGGGCATCCCTGGCGCCATTCAGTGAAAACCATACCAGCGCTGCCGACACTCCCACTCGGGGCTATCGGGGCCATCGATACTGTTAATACCCCATTGATGAGCAGCGACACCTAAGACAATCAGCATGAGGATGATGAGTACAATTTCCATCATGCCCTCCTTTGGGCTTAAAGCCGGTACATGTACCTCTATTTCGCTTTCCTACCTAAAAATGCAAAATCTAGACTTGAGTACACTATTAAGTGTAACAGGTTACTATGTTTATTTGTACAGCCAAAATAGATAGAAAGATCGTAAATTGGCTTTTATTATTGCCTGAAGGCGCGTTAGAGATGTACTCATATTGTTTAACACAACCTCACATCCATATGATAGGATAAGATTGGAGAAGAATCTATCTGATTCTTGCGTTTTCATTTGTATTGTTCCGAAGCTTGTTCATAAACTACCAGGAGGTTCCATGTCCCAAACCGATCGTTTAAAATCTGATATTGATGAGCTTGTACCTGATATGATAGCATTGCGCCGTGACCTGCACGAGCACCCAGAACTGGCATTTGAAGAAGTGCGTACTTCTGGCATTGTAGCACAACGCCTGCGATCGATGGGGTTAGAAGTACAAACCGGCGTCGCTAAAACAGGTGTTATCGGTCTACTGCGCGGAGGTGCAAGCAAAGCGGGAGCGAAAACCATTGCCATCCGCGCAGACATGGATGCCCTCCCCATTCACGAGATGAACGAAATAAACTATCGTTCCACTATCGATGGCAAAATGCATGCTTGCGGACACGATGGACATACCTCTATTTTGCTCGCCGTGGCCGATATCTTACATAAGCGCCACGCAGAACTCACTGGCAATGTGAAATTTGTCTTCCAGCCAGCCGAAGAGCGCGTAGGTGGAGCTGAACCAATGATCAAAGAAGGGGCAATGCAAAATGTTGATTCTATCATCGGCTTGCACCTGATAAGTGATTTCCCTCTCGGTCGAGTTGGTGTACGAGCTGGTGCTGTTTTTGCCAGTGCTGATAGGTTTATCATGACCGTCAAAGGCAAAGGCGGACACGCCGCTATGCCGGAGACGACTGTTGACCCGATTGTCATATCGGCGTACATTGTTACTGCACTACAAACGCTGATCAGCCGTGAGACTTCACCATTAAGCCCTGCTGTTATCACCATCGGCAAGATTCAAGCTGGGACTGCTTTCAACATTATACCGGAAAGCGCTGAAATGGAGGGTACAATGCGCGCCTTTAATGCGGAACATCGCAGTAAATTACTACGTCGTATCGGCGAGATTGCGCAGGGCATAGCGACCGCAATGGGTGGATCTTGCGAGATAGAGCTAATCAATGGTTGCCCACCTTGCGTGAATGACGCAAGAATGACTGAGATAGTGCGCGATGCAGCTATTGCTGTAGTAGGAGAGAAAGAGGTTGATGAGAGTGAGGACGTCGTGACTGCAGGCAGTGATGACATGGCTTGTTTCCTTAAAGCTGTGCCTGGCTGCTACTTCATTGTGGGCGCAAAAAATGAAGAGAAAGGTGCACATTATCCTCACCATCATCCTCGTTTCAATATTGATGAAGATGCTCTCCCCATCGGGGTAGAGGTGCTGACACGTGCAGCAATGGACTTTCTGAAATAGTAGTTGTGACTGTACAGGGTGAAGTTCTCTGCAAGGGGTTAGAATTTCAGATCCCTTGCAGAGAACTTCGCCCTATATACCCAAAATGGAGAAGTTACCCGTTATGCAAAGACCAAAAGCAATAATTTTTGATTTAGATGGAGTGTTAACCGATACTTCGGAATACCATTACAAGGCCTGGAAACAGCTCGCTGATGAAGAGGGTATTCCATTTACGCGAGAGGAAAATGATGAGCATTTGCGTGGTGTTGGCCGTCGCGACTCACTGATGTATATCCTGCGAGGACGAAAGGTCTCCGAAGAGCAGATTCAAGTGATGATGGACCGCAAGAATCGTTATTATACTGAGATGATTAAGTCGATGACTCCAAATGATCTCGTAGCAGGCGGCAGAGACCTGCTGACTGAGATTAGAACGGCAGGCATCAAAGCTGCTATCGCATCCAGCAGCAAAAACTGTTATACAGTGCTTGAACGGTTGGAAATTTTGAGCTACCTCGACGGAATAGCAGATGGCAATAGTGTGGCGAATAGCAAACCTGCGCCGGATCTTTTCGTCTATGCTGCGGGAACGGTGCAAGTTCCTACACCAGATTGCCTGGGAATAGAAGATGCCAATGCGGGCATCGAAGCTATCAAGACTGCTGGAATGCAGGCCCTGGGAATTGGGCCAAAAGAGCGTTTCCATAGGGCTGACAAAGTCTTACCAACACTCGCTTCTCTACATTTAGCAGATGTGTTAAACTAGCAAAAGGACACCTTACAGGTGTCCTTTCAAAATAGGTAGAAAGGGCAAATTATGAATTCCTGGTATATTGAAGAAAGTGAGTTTGATCCCAAGAAACTCCATAGTCGCGAAACGGTGTACACTATCGGCAATGGCTATTTCGGTACACGAGGTACATTTGAGGAAGGTTATCCTGAAGCAACACCAGGGACCCTGCTGCATGGTGTTTTTGATAACATCCCTATAGGGAAAGAGGAGTTAGCTAACGCTCCCGATTGGCTAACGATAAAGCTGTTTGTGAATGGTGAACGCTTTCGGCTGGATCATGGCAAAATTCTCGATTACCAACGCACATTAGATATGCAACATGGCATCCTTCAGAGAAGAATACGGTGGGAAAGCCCTGGTGGTGTCCGTATCCGGATTACGAGCGAGCGCTTCGCCAGCCTGGCCGAGGAGCATGTGGGAGCAATTCGTTATAGTCTGACAGCTGAGGAGCAACCTGAGACACCAGGAAAGTTCGATGTGTTTCTATGGTCTGCTCTCAATATGGCTGTGGGGAATTACGACCTGCTACACTGGGAGCCTGTAGAGCAGCGTCGCGATGGCGAATTGATCTGGTTGCACTCGCAAACCCGCCATTCATCGGTCCAACTTGCACAGACAATGAGCTTCACATCCAAGGATTGCGAGTTCCAGAAAGAGTTAATCCGCTCAGATATTGAGCCAAGCATCCGGATATATAAGAAACTGAACGTAGGGGAAACAATAACCGTAGAAAAAGTCGTCGTCATGTACACCTCGCGCGATGTAGACGATCCGCTCCAGACTGCGATTGAGCATCATCACAAAATTTTGCAATCGAGCACATCGCCAGCAAAACCAGGCAAGCATTATACACTCTTAGTAGAGGGAACCAGGAAGGTCAATCCTTGCATGCAGGTTCAACCCTATGAGACATTGCTTGAGGAGCATAAGAAGGCATGGCAACGTTACTGGCAGATCTCAGATCTAATCATCGAGGGTGACGACAAAGCACAACAAGCTATACGTTACAATAACTATCAACTGCGCATCAGCACCTCGTCACACGATAGCCGCTATAGCATTGCTGCGAAGGGTCTGACCGGATTTGGCTATCGTGGTCACGTCTTCCATGATACAGAGATATTCATGCTTCCCTACTTCACCTATGTCCACCCTGATATTGCCCGCGACCTGCTCATGTATCGTTATAGACTCCTTCCAGCTGCGCGAGCCAATGCGAAAGGTAATGGCTATGATGGAGCACAATATCCCTGGGAAAGCACACTAGATGGAGAGGAGACCACCCCATCTGTGATTATCCAACCAGAAAGTGGTGAACTGCTCCTTGTGCTCAACGGTAAGGCAGAATTGCACATTACGGCAAGCATAGCCCATAGTGTATGGCAATACTGGCATATCACAGGTGATGACAAGTTTATGCGTGAATTTGGGGTCGAGATATTGTTGAGTACGGCTGAGTTCTGGGCCAGTCGCACCACATGGAATGCAGCGCACAATTACTATGAGATCGACGATGTGGTTGGCCCCGATGAATGGCATGAACACGTCAACAATAATGCCTTTACCAACTACATGGTGAGATGGAACATCCAGATTGCCATCGATGCTCTCCATTGGCTCCAATCCACGGCTCCTGAAAAAGCAAAGGAACTGAGGCAGCAGCTTGACTTGCACGAGGAGCGCCTGGCCCATTGGCACGATGTGCTTGACAGCATCTATATTCCACAAGATAGACACAGCGGGCTATTTGAACAATTTGATGGCTTCTTCCAACTTGAGCCTTTCGATCAGGAGCAATACAAAGGGCGTACTATTTCCTACCAGGGCATCCTGGGTTTAAAGGTAGTGGAGCGCTATCAAATTATCAAGCAGGCCGATGTCTTGATGCTACTGACTGTGCTGGATCAGCAATTTGACCTCAACACCAAGAAAGTCAACTGGGATTATTACTACCCTATCACTGACCATGATTTTGGATCATCCCTTACACCTGCACTCCACGTCATCCTGGCATGTGAGTTAGATTTGGTTGACACTGCTTATCAGATGTTCATGAAAGGCGCGCTGGTCGATCTTGAGGATAAGCGCGGAAACGCAGCCGAGGGTATCCATAGTGCCTGCACAGGGGCAGTGTGGCAGGCAGCGGTCTTAGGATTTGCAGGTCTACGCTTCACCGATGATGGCTATGCCATTACTCCACACTGGCCAGATGGTTGGACGCGCCTTGCTTTTAAGTGTTTCCACAAAGGCGAAGAAATTTTGATTGATTTGCGTAAATGAAAGGAAGTCTTTTTGGAGATTACATTCCTTGGCCAGGCTGGCCTATTTATTGAGACTCGGCATGGAAGTATTCTCTGCGATCCCTGGTTTAATCCAGCATACTTCGCCTCGTGGTTCCCTTTCCCCAGCAATGAGGATGTGGACCTGGAGAAAATCTCACGTCCAACGTATCTGTATGTTTCGCACCTGCATCATGACCATTTCGACCCACAGTTCCTGCGTGAGCACGTCTGGAAAGATGCCACTGTGCTATTACCAGATTATCCATTAAACCTGCTCGAGCGCAGGCTTCAGGATCTTGGCTTCACCAAATTCATCCAGACAAAAAATGGACAGGTGACTGAAGTAGATGGCCTGCGTTTCATGATCATGGCGATGGTTGCACCCATCGATGGTCCGCTTGGCGACTCTGGATTGATGATAGACGATGGCGAGACACGCATCTTTGACCAGAATGATTCGCGTCCAATCGACCTGGACATTTTAAATAGCCATGGGCCATATGATGCCCACTTTCTACAGTTCTCCGGCGCTATCTGGTATCCGATGGTCTACCGCTTCCCAGAGAAGATGTTACAGGCTCTTGGGCGCAAGAAACGCGAGAATGAGATGGCTCGTGCCCTACGTTACACGAGAGAAATAGGCGCATCCTTCATCATTCCTTCCGCTGGACCACCATGTTTCCTGGATGATCACCTCTATAACTTCAACGACTTCGACCGCGACCCCACAAACACGTTTCCTGATCAGAAGGTATTTCTGGAATACTTACAGGCCAATGGACTGGACAACGGACGACTGATGATCCCTGGCACCATCTCAACTCTCACGAAAGATGCCTGTACCGTCGTACATCCCTATCCAGAGGAACAGGTACAGGCCATATTTACGCAGAAACGCACCTACCTGGACAGCTACAAGGCTCGCCAGCAGCCGATTATTGATGCACAGAAGGCATCATGGCCGCGAGGTCAGGTAGACATCCTGACTTCAATACACGATTGGTTTGAGCCACTGTTAGAGCAGGCTGACCTGACCAGTGTAGGTATCAATGGCCGCGTATTGATCGATTGCGATGTGCAACAAATCATGCTTGATTTCCATACCCGGCGTGTCTATGCCTGGGATGGCAATGTAGACCCCGATGTATCCAGAGGCAATGTAGACCCCGATTTATCGAGGGGCGAGCGAAGCGATGAGTGGGATTACCGTTTCCACATTGACCCGGCGCTTCTCGAATACTGTATTATTCACCACGAAGAAGACTGGATTAACCAGATTTTCCTCTCCTGCCGCTTCGAGGCTCAGCGTAAGGGAGCCTACAACGAGTACGTGTACAATTTCTTCAAGTGCCTCACACCGGAACGCCTGCAATATGCCGAGGGCTACTACTCCGAAAAGACTGCTGTAAAGCAGCTCTGGGAAAGCAACGGCTATCGCATCCAGCGACGTTGTCCTCATCTGAAAGCCGATCTGACGCGCTTTGCGCATATCGAGAACGGTATCCTGACCTGCACGATGCATGGCTGGCAATTTGAACTAGCCACCGGTCGCTGCCTGACATCGGAGGGTCATCCACTATACGCACAGCCTATTATTGATGCAGCGGCGACAAACGGCTCGGTGGAAGAGGTAGATCAAGAATCCACAGATGGGCAGGTACAATCGATCAGAATCAAATGCAGCCATTGCTGGTATAACCCGAAAGATTTGCCCGAAACCTCGAAAACAAAAACAGGGTAATGAGGCTAATACATCTCGTGACCCTCGATAATAACCTGATAATGACTTTTACAACATACTCCGGACAACCGTAGGAGCCGATTTATCGTGCTCATCGCCGATTCATCGGCCCTCGGTACATTTTCCGCTATCCAGATGAAAAATGAATAAGCATCATCTGAGCATCCTCAAGAGATGCCCAAAAATCCTACGTAACGGGCAACAACCTGCCACTTCTCACATCATAAATGAATCCGCTAACCTCAATGTTCTTTGGAATAAACGGCGAGTTCTTGATAGTCGCAACATCATCACGCACCGACTGTTCCAGGTCCTTGAATGGCAGGAAGTCAATATGTTCAGCATCGGCATTCAGTTCCTGCTTCAATTTATTGCGCAAATCTTCATTACTGAAGGTGAGCATGCCACAGTCGGTATGGTGAATGACCACTACTTCATTAGTGCCGAGTAATTGCTCCGAAATAGTTAATGAGCGAAGGGCATCTTCACTTGCACGTCCACCTGCGTTACGGATAACATGGGCATCTCCCTCTTCAAGGCCGAGGAAGCGTGCGGGATCAAGGCGAGCATCCATACAGGTCAACACAGCCACATGCCTTCCGGGAGGCATCGGCAAATTTCCTTTGCTGAATGACGATGCGTAAGCAGCATTTGCCTTTTGAAATTCCTGAACTTCTGACATTGAAATCTCCTTTCACTACACAAGCCGTTGAACTCCTATCGTTCAACGGCTTCTATTCTTTACAATACATACATTTCACGAAACCGGAACCTTTGCCAATACTTCGTCCACCTGTTCTAGCAATCGCTGGGTATTGGCAAAACCATAGTTTACAGCATGTGCGCGGCCTTTCGCGTCCATTACCACTGTGCTAGGCAAGGTGAGCACTCTGAATCGTTGAGTCAAGTCAGGTGAGTTGGGCGCATCAACTTCCGCTACGGAAACTTTGCTTCCTCTTGCATCCAAAACGCGTTGAAGTGCTGGTATCTGTAGCTCATGACATTGACGACAGTCAGCGCTGCTAAACGCTAAGATATGCACAAGAGACAAGCTAGCATTAGCATCCCCATCCTCGGAACCCGAAATTATCGGAGCAGCCGCCAGCGCGCGCCGGCGCTGCGTCTCAACGAAGCGACGTCCTGACCAGACCAATAGCCAGAGTAGGATGCTTACCAAAACCAGCACGCCAATTCGTACCATGAATACTGGCATGTTGTTTACACTCCCCTCCAGTGGAAACCGCCCTCGTAGCGCACTCTCGGAAGTACACCCATGCGTCCGAGGTGATAGTACACAAAGCACCCGGTACAGAAACCAACGGTCAGATTAATGCCAGCCAGTACAAAGACAATCAGGTCGAGTGCCCAACCAACCGCTGTAGCGCTCGTCAGAAAGAGCACAAGGCTTGAGGCGATCAGAAATGCAGCGCCGACGCCTTGCGCGAATCGATGAGGCGCGGGATCGTCCTCCACAATCCTTGGCCGCAACAGGTGTAGAGGTAGGACGATGTAACGATAGAGTAACCGGAAAGGACTTACCGGCGGCACAACAGCGGCAAGCAACAAGATAATGGCAGTGATTGCAACAATGACAGGTTGGTTTAAAAGAAAGGCCAGGGCGGAAAGCAGGACAGTTCCAGCTTGCGAAAATTTAGCCAGATGCGTATCTACACGCAATGCATTAGATGGAACAGCAGACGTGGTCTCCATGAAGCAAGTCTCCTTATGTATCAATAGAATGCTAATAATTTTGACAGAAAGACTCTTTACAAGCCAAAGTACACATAGTTGATTGACTAACTCAACTAACATCTTAAGTGTAGCTTATGAAAAGGAAGTATGTCAAGATGACCAGAGATTCCGGCTTGTTCCTGCCTGACCTCCCGATACCAACTATCGAACGATCACAGAGATACAGCTAATTGGCGAAATCTTCCGTTAGCCAAAGTGTATTGTGGGCATCGATATACAGGCTAATGTGAAGGAAATCCTTACACTATAACTATGGCAAGTAGATGTGTTGTCTCATGTAACAAGAGTGTTTTTTCTTGTTATACCAATAAGTACTGATTGTAACTACTCAGGTCTCCCAGAGACTTGCCAAAATACTCGAACGTAGGTACAGTAAAGGCAGGACAGCAGAAGACCTTGCGCAAGCAGGGTGTGGATCTGCTCACCACTTTGGAGGCCTCCTTGCGCGGTCATCCCATCCTTCCAGACCGCCTGAGTGGAAGCTCATCTGCTTATCTACCGTGTCAAACATACTGCCAGAAAGGAAGCTGCATCGTATGGTTCCCGATGCCCTCACCAATTTCTTTATCACCAGCGCCGGTGCGAGTGCCGCTCTGCTCGGCCTGCTCTTCGTCTCCATCTCCATCTCGCCCGAAGAGAAAATCACCCTGCACGCCTCTGTAGAGACACGCCTCAGCGCTTATAGTGCTCTCATTTCGCTGACGAATGCCTTTCTCGTTTCCCTGGTGGCTCTGATTCCCGGCACTTTCGGCATCTTCGTCCTCATTTTCAGCGTCATCTCTTTCATCATCACCCTTCAGAATGGTTTCGAACTGCTGCGGCCCCATCAAGGCGCGAGCAACCTGGCCAGCCGCCTCACTCTTACTCTCCTGAACGTGTTTGCCTATCTCGCGGAGGGGTACAATGCCGTGCGACTCATCATGAACCCACACGATTCAGCGCAAGTCTATGGGCTGACTAGCCTGCTCCTGGTCGTCTATATCTCAAGCATCGTTCGTGCCTGGGAACTGCTGGGCGGCGCACTCCGTAGACCACCACACCTGCCCCCCGAATAGGAAGTGAGAGTGCAGAAGGCCGCAGGCGGTGTATCTTGCAGGTTACTTCCATCTTTCTTGGCCGCCTGCACCCATATTTATCATCAGTTGTAACAGCTTAGGTGCCCCAGGCGACAGGGAAAGGCTTGCCGACAAAGACTGCCGCCAAAGCGGCCAGCATGGTATGTCCCTGCTTGCGCATCGTGGACAGATAACTGCGAATGCGACAAAAAGCGGTCGCTCCGTCCTCACTGCGAAAGGTGCCTGCAATCTTCTGCTGTACGCGCGACCATGCGCAGATCGCGTTCTGCCTGCTTGTTGGATAAAGCCGTCAACTACACCGTCTCCATCTCTAGAGGAAGGAATGTTCACGGTCACCCATCCCTTTCATCCATTGTACAATCAGCAGTTTGAGATCCTCAACTACCGGCACAATTGGGGAGAATATCGCGTCACGTTTTACGAGACCCCTGAGCATGTGCGGACGCTCCCTGCTACCTGGACCAGCATTGTTCCTCCCGATCCCAGTGTGGTGCTTGCCACCGGTCGAGCAGCCTTTCGTGTAGCTGATCTTTTAACGCTGGCACACCTCATGCAGCGCATCGAACAGGGGCGGAAGGAGGAAGAAG
>WNFD01004897.1_pt1 | contig 14112 bp, 13 predicted proteins | sample 5400491 | NCBI WGS metagenome assembly WNFD01 (sample SAMN13153343, study PRJNA577476) | soil metagenome | isolation source: 120 cm saprolite under Douglas fir tree site 2 hole 2 replicate 2 | place: USA:California | collected 2015-04-18
TGACCGTGCGCGCCTTATCCACGTCCAGAACGGGCATGCCGAAGATGGGGCTACTGGCATCGGTGCGCGCGGCGGGATTGGTGACATCGTTTGCACCGATCACCAGGGCCACATCGGTCTGCGGAAAATCGCCGTTGATTTCGTCCATGTCCAGCAGCTTGTCGTAGGGAATGTCGGCTTCCGCGAGCAAGACATTCATGTGTCCGGGCATGCGACCGGCGACAGGATGGATTCCAAACTTTATGTCCACGCCGCGCTTGGTGAGGGCGTCGTACAACTCGCGCACCTTATGTTGCGCCTGGGCTACGGCCATTCCATAGCCTGGAACTACAACCACTTTGCTAGCTGCGGCGAGAATCGCGGCGGCTTCTTCGGGAGTAGCGCTGCGCACAGGCCGCGTTTCCTGCTTGCCAACGACAGTGGTCTGCTCCTGACCGAAAGCGCCGAAGAGGACGTTGGAGAACGAGCGGTTCATGGCTTTTGACATGTTGATGGAGAGTATGAGGCCGGAGGCGCCGTCCAGCGCGCCGGCAATGATGAGTAGCTTGCTATCGAGGACGAAACCCATGGCTGCGGCGGAAAGTCCGGCGTACGAATTAAGCAGAGAGATGACCGTGGGCATATCCGCGCCGCCGATGGGAATAATCATCATCACGCCGAATGAAAGAGGGATGCCGACAATCAAAGGAAAGAGCTGCGTCTTTTCCGGGTGCGCTACGAGCATGCCGGCGACGACAATGGCAACACCCAGGAGACCGAGGTTGACGAGGTTCTGTCCTTTATAAGTGATGGGCCGCTGCGGGAGCACTTCCTGCAATTTTCCCGCGGCCATCAGGCTGCCGGTGAAGGTCAGCGACCCTAGAATGACCTCCATGCGCAAATAAAATTCGGCCGTGCCAACTAGAGTGACGCAGAGTGCACCAAAGGCGTGGCTCAATGCGGTCCGCTGGGGCACAGCAGTCATGGCTACATTGCCGAGCGGGACGCCGATGATGGTTCCCAGCACGAGGGCGATGGCAATCCATTTGTATTCGACGATGCCGTGATGAAGTAAGGTGCCGGCAATCGCGAGGAGCATGCCCAACTCACCGGCGAAGACACCGCGCCGGGCGGTCGTCGGGGAACTCAGCCACTTGAGCGCGAGAATGAAAAGCGCGGTGGCAATCAAATAGGTAACGTCGATGATGGTTTCCAAGCCGGGCAGACTGGTCATGGTTTCTTCGGCCCGCTGGCTTTGAACATTCGCAGCATGCGGTCGGTGATCAGGAAGCCGCCGACGATGTTGCTGGTGGCCGCGATGATGGCGATGGTTCCTAGAATCTTTGCGAGCATGGCCCCGTGAGCGTGGTACTCACCGGCGAGAATGATGGCGCCCACGACGGCGATGGCGTCGAGTGCGTTGGTGAGAGACATGAGCGGCGTATGCAGAAGAGGAGAAACGCGGCGGATAACTTCAAAGCCGATAAATGCGGCCAGCATGAAAACGTACAGGCTGGTAAGCAGGTCCAGCTTCATAACTTGGCCACTTCCTTCGATTCGACGGGCAAGGCAAGCAGCGAAAAGAACTCTCTTACCCGAGGATTGACCACTTCTCCGTCGCGCGTCAGCATCGTTTCACGGACGATTTCATCGTCTAAGTTGAGCTGCAGCTTGCCGTCCTTGACGAGGTGGAGGAGGAAGGCAGTGACGTTGCGCGCGTACATCTGGCTGGCGTGATACGGAACGGTGCTGGCGAGATTAAACCATCCGATGATGGTCACTCCGTATTCAACGACAATCTCTCCGGGACGCGTCAATTCGCAATTGCCTCCGCGCTCGCCGGCCAGATCGACGATTACCGAGCCAGGGGCCATGCTCGCGACCATCTCCTTGGTCACCAGAATGGGCGGCTTCTTTCCTGGAATGACGGCCGCGCTGATCACCACGTCGCTTTCCGCTACGACTTTTCCCAGGAGTTCGCGCTGGCGTTTGTAAAAATTTTCGTCCTGGGCGCGCGCGTAGCCACGGGCGTCTTCGGCGTCTTTGGCTTCGATGGGAAGTTCGACGAACCGTCCGCCGAGGCTCTGCACTTGTTCTTTCGCGGCGGGGCGAAGATCGTAGGCAGAAGCGACGGCGCCAAGACGGCGCGCGGTGGCAATGGCCTGCAAGCCCGCGACGCCCGCTCCGATGACAAAAACGCGGCCAGGAGTAATCGTTCCGGCCGCGGTCGTGAGCATGGGAAAAATGCGGGGAGAGGTATCGGCTGCAAGCACAACCGCTTTGTAGCCGCAAATGGTGGCCATCGAGGAGAGCACGTCCATGCTCTGGGCGCGTGTCGTCCGGGGCATCAATTCCACCGAAAACGAAATCACCCCCTTGGCGGCAATTTCCTGAATGGTTTCGATGGAGCCGAGCGGCCTCAAGAACCCAATGAGGACCTGACCGCTACGGAAAAGGGGAACGTCGGCTTTGCCGGTCTTGTCGTTTGAACCATAACAGAGAATCTGCACCACAACGTCGGCGGAGAGAAACACTTCAGCGCGCTCTGAGACAATCTTGGCGCCCTTCGCGGTATAGTCCGCGTCCGGATAACCCGCCCCGGCACCGGCTCCGGTTTCCACCACTACTTGCAGACCCGCCTTGGTCAGGTTCGGAATGGCTGCGGGCACGAGCGCCACGCGCCGCTCTCCGGGAAAGCTTTCTCGGGGCACACCGACAATCATGAAGCTTCCTTCGATGCCAAAAACCAGAACTGCTTTCGGGAATTGTAATCGCTCGAGGAAATAAACTCAGTCAATTTCAAGAAAAGGCCAACCCTCCGCCGGGCCAAGCGCTCCAAATCATACACTCATGGGAGCTAGTTTCGTTAGATCACATCACGTTGCTCAACATTGGGAATCTCTCATAATGCCAACTGGCTATGCTTGAGAGCTCCTCTGGCCCTGCTGCCATAAACGAAAAAAAGGGACCGCTTCGCGGCCCCTCCTTTTTCTAACCACGAACTCCGCAAGAAAACGCCGAGTTTAGTTGCTCCCTCGCGTCTTATCTGAAGGTGTGTCCGTAGCCGCGGACGCTTCGCCGATGGCCAGCTCATATTTCTTGCCGCCGAAGAAAATTCCCGTCAGCATCTTATTACCAGCGTGGTCGGCGTTGGTGGAATACCCGCTCCCGGGCTCGGCTTTCTTTAGCGGAAGTACCTGCGCCGGCACTTTGGCGACCGTCTCCCTGCCGTCGGAAATGCTGAGTTCAACATTTGGTCCGGTTCCAGCCCACTCGAGTTGATACTGGCCGGCCGCGAGCTGCTTGCCTCCGACAGTAACGGTCTCGTCGACCTTCAGCGTGCCCTTGTTGGTATTGCCGGCGATGGCGCCGGCTGCGAGCACCAGAGAAAATGTCAGCAGGCCTGCGGTGAATTGCATCTTTCTCATGAGAGTCTCTCTTCCTTTTGTCCTCGCCTCGCGGAAGCAAATCAAGGTCCTTCATTTCCGTCGAGGAAAGCATGATTTGACTACCTTCAGTCTGATAAAAAGACGAGCCTCGGGGTTGCATCTCCAGCAACAAAAGAATTGCATGAATACATTGAAAAATCGATTTAGCTAAGCTGTATATTCTCAGTGCCCGCCATGTACTTCATCGCAAATAGAGGTGCTGAGGAGGCATATTCCTGCTACTCGGCGGTCCGCCTGTTATTCCGCGATCCTCGCTTCCAGACGATCTGCCGCATAAGCGGCAAGCTCCCTCTTTCTCCTCCTCATTTCGGCGCTTTCTTTTCCACGTTATACTTCCTTATGCGCTTGAGAGACCGTTGGGCCTGCCTGGCTTTCGTCGTTCTTCTGTTTGGGTTGCTACCAGCGATCGTGGCCCCGCAAGAAACTCCCTGGCAAAAAGAGAATGCCACCTGGCGCGAAGAACACAAGGCAGACCTGCTGAAACCAGACGGCTGGCTTTCGCTTGCAGGACTTGAATGGCTGCAGCCTGGCGACAATCCAGTGGGCTCTGCGTCTGATAATAGAATTATCGTTGCCAGTGCACCGGCGCATCTCGCCATCCTGCATCTCGAAGGCGAAACCGTGACGCTGAATCCTCCGGCGGGAGGTTTTCCGCAAGACTTGCTTGTGGCGGGAGCTCCCGCCAAACCGCAGGTTCTTCGCGCCGAAGCCAACAAGGACAAAGTTGCTCCTCGTATCACCATCAGTACTCTCAATATGTATGTCATTCGGCGGGAGGAACGTTTCGCTCTGCGCATCAAGGATTCTCATTCTGCCACCATCACCGGTTTCCACGGACTCAAGTGGTTTCCGCCCGATCCTGCTTATCGTGTGACCGCCAAATGGACCCCCTATTCGCCTTTCAAGACCATTACACTCGCTACCCTAGTGGGCACCAGTTACGATCAACCCGTACCGGGTGCCGCGGAATTCACTGTTAAGGGAAAGACGTTCCGGCTTGAACCCGTACTCGAAGATCCCGCTGTGGCAAAGCTTTTCTTTATCCTTCGCGACACGACCAGCAAGTCCACCACATATGGGGCCTGCCGCTTTCTTTATACGGGCTTCCCTAGCAACGGCCTGGATAAACCAGGGGAAATCGTTCTCGACTTCAATCGCCTGGAAAATCCCCCCTGCGCGTACACTCCTTACTCGACCTGCCCGCTTCCGCCGCGGGGCAACCGGCTGCCGATTGCTCTTCCTGTGGGGGAAAAGCGCTACCATGAGTGACGGGTTTTTGGTTTTGGTTTTTAGTCTTTAGTCTTTAGTCTTTAGTCTTGACAGAGAGTTGTTGGTTTTCTGGTTTTGTGGTTTTCCGTATTCTGTATGCCGTTTTCTATTTATCCGCTCTTTCTTGCAACCTCTGAGTCTTCCACCGGGTCTGCTAGCAGGATTTTCCCGTGCGCATTCGTTTTGAAATTGGAGGCTGAGTGTTGGAGAATAGAGATGTCATTCGAAAATGGATTCTCCAAGCTCCAATTTATATCCCACGAACAACGATTCCCCCGCCCGCGAGAAGCTCCTCTCGCTCCGGCTCGCTCTTTTGCAGGTCCACAAGACACTTCTCAACATGGAACGCCGCGAGTACGAGCGCGAGCACGGATATGTCAACACCGGCGAGCTTTTCCGTCTGGTGATCGACCACGCACAATTTGCCTGGCTGCATAATATCTCCGAATTTGTGGTGCGTATCGACGAAACTCTGGCCGCGAAGGAGCCTGTCAGCCCGGAGTACACCAGCAGCGCGATATCGCTGGCGCGAAAAATGTTTGTTCCCACGGAGTCCGGCGACGCGTTCCAGAAAAAATACTTCGATGCCATCCAACGCGATCCGGCGGTAGTGATCGATCACGCCGAGCTCGCCCGTCTCTTCAACACCGAGCCTCCCGATTCCACTACTGCTTAATCATTGTGGATTTCCTGGTAGACTTTCCGCGGCAGGTTGCAGGATTCCATGTTGCTGAAGCGAGAACCCAGATCTCCATCGCGCGCCGATGCAAGATGCTTGCCGGCAAAATTCAACATTCGGCGCCTTCGCCGATCTGAACTTCCTGCTAACACCGTCAAGCTGGCACGCTTTCTCGTCGGAAGGGCCGTCGTCCACGATTTACCCGAAGGCCGCCTCAGCGGCCGTATCGTGGAAACAGAAGCCTATCCACCCGGCGATCCCGCAGGTCATCATTTCCGCGGGCCGACTCCGCGCATCCGCTCGATGTACCTCGCGCCCGGTCACGCCTACGTTTTCTTTAACTACGGCGCGCACTTCATGCTCAATGTCGTGAGCGAGCCTGCGGGAATCGCCGCGGCGATCCTGATCCGGGCCGTCGAACCATTTGAAGGCATTGAGATCATGCAGCGCCACCGGAAGACCACTCGACTTCACGATCTCGCCCGCGGGCCAGGTCGGCTCGCCGCCGCTTTCCAAATCGACCGCCGGCACGACGGCGTCGACCTTTGCGCTCCGGGCCCGCTGTGGCTTGGGGAAACCAACCAGCCCATCGGCAGAATCGAAAAAACCGTGCGCATCGGCATTAGCCGCGCAGCCGATAAACTCCTTCGCTTCTACGAGCGTGGCAATCCGTTTGTCAGTGGCCCCAAACGCCTGCTCCTCCCGGTTTCCTCGCCGAAGTAGACTTCGTACTGGCATGGTTAACTTCATTCGTGTGGCACTCGTTTGTGCGTTCATCCAATTGTTTGTGCTTTTATTTCTCGGCAGCCACCGGCGTGTTCTTGATGAGCGTGCCCTCCGCTTCCTTGGCCACCGCCGCTCGCCGGACGTAAATGTGTAAAAGTTCGTCAAGCTCGTGTGGCCGAATGGGTTTGGTAAGGTACGCATCCATTCCTCCGGCAAGGCATTTCTCACGATCTCCCTTCATGGCATGCGCTGTGAGGGCAACTATGGCCAGATGATTTCCGCTCGTTTTTTCCTTTTCTCGAATCATCGCGGTGGCTTCGAATCCGTCCATCTCTGGCATTTGCAAGTCCATCAAGACCAGATCAAAACTTTCCTTTTCAAGCGCCGCAAGGGCTTCACGTCCATCCCCGGCTATCGAGACGAAGTGGCCTCGCTTCTCCAAGAGCCGCGTTGCCAACCGCTGGTTGACCCGATTGTCTTCCACGAGCAGAACACGCAAGGAAGCCGAAGGCTCACGGGCATCCTGAAGCGAGTAGCGCGTGATCAGCGGGATTGCGCCTTTCTGTTCGCGCGCGCCGAGCACGCGGGCAATCGCTTCGCGCAATTCAGATTGGCGTATCGGCTTCAAAAGGTATGCAGCCACTCCCAGTTCCTGGCACCGCGCGGCATCTCCGCGATGGCCGGCAGAAGTTAGCATCATGATGGTGACAGTGGACGGGTGTGGGCTCTGCCGGATTCTTTCGATCAATTCGAAACCATCCATATTGGGCATGTGCATATCCATCAAGATCAGGGCGAAGGGCTCTCCAGCTTCCTGGGCTTCTAACAATTTTGCCAGCGCCCCTTCTCCGTCCGGTACGGAACTGGACTTCATTTCCCAGCGTCCCAGCATGCCCTCCAGGATTCGCCTGTTTGTGCGGTTGTCGTCGACGACGAGAACCTTTACCGAGCGCAGTATTTCCGGCGGAGCGATCTCCCCGACTTCGATTACTTTCGTATCCGCAATCCGCAGCCTGGCGGTGAAGTGGAATCGGCTCCCATGTCCGACCTCGCTCTCCACGCAAATTTTTCCTCCCATCATGGTCACAAGCCTGTTCGAGATAGTTAGACCCAGACCTGTTCCCCCGTATTTTCTTGTCGTGGAGGAATCCGCCTGTGAAAATGGATCGAAAATCGATTGCAGCTTCTGCTTGGGGATGCCGATCCCGGAATCCGCCACCGTAAACCGCATCGTGCGGTCATGCTCGTGGACCGCTTCCACTTGAACTTTGAGGGCCACTTCACCCTTCTCAGTGAATTTGATGGCGTTCCCGACGAGGTTGATGATGACTTGGCGCAGCCTGCCGGAGTCTCCCCGCACAACTTCAGGAACGTCAGGGGCTACCTCGCACAAGAGTTCCAGGCCCTTTTCGTCGGCTCTTAACGCCAGTGTTTTCAAACTCGTTTCCAGACAATCGCGGATGTTAAATTCGATCGCCTCCAGATCGATCTTCCCGGCTTCAATCTTGGAAAAGTCAAGAATGTCGTTGATTACGGTAAGCAAGGAATCCGCCGACATCTTCACCGTTTCCAGGTACTCGCGTTGTTCGGGCTCAAGCTGCGTCTCCAGGGCCAGATCGGTCATTCCCATAACGCCGTTGAGAGGGGTGCGAATCTCATGGCTCATGTTCGCCAGGAACTCGCTCTTCGCCAGGCTGGCTTCTTCCGCAGCCTCTTTCGCGCGGCGCATCTCCGCCTCTGCCTGCTTACGCTCGACAACCTCAAGTTGCAGCTCTTCGGTCCGCGCCAGGACACGAACTTCGAGATCCTCCTTGGCGCTTTGCAATGCCGCGTCGCGCTCCTGGATGCGCTCCAGCATGTGGTTGAATGATGTCACGAGTTTTCCCAGCTCATCCTCACCAGCTGGGAGAGCCCGCAGCGAGTAGTCTTCTCTTGTGGAAACTCTTCCGGCCACCGCGGCAAGCTGGAGGATTGGTTCGGTGATCAGGCGAACGAGCCGCGAGGACACCAGGAAAGTTGCGAAAGCGCAGACCAGCAGCACTAGAGCGGATATTTCAGTGTATCTTGCGGTTTTGGCGTGAAGCGCGGCAAGGTCCGAGACAAAGACAATGGACCCGACCTTTTCGCCGCCTACGGAAACGCTCCGAGAAAGCGTAAGGGAGTCCGCTTCGAAGGTCGCTCCCTCTTTTCTTCCGCGGGGTGACGTGAAGCCCGCGGCGAGCCCCGCGCGCCGGTACTCAGCGAAGATTTCCTCGTGTTGATCATACAGAGTAACCGTGACAATGTTAGTATCGGAGCGAACGGTTTCCAGCAATTCCTGCGCTGATTTTCGGTCGTTGAAAGCCAGTGAGGCAGCGGTGGCCAAACCAAGAGTATCGGCATCGGACGCGAGTGCGCTGACCATGGACGTGCGAAAACTTGCCTTCTCGTAAGATTCGAATGCCAGGCTAGCGATGGTCAGTCCGAGAAGACTGGTGCAGAAAATAACCATGAGCAGCTTCCGGTGAATCGATGATTTGCTGAAGAGCAACATCTCAAGTCTCCGCCCGCAACGCGCGTGTTCCGAGAATTAAAAGGAGAAACGAGGCCGTCGAGCGCACCAGGCGGGCCGCTCGGGACCACCTCAATCGCATTCCGCCCATTGCAAACACCCTCCCCTTTGATCATGTGCACGCAACTCACCAGTACTATGGATGGCGTGGTTCGCCATCTCTTTTGCTATCAGTGTTTTCGTGCTTTGGAACTGCGTGTGGAGGATCGAAACTTGACCATTAAAGGAGGCTTGTCCCAGATTGAAACGATACTGCACTCGCCTCTCGCCGAGGCATAGGAAGCTCTGTGCGTCGTTTATTGCGTCGCCGTCACCCTTTCAAGCGACGGATGGGCCTAGAAAACATGCTCTCAAACCAGTCTCGCTTGAACGCGGTCAGACCGGGCCATATTCTCCGGAAAGAAATCAGAAGAATCGAAGTGTGAATGGAGACACGAGGATGCCCGATCGCGGCACGCCGCGAAAAAAGACACGAACAAATCATGAGAAGAAACTCAATACTTACTTTCGGCGTCAATCGCTGGTGGCAGCCGCAAATTCGTCGCACACAGATCGGAAATTCTCGTACCAAGTTTCCGTAAAGCTGGCGATAAGTTGCTCCGCGGTGCGCCCGGCGATGGTCACACCGGAATGGACGATGTCTCCCCAGGTGTGTACCCGCGTTCCCTTTCCCGCGTGCTCTTCAAAGCTGACCCACTGGGCCAGGACGACACCGAGGGAGTGGTCGATCCATCCCACCTTATGAGCCGGCTGGCAATTGGTGATGACGTGATCTACGACGGTTTTGACGGGCTGCAAGATCTCAATCTCCAGGCGGCTTCCCGCTTCCCAGGGCCGGCCTTCGCGCCAGCTCACTCGGCCATAAATGTTTGCAAATTCATTCCAACGCCGCCAATCCGAAAAAATCTCCCAGGCAAGCTTGCGGCTGGCCTTGGTGGTTACACAATATTGAAATCGAAACATAATTTGCTTTCGTACGCTCCCTTTATTGGATAATTTCAGGGATCTCCGCGAGGGACATCCAGAACCTATTATTTATACATTGTTTCTTTGACGATGTAAAGGATATAATTCAGAGCAAAGGGAACCCAAAGGGGGGAGCCGCATGCCTCGCAAAGCTGACGCTCGACTGGAGAGCCGCATTCTAGACGCTGCATACCGCCTGTGGAGCAAACGGGGCGAGCAGGCCCTGACCATGCGCGCAGTCGCCAGGGCGTCACACACGACTACTCCAACTCTGTACGAGCGTATTCCGAACAAGGGCGACCTGATCTCCCTCCTGCGGCGCCGGGCGCGCCGAAATCTCTTTTCTGCTATCAGACCCTCGCGCACTCCCTCTCAAGTCTGCCAGCGCGTTCTGGACTTTTTTACTGCCTATCCCAACGATTTCCGCCTCATCTCTGAAGATTGGGCCATCGCCTTCGCCCGCAAAGAGCACATGCCTTCGTTTGAATTCTTGCAGCGCCGTTTGGCCGCGCAACTTGGTGGCAATCCCGATCAACATACTCCTCTGGCCCTGGCGCTCGTGGCGCTGTTGCATGGCACGGCTACGCTTCTCCACTCCGTGGACACTCATAAGAGAATCTCGCGCGACTTCCGGTTGGCGTGCATTGCCGCGTGTGAGGCCTTGATCCACGCTGCGGCTGGCAAAAGACGCCCAATAAACACGCGTTCAGGGCGGACACGCATGGCCACTCGCTAACCGATAGGAACCACACTCCCCTTCCAGGCAAATTCATGCCAAACTATGGGGGTTGAGCGCCCGGCCCCAGGCGCTGCGAAACACAAGCCTAGACTTTCCAGCCCTGCCTCAGACGCCGTGGAGCTCTTACTGCGGTCGCACGCCTGCCAATGGGAAAGTACTCATTGCCGGTCCGGTGGATTTTGCGGTTGGAGGTGGTGTATGACGGATCTCTGGAATCAATGTGAAGGTCAGGTTATTGACAATAAATTCCGGCTGCGGCATTACTTTGGAGGCATCGACGACTCCGCCGTTTTTCTCACGCAGCTCCCTGATCGACAATCTCAAAAGGCCGCTATCAAATTCATTCCCGCCGGGCCCACTGCTGATCTCCAGCTCTCTCTCTGGCTCCGCGTCATGCAGCTCGCACATCCCAATCTGCTACGCATCTTCGACATCGGCCGTTGCCGCCTCGGTAACAGGGATCGTCTCTACGTCGTGATGGAGCATGCCGAAGAAGACCTCTCCCAAATTCTCCCGCAGCGCCCGCTCACAAGTTCCGAAGCTCGCGCAATGCTTGAACCCGTGCTCGACGTTCTCGTCTATCTCCACGGCCATGGTCTTGTTCATTCGCACCTTAAACCTTCGAATATTCTAGCCACCGACGATCAACTCAAGCTTTCCAGCGAGAATCTCTTTCCCATGGGCGAAACGCGCATGTTATCGCGGAAGTTCGATGCGCACGACGCTCCTGAAACCGCGGCCTCACCACTCTCCGCTGCCGCCGACGTCTGGTCTCTCGGAGTGACACTCATCGAGGCCCTCACGCAGAGAACACCTGTTCTGCCGCCGGGAAATCAAGGCGATGCGCTAATTCCAGAATCGCTTCCCCAGCCATTTCTGGATATTGCGCGTCACGCTCTCCTCCGCGATCCGCGGCGACGCTGGACCGTTGCCGAAATTGCAGCGCGCCTCAACCCCGGCGTTGCTGCCGCCGCTGCCGCACAATCCGTATCTCCCCTGGCGGTCCCGCTCTCGAAGGTTCCTGCGGTTCCCGCTGCAAAGCTGCAAATCCCGAAGTCCAATGTACCTTCACCAACACCAAGAACGCGAGCACCACTGGCCAGTCCGCAAACCGCGAGCCTACAGAAACAAACTCTTATACTCCCCAACTACGTCGTTCCTGTTGCTGCTGTGCTTCTGATTATCGCCGCCGTCATCGCTCTACCGAGAATCCTCGGCCATCATCCGGAGGCTTCGACGCCGGCGGCAACGGCCGCCGCTCAGCCAGCGGCGCAACCAAAACCGGTCGAGCAGTCCAGACGGCGTGAAATCGCACCAGCGTCAAAACCGGCAGCGGCGCCGGTAACTCAAGACTCCCTGAAAGTCGCCGTCGAGAAAGAACTTGCGGGACGGCCGCAGAGTTCACCAGCTGCTGCACCAGTCCCTGCATCGGTGCGCACCGATACGTTCCCATCCGCAAATGCGCCGAGCAATTCGGCGTCGTCTTCCGCGCGCGGCGAAGTTCTCGAACAGGTTTTGCCGGAAGTCTCCGAGAAAGCTCGTGCCACCATTCAGGGCACCGTCCGCGTCGCCGTTCGCCTTCACGTGGACGCCGCGGGAAGTGTCTCGGAAGCTGCGCTCGACTCTCCTGGGCCAAGTAGATACTTCGCCGATCTCGCTTTGCAAGCTGCCCGCCGGTGGCAGTTTTCTACTCCCGATGCCGGAGGCCGCAGCGTCCCCAGCGAGTGGCTCATTCGCTTCGAGTTCTCGCCAACTGGTGACCAGGCCTTTCCGAAACAAATGACACCCTAGCCGCGCCTTTTTTCGCTTGTGGCTGGTGAAATGCGCGTGGGCCCCCGGGGGAAAAGCGGCGGCAACGCAACTGTCGAATGGGAACTGGAACTCAAAGGCCTGCTTGGCATCCTTCAGAGCGCGCCGGAAATGAAATCGGGAGGACTGTCGTTTAGGAGTCGCGACAGGAATTGCGATAGGGGCTCAAGTCCCGATGCCGGCTCCACCCATATTGGGATAACTCCATCCCGGAGCCCGACCCAAAGAAGAAACCGTCATGAAGAATCATCGGGAAGGTCGCTTGCAAACCAGCGCCGCACCATTTACGCTACTCGCCCTGAGGAAAAGAAAAGTCACTTCATGCCTGAACTTTCGCCCGAACTGCTCGCGCTGGGTTTTATCTGGTATCTCGCATTTCTTTTCTCCACCACTTGCCACGAAGCATCGCACGCGCTAGCGGCCAAAATTGGAGGTGATGACACTGCATTCATCGGCGGACAAGTCTCCCTCAATCCCGTGCCGCACATTCAGCGTGAACCCTGGGGCATGGCCGTCATACCCATCCTCTCGCTTATTGCCACGGGTTCCCTCTTCGGGTGGGCCAGCGCGCCGTACGATCCGTACTGGGAGCGGCGGCATCCCCGTCGGGCGGCGTGGATGGCGCTGGCTGGGCCGGCCACAAACTACACGCTGATGCTCATCGCGGCGCTGGCGCTTCACCTCGGCTGGGCTTACCACTTGCTACACATCAACGATGCGAACGGCCGGGCGGACTTCGCCACGAGCGCGCTGGGGGTTTTCTTCTTCCTGAATCTGCTGCTCGGAACTTTCAACCTGTTGCCGGTGCCGCCGCTCGATGGCAGCACAGGCATCATGCTGTTTATGGGCGAAAACCGCGCACATCGCTATTTGGACTGGCTTCGCGGTAATAGCTACGCGATAGTTGGGTTGCTGGTGGCGGTTTTCGCTTTTCGCTACATTTATGGACCGATCGAGGCTGTGGTCACGGACGCTCTTCTGCCCGAGCCGCTTCTATCGCCTCTTTTGCGAACCATTTTCAGGCATTGACTTTTTTGCTCCACATGCGAACAGCGGAGACCAAGCTGTCCCGCAGGCGCACACGCTCCAAAACCCGTTTCTGGATTAAGTGTTCTGCTTTCACATACATGGCGACGCCTCTGGTGGCACCACGGTTGCACTTCCCCCTGTCGGAGGCCGTGCATGCTTCAGCCTGTCCAACGTCCCATCGCCACTATTTATCCCGTGGAAGCTTCGGGTTGGGATAGCGCGCAGTGTTTCTTCGTGGAGAGGTCTGAACTCGAGTGGAACGAACAGACTGGCAAGTACGTCGCGCTCAGTCACTCTCTCTGCCCCGGATCCATGATTTTTTTGCGTCTTCTGCAATCCAGTTCTTCAGATCGAGCGCTTCCGGTGGCCTACCAGGCGGAGCATGTGGGTGTTACGCTCGCGGGACAGCAGCTATTCCGCCTGAAGCAGGTCGAACCGGGCAGAGATTCGCAATAAATTCTGGAATAATTGGAACGATGCAAGGCGGCAGGCAATTTCGAGTAGGAAAGCACTCACTGCCTGGCGAATGCAATATTCCCACTGTGCCAGACTGGGAAGCCAAGAGCCAATTCTGCACCGGAGCATCGCGAGAATGGCAATTGAGAGAGCCAATCGAATCCTGACTCTCTTTCAGTCCGAATGAACTCCACCACGGATAGGGATAGTTCCGGCCGAAAGCGCAATAACAACTGTATTTTCAGCAGGGTGGCAAATTTGTAGCGACCTCGGTGATTCTCGTGGTAAGGAAGGAAAAGAAAAAACGAAAACGTGCGGAAGTGGCATACGCCGTGCCAGTAACTTCTCGATCGTGGTGCTCACTTCGTCAAAGCCGGTTGAAATCGCCGCCTCGACGTCATCGTTGACGCCGTGCATCCTCGACGACGACGCGGCGCAGCTGGAGATGTTGTCGGCAGTG
>WNFD01004428.1_pt1 | contig 14103 bp, 12 predicted proteins | sample 5400491 | NCBI WGS metagenome assembly WNFD01 (sample SAMN13153343, study PRJNA577476) | soil metagenome | isolation source: 120 cm saprolite under Douglas fir tree site 2 hole 2 replicate 2 | place: USA:California | collected 2015-04-18
CTCCAAAATCGCCGAGCCCTCCCTTACGGTCGGGCTACTGCCCCGTTCATTGTCCTGCCTCCTGCCTCCTGCCGTCTGCTTCCTGCCCACTGCTCACGGAGTACTAGCAGGGGCCGTCTGCTTGAGGGTGATGGTGTGGTTATCGGCTTTGTTTATTTCGTCGAACAGTCGTTTGAGCGGTTCATAGGTTTCCGCGGGAAAGAGGAGGATGTTCTGGCGACCAAAGAAGAAACTCCGATTGTAAACAAGGATCGCCTGGTCCTTTGTCACTCCCATCTTCACTGTGTAGCGACATGTTTCACCGGCATTGATTGGCGCCGGGGCATCAGCGTTATCAAGCGCGTACCCTTTCGGGAGCGAGATTTCTATTTTGTCTTCCTCAGACCAGGGGAAGTGAAAGTAGATCTGGTATTTTCGGGTGCTGGATGTGAACAGCGGGCCAATACCTTTTTCAAAAAACGCCGGTTGCAGAAAGAGCCGCTTGCCGGTGCGCTGCGCATACTCGGGCACCCGGACATGATACTTGTACCGGAACGGCCTGACCGGGTCGGTAGCATTCTCGATCGCAATGTTCGTCAATTCGGCGGAGCTCAGACGGCTCTTCACTGCCTCTTTCAAATTTTCCTCGCGCTGAGTTGGCGAGTCGTCGTCGTTGAGCGCTTTCCTTTCGACGGCCAGATGCCCCGTGTACTCGATGGTGACATCGCCTTCGACCGTGCCGTTCTCGTCCAGGCGCAGGTTCGCGACGCGCGTTTCCCGGGATTTGTCGGGCGAAGACAACGGCGTCTTTACCCAGACGGGAGAATCATTGGCAATCAGGGCATCGACACCTTCTTCCTGCCAGCGCAGCATTCCCGGCGTGAGGTAATGAAACCCGGGATCGTAGAATTTCCAGCTGTCGCCGACGCGAACCGCGACGTTCGAGGGACGCAGCGCGCCGGGAACCACCACGTTCCGATCAAAGAATCTCTTGCCCCGATCCGGCGCCAAAGCAAGATGCGCGTCAAAGCCGGCGGCGTTCGCCAGCGCCGCAAACAAGAGATCGATATCGATCGCCGGACCGACGCCACGCTGAAGAGTATCAGCAGACTTCTTGTTCTCTTTCAGTTTCCGGATTTCTTCCCTGGTGTAGCCAGAGCTCTTGTCACTGGTGTTTTTGATGTTCGCGCGACAGAAGGCAAAAATCTTCTCGAGCTTCTCTTCGGGCGTGTTAGCGCCGGCTACAATCTCAGCCGACTTGCTCTTTATTTCATCGTCAACTTTCAAATAAGGCTGAGACATGCGGTTTAGCTCATACGCCGCTACCTGGTAGCCGGCGAGGAGCGAGAAGAGGTTCTGGTACTTGATCATCGCCCACGACCGGACATTGTCTTCCGGGGGCATGAGCGGTTCTTCGCGGAACGCCGGCATCTTCGTGACGGTGGTGAACTGGAACCCGTTCTTCTCTTTCTGAAATTGAGGCGGCGGCATGTTGAATGGACGCACGTCAAATGAGCCGGCAGAGTTGGAACTCGGTTTGATGTGATAAGTGATCGACTCGATTGGAATCTCGCGCTGAAAGTCGAGACGCATGTTGTTAGCGGACGAGTCGGCGATTACTTCTTTCCACTTGTATTCGATGATCGCGCCGGGCTCGATCGCCGGAAACGCAAAACTCTTTGTTCTTAGCTTTACGCCACTAACTTTTACGACTGTCTTCTCGACGACATCATCTTTTGTCAACTCGACAATCGAACCATCCGGCTTGATGGTGCGCGCGGCGACATCTTTGATTTTGGTGCCACTGAAAAACGGGATATCGATCTTGCTCTCCTGCTCGCGGCCACGTTCAGTGAAAATCTTGATGCGAATGTAATGCGACAGCACCAGATTGCTCTCGCCGCCATCATCAACCCGAATGTCCCAAAAAATAGCTTCGGCATCGGCGTCCGGATCCACCAGCGGCTTCTTCAGAGCCAGCTCCGCGGGCTCCACCGGACGCCACTCCTCGCCGCCCGCCGAGGCATTAAGCCCGCCGGCACCAGTGGCCGCAAGAACCAACACCCCGACGGCTGTGAATAGGATCAATCGCGAGTTTCGCTGCAGTGAAAGATGGGATTTCATCGCTGAAGCCTTTCGCTGGTCTTGCGCAGAGAGTCTCAAGGGTTTTCCGGACGCGTCCCTGGAATCTTCGCGTGCCTTCTATCACGGTTTGTGGGAGCATGTCGAGGATCGAGATTCCGGAGCGTCCTGATCGGCTCGTACTGAAAGCGCAACGCATCTATAATTTCAACGACCACTCGATCCGTAACCTAAGAGGAGGCGATGATGTCAGTTATCAAAAGCTTGGGCCTTGCGTCCCTACTTTGCCTTGTCGGTTTCCTTTGTCTCTTGCCGACAACCGTTTCAGCGCAGAGCGAAAAGCCTGCCTCAGCGCAACCAGACCGTGACCAAACGCTTCGGCAGTTGCTCGCAGAGGTGCATGAGTTGCGCCTTGCAGTGCAGCGGGCTACTGTCAACAACACGCGCTTTCAGATGTTGATAGAGCGGGTCAGAGTCCAGCAGGCGCACGTTGATTCGCTTAGTCGGGAACTGGAGAACGTCCATTCACAGGTCGCGGAAATCAAAGCTGCCAAGCCTCAGATGGAGCAACAGATCAAAGACGCCGAAGACCAACTGGATCGCACGCCCGATCCGATCGCCCATACAGACTTAGAATCGCGAATTAAGGTCGTCAAAGGTAATCTGGCGAGACTCAGTCAAGAGGACGAGCGTTTGCGCAGCCGCGAAACGGCCCTCGATACTGACTTGCAAGCTGCGCAGGGCAAGCTCAACGAGCTAAACGGCCAGTTGGACTCGTTGATGGTTGATCTAAAGGGGCCATGAGCAACTCCTCTTAAGGACACTTCCGACTCCGGGGCAAGACTCACCGCATGAATTTGCGGCGAATGGCCAGCGCCAATAACGCCGCCTGCACCGGACCCATGATCGTTTCCAGGGTAACTAAACCACGCACGACAATCGAAGGGGAGGGTTCCGGCTTTTGCAGCGTCATGACGCTTGCGCTATACGAGAGCGCCCGTAATATTCTCAATTCCGGGCCGACTTGATCAGGCGACTTCGCAGCGTACAAGCAAAGGGGAAGGCCCTCGGTTGTCGTGGGTGACGATGTCATGCGCACCTCCTGGTTCTCCAGGCCAAAATCAAATCGTGTTCGACAAATCCAGGTACTTTGTCTTCAATTGCTCGTAAAAACATTCGGGATCGTAGGCGGCGTTTTTGTCCTGACCCGAGTCGCGCCACATCTCGTTCCAGAGATGAATCGCGCGCGTTGATTCATTGAAGCGAAGGTGCGCTTCAGGCTCGATCACCTGGCGCCAATCGGCATAACCGAGCGGACAAAACACGTCGGCAGGCTGCCGGTACTCCTCGAGCGAGAATTTCTTCACTGCTTCGGCCACGAGGCGTGGGCCGGTTTCGCCCCAAACCAATTTCTCCGTTTGCTTGCTCTGGCAAATGGCCCAGGCGTAAGCCATCGCTTCACTGCCGGTGGGCGCTTTCAGAATGGCGCTGGCAATGACTTCAGCTTCGTTCACAATCTCGCTCGCGAAAACATGAGGCTCGGAAAAATCAAACGGCCTCAGGCAAATCACGTCGGTGTCGGCCCACCAACCACCGCGCTCCAGCAAAAGCTTGTAGCGAAAAAAGTTGGCAAAGCCCGCGTACGAAGGATATTGCGGGTATTGAAAGATGCGTTCCGCCGGCAAGACTTCATTCGCGTCCCTGATCACACAGCCGCGGGGAACGTTCTTCATTTCGCCGTAAACATGGAGATGATATTCATGCCCGTTGCGGAGGAACGAAGCAATCGACAACTGCTCCATCACGGAAAGCTCAGGGCCGATCCACAAGCCCTGAATGATCTGTCTGTCAGTGGCCATTGCGAGCGATTTCTTTTTCGTATTCGGCGACGTAGTCGGCGGCCATCCGCAGGTAATGAAAGTCTCGCATCGCCTTCTCACGGCATGCGCGCGGCGGAATTTCCTCGACGAATTTCACAGCGGCCACAAGTTCGTCGCGGTTGCGACAAACAAACCCGACGTCCGCAGAAATGATTTCCGGGCAAGCGCCGCAGTCGCTGCAAATCACCGGCGTGCCGGACATCAGGGCTTCGACCATGCCAAGCCCGAACGCTTCGACGACTTTGGTCGGGAACAGAAAAGCCTTCGCGCCGGCAAGCAGTTCGGCTTTGCGCCGGCCCTTCACATCGCCGACATACTCGGCCCCAACCTGGCGGCACATTTCGGCGACGCGTCTGATGCTCTCGTAATCTTTGCCGGTTCCGGCGACCACTAACTTGAATCCAATCTCTGCAGAGAGCGAAAGCACTTCATCCAAACCCTTCTCGGCCCCCCAATCCATCGTGGACATGAAAAGAAAATAGTCGTCCTTCGTCTCTGAATAGATATAGCGCGACGGGTCGATGCCGTTGAGCACATAGCGATTGCTGTCGTGCGATTGGGCCAGCGTGCGCGAAACAAAAATCCAGTTGCCGGCCACGGGCCGGCGTTCCATGCCGCGCGCCTTCAGATCGAGGTGACACGTCGCCACCCACGGCTGCCCGCGCGATTGTCGCGCCGCGATCAAATCTTCGTCGCGAAAAGTTATCGTGTGCAGGATGTCCGCGTCACTCACGGGCTCGGAGACCAGCGTCACTCCGGTGGGCGCGGGCGCGTCTGCGCCGTTTCGTAAAAGGTAGAAGACTTCGTGGCCCAATTCCCCAAGGCCCTGCGCCAAGAGATCGTGAATGTAGAAACTGGACCCGGAAGGAAAGGTCTTCGGATGCAGCCCGATTCCGGATTCGCCAAAGGCCGGATAACGATGAGTCGATGAAAGCAGAACGCGCATGTCAGGGTTGGTGAAAGGCGATTTTAGAAAAACGAATTCTGTTCTTCTCTGCGCAATCTCAGCGTTCTCGGCATCTCTGCGGTGAGTGTTTGATTAATAAGATTCACCGCAGAGACGCAGAGTTCGCAGAGGTTGCGCAGAGATTAGGCAGTTCCACCGGCCACACTCAGTTCAATGCTGCCGACGGAACGCGTGTCGCTGGCCCAGCTATTCTTATAGTCTTCAGTGCCGCGCATGAAATCGTATTCTTCCAACCCGAGCGCGCAGGCCAGCTTGATGCCCGCATTGATCAAAAGTTTCCCGGGCGAGCAATGAGCCACAGAAGGGAGAAAGCCGCCGTTCCATGCTCCCAGGCTCTGGTCTCCCATCGTATAGAGGTCGATTGCAACAACCTGCTCGCCGGCTGTCAAAGCGCAGGCGCGAACGATCCCCTTATTGAAGAGATCAGGAATGACCTCGCGGGTGAATGTCTGCGCCGCCCGGGACTCGAAGCACGATCCGGCCGTCTGCCGCGCCAGGTGCAGCGAAAGGAAAACGTCCGCCAATTTGTTAGCCGGAAAGCTTCCGGGCACGAGCTCGCTCACGAAAAAGTTGCTGTCGCCCGCCAGAGCTTCCAGCCGCTTGAGGCGTTTGCGAAATCTGCTGACTTTCGTTTTCAGAAAATCATCGTACGTCATCGGCAGGCGCAGGTAATGGCAGCCCACCATTTCGCGAAACGCGTTGTCGGCCTCACTTCCATTTTTCTGAGTCTGAAGCGCGCGCATACAATTCGAGTCGCTCCGAATGTGCCGCAGCATCAGACGCCGGTAACCATTTGGCTCCGCGCGCGCGTGATCCAAAAGGCCCGCAACCACGGCGAAGTCATCGCGAGCGACTATGGCGTCACTGTAATCCGTCAGGTAGCTTGGGAACGTCGCCACCCTGCCGTTTTCGATCAGCACGAGCGGCAGGATTCCGGCCAACGCAGCTCTCCTGCGCGCGATGATTACGTTTGGCTGGAATGATGGATTGGCAGAACAGCTCGCGACAAACCACTCCGCCGAACTGAAGGCGCGATTGCAGACGGAGCGCGCGAGCAGCGCGTTCCACGCCGCCGTCAGGCCCGCGATCTCAGACAAATCGGTGAGCACCTCAATTGCCAAAGACTGAGACTCGATTGATGCGCGCGCCTGCATTTTTTGATACCGGGGAAACTTCGATACTGTTAACTTCATTTCGACTATGCTTCGCACCGTCATCCCCAACCCTCTTGCTCCCTCTCCCTTTGGGAGAGGGTTGGGGTGAGGGCCTGAGCGTAGACCCTCCCTGATTTCACGTTGTCACCCGGCAAGCACGACTGAAGAGAAAAACTCTTCGACCCATGCTTCGCACCCTCATCCCCAACGCTTCTCCCAGAGGGAGAAGGGAGCAAATCCAAACGTAGTTTTCCGGACTCCAAAATCACCCCGCCCGGCCATCGACACAGGCGATCCACGAACCGTCTTCACAAAGGTGAGCATCAACGTGGTGCATACCAACCGCATTCCATCCGGCACCACTGGCCACGAGTATCGGACTCGTTCGCACTTCTTCTTCGACGTAGCTTGTGGCGGTCAGCTGTTGAATCTCGAAGGCGCGAACCTGCGTCCCATAAACCGGAGCGCAGTCCTGCGAAAACCGGATCAGTTTTCCATCGAGCGTCAGAACTCTTCCAGCCGGCCGGGCGTTGTGCTTGTTCCCACTCACGATCGGGTTCGCCGGATGTTCGCGCCACGGGCCGAAAAGTTCATCCGCGAAATAAAGCCGCAGCGTGTCGTGTGAATAAGGAGTCGTGCAGGCCAACATCCACCACTTATCTTCGCGACGAAAGATGGAAGGATCGGCGTAACTTCCTTCGACCAGCGACGCAACCGGCGACCAGCGCGTCGGAAAAGTTTCCGCGCGGTACAAGCGCAGCGCCTGCGCGCCCAAAGTTTCAGGGAGCAGGTAGCACTCGCCCGCCCATTCAAAGACGTAGGGATACGAAAGGTGAAAAGGCTCCGCGAGCACGATCTGCTGGTACGTCCAACTCAGTCCGTCGCTGCTGGTCGCCAGGCCAATCTCGCCCCTTTCGGTCGCTTGATTAAGAACTTCAAAGAACATGTACCAGCCGCCGGCGCGCCGCACCATGAACGGATCGGCGACGAAGCTAGCCGGCACGTCATGCACGCTCGCGCTGGTCAGAATCGGATTAACGACGCCATTCGCCGGGCCCAGATCCAGGGGCGATGTGCCGGTGTAGATTCCGATTGACCACATCAATTTTCAGCCATGAAAGAGCCGCCGGGCCACGCCGGGCGAGTCAAACACTTTCAAGGATTGTTCGACCCTCGTCGACAGGTCGCTCCCTTTGCGGCCTTTCGTTTCCGGCCAACCACCCAGCGCGCGCACGCCCCGCTTCGTAATGATGCAGGATGAATCGCAGATGTCTTTTTTTCGACGGGGTTCGTATTTCCCGTTGTAGTTCCAGCGGTCGTCGTGGCCCAGTAGTCTCAAGGTATCGTCTTCATCCAGTTCGCAAACCGCGCGGAACGCGCTGGCGAAATCGTGTTCCCGGCACTTCAACAGGTTCGCCTTGATATCTTCGCGAGTCAAAAATATGTCGCCATCCAGAAAGATGAAAAACTCTTTGGTGTCGCCAAACATCTCGACGCCCCGATTGAAGCCACGACTGCCGCCGGCTCCGGCCGGAGCATTCAGAAATTCGTAACGGCAGTGGGGCGATAAAGTTTTTGGATCCACGCGCGGTGCGTCGCCCTGCTCAACCACAAGCAGCGCCACCGCCGGCAGTTTGCGCGCATAGTAATCGACCAGAAAACTCAGATTCCGGCGGGCGGCGTTATTGCCGCCACGTTGGGAGATGATCAGCGCCGTAGCTTTCAGAATCTCATCCATCTCCGGTCCCCAGAGCACCAGCGATTCCTTCAGCCACCAGAGATTCATCGTTTCCTCTCGCACGTCCGAGAAATCTTCTTCGACCCAGGCCAGATGCGGCATGAAGCAATAGCAGTTGAACTCGCGTTGCAGCGCGCGCGTGTTCTCGTCCAACACGGTCAGCGCCTGGCGATTCAAATCGATGTAACGATCGAAGATCGTTTGCTTGAGCGCGTAAGCGTAGGTGGACAGCGAATGCGTGACCCGCATGACGTTGTCTGAGACTTGCTGCGGCGGCTCCTGATGAATGGCGCCGAAAAAAACCATGTCCCAATCATCGGGGAGTTGATCGCTGAAAGCGGCAAACCTGGCGTTGAACTCCGGCGCCAGCACGGCGTCGTCTTCAAAAATCAGCACGCTCGGCCACGCCTCGGCGCGGGCCTGCTCAACCACGGCGAGATGACTGCGCAGGCAGCCATAGGCGCCCGGAAAGTCGTCCCAAGAACCTGGAATTGCCATCCCGCTGCCGTCCGCTGCGGGAAAGCGGACTACCCGCTTGAGATCGTGTTCGGCAAATTTAGCCTGCATCTGCCGCCAACGATCTGCGCGCTTGTCCAGGTTGATGCAAACCTGGTGGGGAAAGAAATCGTCAAGCTTCATTTGAGCGATCAACCTTCGTTGGATCTCTTCAGCTGTTGATCCGGGCCCTCCCTAACCGCCTCCACCCCAGCCGGACTGCCCGTCTGGGGACCCCGGGGTCGGGCTTCTGACAACGTCTATCTCAACAAATTCCGTTCGCGCACAAATTCCTGCCACGCGCTGAGGGTTTCTTTCATGTCGTCGGTTGGCGAATGGGGCCAGATGGTCAGCTGTCCGCACTCGTCGCGCCCGCGCGCGCGCACCACCGGATTAATTGTTTTCTGAAATTGCGGCGTCACAAATCGAATGATGAAGCCGATGCGCTTGTCGTCTGAGTCGTTCGCCAGCGATCCATGGACGATGTTGGCTTGATGCAAAGACATTTCGCCGGCCTTGAGCTCGATGTCTTTGGCGCGGGAATCGTCCGCGTCGAGGCTGTACGTCAGGATGTTGTTCTCGATCGCCGTCGCTTTGTGCGGCTGAATTCCGTCGCGATGCGATCCGGGGATCGCGCGCATGCAACCGCTCGCGCGCGTGCTGTCGCTGATGGCCACCCACGCGCTGACAGTCGGCGCCGATTCCCGGCTCGTATATTTATAATCCTGGTGCCAACTGACAAACGAAGGGTCGTGCGCATGCTTGCATAAGATTAAGGTGGCCTGCACCAGCACCTCCGGCCCCAGGATCGCCTGCACCGCGTTCAGAATTCCAGGTTGGGTTGACAGATCGAAAGCCCAGCGGAAAAACAGATGGGTCATCGCTGCGTATTCCACCCTGCGCCCGAGCAGAGTTTCCAACTCTTCGAATCCGGCGCGAAACTTTTGTGCCTCGCCGGTCGACATGATACGAATCGGATGCACAAAGCCGTCCCGTTCGTACCTCTCGATCTGCTCTCGAGAAAGACTGCTAACCATCTGTTTTTCCATTCGTGATGACGCAACAATGCTGCCGGGAAAAGGGTTCGACCGGGGTTCGAATCTCGCCGTGGGGGAAAAGGCTCTGAAAATATTCCGGAGTGTAAAAAGCCAGATATCCTCCTTCCGGATTTCCGCGAAGATCTTCCAGCCGCTCGCTTTCGATTTCCAGTTCGCCGTTCCGGAGTGCACACCAGCGCGCGCCGCGAACGCCGGCGACCTGCGTGTCGATCTCGGTTAGGCTCAGGTCCGGCGCGCGCATTTCAAAGTAGTACTTCAAATTGATCACCTGCGAACCGGGCGGAACGTAATTAGGATCGAAAAAAGTAAATGCCAGCCGGCCACCACGGTTCAGCAGTTGTTCGAGATTCTTTACGAGGTCGAGCATCTCGCCCTGCGGCGTGTGCGTGAACACCGATAGCGCGAGCACAAAGTCGAACCTGTGTCCATTCAGGGGAATCGCCAGGTTGCGAATGCCGTCCGGGTTGTACTCAAAGTTGTAGCGATCGTAAAAGATGAAGTGCGCCGCGGGCGCCGCCTTCCGGCCCGCTGCGATCGCGTCGCGCGAAACGTCGACGCACCAGTACTTGTCCTTGTCGATCGTCGACCTGGGATGATGCACAACGTTTCCGATATTTCCGCCAAAATCCAAAACGCTTTTCCCTTTCCATTTCGGACTTCGCAGTTGCGCATCGAAATACACGAACTGTCCATCATTGCGGGTAATGAACGACATAAAAGTTAATTTCGCGCCGCGCTGCGCGACAGACCGGCGCGCTCCACCAGCGCCTCTTTCTCTTTGACGAGCGGCAGCACATCGCGGCCAAAGCGAATCATCTCTTCGAGCTTGGGCCAACCTGAAAGTATGAATTGCGAAACGCCCGCGTCCCGGTATTCCATGAAAGCGTCGGCAATTTCTGCGGGCGTGCCGACCAGCGCGATCGCGGTCGGGCCAATGTACGGCACCGCGCCTGTCCAGAAAGTCGGCGTCGGCCACTCTTCCGCGGCCAGCGCGTAAGTCGCTTTGATGGAACTCGAGTCGGTGCTCGTGACAAACTCCTGCTCTTTTTCCTTCGTGTTCAAATCCGCGAGCAACGCTGCGGCTGCGTCTCGCGCCTCAGCCCGCGTCGGTCGCGCGATCACCGACAGACGCAATCCAACGTCGATGCCCTGCTCGGAAATCCGCAAAGCATCCGGCCGGATGCGATCCGGAATATCAGCCAGACGCATCCAACAAGTTCCCTGCCGCAGCGCCAGCTCTTGCGCCGGCGGCGAACTGCCGGCAATGAAAATCTCCGGAAACCGGCGATTGGCTGAAACAAAGGGCGTGGTCAGCTTTCCGTTTTCGATTTGGTAATACTTGCCCTCGAAGTTCACTGCGCCATTGCGTCTCCAGAAGGCGTGGCAGATGGAAAGGAATTCCTCCGTGCGTTCGTATCTTTCATCGTGCGACAAAAAATCGCCGTACGATCGTTGCTCTTGCGGCGAGTAGCCGGCGACGATGTTCAAAGAGAAACGGCCGCCAATCAACGCCGAGAGAGTATTGAGTTGCTGCACGAAAGTCGTCGGCGACAAAAGCCCGGAGCGATACGCCACGATGAAGGTGATCTTTTCCGTGGCCATGCCCAGCGCCGCCGACAGCAGAATTGGATCAGGCTTGGCGAATCCAAAATCAGTTAGCAGCGAATCGATGCCCGCTTGTTCCGCCTGACGGCAGAAATGAATTTGCGCTTCGAGATCGGGCAAACCGATAGCCGGCAGATCTTCCTGCGCGGCCCGAGCCCAGCCGGAAGTTTCCCCGCCAAACGGCAATCTCCAATGAAATCTCAAGGCCATCGTTAATGTTTCTCTAAACCATCGAGAGCAGTTCGTGCTGGTCCGGAATCGCGAAGACATAGCCGCGAAGTTTTGTGGGCGCGTTGCCTGTGCGCCGGCCCGCGCCGCGAAAATAGAAATAACCCTCCAGCCGCCCAACCAGCGGAAATGAGTTCAACTCATCGAACTCGATCAACGGACGATTCTCTTCATCGTGCGCCAGCCGCGCGCGCACTTCACTGCTCGTTTTCCATCCGTCAGTCGTGAAGCGATAACGGAGCGAACCCACCTGTCTTCTGGTCAGGCCATGCAGGTTCGGAACGGAGTGTCGATAGTGATCGCCTTCTGACTCGGCCGGAATGCTGACATGTAGACGGCGAGTTTGACTTTCGTCGTTCCAGGCGCGCACCCCGTAGCGGACACCGTCGATGATTCTGATCTCCATCTCGATTCCGCCGCCGGTCATCCGCCGCGCATTTTCCTGGGCCAACAGTCCATCAACGCGGCGCAGCGAAGCGTTAAGCCGGCCGGCGATCGCTTCGCGCACGATTGCCGGATCGTTTGTCGATCGATAAAGGGCGATTGCCCGGTCGAGTTCCCCGTAAAGTGTCTTGTAATAGAGCCGATCGAGCGGCTCGTTCTCGAACTCCGCGCGTGCAATGATCGAAGCCCGCATGCTCGCCGGATCGCCGTAATACTCTTCGGCATAGTCCGCGCCGGCGTTCATCAGCTCATCAAAAAGATTCGCGAACTCGGCAATGAATGTCCTGACTTTCGCTCGCTTGCCGGCGACGCGAGATTTGTCGCCGCTGAAGACGGGGCGCAAACACGCCCGAATCGTCTTCGCGTGTCGAGCGCGCGGCGCGGCGAAGTACTTTCGCGGAAATTTTCCGAACAGGCCAAATACATCCAGCACGGAAACGCGCTCGACCACGGCCCTGGCCACCATTACCGGCCCCGGATTCCTTAACGCCGCCATCTTCATGATCAGTTCCGCGAAGCGCTGCACCAGTTCAGGCGTTTCGGTTTGGATGCGCCGGGCGACTTCCATTTTCAGGCCCGCCGCGGACAGCAGCATCAACTGTAGATGCTTTTCATAGGTCCGCTTCATTTCTTTCGGGATGTCGATCCATTTCACGCTAAGGGCTTCGCGCTTCGATCGCGGAGTGTTACGCAGCAGCCTTCGGTAAACCGGAACCAATTGCGCGCTGCGCTCGAGGTGTTCAGCGCCAAAGGCGAATTCAACGTAGTCAAGCGTGCGAATCGGAGCAGTTCGCGGTTGCGACGATTGCGTCGGCAGGTCGAGCATCGCGCCGCTCATTTCCATATTCGACGAGGTCAGTGCGCCGTGAATCGTTCGCCAGCGAAAACTCTCGGCCGCGATCCGCGCGTGGTCGTCGATGACGCGCAACATCGTGCCGCGCACATCCGGCAGCTCGGCGCCGGTGCGCTGGTCGCGACGCGTTATCAGCTGTCCGGTGGCGCGGGTCATGCGCACAAACTTTTCCAGCAGCGCGCGCCCCGGCGTGTGCCGGGACATCAAATGGCCGGGACGAAGCTGCGCGCCGGCCCGCACCGCCAGCGCGATCGGTATTTGTTGTCCCCTGGGCGTGGTTACGTGCAGTCCCTGATCGATGATCGCGACCACGCGCGACGCGCCCATCGTGAATAGATTTTCGTTTACTTCTCCTAACAGTGCTTCAGACAAACAATCGTCCAGATGGACCGCGCCATGCGAATGAACAAAGTCGTCCGGGTCGTCGTGCTTGAACAGCGGCGTGAACCCGACGCCTTTAACGTAAAGATTTCCGTAAGGCAGAAAGCCGGCGCGCCCGGCGCCCAGGGCCGGTCTAACGCCTTCGCCACCGTACCGGTCCGCATACATCGTGAGCGTTTCCTGTCCGCGAACCTCGTCTTTTGGCTGCACGGCGCGGAAAGAAAGGGCGTTGATCAGCTGCTCGTGAAGTTCCGCCGTCAGCTCGTTCGAGCGCGGGACATCAAAGCCAAGCCTTCTCGCCAGATCAAAGTTGCACCAGATCACTCGGCCTGGCGCCCTGACAACGGCAAACTCGGCAAACAGATCCGGTCCCAGAATGTCCATAGCTTGCGAGAGTCGCACGCCGTTTTTGGCAAATTGTTTAGACTCGATTCCAAGGCGGCGAAACATCAAAGCGTCCTGCGTCCGCCGGCGCGCGGCAAATTCGGCAGGCGGCGGCCAGGCTTCCGCGGGCAGATATCGTCGCGTGCGCCTGAGGCCGCGCGCGGCGATCGCTTTGGAGCGGCTGGGAATGGGCAAAAGCATTTTCTTTTTGTTACGCGGCTGCCGAATTGTTTTTTGCGCCCTCCCTCACCGCCTCCACCCCAGCCGGGCTGCCCCTCTGGGGACCCCGGGTCGGGCTACTGCCCCGAACCTCCATTCTTCTAATCAACGGCAAAATCTCGCGGCCAAAGAAAGTCATTTCCTCGAGGTCCGGCCAGCCCATGAAAAGAAATTGCGAAATGCCGATGCTTCGGTATTCCATGATCGCGTTCGTGATCTCAACGGGGCCGCCCACCAGCGCGATCGCCGGCGCGCCCAGGTAAGGAATCGCGCCGGTCCAAAGATACGGCGTCAACCACTCGGACTCGTTCGCTTCGGCCAGCGCCAGCGTCGATTTGAACGCGACCGAATCCGTCTTTTCAGCAAAGTCTTTTCCCGGCTGTCGTGATTGACCGCGCAAAACTTCGATCATGGCGTCCGCATCGAACAGCGCCTGCTCGCGGGTTGGCCGGGCCAGAATCGAAACCAGGAGTCCGACCTCTATTCCTTTCTCGACCAGCGGCGCCACGTGCGGCCGCAGGTTCTCCGGCGTGTCGGCGAAGCGCCAGAGACAATCGGCATGCTTCGTCGCGAGCTGCTCAGCCAACTCTGAGTTACCGCCCAGAAAGATCTCCGGCACGCGGCGGTCGGGCGAAA
>WNFD01009286.1_pt1 | contig 14103 bp, 10 predicted proteins | sample 5400491 | NCBI WGS metagenome assembly WNFD01 (sample SAMN13153343, study PRJNA577476) | soil metagenome | isolation source: 120 cm saprolite under Douglas fir tree site 2 hole 2 replicate 2 | place: USA:California | collected 2015-04-18
AGCAAACTATTCAGGCGGTGGCTACTTCTCGACCGACAGCGGACAAGGTAACGGACAATACCAACAGCTTTCGGCGAACTACGAGATGGATGGAAGAAAATGGCAGGTACTCTTTGTTGACGAATTTTCTTATTTGCCGCAAAGCAGCTTTGGATTCGGGGGTCCTAGCGGATTATCCACACCAGGGATCGCCGGCAGTCTCGCCGTGCCTCTGCCCGGACTGCAGACTGGTTATGTACCAAGTCAAACCATCCTGACGACAATCGGTCCTCGATACAGTAATTCGTCTGCCGCTCAACTTACGTACAAAGTGAGCGCGAGAGGGTCCGTCACGGTCGCAGGATCGTACGGGATCTTGCGCTTCATCGACCCAGGAAATATCGACAGCAACACCCAAATTCTTAACGCCGGGTACGATTACTCTATCACTCGGAGGAATAGCATAGGCTTTACGTACCGATTTGGCGCTTATCGTTATCCGGGTGATCCGCAAGCTCTCGGTGACCACGTCGTCCAGTTTGAATACGGAAGGAAGATCACCGGGAGAATGGCACTGAAACTCGCGGGTGGGCCAGAATTTACCACGTTTCGGGTTCCCCTTGGGAGCTCGACAGAACGGATCTCAGGCTCCGGAAACGCGTCGCTAACCTATGCATTCAATCAGAGTAGCATCGCGTTGAGCTACATGCATGGAGTAAGCGGCGGCAGCGGAGTGTTTAATGGGGTAGACACAGATCAAGTTAACGCCACGTGGAGCAAGCGGCTGACGCGGATTTGGAACGGGAGTGTTAATTTCGGGTATGCGAGGAACCGCCAGATATTGAGTGCTGGCAGCTTTGATACGTGGCTTGCCGGAGCAGGTTTGAACCGGTCGCTGGGTCGCACAGCGTACTTTTCATTGGGATATCAGGCGCAGATCCAAAGCGCCAACGCGGCCGCGCCTGGCACGAACTACACGACACAACAACTATTCCTAAGTTTTCAGTGGCACACCAGACCTTTGGTCCTCCGTTAAAATGCAACCTAGGATTATCAGACGTGGGTTTTTGAGCGTCGGGAGCAGTGGTTCCGAAATCGAAAGCACCGGTGGTCGCATCAAGAGAGTTTAGGAACCATGTACAAAACCTTCTTTGGCTTGAAAGAAAATCCATTCAACGTGAGCCCGGATCCTCGGTACATGTTTCTCACCAAAGAGATCGAGGAAGCCTTATCCGGTCTGATGTATGGCATCCAGACGCGGAAGGGAATCCTCACGCTCATAGGGGAAGTCGGAACAGGCAAGACGACGCTCGTCAACCGTCTTCTCGATTGGCTGAATACTCAGCGGACAAAGTCGGCGTTTCTTTTCAATTCGCGGATGAATTCCAGCCAGCTGTTGGACTTTGTTCTGGCTGAGTTCGAGATCGCGTGCGATTCCAGATCCAAGAGCCAGCAGCTTATGAAGCTGAACCAATGGCTTGTGGATCGTTTCAGAGCGGGCGAAATTGCTGTCCTGATTATCGACGAAGCACAAAATCTGACTTTTCCCGTTCTCGAAGAAATCCGGTTGCTCACAAACTTCGAAACATCAACGCAAAAATTGCTGCAGATCGTGCTTTCCGGGCAGCAAGAGTTAGACGAAAAACTGAAGCTCCCTCAACTGAGGCAGCTCCGACAGCGCATCACGATTCGAAGTAAGACCTCCCCGCTCACCAAGGAGCAAACACACGCCTACATCAACGAAAGGTTGCGTATCGCAGGCGTGATGACAAACGGGGAACCGATCTTCAGCCCTCAGGCTGTTGACACCATCCACCTGTATTCTTTGGGGGTCCCTCGTGTGGTCAATCTGCTCTGCGAGCACGCACTGATCAACGCATACGTAGAACATCAACGGACCATTCAACCGAAGATTGTCGAAGATGTTGCTCATGAATTCCAGTTGGATGAGGTCGAGCCGGTCGCCTCGCCCGGGAGTTTGCGAACCAGTGCCGAGCTCTTTAACTCGGAGGCATTCATCCAAAATCTCGGTGAAGCGCTCTCGCGCTTTCGGATGAGCCTGCCAACGTCGTCTCCACGGGACAAAAAATAGCCCAGCGTGATGGAGCTCGCTTGAGCTGAGAAGCAGACCTACTCTGCCGCGTACCACAGAAGTCTCACTGGCCCAGAGTTTCGCTTACGCATGCCCCCGCTCGAGAGCGAGAGGTGAAAGAGACCGAGTAAGTACTCGGCTTCGAATTCAGGTCGACTCAATTTGCATTTTGTCGTTCCGGGATCAGTGAAACCGCTCGAATCCCAACCCGGCGCTCTCGATCACATCATGGTAGAGCCGACAGGCGTCTCTCATTGAGGAACCCTTTTCGCGCGGGATTTCGACTCTAGCTACTTGGTCAACCAAGGTTGCCCTCATGCGGCGGACGGCCGTCCTAAGGTATTCAGTGGGATGGCAGAACCATTAAAGATCTCAAGGAATTGCGAAGAGCATCGAGGTTCTCCAGCACGACCCGGTGCTGGATGATGGTGTGCGATTCATGCAATTCGTCAAACGGATACCTGACAGATAGGAGTCAATTTTACGGGCGAGAGGTTCTGGCGCGGGCTACTGGGTCCAGCTCAAATGATTTTCTTGCGAAATCACGAGGCTCGGTTAATCGAAAGGTCCGACCAAGCAACCCGCAATGAGTAGATCTGCATATTTCATGCCAAGCACAGGGCATAAGCTCAAGATTTTCCGAGGCCAGCTAACTCCAGGATGCAGTGGTACATAACGGTCGAAACCGATTCGTGGTCACCTTCGATCTCCAGAATCTATATATCCCCCAAGGGCAGGAGTCTGCCAAAGTTGAGCAAATTATTCTCGTGTCGGCTACCAACAACTCCTGGGTATGGGCGTTGTCTACAAGGCGGAGGACAGCGAGCTCGCATCTTCACCCTGCGCGGGCGGCAAGCTATCAGGTGATGTTCGGGGCAACGGACGTTTTCGTGCCGAGCGCAACGGTGTCCCGCGTCCACAGAACGCTTAGGCGCATTCACGTCCCAGCAGGGGTGGCCTAACTCCTGCGTAGTCGGGTGAGCGATGTCTGCGAAACCCAGGTGGTGACCGCCGCGACCCCGAGCCGAATCGCTTGCTCAGCAATGGCTCTTTGCTTGGTCTTTGGATCCATTTCGAATCGGAGGTTGGCGACTTCATGTCATGAGGTCGCGGTCTTAGGTCCTACCCGCCGACGTTCGAACAATTAGCGAGCTTTGCCGTCATCTCAAATACCCTTCCTGCGTGGCGGAGTTCTTCTTCGTTGGGAGGGATGTCAAGGATGAAGGTCTCGTGACCCAGCTCGACATAGCGAGCGAGTTCTTCCGAGACGCGCGCGTAGCTTCCGACCAGATAGGGGCAAAATGTCTTGTACGTCTCAAATGGGCGCAGCCAATAAGGGCTGCGGACGTCGCGAGTCTTTTCCGCAGTCACGGAAAGTTGCTTGTGCCATGTCGAATCGGAAATCTTCATGGCGAGCTGATGGGTTAATTCGCCTTTGCGGTTTTCCGGAAAACGCTGCTCCGCGATGTCCCAGGCCTCCTCTTCGTCAGGACGCGCGATGATTCCTACACGAATGCCGCATTCGAGCCCCGCTGGCGGAGGCTCCGCCGCGCATTCGCTTGCCGGTTTCGGGTATTGGACAGCGACTGCGCCGATTGCGCGCGCGGCTTGCAAGCCGGCTTCGGATGATCCCGAGACTCGAAAGTCACCGGATCCTGGCTCTTGAGCAACTGAAGAATCAAGCAAGTGTACTCAGTGAGGCGCGTGTAACGCTTGTCGTGAGGTGTTGTGTCGTTAAGCGCGACGAGGTCGTTTTTGAATCCGCCGGCAATCATATTGAGGAAAATCTGACGGCCGTAGAGATGTCCAAACGTCGCAACCATTTTCGCAGCGGCGTACGGATGCATATAAATAGGCTGCACGGCCACCAAGGGGCAGAGCGTCTCGGTAACTTGCAGAATCCGTTCCGAGACCATCCACGGATCCAGCATCGAATTGTCAGAGTAAACTAGAATGCCCTTGCAGCCGCTCTGCTCACTCCAGCGGGCGACGTCCTCAACTTCGCGAAGATAGTCCGCACCCGCAACAGGTCGATCGGACCGGGGGCACGTCGAGAAGACGTCCAAGCTTCCGTGTTTTGGGTTCATCCGCAGGTTGCCTCTTGGCGAAGCCGGGTTGAACTAGCTAGGATACATGAACATCAAGAGGGCGCAAAAGACGCTCTCTTAACAGGTAAGCAGAGCAAGCGGGGGTCCAAATCTCCCCTCGACCGTGGCACCGAACCGATTGTAACCTATTGAAATGGTGGAAGATAAAGACTATGCCCTACTCGCGATCTCGCGGTTGATCAGAGGACAGCAGGCGGTTTATGCTTCGGATTCTGCGACTCCCAAAAAGAGAAAGTGGTTTCCACATTTGACCCGGCGGGCGGGACTTCCGCCAGAACTGCGTAGACCTGCTTGCGGCCTGCTTCCGGGGCATCTAATGGGTCCTCGTTCACGATACAATCCCTAAGAAGAACATTGACCATTCCAAGCAACCCACGCCGGCCACTGCGCGCTTCCGGAGATACTGCAGCGTCCCAAGAATCCCGCATAGATGATTGGGGTCCCTTCTTGTTTTATACAGCAGGCATACTGATTGGCTTGCTCACTCTGTTTCCTTATCAGATTCTCCCGAGCGAAACTGTCGCGCTTCGTCAAGAGTCGTTCTTCCTCTGGTTTTTTGAGAAGTATCCGGACTGGCGAGATGTTTTCTTGAACGTCCTGCTGTTCGCTCCGTTTGGTTTTGGTTTGGGATGGCGACTGGACAAGTGGAAATTCCGATGGCCTGTGGCCCTAGTGTTGACGTGCGCAGCGAGCGGTGCTTTCTCCTTCTGTATCGAGTTGGCGCAAAACTTTATGCCCACGAGGGCGAGTTCGTGGTTTGACGTACTCGCGAATTCGGCGGGCGGCCCGCTGGGATGGATTCTCTTCCGAATGTTCGGTTACAGGATAGGCCAGCTCCTCTCAGGCCTGCTCCACAACCTCCTGCGGATCTTCAACTTGCAGGCCATGGCCGCTTTTTTTGTCGTATATGCGGCCCTAGCGATAATGGTTTCAATACCTCTTAGCCTTGAGGCTAACTTGAGTAATTGGAATCTTTCCTACCCTCTGGTAATCGGCAATGTTCCGAATGGCGAGTATCCGTGGCATGGACAGATTTTTGAGCTCACAATCGCGGACCGCGCGGTGAACGCCGCTGAGGTACCCAACGTTTTTCAGAATGGTCTGGCCAGCACTGTCGGCGCAAACATCGTGGCTTCCTATCGACTCAGGAGCCCCGGAGACCCACAGGATGGAACGGATCACTTCCCTGAACTGCACTGGACGCAACAAGGTACTACCGATGCCGGACTCAAGGTGGGACTGTTGCCTGGGTTGGGGTGGATGCAGACGGAAAGCGCGGCAGGGATCATTCAGGAGCGCATCCGCGATGCAAATCAGTTCAGCGTGTATCTAGTTTGCGCGGCAATACGGACGTCGTCGTACGGTCCGGCATGGATGGTGACGCTGGCGCCGGATGCCGACCAGAGGAATCTTGCGCTCGGTCAACAACTTTCGCACTTGGTCTTTCGCCTTCGGACCCCTTTGACAGGAATATATGGCCAACCCCCGGAATATCGGGTCAGCAAGTTCTTTCTTACAGCCGGGACGCGCAGGATTCTTTTCACTTACGATGGCGCCGTATTGCGGTCCTATTGGGACGGAAGGCGCGGTTACGCAATGGAATTGGGTCCCGGGGCGGCACTGTTTAGGCACGTGCGCCAGCTCCGTCAATTTGAAACACCTGGGTACAAAGCGCTTTACTATAGCCTGATTTTTGTGCCACTCGGCGGTGCCCTTGCGCTCGCGACAAGAATTGCGAAGCGCATATCGGCACTGGCAGTCGGTTGCGGCCTGTTTGTTCCTAGCGCTCTCCTCGAGCCCATTCTTGAGGGACTGTCTCGCCGCCCACTCTATCCGGGCAATGTCCTTCTTGGAATTGTGCTGACGACCGCGAGCTACGTTTTTCTTAGGCGATATCTGCCGCGTTGACCGACGCGCAGGCGGGATCCAGATTGGAACTGGGAATAGTGCATCGTACTCACGGAAAGGGAATAGTCGAAAAGAAGTAACGAACAATGCGAAGGCTGTCACCTGGGATGCGCGACGGCATAACGCTGCTCCACCTTGGTTATGAGGTAGAGAGATTCGTCCAGGTCCAGACAGGAGGAATACGGCTTGATTGAACCCCCAAAGGATACGCGTGGTCGGGGCCGATACCCGCGCTAGTTTTGCTGCGGCGCTTCCGTTAAGACCTTCCTAATTTCGCTGGCCTGGCTGAATTGTGGGTTGATCTGAAGAGCAGTTTCCAGTTCTTTTTTCGCCCTGGCGAAATTACCGGACTTCTCGTAAGTCATTCCGAGGTGGTAATAGTAGGTAGGATTTTTCGAATCTCCTTTGGTCGCTTCCTCCAGCAGATCGATCGCGGCATTATAAACACCCTGGTGATAATAGGCCCAGCCGAGGGTATCGGCGGTGTTCGGCAGTTCGGGCAATCCACGGCGCGCCGTCTCGGCGAGAGAAAATGCGACGTTGATGTTTTCACCATGTTCGAGCATCAGGTAGGCAAGATCATTCGCGGCGGCGGGATAATCAGGTTGAATCTCCAGTGCCTTTTTGTAATATTCTTCCGCCTGCTGCCACTGATCTCGGGTTTCGAGCAAACTGCCCAGTGAAATATAGAGGCGCACGTCACGCGGGTTGTTTTGAATCGCGCGCTGATAGTCTCCGATCGCTTGGTCCACGGATCCTCGTGACGCTTGAACGAACGCCAGGAGGAGAAACGCCGGAACGTTATTGGGATCGAGTTCTGTTGCTTTGTTGAACGCTGTCTCTGCTCTGCCCTGCTCCTTGTTCCGCAGCTCCACTTGTCCAAGAAGAGCGTACAGGGCGCTGCTGTTTGGCACGTGCGCGATCTGGTCTTGCACGCGCCGCAATGCCTTATCGAGCTGCCGGCGCGCGAGGTCAACGTTGACAAGACCGGTAAGCGCATCGGCGGCAGACGGATTAGCGCTCAGCGCTTGCGCGTAGAATTTCTCGGCGTCGGCAAAGCGCTTCTGACCGAAACGAAGATCGCCCATGCGGACGTAACCGGTCGAATCCAGCGGAGCCACTTCGATCGCCTTCTTCAAATCTGCTTCCGCCCCGGCTCGATCGCCGCGCCGGAAGAGGGCCTCAGCATGAAAAACATATCCTTCAGGAGAGTATGGCTCAATCTCCATCAATCGTTTGCCGCGATCAGCCAACGTGGCGTCGTTCTTTCGCAAGGCCACTTTCGCTAGAGACCTTTGCGGTTCCACAAGACGCGGTTGAAGTTGTGCAGCACGCAGCCATTCGGACTCGGCTTGACCAAGATTCCAAACTCCAGCATATGCCACACCAAGATAGTAGTGTGCGATAGCGTTGTTCGGAGCATCCTTCACCGCTTTTTCAAGAACGTGGATCGCGTCCGACGGATGGCCTTGGCGGGTCATAATTTGGCCACGCAGAATGAGAGCATCTGTATCCGAGGCCGACGTCTTGAGGATGGTGTCGTTTAACTTCGTCGCTTCGTCCAGGCGGTTTCGAAGGATCAGGAGTTGAGCGTATGTCTTGGTGACCAGCAGATCTTTCGGATGCTCTGCGTGCAGTGACGCGAACTCCTCTAACGCTTTGTCGGGCTCTCCCTGGGTGACGTAGAAGTCACCCAGCATGCGATATCCAGCCGGATTGTCTTTGAGCGCTTCCTTCGACTCTTGGAGCACCTGTTGGGCAGAGGATTTCTGTCCTTGCATCAGATAGAGGCCGGCGAGACCCGCTCTGGGCATTATGTTCTGAGGTTCCAGTCCGATCGCTGCCTGGAATTCCCTTTCCGCCTCAGTCCAACGCTTCTGCCGCTCGTATAGATTGCCCAGAGCAATCATGGCTGCGAGAAATTTCGGGTCTGTCGAAATCGCTTTTTGGAGATCTCGCTCGGCCGCAGGTAAGTCCTGTTTCTTTTCTTCAATCCACGCGACGTTCATGTACAACGCTGCGCGGTTAGGGTCCATCTCCGCGGCTTTTTGTGCTTCGCTCAGAGCTTTCGTGAGATCGTTCAGACCGGCATCCGCTCGGGAAAGCAGCACCAGCGCTTCCGGATTGCGCTGATCATCCTTCAAAACTGTCTCGGCGCGAAACCGAGCGTCAAGAAACCTGCCACCGGCAAGAAACAGACTTCCGAGGTTGAGCTGCGCTATTGAGTTTTCAGGCTGGAGACTAACCGTCCTCATCAACTCCTGATAGGCCTGTTGCCAGTTCGCTAGCTTGAGATGGCATTGGGCAAGTTCGTAGTGCGCCTGCGCGAGCCGCGGATCAATTTGTAGCGCGTTCTGGTACTCGATAGCCGCTTCGCGGTATTTGCCCGCTTGAAAATAAGAATCACCCCTGTCTAGATACTTCTTTTTAGCTATCTGAGGGTTTTGGGTACAACCAGCCAAAAAACTGGCCCCGAGAATCAGAGCCAACCAAGTTACGACCGTGCGTGATTTCATTTCGCTCCTGCCGAGTAGTAGAAAGAACCGCTGCGTTGTATCAATGCTTGCGGCTTGCGTTCTCCGATCAACGCGGAATATAAGAATCGAGTAACGGCAAAATCTGTTGAGTGAACGCGAGCGCCCTGGCCTGGGCTACTGACTCGTCGTCTTGACTTCCAATGGGCGTAACGACCCGCACCAAAGCTCCGTCGGTCCGGTTCATGCTTATCGCATCGGTAACCAGATATATCTTTGCCCAGTACTCGCTCGGGGTGACGCGGGCGTGAGCTTGATACCAGTAAAAAACCAACTCGCGGTTCACACCCTTTGCGACGATGTAACGATTCACCACGAGCGATTCACGACCGGCGCGCTTCAGGGCGAACCGGCCAGATTCGACGGGTGTCCAACCCGATCCTGGAAGGCAGTTCCGTGGCGAATGAATCGTGTCGGCCGAGCGTTGCGATGGGAAATAGGCGATGTATAGATTGACAGGAGGTTCCTCGGGAAGACGTTGATAATCACGAACAAGAAACTCGCCCGGCCCGAGAACTGCCAGCTCACGCTGACTCAACGGAACATCCGTTCCGCGCCACGCGTCTACCGACACTGGAAAGGTGATCAGATTCCGGTGCGGCGGCACAGTTTCGTTTATGCTCCTTGCTTCCAATAGCGCAGCAGTCGCGGCGAAGAGAACAGCAACTGGTACAAAGCGTCGCCAGGAAGCCAAGCGCATCAGACGTGCCTCGATTGCGCACGCGGGCCGGTCAGCCCAAGAATCGCGTGGAACAGCATGAGCAGCCCTAAACACAGGACAAAGATCAACCATCCGGAGAGCAGATGGTAAAATCCTTCGGCTTTGCTGGGGTCCCAATACTGGCCGAGAATCCCGCTCCCTGCGATACGGATTCCATTTGCAGCGACGGCAATGGGAAGCGAAGAAAGGACGAGCAGGAGGCGTCGTGAGACGCGTGACTCGAAGACGCAACCGTAAAAAACCGACAGCGTAATGAGCGAAACAAGTGATCGTAGCCCGCTGCATGCTTCCGCTACGTCGAGCGAGAGAGAGGGTAGATTGATCACGTTTCCTTCCCGCAGAACAGGCACTCCCACGAGTTCCAGCAGCCCGCTGGCGAGTCGGGAGGCGAGGAACTGCAGCGGTAGAGCAACTTGATTGAATAGGATCGCCGGTAGCGGAACCATGAGAAACAGCACAGCCCAGGGAAAGATGAGAGCCCGAAAGTAGTGCCAACCGCAGAAGTCGATCACAAGACCCGCAACAAGAAACAAGAGCGAAGTCCGTGCCAGAAAATTCTCGGCGCCCAAAACGCCGAGCACCAAAATGCCCAACGCACCGACAATTACGAAAAGACCAGCGGAAGTTGGCGCCTTGGGAATATTCGACAGCTTCTTTCGCTGTCGCCAAATGAGCCAGCCGCAAAAAAACGGCACCAGAAAGCCATGAGAATAATTCGCGTCCGTCCACCACTGTACGGCGAGTTGAGCAAAAACCCGGTGATAAAGGACCCCCAGTAAGACTGCGAGCCCAGCGACCTGTAGCCAGCCTTGCCATCTAGATCCAGCATCGATGACAGCGCTAGGTACGTGGTTTTCCAATGTTTGACTCATCGAGACTCAAACGGCCATCCGTCGCAATCTCTGTGCCAACGACCCTTCAGCAAGGGTCTTCTAGACGTGCATTGGCTCCAGTGGGGTAACCTATTAAAACGTATAGGTTTAGGGTTTCGGAGCTCATGGGTCGTTTCAGCGCAGCCCTAATTTCAACTCCCACCAAAGGTCAGGGGATTCCAGCGCGTTTCCCGGTGAAAGGGAATAAAGGGAAACAATTTTGCCCAATGACGGAAGTCCGTTCGGAATTGCTGCCTAGCTTTGGCTCGACGTTTGGACCGGTAAGGATGTAAGTCTATGATGAGACATGGATTAGCTAGAGGTGAGTAGGTTTTGCCCTGGCAGTGCCCGTGCAGTCCCGAGCGGAGGAGAAATCATGGCTCAGCGTGAACTAGCCCCTTCAGACTATTTGGCGATACTTCGCCGGCGATGGTTATTAATTATCATTTTGGCGGTGGTGGGTGGGCCCCTCGGCTATGGTATTTCACGACTTCTGCCCAATCGGTTCAAATCACAGACGTTGGTGCTTGTGGAACAGCCCACAGTGCCGGCGGAGTTTGTCAAACCAGTTGTTTCGACCGACATCAATCAGCGGCTGGCCAGCATGAAGCAACAGATCCTCAGCCGGACGCGGCTGGAACCCATCATCCGCCAGTTCGGATTGTATGCGAACGATGTCAAACGCAAATCAATGGAGGAACTGGTTGAGCGATTGCAGAAAGACATCGAAGTGACACCCGTGATGCCAATGGTTGAAAGCCAAGCCCGTCAGTTACCAGGTTTCTACGTGAGTACCACCCTAGATAACCCTCGAACTGCTCAAGGGGTTTGCACAGCCGTCACCTCTATGTTCATCGAGGAGAATCTTAGGCTTCGCCAACAACATTCCGAAGACACGACGCAATTCTTGGTTCAACAACTGGCGGATGCCAAAACAAAGCTGGATGAACAGGACGCTAGGCTGGCTGCTTTTAAGAGTAGGTATATCGGTGCCTTGCCAGATGAAGAGCGAACAAACCTAAATCTCCTAATGGGACTGACAACACAGTTGGATGCAGCCACTCAGGCCCTTGCGGGCGCCCAAAAAGACAAGAGCTTCGCCGAATCGATGCTCGCGCAGCAACTGGCCGCCTGGCAGGCATCGCAGACTGTCCATAACCCGGAGACTCTTCAACAACAGCTTTCGGCACTCGAAGCACAGCTCGCCACATTGCAGGCGCGATACACAGATGGTCATCCAGACGTGATCAAGACCAAGAGTGACGTCGAGGCCTTAAAAAAACAGGTTGCCGAATCCGAGCAGCAGGACCGTGCAAAGGAGGATGACGCCAAATCGAAAGCTGCGGTCGAGCCCTTACAAATTCAACAGCTCCGCGCGCAGATACATCAGTACGAAAAGATCATCACAGAGAAAGCGTCCGAGCAGGACCAGATTAAGCAGCAGATCAAAATGTATCAGGCGCGCGTTCAATCGAGCCCTGCTGTCGAGCAGCAGTACAAACTGCTCACGCGTGACTATCAAACGGCATTCGATTTCTACAACGATTTATTGAAGAAACGGGACCAGTCAGCGATGGCCACCAGTCTCGAGCGTCACCAACAGGGTGAGCAGTTCCGCGTCTTGGACCCTGCTAATTTACCTGATAAGCCATTTTTCCCGAATCGACCGCTCTTCGCCAGCGCTGGATTCGGTGCCGGATTGGCGCTGGGTTTGGGTCTTGCCTTTTTGCTCGAGATTCGAGATACCTCGTTGAAGACAGAGAGAGATGTCGAGTTCGCCCTTCGTTTGCCGGTCCTCGCCATGGTGCCTGTGATCGAGCCCACTTCTACAAAAAAACCGGGACGGTCGGCCCACAGCACATCGGCTGGAGCGGAATTGGGAGCAGCCTGAGTCTGAGAAGGCCATGTATCAGAGATTGGTTGGATTACAACTGCGAGGGCGGATCACTTTCCGGCAGTCGGGTATTCCTGCCCTGTCCCGCGAAAGGAACACATGAGTCGTATCCACGAAGCCCTCAAGAAGGCTGAGCAGGAGCTTGCTGCCGGTCAAGTAACTGAGCAGATCGCACCGATTGAGACGAATTTCAGGGATTCCGTGCCCCGTGACGGCGAGCCTGCGATTGCGCGTGGACTTGCGATCGCTGCTGGCCAGAGTGGCCCGGCAAGGTCAACTGACTTTTTGCGATTCGATGACCTCCGCAAGTGCTGCGCGCATCCGCACTGGCATCTCGATCCCAACGTGAACGTGTTCTCAAATTCGAACTCGGGAAGGCATGGGGCGGAACAATTCCGAACGCTTCGTTCGCGGCTGCGTCAACTCTGCGCTAATCATCCGCTCAAGACCTTGCTCGTTACAAGTGCGATTCCGGGCGAAGGAAAGACGTTTGTCACGAACAACCTCGCGCAGGCCATCGTCCGCCAGCCAGACCGTCGCGTACTCATTATCGACGCGGACCTGCGCTGTCCACGTCTCCACATTCCCTTGGGAGCTCCCCTTTCGCCTGGATTGACAGACTATCTGCGTGGCGAAGCCGACGAGATGGAGATAATTCAAAACGGTGACCAAGGGAACCTTTGCGTCATAGCCGGCGGGAACGAGGCGCCTGACCCGAGTGAATTGCTATCGAACGGCCGGCTCAAAATGCTGCTAGATCGCCTCGTGCCTGTTTTCGACTGGGTGATTCTCGATTCGCCTCCTTACCTGCCCGTTGCAGACGCAAGCATTCTGGCTGATTTGTGCGACGGCGTATTGATGGTTGTACGTGCCGGGTCCACTCCGTCTGAGGTTGCCCAAAAGGCATGCCAAAAGATGCCGAGCGGGAAACTGATCGGAGTGGTGTTGAATGCGGCGGATAAGGAGCAGGCGTACGGCTCTTATTATCACCAGAGCTATGGCTACAGCCTCCGCGACACGTCCCGAGAAGCAGACAGAGTTCCCGGCAAGGCAACGACAATCGTGTGACCCTGACCTTACAGCTTGGGGAACAAGACGTAAAAAAGTAGTGTTCCAATAGCTTTTGTTTCTTTAGGTGCGTCAGCCTAGACTGGTGTTACCGGAAATATTCAATGGCCGTCCCCTTGGAGAATGAACCATGTGCGGCATTGCAGGGATAGCGGGGGTTGCACGCGACTACCGAGTCGAAGCGACGGAAGTTCGACGAATGTGTGACGCGATCGTGCATCGCGGCCCGGACGATGAGGGTGTGATGGTGCAGGGCCGCGTCGGGCTCGGAATGCGGCGCCTCAGCATTATCGATCTTGCAAGTGGACATCAGCCGATCCACAACGAGGACCGGAACATTTGGATTGTTTTCAATGGCGAAATCTATAATTTCCTCGAATTGCGGCCTGAACTTGAGAAGCGTGGCCATCACTTTTACACTAATACCGACACGGAGGCGATTGTTCACCTCTATGAAGAGTTCGGCGACGAGTGTGTTCAAAAACTGCGCGGGATGTTCGCGTTTGCAATTTGGGACGAAAGACGTCAGCGTTTGTTTCTCGCCAGAGACCGGTTCGGTAAGAAACCCATTCACTACGCGGTCACCGAAGGGCGTTTCTTATTCGGATCCGAGATCAAAGCATTGCTTGCGGTAGCGCCCGAGCTCAGCGACGTGGATCCCCAAGGCCTGCTAAGCTATTTTTCCTTCGGGTACATTCCCGATCCGCGGACTGCATTCTCTCGGATCCAGAAGCTGCCTCCGGGTCATGTTCTCGAATTCGCTGACGGTCAGATAAAGACTCGCCAATACTGGAATCTGCCGCGGTTTGGCGGTTGTGAACCTCGCTCAGAGGAGGAATGCCTAGATGAACTAGAACGCCGTCTCGGCGAGGCGGTACGAATCCGCCTAATCAGCGACGTACCTCTGGGCGCGCTGCTAAGCGGCGG
>WNFD01004643.1_pt1 | contig 14099 bp, 7 predicted proteins | sample 5400491 | NCBI WGS metagenome assembly WNFD01 (sample SAMN13153343, study PRJNA577476) | soil metagenome | isolation source: 120 cm saprolite under Douglas fir tree site 2 hole 2 replicate 2 | place: USA:California | collected 2015-04-18
GCTTCCTGGCCCGCACCAGCGATGGGGAACCCGGCGTGCAAACCCTCTGGCGGGGCTTGCGCCGACTGGAGGATGTGGCTGGGATGTGGCTCTTGTTGCATCCGGTTTCCTCTGCGTTTACTTATGGGTAATGATAAGAAGCCACGTAGGGGCGGGGGCGGTGTGGAGTGGAGTGGGGATGCGTCTCCTTGCGTCTCACCTGACCCGCAGGGTAGCTGCGCAGCAGCGTTGGTGAGACGGATTGGTGCCAGCATCGCCCCTTGCCAGTACATGTTGTAGCTTTGATTGCACATTCGTATCGAACCTCCTAGAAACAGTCGTACAGCAGATTCTCAAACAAGAGAAAGTGGAAGCAGATACAATGGCATGGAGAATAATTACGCGCTAGTCGAGTCCTTCCTCCGCCTGGATGCGCTCACTCGCCTGGGCGATGATCAGGGCGAGCGAACCCAACGCGTCGAGCAACACCTCGGGCAGCGGCTCGCGGGCGAAGAGCGCCAGGACTCCCACCGCGCGGCTCTCGACTAACAGGTAAGCGTGGATCGTGCTGCGCTTCCTGGCTCAGCAGGGGTTGCCGCGAGGTAGCGACCTTGCCCACGGTCAGCGCTCCTACCGGCAGATCATGCTCCCCGCCATGCGCGTTCGGAGCACGGCAAGCACGCACCTGCGGCACGAAGCCATGCCGGCATGGCTCCCGCATCCAGATGCCGACCCAGGCGAGCGGGACATGCGCCAGCATCGCATCGACACAGTGTTGCAGGAAGACGCGTAAGCTGGTTCGTCTCGCCAGGGCCAGGCTCACATCAGCGTACATACTGGCGACCTGGGTCTGCTGCTGCAGGCGCTCGCTGACGTGCTGCACCTCGGTGAGATCGATATGCCAGCCTCCCAGGCGGATCGGTCTGCCCGTCGCATCGCGCAATGCGGCCATACACGAGCGAATCCAGCGATAGGAGCCATCCTTGTGCCGCAAGCGGTACTCGATCTGGTACTGCGAAAGCTCCCCGGCGAGCAGGCGATGCATGGTCGCCATGGCCTGCTCGCGGTCCTCGGGATGCAATCGCTCGATCCAGGTCTCGGTGCGATTGGGCAGTTCGGCATCGCTGTAGCCAATGAGCTCCTTCCAGCGCGGGGAGAAGTAGACCTCGTCCGTGAGTAGATTCCAATCATAGAAGCCATCGTTGGCTCCCTGCATCGCCAGCACGAAGCGCTCCCAGGCGTGTTGAGGATCATGGGACCCTGGGGGAGCCTCGCGAGCAGACGACAACTCTGGCGTCGCTTCCATCTCCGGGTTCATGAGCGATTCCCTCCTTGCAGGCTCCTGGTTGGATGCAACTGCGCAGAGGAGAACCAGGAGCGTATGTATGTGTCTGATAGTGAGTATACGTATTGCCCGCTGGAAGGGTTTCATTGTGTGCGAAGCGGAGTACCTTCTACCCATCCGCTTTCTCCCTGGCCGCTTCTTCTTGCTTCGTTTTAGAGATAGTGGTGTTCGAACGTATAGCGGGTGGCCCCGGCACGGGTAGAGACGCCGAGTTTGCCATAGATCGACTGCACGTGGACGTTGACAGTATGAGGACTCAAGACAAGCTGCTCGGCAATCTGGCTGTTGGTCAGCCCCTGGGCGACCAGGCGCAGCACTTCGGCCTCGCGCCGGGTCAGGCCTGCGGGAGGAGCCAGTGCTGGGGCCATTAGTGAAGCGGGGGACGAAGCAAGCGAGACAGCGCCTCCGGTTCCCTCTTCCTCTTGTGCGGGCGGAGCCTGGTCCGCAATTATGCTGTGCCCCCGGGTCCAGAACGCGGTAAAGCTCTCTTCCCCCAGTTGTGTGCGTGCTGCCGCCAGCGTGCGCTTGTAGTATGGCTGCTCTTTACCCAGCGGGCTATAATACCCGTGGGCCGCACGCACCATCTCCGCCGAGGCATACAGCTGCACCGTCCAGGCCGCGTTCCCCTGAGAGAGTGCAATTTCCGCCAGTCCCTCCAGGCAGCAGGCCAGCACCCACTTGATCCTGGGGTTGAGCCAGCGCCCCTGGATCTGTGCGATGCTTTCCTCGTACAGGCTGCGTGCCTGGGTCAGCTCGCCCTGGCGCAAGGCCAGGTGCCCCAGGCCGCACAGCGCGTGGCCGATATCATCCCGGTTCTCCAGCTCTTTGCCCAGCGCCAACGCATCTTCGAGGAGGACATACGCGGCCATCATTTCTTTCAGCGCTGCCACGATGTACGCCAGGCTGATGCGGGCTTCCACCGCGAAGACTGGCTTTCCCAACATTGCAAAGAGGGCGACGCCCCGCTCAGAGAGGGGGCGGGCGCGTTCATACTCTCCCTGGCTATAGGCTGTCCATCCCAGAAAGTGCAGCGCCGAGGCGGTACCCCATACGTGGCCCATTGCTTCGGCATGGGTCAGGCTCACTTCCAGCAGCGCTCGCGCCCGTGCAAACTCCCCACAGCACAGCGCGAATACTCCCATAGCTTGCAAGATTTCAGCGATCACCTCTCGGTCTCCCATCCCCCTGGCGAGCTGCAAGCCCTCTTCATGCATCGCGGCGGCGGCCTGGATGTCGCCGCGATTTTGGGTAATGAGGCCCAGGTAGTTCAGAGCGGCAGCAATGCTGCGCTTGTCGCCCGATGTTCTGCTCAGGCGCTCGCTTTCAGCTAAGAGCGCCTGGGCTTGCTCAGAGTCGTTTTGCCAGAACGCCAACCAACCGGCAGCAGCGACGACTTTCGCCCGCACGTTGTCCGAAAGAGCTGCCTTGCTGTTGCGGCTGGCCGCCAACCCCTGCGAAAGTTCGCGCCGTCCCTCGCTCAGGTAGCCCCCCAGAAACCAGAACTGCCGTAGGGCTGCCGCTAGCCGCAAGGCAGTCTCAGTCTCGCCGCGCCCCAGCAGGACATGGAAGGCCGCGCGGAAATTCTCCAACTCCCGCTCCAACCGCTGCTGCCAGGCGACCTGGTGGGGTCCGGCGAGTGCTGGCTCAGCTTCCTCTGCCAGGCGCAGGTAGTAAGCAGCGTGCACTTTCCGGCAGGCCTCTAGCTCTCCGCACGTGGTGAGCGCCTCCAGCCCATACTCGCGGATCATCTCCAGGAGCTGCAGGCGTGGCTCCTGCGTGTCTTGTTCTTGTTGGTGCAGCAGGCTGTGATCAACCAGGGTGGCAACGAGATCCAATGCGGGGGTGCTGATATCCCCGGCAGCCGTACAGACGGCCTCCGCTGCTTCCAGCGTGCAGCCCCCCGCGAAGACACAGAGGCGGCGCAAGAACGCCTGCTCCTCCCGGTTCAGCAACTCATAGCTCCAGGCGATGGTGTTGCGCAAGGTCCGCTGGCGGGTGGGCACATCCTGCCTGCCCCCGGTCAAGACCGTCAGGCGGTGTTCCAGCCGGCTGAGCAAGCTGGGCAGCGGGAACAGTTTGATGCGGGCTGCCGCCAGTTCGAGTGCCAGCGGGAGCCCCTCCAGGCGGCTACAGATTTCGGCGATGGTGCCTGCATTCTCCTCACTTAGCTGGAACTCGGGTTTGACCGCCTGTGCCCGCTGCACGAAGAGTGCCACCGAGGCCACCTGCGAGAGGACAGCTGGCGCTGGCAGGTGCTGCACATCGGGCAGCGCCAGCGTAGGCACTGCGAACTCGTGCTCCCCCTCGACATGCAGCACCGCGCGGCTGGTGACCAGCAGCTTGACCTGCGGACAGGCGGAGAGCAGCTCTACGAGCCGGGGTGCTGCCGAGAGCACTTGCTCGAAGTTATCCAGCAGCAGCACAAGCTGCTTGTTGTGCAGGAAGGATTTGAGATGCTCGCTCAGCAGCCACTCCCCACTATTGGGCAAGCCGAGCGTGTAGGCGACAGTGGGCATCACCAGTTCGGGGTCGCTGATGGCCGCCAGTGGCACAAAACAGACCCCCTGGCGAAACGCCTGCTGTAGCTCGCTGCCGACCTGCACTGCCAGTCGCGTCTTGCCCACCCCCGGCGGTCCCGTCAGGGTCAAGAGGCGCACCTGGGGACGCTCCAGCAGTTCGCGCACCGCCTGTACCTCCCCTGCTCGCCCCAGCAGGGGCGTGAGGGGGATTGAGGTATTCTGGAAGACCCCCCCCAGGACATTGGAGGGCGGGCTGGTTGCCGCTGGGGAGGTTGGCAAATGCGCGAGCGCCTGGCAGGCCTCTTCGAAAGCGGTGGCAAAGCTGAGCACATCCACGAAGCGCCGCTCCGGATCCTTGGCCAACCCCTGCAAGACAACCTGCTCCACCGCCTGCGACAGTTTGGGGGAGTGCTCGCGCAAGGCGGCAGGGGCACTGTACAGCTGCTGGTTGATGAGCTCGGCGACGCTCCCGTCAAAAGGTAGCTCGCCACAGAGCCACTCGTAGACCATGACCGCCAGCGCGTATTGATCGCTGGCTGCCGAGGGCTGGCCGCGAATCTGCTCGGGCGCCATGTAGGCCAGGGTGCCCAGGCGTTCCTGCACCTGCAAGCCCTCGGACGGAGATGTGAGCAGGGCCAGGCCAAAATCGCTGAGCAAGACCTCGTGCTTGGCTCCCAGCAGCAGGTTCTCCGGCTTGAGATCGCGATGGATGATGTGTTGATCGTGAGCGTACTGCAACGCCGAGGCGATGGCCAGCACGTAAGCGACCACGGTGACCAGCGGCAAACGGCTGCCTGCGGGGTGCAACTGGCGCAGGTTGCCATGCAGCGCGTAGTCCATCACCAGGTAGGGGGTGTGATCCTCCAGGGCAAAGTCGAAGACGCGGACGATATGCGGGTGCACCAGCTGGCTCAAGTGGCGCGCTTCGGTGAGGAAGTCCTGGCTGCTGTGCCCGGCCGGGTGGGCGTGCAGGACTTTGATCGCCACGCGGGTGTTCAGATAGAGGTGTTCAGCCAGGTAGACATCGGCAAAGGTTCCAGCCCCCAGCAGGCGCATGAGCTTATAATTGCCCAGGCGCTGCCCCGCACGAACTACACGCTCGGTCATGCTGGTAACACCTTCCTTTCGTACACATGACTATACTAAGGTCTCTTGAGGGAAACCACAAGGAATGCTCTTCGTAGGAACGGGTCAATACTGCTTGCTGCCAGCGGCAAACTATCTATGAAACGTATACATTCGAAGGCTTCCTACAGGCTACACCACTGATGTTTAAAGAACGGCGAGAGCGACCTCCTTTACGAAAACGTGGGAGGGTGCCACAACTGCCGGTAATTTCAAGACATTTTGTATGGAAAAACTAACCCCGTTGTAGTTTACCCTCCACGAATACGCATATCCATAGTGATTATACTCTATTTTTGCCCCCGTTTGAGCTTAACGCATGGTCTGAGCGTAGAGTGATTCACCTACTGCTCACTGGCTTTGCTTGTTGCAGGGACTGTCACCTTCCTGGGTGAGCACTGCCAGGAAGGCCAGCGCCTCACACGAGAGCGTGTTCAATGGCATACCGTGTCGCTGCAGTACGTGAGGTGATCTCCAACTTCTTGTAGATCGAGGACGCATGGATATTGACGGTTTTGGGACTAATCATGAGTCGTGCTGCGATCTGGCTGTTGGTCAGTCCCGCCGCCAGCAGGCGCAACACATCGATTTCACGAGCGGTCAGTCCATCAACAGAGGGTGAAAGGGACGGCGCGGTGAGCAGCATCGGCGAAACAGCAACGACCTGCTCGCTGCTGGGGCTGCGCCCCTCCGCTGCCAGCGCTTCCTCAGGTGTCATCGCCTGCCCTTCTGCCCACAGCGTAGCAAAGCTCTCTCCTCCCAGTTGGCTGCGCGCTGCTGCCAGCGTGCGCTTGTAGGACGGCTGCTCCCTCCCTATCGGATTCCGAGACGCCTCGGCAAATCGCAAGCTCTCTGCCGCACCACAGAGTCGCACCGTCCACGCAGCTTGTCCCTGGCTTAATGCAATTTCCCCCAGCCCTTCCAGGCAGGAGGCCAGGATCCATTTGGTCCTGACACTTAACGGTGCAGCTCTCCACTGCTCCACCAGGCTCAGGCTTTCCTCGTACCGCGTGCGTGCTTGTGCCATCTGGCCCTGACGTATGGCCAGCCGGCCCAAAGCACACAGCGTGCGTGCCATATCTTCTCGGCTCTCCCCTTGTTTCCCCAGCGCCAGCGCCTCCTCGAGCAGAGCAGTAGCTGTCGTTTCCTCCCCAAGGGCAGCAACTATATACGCCAGAATGGTCAGCGCATGCGCCGTGTAGCCCGGATTGCCCAGGGTTCTGAAGAGGGCGACACTCTCCTCTGTAAGACGGTGCGCGACCGCATACGCTCCCTGGCAGTAGGAGGCCCACCCGAGAAAAAGCAGATTGTAGGCGATATTCCACGAATCGTCCAATACTCTAGACAAGGCCAGGCTCTCCCCACACAGCTCCTGCGCCCGGGCAAACTCCCCCCGGAAATGTGCCTGTGATCCCAGGGTCAACAGGACAAGCGCGATGTCCACCCTATCCCCAACTTCTCTATAGAGCGGCAGGCTCTCTTCAAGGAAAGCATTGCCTGCTGAGTCGCGAAAGTTATTCTCGATGGTGCCCAGTAAGCGCAGTGCGTCAGCTATGCCTCGCCTGTCTCCTACCTGCTGATAGATTCCCAGGCTCTCTTCTGCCAGCAACCTGCCTCGCTCATGGTCGAACTGCCAGTACGACAGCCACCCGGCAGCGTAGATCGCCTTCGCCCTCGCCTGGGCTGACACAGACGCGCCGTCTTCCCTGCTTGCAGCTACTGCTTGCTCCACGAAGCTGCGGCCTTCGTTCAGATACCCACGCCGAAACCAGAACTGGCAGAGTGCTCCCGCCAGCCGCAAGGCTGCTTCGATCCCTTGGCGCTCTAGCAGCCACTCCAGCGCAGCTCGCAGATTGGCCTGTTCTCGCTCCAACCGCTCCAACCATCTCCTTCGACGCGTGTCGAGCAACGCCTGCTCGGTCTGCTCAGCCAGCGCCAGGTAGTAGGCCGCGTGGGCATCGCGAGTGCGCTCGAGCTCTCCGCACGCTGCCAGGCGCTCCAGCGCATACTCGCGGAGTGTCCCCAGCATCAGCAGTTGCCCCTCTTCGCTCTCCTGCTTGACTGATTGGAGCAGGCTTTTGTCTACGAGGGAAGCTGCCGCCTCCATGACGGGGGAGGCCATTTCTCCTGGAGCAGTACACACGGCCTCCGCTGCTTCCAGCGTGCAGCCCCCGGCGAAGACAGCCAGGCGCCGGAAGAGGCGCTGCTCCTCGGGCGAGAGCAAATCATGGCTCCACGTGATCGTGTTCCGCAGCGTCTGCTGGCGAACGGGCCTATCCGGCCCGCCGCGCGTCAACACATCCAACGGCTTCTCCAGCCGGGCGAGCAACACAGGGAGTGAGAGCAGTTTACTGTGCGCGGCCGCCAGTTCAATCGCCAGGGGCAACCCATCCAGCCGGGCGCAGATTGCTGCGATAGCGCGAGCATTCTCTTCGGTCAGCCGGAAATCGCGCTGCATTGCTTGTGCCCGCTGCAGGAAAAGCGCGACTGCCCCATACTGCGCAATAGCTTCAGGTGTGGGCAGGTGATGCAGGTCGGGGACAGGCAGCGGCGGGACCAGCAACTCGTATTCGCCCCGCACCCGCAAGACGGCGCGGCTGGTCACCAGGAGCTTGAGCTGGGGGCAGGCTGCGAGCAGTTCCGGGAGCAGTGGTGCCGCTGGCAGCACCTGCTCGAAGTTGTCCAGCACTAACAGCAGTTGCTTCTCGCGCAAGAAGGTTTGCAGGCGCTCAAGGGGCTGCTGCCTCCTGCTCTCGCGCAGGCCGAGGGTTCGCGCAATAATGAGTGCGACGTGTTGGGGAGTTATGAAAGGCGCAAGTTCAACAAAGCAGCACCCATCGGCGAAGGCCTGCTGCACGTCTGCCGCGACCTGGAGGGCCAGGCGAGTCTTGCCAATCCCCCCCGTGCCAGTCACGGTTAAGAGGCGCACCTGGGGGTCTCTCAGCAGGGTGCGGGCCTCCTGCAGCCCGTGCTCTCGTCCGATCAATGGGGTGAGAGGGAGAGGCACATGGCGGAAAGGCTTGTTCGAGAAACCAGGTGAACCTGCAGATGCATCTGTTTGTCCGGGGGCATACTTGATAGCCATGTGTAGTCGTATCCTCTCTATCTCTGAACTCGTAGCGAGAGCTTGTCCCCACTACGAACGCGTGAAACCAGCGCAACGTGCAACACTCGATCTTGTGTAAGGAGGCATCCACGTTCTTATCAACAGGAACGGGCGCGCTCCCCCATTAGCGCACGCGTGTCAAGGATACAAGCGACGATGCTTGCTCGAGCATGGCTATCGGTTTGACAAAAAGGATTGCGTAAATATGCTTCACATCTCGCGGGATTCCAATTGCTCGCTAATCTCTCCAGGTCGTCACCCGATTCCACACCGCAGAATAGAGTATAACATATATTGTTTAAAAAAGTAACTGTGGATGCTACTTATGCACTGAGTGGCCTTAGAAAAGGCAGATTGAGCCAATTTTTGCCCGGTTTGAGGCTCATTTGTCCGCACACAGAGCAGATCTTCCTGAAAATCTGTGCTTAGCTAAAATAGGTTATAATAGTAAGTAGCACTATTGGTTAGTGAGCATGAGTGTACGAAGAACTCCCCTTTTTTCTATTAAGCTCTTCTATTAAATATGTAAGTAATTCTATCTACCTGGCGTTTTCAATGTAGTTTTTCATAAGTTTTTGTGGTATTTTTTTGTCCTCCAGCAATCATTCACAGACCATGGGCAACCCCTAATTGCGCCGCTAAGGCAGTAAGCAGTAATGGTTTGGCTCGATAGAACCGGGTTTTTACGGTTGGGCCTGGTATATTGAGCACCTGTCCGATCTCGCGAAAGGTCAGCTCAGCTTCATAGTAGAGCAAAAAGATTGAGCGACACTTGTCAGGTAACGCCTGAATCGCTCGCTGCACGTGGTGTTGGAGCTCACGATCCTGGACGAGTTCTTCTGGCGTTGGACCTGCATCTGGTACGGAATCCAATATTGCTATCTCTTCCTCGTCATCTCCCTTTTCTAACTCGGAAAAGTAGGTAGGACGCCTGCGACGCAAGACATCTACGCTGCGATTACGCGCAACCTTGAAGAGCCAGGCCTTGAGTTGCCCATGCTGGCGGAGCATGGCTAGAGAGATGTAAAGCTGGAGCCATACCTGTTGCAAGACATCACACGCCTCGTGGTACTCTTGCACATAGTGGTAGATGAAATGGAAGAGCGATGCGTTATACCGCTGTATCAGCGTTTCAAATGCCTGCTGATCACCGGTCAGCGCTCTTTGAACCAGCACACCATCAGCTATATCCGCAAGCTCCATGTTTCTATATTCCCACTCCTTTCGTCCTGCCTGAGTGCGTAGCACTAGCTGCGCAGCAGCGTTGGCAGGACGGATAGGTGCCGACGTTTGTATGGCTACTCTTCCTACAATATCGAGGTGAAAGAAGGCATTTGCATCACCGTCTTCAGTATTATCTCCCCTCGGCGGTCATCATATCGATGATCGCCGTGCAGGCGAGAAGTAAGATCTCGTCGGCATCGGGAGCAATGTCCACCCCATACGTATCCGCAACGCGGAACCACTTCTTCGAAACCTCAGCCACCCGGCTCCGTCCATCATGAATCTCATATTCATGCTCCAGGATATTGCCTTGCGCCTCCAGGGTATCACCTCCCGCCACGTGAATGTCGAAGCGCTGGCGGAAAGGGGCAATCAGGGCTTTTTTCACCGTGGCGAGCACTTGCCCATGGCGGTAAATGCTGTACGTGTCTTTGATGGGCAGCACTCGTTCCTGAATCGCGGCCAGTTCATTGCCATGCATGTCCTTAAAGGCCAGGTGCTCCCGTAAGCGGAAGGCTTTGCCATCCACAAAGTAGACGCGCTGCCCCATGGCATTCTCAATGTAGTAGTCGTTGCCGAACGCGAGGAGCCTTTGCCGCATGAGATAGCGTCCACCACCCGCTCCTGGCCTCATAGGTTCGCCTCTTCTCCGTAACACGTCATTATCTCCTTTCCTTTTTTAGCCTGGTGTCGTGATGCGCTTCTTCCAGTATAGTGTCCTTTGGGCGTGGACACATCTTCAGAACACACTATTTTTGTGTGTGTTAGCCAACGACATGAACACGAACTGCTGGATCATCTAGTGTGTTTATACTAGATGGTTGCTTGCCGGCCAGTCTTCGTTTTGCCAGATTTTGTTTGCGGATAGACGGTGATGTTATTTTTTTCCCTCCCGTGCAACACAGAATCGAGGTGGTTGAGTGTCGAATTTACCCGGTGTTCTGGCCGGGTTGGAAGTGCAGGAAGTGAAATCTCCACGCGGGTACATCCACATACAGGCCCGCCGACTGCATCTCGCCGCCATCGCGCTCGAACATAGCGCCGCTGAGTGCATCCGTCAGTTGCCACGTTCTTCCGGCCAGATCGTTCCAGGGCAGGTGCACGCGCGCTTGCGACCCGTACTCCGAAAGGTTCACGACGACCAGGTAACACACCTCGCTCTGCTCCCAGCACCACGCTACCAGGTTCGAGTAGCTGCTGTTATCGGGCCAACCCGCGCGCTCGCACAATTGCCATGCGCCCTCGCGCAGTCCCGATTCCTTCTCCTTGCGTCCTGCCTGAGTGCGGAGCACTAACTGCGCAGCAGCGTTGGCAGGACGGATAGGTGCCGACTCCACGGCCAGCAGTTTGTGGTAGAACGCTTGCAAGTCCGCGTCAATCGGTTCGTCCGGCCGGCGCGCCAGGAAGACCGGCGGTCTGATCCGTCGTCCTTCGAACTGGCCCTCGTACAAGAGTTTCGCTCCGGGCAGCGTCATCATCGTCACCGCGGCCGCGCGCTCCTTTTCCGGCGAGAACGTTGCCGCCGCGCGCGGCTCGTCATGGTTCTCGATGAAACGCACCAGCTTGTCCTGGTAATCGAGACCTGCGGTCAGGTGCAGTCGCACGCTTTCCGCGTTGTCGTGTTCGAGCCGGTCGTAGAGCCGCTTGTCGTAGCAATAGTCGAAACCGAGCTGCTGCAACTGCCATTCCATGTCCCAATAGGCTTCCGCCAGAAAAAGCACAGTGGGATGCTCTGACCGCACAGCGGGGATCACCTCGCGCCAGTACTCTTCTGGTGGGCACTCACCTGCACGCCCGCCCCATGTGCGCTCAAAGACGCTGTTGAGAAGCAGCATCGCCATATCGCAGCGCATCCCGTCGCATTGGTCGGCGATCGCATTCAAGGTCTCCACGACCGCCTGGCGCAAGCGCGGACTGAAGGCGTTGAGCTGCGCGACATCCTGCCACGGCGGGAAGTACGGGTCGCGACCGCAGGCAATCACCGTTCCGCCCGCCTCAAAAAATGCGCCGGGCGCCTGCTCCAGGTCTTCGCGTGTCCCTTGCACAAAGTATTCGGGATGCTCGAACACCCACGGGTGATCCGGCGCCACATGGTTGGGCACAAAATCCAGTATCAAGCGCAGACCGCGCTGCGCGAGCATCTGCCGTGCAGCGGCGAGTCCCTCAGGTCCGCCGAGGTGTTCATCCACGACGTAGCTGCGCACGCAGTAAGCAGAGCCGACGTTATCGGCAGGGGTATAGTCCGGCAGTGCGCGGCGGAAATCGGCTTGCAGGCTCTCGTTTTCGTTCGCAATGCGAATACCCTCCGGGCTGCGCTCCCATACACCCATCAGCCACACGGCGTCCAGGCCGAGCGAGGCAAGCGCATCCCACTGCTCCGCCGGAACACTACCCAGCGTGATAGCGCGTTGGTACTGCTGGCTCAACGCACTGAGCCACACCCACGTATGGATCTCATAGATGACGGGTCGTCGTGGCCACGGGGTTTCCATGCCTCACCTCCAGGGCTTGGACTTGTATTTGTACTTCACTATTTCCCCCAGGTGCATCATTGAGCAAATTCGCTACCACAGCCGTCCAGCCCGTCTGGTGGCTGGCACCGACCCCTGCACCTGTATCTCCATGAAAGTACTCGTAGAACGGAATGGCGTCACGCCAGTGCGGGTCACTTTGAAACACCGCGTTGGCGCCAAACACGGGCCGGCGGCCCTGCTCGTCCCGCAAAAAGATACGGGTGAGGCGGCGTGCGAGCTCCTCTGCGATCTGCCCCAGGGTCAGTTGCGTGCCTCCGCCGGTGGGATACTCCACCAGGTACTCGTCGCTGTAGAACTGGTGGTATTTCCGCAGTGCATTCACCAGCAGGAGATTGATAGGAAACCAGATCGGTCCGCGCCAGTTGGAATTCCCGCCGAATGCCCCGCTGGTGGACTCGCCTGGCGTGTAAGCTACGCTAAAATCCCCGTACGGTGTGCGAAGCTCATAGGGATGCTCGGCGTAATATCGGCTGATCGAGCGAATGCCGTAATCACTCAGAAACTCTTGCGGGTTCAGCAGGCGGGTGAGCAGGCTCTTCAAACGAGAACCACGCACCAGGGCCAACAGATAGTACGGCTGTGGCTGTCCCTCTTGCAAGCGGGTATCCTGCCAGTTGGCCAACAGGCGCGGCAGGTAGGGACGGTTCTTCACAAACCAGTCCAGGCGCTCCCGGAACTCAGGAACGGCTTCCACCTGCTCTTGCTTAAATGTCTCTGTCGCCAGCAGGGGAATAAATCCGGTCAGAGTGCGCACTTTCAGCGGGAATCTCCTGCCATCTGGCAAAGAGAGGTTGTCGTAGAAGAACTGGTCCTCTTCGTCCCATAGTCCTTTGCCCCCGCCTTGCGTGCCATTGATGGCCTCGGCAATGTACATGAAATGCTCGAGGAACTTGGTCGCCAGGTCCACGTACACCCGGTTCTCCACGGCCAGCTCCATGGCTATCGCCAGCATCGTCAGGCAAAACATGCCCATCCAGGCCGTCCCGTCGGATTGTTCCAGCACCATGCCCTCTGGCAGGGTCATGTTGCGGTCGAACACCCCGATGTTGTCCAGTCCCAGGAAGCCGCCTTCAAAGACGTTATCGCCCCTGCTGTCTTTGCGGTTCACCCACCAGGTGAAGTTGAGCAGCAGTTTGTGAAACACCCCCTCCAGGAAATCTCGGTCGCCTTTGCCCACCAGAGACTTCTCCTGCTTGTACACATACCAGGCAGCCGCGGCGTGCACCGGGGGGTTGACGTCGCTAAAGTCCCATTCGTAGGCGGGCAACTGGCCGTTGGGATGCATATACTGCTCGCGCAGCAGCAGGAGCAACTGCCGCTTGGCAAAGTCCAGGTCTACCAGTGCCATCGGCATGCAGTGGAACGCCAGGTCCCAGGCTGCGAACCAGGGGTACTCCCAGGTGTCAGGCATCAAGATGATCTCTCTGCTATTGAGGTGCCTCCAGGGGCTGTTGCGCTTGCGCTCCGGCGGTGGCGGTGGCCCGGGTGGATCGCCCACCAGCCATTTGTCGACATCATAGTCGTAGAGCTGCTTACTCCAGAGCAGGCCGGCGAGCGCCTGGCGCTGGACGGCGCGCTCATCCTCTGTTTGGGCCGTGCTCAACGTGTTGTAGAACTCGTTCGCCTCCTGCTGGCGCACAGCGAAGAGTTCGGCGGCATTGGCAAACGGCGTCTGCTGGGCGTTGGCGGATAAGCGCAAGAGGATGGTCTTTGTTTCACCGGGTGCTATGACCAGGGCGTAGTGCGCCGCCACCTTGGTGCCAACGTTCTGCGGATTGACGCGCCCCTCAGCCCCACTGACCACCGTGTCATTGATACCATCTTTGACGAACTCGGTCTGGTTCGCTCCGCCCCACAGGCGCGCCGCGTTGGTCTCGTTCTCGGTAAACAGCAGCGCCGGGGTGCCCTCGCAGGCCAGCCAGTAGTCCCCCAGGTCGGGATGGCTGGCTCGAACGAGAAGGGCGTTGGAGGATGCGGCTGTTGCAGCCTGTCCCTGTTCGTTCAGATCAATGGCACTGAGCACCGGGCGGCGGTCGTCGTAGCCCCAGGCCCAGGTGTTGCGGAACCAGAGGGTGGGGAGCAGGTGCAGCGGTGCCGCTTCCGGTCCGTGGTTGGTGGCGCTGAGACGAATCAGGAGATCAGTCGGGTCCGCTTTGGCGTATTCAATGGTGACATCGAAGTAGCGGTCCTCGGCAAAGACGCCTGTGTCGATCAGTTCGTATTCGGGTTCCTGACGACCCCGAGTGCGATTCGTGGCGACAAGATCG
>WNFD01005779.1_pt1 | contig 14099 bp, 13 predicted proteins | sample 5400491 | NCBI WGS metagenome assembly WNFD01 (sample SAMN13153343, study PRJNA577476) | soil metagenome | isolation source: 120 cm saprolite under Douglas fir tree site 2 hole 2 replicate 2 | place: USA:California | collected 2015-04-18
CGCTCGACTGGCGCAAATACGTCGAGGCCGATGAGCGTTATTTGAGGCCGGCCGAAGTCGATCTGCTGGTGGGCGATGCGAGCAAAGCACGCCGCATTTTCGGCTGGCAACCAAGAGTCAACTTTGCTCAACTGGTCGGCATGATGGTCGATTCCGACCTGGAACTGGCCGAGCGCGAGCTCCGCAGCCTGGGCCGGTAGCGTGATAAGTTCGTAGTTGGTGAAGGAAGTTCGTAGCGGTTTCGTTTCGCAACGCGCGCAGCGCTGAAGGCGCCGATGCAAAATCCGCCCAGGGCAATCGCGCTGGTTGCGTTCCCAAATAACGAATCGTGCAGGAAATCAACCACGCGGCGTTCGCGGCGGCGACCGAGTTCGCGCTAACATCTGGTCAGGCGGTCAAATCACATGCGGATCTCGAATCTTGTCTGGGCTGCATCTTTCGCCCTGTTAAGTGGAGGAGGATATGGTTGCTGGCACCAGTTTCCCTCGCCGGCGCCTCCGCTCTATCAGCTCTCTTCGTCGCTTAATACTCCCCTGGGCGCTGCATATCCTGGTACGCGTGAATTGATGAATGCGCCATCAAACGATCCGGCGCTCAACAATGATCGTAACGGCGTCGAGCTCCGCCCATAAGCGAGGGCGAGGAGCGAGAAGCAAGGAGAGATTTTACATCATTACCGTCGCCCCTCACCGGCGCGAAGTGTGAAAAAAACACGTGCGAAGGTAGACTAGGCGTGCGCCAATAAGCGCGTTGCTTGCCGCAATGGTGTCGAACTGTATCCACGAACTGAACAACTCGGCAGTGCGGCGAAACCTCCCCGCACCATTGAGCAATCGCTCCATGCTCGTCCAGTTCTGGGGTCTACCTTCGGGCGAAGGCCAAGCGCGCTGTCAGGTTTAGTGCGAAGACCACTAAAATCAAAAGTAAGGCGCCCGCCCAAGCCTGCTGATGCCAGGACTCATAGGGTGACAACGCATAGGTGAAAATCTGGAGCGATAACTCGGCCATCGGCCGAAACGGATTCAGGGCCCAAAACTGGCTGCCAAACGCCGTAAATAAGAGCGGCGCAGTCTCACCGGTGACGCGTGCGATGGCGAGCAACAAGCCGGTCACAATCCCAGCACGCGCCGCCGGTAGCACAACTCCGACGGTAGCAGCGTAGCTCGAAGCACCCAAAGCGAGGGCACACTCGAACAGATTGCGCGGCACGCTGTCTATGGCGCTTTCGGTCGCTCTGGCAATAATCGGAAGCATCATGAACATGAACGCGAAGGAGGCGGAAGCGGCCGAGAAGCGGCCAAAAGGTTGGACCAGCACCGTATACGCAAACAGGCCAATGGCAATGCTAGGGACTCCCGAGAGCACGTCGGACATAAAACGCACGAGATCTGGAATTTTTCCCCGTCCATAGAGAGAGAGATAGATTCCCGTCAGCACTCCTATCGGGATGGCGAAGATTGTCGCGATGCCAACGATGATCGCGCTGCCCACAATCCCATTTGCAACGCCTCCGCCAGGGACGCCAATCGGATGGGGCACCTGCGTGAAAAAAGAAATGCTAATTGCGCTGACACCCGCGCGGATTACATAACCCAGTATAAGGAGTAGCACGGTCGCAGCAGCTCCTGCGCACAGTGCAGTTGCAAAAACGCCCAGGCCGCCGCGTAACTTTCTGCTCGTGACACCCCTCATATTCGGCTCTCTGCCCCGAACACAGTTCGCATCAGCAATCGCGCCAATGAATTGATCAGCACGCTTATCAGGAACAGAACCAATCCGAGCTCGACCAGGGCGCTAAGATAAACAGTGGTGGTTGCCTCTGTAAACTCATTCGCAATTACACTGGAAAGGGTATAGGCGGGAGCAAAGAGCGACACCGATATCGCCGGCCGGTTGCCGATGACCATCGTCGTTGCGATGGTCTCACCCAATGCGCGTCCCAGACCGAGAATGCAAGCGCCGAAGATTCCGGGGCGCGCGTACGGCAAGACCACCATTTTGAAAGCATCCCAACGTGTTGCCCCCAGCGCCAGCATTGCTTCACGGAGATCGGACGGCACCGCCAGCAGCAGATCGCGCGAAATTGCAGTTATCGTCGGAACGATCATCACCGACAGAATCAGGGCTGCTGTGAGAAGTCCCACCCCATAGGCGGCGCCCCCGAAGATCGGCAGAAACCCGAGATACCTCCCGATAGCCGGCTCAATGTAGTGCTGCATCGCGGGAGCAAATGCAAACAGGCCCCACAAACCGTAAACCACGCTGGGCACTGCGGCGAGAAGTTCGATTAGATTGCCCAGCGGAGCCGCGACGAATCGTGGTGCGAATTCTGCCAGGAAAGCGGCGCCGAGTATTCCTACTCCAGCGGCGATTACGACCGCGATGAGAGAACTAACCACGGTGCCAAAGATGAAGGGCAGCGCCCCGAAGTGCTCGGTAACCGGGTTCCACTCGCTAGTCCACAGGAAGCTTAGTCCAAATTGGCGAATCGAGGGCAGGGAGTTCAGGAAAAGCTCGACGAAAAGTGCCGCAATCAGCAGGACAAAAATTCCCGTCGCGCCTCGCACTATTAGCGGGAAGCAGCGCCCGAGAAATGAATCAGAAGTGCGCCATCTGGCGCTTAGAGATCCCGCGGCAGTCTGCTCCGAATACGCTTCGGACACAGCAGCGCCGCCCGCGCTCAAATACTCGCCGCGCTCGGCATTTGCCCGATTTTCCATCGCGGACAGGACAAGCTGACCGTTTTCCAGCGACTAGCGAGGCGTCCTTGGAAGCAAGGGAGCCAGATCAATCTCCCGCTTGCATTTGGCTGATCGCCTTGAAGGCCACATCCTGGACGTTCTTGGGAAGTGGTACGTAATTGACGCTCTTCGCCACATCCTGACCATCGGTAACCAGCCAGCTCATGACTTTCTTCACCAGCCCTCCGCGGGTTGCGTCGGCCGGTTTCTGGTAGACCATGACCCAGGAGTAGCCGCTAATCGGATAAGAATCGGCCCCGTCCGCATTAACGATTGAGAAATCCGTGGCGCTGACGTTGGGCTTGCTGGCGCCGGCTGCGGCCACGGTGGCGATTGACGGATACACCCACGAGCCGGATTTGTTTTGAAGGCGGCCGTAGGTCATATTATTCTGGACCACGTAAGCAAGCTCGACGTATCCGATCGCGCCGGCGGACTGCCGGACCTGTCCGGCAACTCCCTCGTTGCCCTTGCCCCCGACGCTGTTAGGCGCCGGCCAACTGACACTCTTTCCAGCCCCTACTCTTTGCTTCCACTCGCTCGATATGTTGCTGAGGAAGTCGGTGAAGATGTAGGTCGTACCCGAGCCGTCAGAGCGATGCACGACCATAATCGGCATATCGGGTAACTTGACCTCAGGATTCAGCTTCTGAATCGCCGGATCGTTCCATTTGGTCACTTTTCCAAGATAGATGTCGGCAACTAACTCTCGAGTGAACTTCAGGCCCGAATTAATCCCGGGCAGGTTATAGCAAATCGCCTCTCCGCCGAGGGTGACCGGAATCTGCACCACCGGGTCGCTGGCGCGTTGCAGTTCACCCGCATTCATGGGAACGTCGCTTGCGCCAAAATCGACGGTTTTGGCAATAAATTGCTGAATGCCGCCACCACTTCCGATCGACTGATAGTTCACCGTCACGTCGGGATGGCTCTGCGAGTAAGCGTAAAAGGCTTTCGAGTAAAACGGATACGGAAAGGTCGCGCCCGCCCCTGTCAACTCCGTCGCTGCGACGCTCTGGACCGGCAACAAAAGCCCGACCGCCACAAACATGAAGTAACCCAGGGTGGCAATCAGATTCAGCGATTTCAACCGCAGACCCATAATGCTTTGCACGCCCGGAAAAAGGCGCTCCTTTTGAAGAAAAGTTCCCCCATCAAGTAGCGCCGATATGTTACTCAGGTGTTAAGCAGACATGATGTTTGTGCATTTTCAAATCGCCAAAAATGCTCCAATTCCGCCCAAAAAATTCGTTGATCGTCCTTTCGAGCTGGACTCTTCCGCAAACCGCGAGTGCGTTTTGAACCGCGGCCCGTTCGTGATTCTTTGAAGACCGGCAGGACAGGGCGTCAGACCACGCCGTCGCTTCGTAATCTCGCAATCGCCTCGTTGTCGTAGCCCAACCCGGCCAGGACCGAATCGGTACTATCGCCTTTCTCCGGCGTCGGCGTCCGCAAAGACCACGGGGTGCGGCTCAATTCCACCGCCTGGCCAAGCAGTTGCTGCCGTCCACGTTGCGGATGCTCAATCGCGCGGGCAATTCCGAGGTGCTGAACCTGGGGGTCCGCAAAAACCTCGTCGATACGATAAATCGGGCCGCACGGCACCCCCGCCGCATTCAGGCGCTCGATCCATTCGGCAGAAGTCCGGGCGCGCGTGAGCGCTTCGATTTCGGCGTTGAGTTGATCGCGATTGCGCAGCCGCGCTCGGCCGCCGGAGTAATCGGGATGCTTCATCAGGCGTTCGGCGTCCAGAGCCTTGCACAGCCGCCCAAACAGATCATTGCCCGACGCTGCGATATTTATGTGACCATCGGCGGTGGCAAACACGCCGGTCGGCACCGCGGTCGGATGATTGTTGCCCGCTTGCTCCGGTACTTCCTGGTTGAGCAGCCATCGCGCGGCCTGAAAATCAAGCAGCGCGATCTGCGTGGCGAGCAGCGAAGTCTGTATCCATTGGCCCTCCCCCGACTCCTCGCGCTCGAGCAAGGCGATAAGAATACCCATCGCGCAGAACACCCCCGCGGTGACATCGGCGACGGCTATACCGGCTCGCACCGGCCCTTGCCCCGGTAATCCGGTTATCGACATCAAACCGCCCATTCCCTGTGCGATTTGGTCGAGTCCTGGCCGAGCGCTGTACGGTCCGTCCTGACCGAAGCCTGAAATGCTGGCATACACCAGCCGGGGATTGATCGCGCGCATCCGCTGGTAGTCGATGCCGAGGCGATGCTTCACGTCAGGCCGGTAATTTTCGACGAGCACATCCGCCGGCGCGACCAACTGTTGGAGAATTGCAACCGCTTGCGGATGCTTCAGGTTGAGGGTGATGCTGCGTTTGTTGCGATGCAGGTTTTGAAAATCGGAACTGTTGCGCGAACCGACTTCGGCGGTTTCGTCCGGCGATTCGATTTTGATTACGTCCGCACCCCAGTCAGCGAGTTGACGCACAGCCGTAGGGCCGGCGCGAGCGCGGGTCAGGTCGAGAACTTTGAAACGTGCCAGCGGTAGTTTGCTCATTGTTTTATCCAACCCTGCTTTCTGCGCGTGTCGCGGACTCGTTTCCCGCCGCTCATCGCGGTTTGAGTTATAGCGAATTTTCCTCCGAGCTTCATAATGAGGGAGAAAGGAGAGGTGCCCATAATGGCAAACAAAGTAGCAATCGTTACCGGCGCGGGCAGCGGCATCGGGAAAGAGGTCGCGCTCGTATTTCTGCGCGAGCACTACGCCGTAGTACTCGCAGGCCGGCGCCGCGAACTGCTGGAACAAGCTGCCGCGGACGGCCGCGAGTTCAATTCACCATCGCTGGTTGTCCCGACTGATGTTCGCGAGCCTGAGTCGGTGCGCAATCTATTCGCCAAAACCCGCGAGAATTTCGGCCGGCTGGATGTGCTGTTCAACAATGCGGGAATCGGCGCGCCGCCGGTTCCACTCGAAGATCTGTCCTTCGACCGCTGGCAGGCCGTGATCGAGACCAATCTGACAGGCGCATTTTTATGCACGCAAGAGGCGTTTCGCATAATGAAGTCGCAGGAGCCGCGCGGTGGCCGCATCATCAACAATGGCTCGATTTCCGCTCACGCCCCGCGTCCCAATTCCGCCCCCTATACTGCGACCAAGCATGCAATGACCGGGCTGACCAAGTCGACCTCGCTCGACGGCCGCAAATACGACATCGCCTGCGGCCAGATCGACATCGGCAATACCGGAACAGAATTAACCAAGCGAATGGAACAGGGAGTACCGCAGGCCAGCGGCGTGATTGAGGCCGAACCAACCTTCGACGTTCGCCACGTGGCGGAAGCCGTCATCTATATGGCAAGTCTGCCGCTCGACACCAACGTCCAATTCCTGACGATCATGGCGACCAAGATGCCGTTTATTGGACGCGGATAGGTCTGCGTCTTGCCTTCTTTTCATTTGCTATTAGCGTCGCTAGAGACTAATAATTGGTGGATTTCCAGCCGGAATCGAAGAAGTGTGACCCGTCGTTTCAATGTCCGGGATTTCTTACTCTGCGCCAAGACGAAGCGGGAAGGGAGGTTCGCAGTAACGGGCTCATTGTACGTGACCGAAAACAGGAGGCCTCACAGTGGAGTCACACAATACGGCTCTGATATTGATCGGTTTCCAAAATGAATATTTTTCGCCACAAGGCACACTCTACGGTCTGCTCATGGGAGCGTCTCAGGTCTTAGCCAACACGGTTGATCTTGTTGAGCGCCTCCGGTCCACCTCTCTTCTTATCGTAGACACCCCGGTGATCTTCACTCCTGATTACAGTGAGCTTGTCGAGCCGACTGGCATACTGAAGGCAATTAAGGAGCTCGGCGCATTCAAAGCTGGTACGAGGGGATCGGAAACGCTCCTGGAGATTCGACAATTTGGTGATCGAATCGTCGAGGTTCCCGGTAAACGTGGCCTGAATGCTTTCTCGAACACCGATCTCGATGACCTGCTCAAGCGCCGTGGAATAAGCACCGTAGTCCTGGCTGGTTGTAAGACTTCACTGCGTATCGATTCCACCGGCCGCTCCGCGTACGAGAAAGGATATAAGGTTTCGATCCTGTCCGATTGTACGGCAGGTAGCGACGAGTTCGAGCACAAATTCTATTGTGAAAAGATTTTCCCCCTCTACGCCGAGGTTATTGACCACAAGCAACTCCTCGGGCGGCTCGATGTGAGGCATGACTCCCTTAGACAGCAGTGAACTGCAACTGCAGATTCATCATCGGCTGATCGAAGAGCTTGCCGCCTCTGAGAAGCGCTACCGCGAACTGGTCGAGCATCTTCGCGAGGTGATCTTCGAATGTGACGGCACGGGAAGCCTGATTTTTCTGAATCAGGCTTGGGCGGAGATTCTGGGGCACCCGGTCTCAGAATCACTGGGACACTCGATTGCTGAATTCCTGTGCGAGGAAGATCAGGAAACGGGAGTTGCTCTGATCACAGGGCAACGGCGAAAAGTCTCCGGGCAGGAGCAGAAAGAGCTACGTTTCCGCCATCGCAACCGCGAGGTGGTGTGGTTGGAGCTGTCGGTCCGGAGTGTTGACGACGGCCGGATGGTCGGGTCTCTCTACAACATCGATGAACGCAAGCGGGCCAGAGAGGAATTGCAGAAGGCCTACGATCAACTGGAAGTGCGCGTCCAGGAACGCACTACGGCCCTCAGGGAAACGAACCAACACCTGCAGCACGAAATCGCCGAGCGGGAGCAGGTCGAGGTGGCCCTGCTGCAGGCAAAAGAAGCTGCCGAAGCTGCGACCCGAACCAAGTCGGAATTCCTGGCCAAGATGAGTCATGAACTCCGCACGCCGATGAACGCGATTATCGGGTTCACTCGCCTGATCATGCGGCGTTGCAAAGAGATTCTGCCGTCGAAGCAATACGACAATCTGGAAAAGATCCTCATCAGCGCGGAGCGGCTGCTGGCGCTGATTAACGATATTCTGGATCTTTCCAAAGTCGAGGCGGGGCGGATCGAGATCCATCCTGTGAATTTCCCGCTGGAGCCGCTTATAGATACATGCCTGCACACGGTCGAGCCGACGGTGAAAGGGGAAAAACTCCAGCTCTTAAAGGAAGTGGATACTGACCTGCCATCACTGACAACCGACAAGGACAGACTCCATCAGATCGTGATTAACCTTCTGAGCAATGCGGTGAAATTCACAGAGAACGGGGCCGTCACCATTAGCGCAAAAAGGCACGGCGAAGAAATTATGATCGCGGTGGCTGATACCGGTATCGGGATCCCCGCCCCAGCTCTGGAACGTATTTTCGAAGAGTTTCATCAAGTCGACGGCGGTACAACCCGGCAGTATGGTGGAACGGGCTTGGGACTCTCAATCAGCCGCCACTTCGCCAGGCTCCTGGGTGGGGTCATCACGGTGCAGAGTACCCCAGGGGTTGGTTCAACCTTCACTCTCACTGTCCCCATCAGCTATCGAATCGGACCGCCGGCGACCCAAGATATACACTTATCTTCTGAAGACAACGTGGCCACCGAGACCGCGGCGGACCAGAAAGTCGTGCTGGTCATCGATGATGACCCGAATGTGATTTATCTCCTGCGGGAAAACCTCGCTGAGGCAGGCTATCGGGTAATCGGCGCTGCCAGTGCTGAGGAGGGCCGTCAGAAGGTGCGCGAGTTCGGGCCCTTTGCCATCACGCTCGATATTCTGATGCCGCAGCAGGATGGATGGCAGATGCTGCATGAGTTGAAGACAGAAGTGACCACCCGAGATATTCCCATAATCGTGCTCTCGGTGGTGGACAACAAGGAATTGGCCTATCGCCTGGGAGCGTTTGATTGCCTGCTGAAGCCAGTCGATCGGGATCTAATGCTGGCTACTCTCTCCCGCATCACTCGGACTTCGGCCTCCCGCACTGCCGGGGCACTGCAATGAAAAAAATCCTGATCGTGGAGGACGTGGAGTTCAACCGCGATCTCCTGGTGCAACTTTTGGAGGACGAATACGAGATCCTGACGGCGGCTGACGGCGCAGCCGGAGTCGAGCTGGCCGAGCGCGAACATCCCGACCTGATTTTGATGGATCTTTCACTGCCGGTGGTCGATGGGTGGGAGGCGGCCAGAAGGATTAAGGCGGACAACATCTTGCGTGATATCCCGATAATTGCACTCACCGCTCACGCGATGACAGGTGACAAGGAACGGGCACTTGAATGCGGCTGCGACGATTACTTGAGTAAGCCTCTGGACGAAGAACTCCTGTTCCATAAGCTCGCACAACTTCTGGCAAGACATGCAAAGAGCTGAGACGGCCGAGCAACTCCAGTGGCGAGGAGCTGTAAATGACGGTACCATCGAAGATTCTGATCGTCGATGACGAGCCGTTCAACGTGGATTACCTCGAGCAGGAACTTGAAGGCTTCGGCTATCAAACGATTAGCGCCGCAAATGGACAGGAGGCTTTGAAGAAAGTCGCGACTGAGGCTCCTGATCTGATTTTACTGGACGTGATGATGCCGGTAATGGATGGGCTGACGGCTTGCCGTATTCTAAAGGAAAACGAAGAAACTCGGCTCATCCCTATTGTGATCATGACGGCGCTGGATGGAATCGAGGACCGCATCGAAGGAATCAAAGCTGGAGCTGACGATTTCCTGACCAAACCGGTCGACGACCGGGAACTCCTGGCACGGATTCAGACCACGCTCAAACTCAAGCACTCGGTGGATCACAAGATAGGCGAGTTGCGCCGCGCCAAAGATCACCTGGCCAAATTCGTACCTGAAACCGTCAGGCGCCTCGTCATCGCCAACTCGGAAGCTCCGGGGTTGGCTAAGAAGCACGAACGCGATGTTTCCGCCCTATTTGTTGACATCAGCGGCTACACACGGATGAGCGAAGAACTGCCGTTGGCGACGCTGAATGGAATTGTTGAGCGGTATTTTTCCGTCTTCCTCGATCGAATCTGTGAAGCCGGTGGCGATATGAACGAGACCACCGGCGACGGTTTCCTCGCAATCTTTCACGACCTGGATAGGCAGCTTCATGCGGTACAAGCAGTCGATACAGCTCTCTCTCTGCTCGCCGCTACTGAGTCATTAAATCAGGAAAGCGACAAGCCTCCGCTTGCCATCCATATGGGGCTGGCGTCCGGGACTGCTCTGGTTGGTTCGGCGCGTTTCGAAGGACAGCGAGGCACTCGATGGATCTACACGGCCAGTGGTCCTGTGATAAATCTGGCTTCACGGTTGGCCAGCATCGCGGGGGCTGGGGAAATTGTCGTCGGCCCGGAAATGGTCCATCGCCTCGGACAGCGTTACCGCTTGGACAGCCTCGGCCCTCGACAGTTAAGAAATATCGCCGCGGCAGTTCACATCTACCGCATCCTGGGCCCATCTGGAGCCGTTTGATTTTGGTGCGGACCTTTAGTCGGAGGACTTCCGGCCCGCAGCTTTGCTCACGCCCACCTCTCTCGTGACCGCGCCCGCGATATCATAGCCAAACGAACCAACCTTCGACGTTCGCCATTTGGCGGAAGCCGTCTTCTATATGGCAAGTCTGCCGCTCGACACCAACGTCCAGTTTCTGACTATCATGGCAGCCAAGATGCCGTTCATCGGCCGGGGATGATGGCAGGGCTTCGGAAACAAACAGCTCCATATCTATTGGCGGGAGTGTGACTATGGCAGAGCTTGCCGAATTGAGAGATCGAACCTGCATTGTCGGCATCGGGGAAACCGCATACACGCGCGGCACCAAGAAGAGCGCGCTCGAACTGGCGCTGGAAGCGTCCGTCAGCGCCATCGAAGATGCCGGGATCAAGCCCGAAGTTATTGACGCAGTAATCCTGCCTGGTGGGGCCGGTGGCGGCGGCACGGCCGGCGATTTCATCGCGAACCTCGGCTTACAGGATTTGCACTATACCGCCTCGCTTCAGGAAATGGGCGGCGCGATGAGCGTGTCGGCGGTCGAATCTGCGGTAACCGCGCTGGCCGCCGGAATCGCTCATTACGCGCTTATTCCACTGTGCAGCCGTTTCTATTCCGGCCGCCGGGCGCGGCAAATGAACTCCGATCCCGCCACCGGACTGCAATCCGCGGGCACCATCAGGGACTACTATGCGCCCTTCGGCGTCGCCGCTCCGCCGCAGCATTATGCGTGGATGGCGCAGCGTCACATGCATCTGTACGGCACTACTCATGAGCAGTTGGGCGCCGTGGCAGTGGCGATGCGCAAGCATGCGCAGATGCATCCCAACGCCGTGATGAGAGCAATCCCGATGACGTTGGAGGATTATCTCGCGTCACGATGGGTCAGCTATCCCTACCGTCTGCTCGATTGTTGCCTCGAAACGGATGGCGCCGCTGCGCTGTTGATGACCACGGCCGATCGTGCAAAGGATGCCCGCAGCCGGCCAATCCATGTGATGGGCGTTGCTTCGGGGCATCCGTACCCGCCCCACGACCTGCCCAATCGCGACGATATACTCAAAATGGGATTGGACTACTGCGCGCCGCGAGGGTTCGCGATGGCGGGCATGAAGCCGAGCGATATGGATTTCGCCGAAATCTATGATTGCTTTACCGGTCAACTGATCCTGCAATTGGAAGCCGCCGGGTTCTGCAAAAGAGGTGAAGGCGGCCCGTTCGCCGAGAAGGGCAGGATCGAACTCGGCGGCGAGCTTCCGGTCAATACTCATGGAGGACTGCTGTCGCAAGCGCATAACGCGGGAATGAATCACGTGGTCGAGGCTGTCGTGCAGCTCCGCCACGAAGCCGGAGCCCGCCAGGTGAACGACGCTGAATTGGGGTTAGTAACGGGCTGGGGCGGCCACGGCCACGGCTCAATGGCAATCCTGCGCCGGTAACGATGGTGCTGACTCGCCCGTTGTTCCCCTCCGTCATTCTGAGCCGGTCGCGCGTCGAGCGGCCGTGTCGAAGAATCTCGCGCCGCCATCCGTTCGGCGGCGTGATTTGTCCCTCGCCTGGCCGGGCGCTTTTCGGGGAGCGACCCAGCATGAAAATCAAGAGCACAACGCCGATGGAAAAACGAGTGCCCATCCTGCAGGGCTACACAAAAGATTTCTACGACTGGTGCCACAACCGCGAGCTGCGCTTTCAACGCTGCCAGAATTGCGGCGTATGGCGTCATCCGCCACGCCCGATGTGCAGCAGTTGCCATTCGTTGCAATGGGAATGGGCGCCGGTCAAAGGCCGCGGCAAAGTCTATTGCTGGACCACGGTTCATCAGCCGCTCGACCCGGCCTTCGCCAATGACGTCCCCTACGCCGCGGTGATCGTCGAACTGGATGAAGGCCCACGGCTCGCGAGTTGGGTAACCGGTATTCCGCCCGAACAGCTTCAGGTCGGAATGCCAGTCGAACTCTGGTTCGACGACATCACCAATGAGGTAACCCTGCCGAAATTCAAGCCTGTGCAAGGCTGACGTCAGTGGCACGGGCTTCCAGCCTGTGGGCAGCGTCTGGATGCGCGTTTTTTCCGTGATCCTGACTGACTCTCAGGCAACGTGGTGGGTCCAACGGGCCCGAAAATATCTGCCATGAAAGCAGAGACTTTTGTCGGGTCGACAACAGATTCTGTCATCCCGACCGAAGCGGAGGGATCGCGCGCCGTCTGCGGCGTGCAGGCGCGAGCGCTCCCGAGGACGAGGCGCGGTCCCTCGACTACCCCTTCGGCTTCGCTCAGGGTTTCGGCTCACTGGGATGACGGACATATATCGTCTACTTTCGTCCAAGGTGGCGGGTCCAACGGACCAGTAAATATCTGAGCCTGCCGCGCATCGCACGGCCGTGTCGAAGGATCTCGCACACCCAGTCTTTTCGACGGTGTGATTTGTCTGCTTAGACTCAGCGCACAACAGCCAGGGGCCGTATTTTTTGGTGTTGGCCATACGCTGAAGCCTGTGTCGCGGATTTCATATAAGATCTCAAGGACTCTCGGCGCTTGCTGGAATTTTGTATGACAACCTCGACGCACGCCAAACCGCCGGCCCATCCCAAACGCCCGCTCCTCGGCGCGCATATGTCAATCGCTGGCGGCGTCAGTCAATCGCTCGGACGTGGAAATCAGATCGGCTGCGAATGCATTCAGATTTTCACCCGCTCGTCCCGGCAATGGGCCGCGAAGGCTTACCCCGCCGAAGAGATCGAGGCCTTCAAACAGGCGCGCAAAGAAACCGGAATCCAGATGGTCGTCGCGCACGACTCGTATCTGGTAAATCTCGGTGCGACTGACGAGAAATTGCGGAAAAAATCCATCGACTCTTTTGTCGACGAGTTGCAACGCTGTGAAGCGCTCGAAGTGCCGTATCTGATTTCGCATCCAGGCGCGCATGTGGGCGCAGGCGAAGAAGCCGGCATCAAAACCATCGCTCGGTCTATCGACCAGGCCCACAATGCGTGCAGCGGTTACAAGGTGAAGATCGCGCTCGAAATCACCGCCGGCCAGGGCAGCGTCCTCGGCTCACGCTTCGAGCAGATGGCCCGCATCTTCGAGGCGGTCAAGGAAAACGATCGGCTGCGGCTATGCTTCGATACCGAGCATGCGTTCGCGGCCGGCTATGATCTCCGCAGCGAGCAAGGCTACCAGCAGGCGTTCGCCGAACTCGACCGCCATATTGGGCTCAAGCGCCTGGTCGCATTCCACATCAACGATTCGATGAAGCCGTTGAACTCGCACGTCGACCGTCATCAGCACATTGGCAAGGGCCATCTCGGACTGGAGCCGTTCCAGCGGCTGGTCAACGATCCTCGCTTTGCCGGCATTCCGATGTGCCTGGAAACCGAACCCGGCCCGGACATGAAGGATATAGCGGCCGACCTCCGCCAATTAGAGAAACTCTTGCAATCGAAATGAAGAAACGAATACAGCTCTCTTCTAAAAGCCTCTCCCTGTCAGGGAGAGGCGGCGGCGCATCTGTTGCGCCGCGGAGAGGGTCCTCCAGTGGGCGGGCCTTTAATCGTCCCGGGCAGTCCAAGGCACGCGATTACAAATCGGGTAAGGGGTTGCTCACGGATCCGGAAACTGCCCACGCCAGGTCGAATTCGTAATCCCTCCCCCTGACCAGGGGGAGGTTAGGTGGGGGTTGTCAGATTTGAGTCTTCGATTCTCGCAGCAACTTTTTCGGCACAAATGAAAAGACGAATACTAACCGGAGATCGCCCCACCGGCCCACTTCATCTCGGCCATTACGTCGGTTCGCTCCAGAACCGCGTCCGCCTGCAGGATGAATACGACACCTACATTTTGATCGCCGACATCCAGGCGCTGACCGATAATTTCGAACATCCCGAGAGTCTCGCTGCCAACGTCTTCGAAGTCGCGCTCGATTACCTGGCGGTCGGGCTGGATCCGGGAAAAGCCAAGTTC
>WNFD01004437.1_pt1 | contig 14095 bp, 12 predicted proteins | sample 5400491 | NCBI WGS metagenome assembly WNFD01 (sample SAMN13153343, study PRJNA577476) | soil metagenome | isolation source: 120 cm saprolite under Douglas fir tree site 2 hole 2 replicate 2 | place: USA:California | collected 2015-04-18
CAGTGCCAGCCTGGGGGGGCGACCCCCCAAGGCCCCCCGCAGTGCCAGCCTGGGGGGGCGACCCCCCAAGGCCCCCCGCAGTGCCAGCCTGGGGGGGCGACCCCCCAAGGCCCCCCGCAGTGCCAGTGCAGCCCACACATGGCCAGGTGCCCAGGCGGCAATTCCTCGCCGGCCTGGGAGCCGCCGCGGTCGCCGTCCCGGCCGGCCGCTCCGCCTTAAGCGCCCGGCCAGCGACCGCCGGACCGCCGCCAGGCCCGTCTCCGTTCCCGGCGTTCCCTGCGGCTAGCACCACGACCACCGAAGACCGCGAGCAGATGCTCTGGCAGCTGGGCATCACCGCGCCCACACTGCCGCCGAGGGCGCAAGACCCCAGCCGGCCGCCCAACGCCAGTCCGCTAGATCCCGCACATACGGAAGGCAACTGGACCGACCCGCTTGGCCACACGGTCACGCGCGCGGCCTTCGGCCAGTGGATCACGTATGACGACAGCGCGGGCCTGGCCGGCGGCGCAGCCTCTCCCCTCGGTGATTACGGGCCGTTCTCCAGCCCCCGCTACACGGACATCGAGTTGCTTGTCACGAATGACGGGGACCGTGTCCGCACCTCAGAGGACTGGTGGACCAGGCGCCGCCCGGAGCTCGTCCACGGCGTCCAGGACAACCTCTACGGCCGTATCCCCGACCGCGACCGCTGGCCTGCCATCACCTGGTCGGCAGGACCGGTCACCACCGGCACCGCGAGTGGCGTGGCCTACTCCGAACGCCTTGTCACCGGAACCGTCAACACGTCCGGATACCCCGCCGTCAGGGACGTGCCGGTGATCCAGGGCCTGCTGCGCACTCCGCTCGACACCACGGGCCAGCCGGTTCCTGTCATCGTCGTCTTCGGCGGCAACAACGTCGAGTGGCAGTTCACCTCGCCCTACGGCTACGGCGTCTGCGCCTTCAACTGGGCGGCTCTGCAGCCCGACAACGGCGGTGCCGCCATGTCCAGTTTCATTATCGGGCTGATCAACAAGGGAAACTGGCGGCACCCCCTCGACTGGGGCGCGCTGGCGGCGTGGGGCTGGGGCATCAGCCGCCTGATCGATTATTTCGAGACGGATCCCGATGTCGATGCCACCAGGATCGGAGTCCAGGGGCACTCCCGCTTCGGGAAGGCGGCACTCGTGGCGGCCGCCTATGACGACCGCATCGGGGCCGCGTTCCCCAGCGCGGCGGGGGAGATGGGAACGTCCTGGGCACGAAGGGCATGGGGGGAGACCCTCGAGCTCGTCGCCGGCGCGGACACGGAGTACCACTGGGTCAACGGGAACATCATGCGCTACCAGGGCGAGTCGCACCCCGGCAGGTACTGGCCGCGCAAAGTCGAGCACCTGCCCGTTGACGTGCACTGCGTGATGGCGCTCATCGCCCCGCGGGTCGTCATGACGAGCGGCGGGACCGATATCCCGCCGGGCTTCGGCGATGCGTGGACAGACCCCCGCGGGATGTACCTGGCAGGCGCGGTCTCGTCGCAGGTGTGGAATCACCTCGGCTGGCCGGGGCAGATCATCCCGGCGGGCACGGTGTTCACCTCCGGGCCTGGCGAGTCCATCGGTGGCACGCCTCCCGTCGATGTCGCGTTCATCGACGGCACCGTCGGCTGGAGACGCCACCACGAAGGGCACACGCCCATACCGGACTGGCCGACGTTCATGCTGCTCGCCGCCAGGCACTTCAACGACAACAGGCCCGTGGTGACGCCCTCGCAGCGCTTTGCCCTGAGGGACCGGCGGGTGAATGCCGTGGGTACGGTGCAAGCGACGGATGCCGACCATGACCCGCTGGGCAACTGGCAGATAACGGGCGGCAGTGGGGCACGCAGGTTCGCGATCAACCGCAGCACAGGAGAGATCACGATCGCGAATGCCCGCTCGCTCGACCGGGAACACGAGCGGAGCTACACGCTCACGGTGATCGTGGATGACCGCAAGCTGGTAAGCAGGGAAGAAGTCGTGGTGATCGACGTCTGAGCGCGCGGTACGCATCGCTGGCCGGTGCGGGCGCTCCGTAGGCTGACGGTATGACCCGTGCGCACCTCGACAAGCGGCCCGACGAGGTCGCGGCGATGTTCGACAGCCTCGCCGAGCGCTATGACCTGGTAAACGACCTGCTTTCGCTCGGCCAGGACCGGCTGTGGCGCCGCGGCGCCGCCAGGGCCGTCGGCGCGCGCGGCGGCGACCTGGTACTTGATCTCGCGGCGGGCACCGGGACCTCGACCGTGGCCTTCGCGAAGGATGGCGCCGACTGCGTTGCCTGCGACTTCTCGCTCGGCATGCTCCAGGTCGGGGTGCGCCACTACCGCGATCGGAAGACATCCGGGACCCCGGGGGGTCTTGGGGGGCGCGAAGCGTCGTCCCCCCAGGCAAGCGCTGCGGGGGGTCTTGGGGGGCGCGAAGCGTCGTCCCCCCAGGTAATGCCCTCTGCGGGGGGCCTTGGGGGGCGCGAAGCGTCGTCCCCCCAGGCAAGCGCTGCCGGGCTCAGCGGGCACGGGCGGCTGAGCTTCGTGGCTGGTGACGCGCTCCGGCTGCCGTTCCGCGACGAGTCGTTCGACGCGGTGACCATCTCGTTCGGCCTGCGGAACGTCGCCGACACCGGCGCCGCGCTCGCCGAACTGCGGCGCGTTACCCGGTCCGGTGGCCGGCTGGTGATCTGCGAGTTCAGCCGCATCCCGCTGCGGCCTCTTGATGCGCTGTACGAGCGCTATCTCACCCGCGTGCTCCCCGCGATCGCGCGCAAGGCGGCGCGTAACCCGGACGCCTACCTGTACCTGGCCGAGTCGATCGGCAGCTGGCCGCCGCAGCGGGAGCTTGCCCGGCGCATCCAGGCGGCAGGCTGGTCCGCTGTCCGCTGGCGCAACCTGTCGTTCGGCGTCGTCGCCCTGCACAGCGCCCGCCGCCTGGAGTAGGCGCCCACGCGGCACCCGAGCAAGTGGGGCGAATCGCAGCCCGTGCGCGCAAAGGTCTAGACTGCAACCCGAAACTCTTGTGAAGCGGTTCACAAGTGAAACTCCCCCGCCCGCGCGGGGATGGGTCCTATAGGCAGGACAGGTCCGTGACCGAACACGTACCCCCCAGTGCCCCCCGGAGGCACGTCGATGACGAGGCTGATGTCATCGTCGTCGGCGCTGGGCCAGCCGGGTCGGCGACCGCTTTCTACCTGGCCAGGGCCGGCCTTGACGTCCTGCTGCTCGACAAGGCCGCGTTCCCGCGGGAAAAGGTCTGCGGCGACGGGCTGACGCCGCGAGCCGTCAAGGCGCTTGTCGCGATGGGCGTGCCGATCGAGGAACAGGACGGCTGGATAAGAAACAAGGGCCTGCGGATCATCGGCGGCGGCGTCCGTATCGAGGTGCCCTGGCCCGACCTCACCAGCTATCCGGGCTTCGGGATGGTGCGGACCCGGCTGGGGTTCGACGAGGCCGTGGCCCGCAACGCGCAGAAGGCTGGTGCGGCGCTGCTCGAGGGCGTGAACGTTTCAGGCCCGATCCTGGACGAGCGGACCGGCCGCATCACCGGGGTCATCGCGCGCCAGGCGCAACCGCCCGGCACCGGTCAGGAAGAGGGTGCGCGGCGGGCCTACCGCGCGCGGCTCGTCGTCGCCGCCGATGGCAACTCGTCGAGGCTGTCGGTCGCGATGGGCCTGCGCAAGCGAGATGACCGGCCGCTCGGCGTGGCGGTCCGCACGTATTACACCAGCCCTCGCCATCAGGACGACTACCTGGAGTCGTGGCTGGACCTGTGGGACGGCGACCGGCTGCTGCCCGGGTACGGCTGGATCTTCGGGGTCGGGGACGGGACGAGCAACGTCGGTCTCGGCTTGCTGAACACGAATACCTCCTTCCAGCACACCGATTACCAGGCATTGCTGCGGCGATGGCTGCGCGGAATGCCCGCCCAGTGGGGGTACACCGAGGAGAACCGCACCCAGCCGGTTCGCGGCGCGGCGCTGCCGATGGGGTTTAACCGGACTCCGCACTACACCAGGGGACTGCTGCTCGCCGGGGACGCCGGCGGCATGGTGAACCCGTTCAACGGCGAAGGCATCGCCTATGCGATGGAATGCGGCGAGATCGCGGCACGCGTCATCACGCAAGCCCTGGCGAGGCCGACGAAGGCGGGCGCCGAGCGGGCGCTGCAGGGCTACCCCCGCGCGCTCAGCGAAGCGTACGGCGGCTACTACACCCTCGGGCGGCTGTTCGTGAAGGGGATCGGCTACCCGCAGGTCATGAGGCTCGCGACCAGGCACGGCCTGCACCATCCCATGCTGATGCGCTTCGCACTGAAGCTGCTCGCCAACCTCACCGAGCAACGCGGCGGTGACGCGGCCGACCGGCTGATCAACGCCTTGTCGAAGATAACTCCGGCCGGATAGCCGAGCCCAGGAGACAGCCCAATCAGATAGCCCGGCCAGTACTGCCGGGAGAGAGGGGACGGACGGCGATGAGGCTGTATGTGCCGATCCTCGTGCTCGCCGGGCTTTCGGCTGCTTTCGCTATCTTCTCGCTCGTCATGGGCTCGGTAGCGGGCCCCAAACGCTGGAACCGGGCGAAGCTGGAAGCGTACGAATGCGGCATAGAGCCGACTCCGCAGCCGGTAGGCGGGGGCAGGTTCCCGGTGAAGTACTACCTGACGGCGATGCTCTTCATCGTCTTCGACATCGAGATCATTTTCCTGTATCCCTGGGCGGTCACGTTCGACAGGCTGGGCGTCTTCGGTCTCGTCGAGATGGTGCTGTTCATCGCGACCGTCCTGATCGCGTACGCCTACGTGTGGCGGCGTGGCGGCCTCGAGTGGGACTAGCGCGCCCTGAAGTGTGACAAGTGATGGGTATCGAAGAATGGGCATCGAAGAGAAACTGCCAAGCGGAATCCTGCTGACCAGCGTCGAGAAGGTGATCGGATACGCGCGCAAGAGCTCCGTCTGGCCGGCCACGTTCGGCCTGGCCTGCTGCGCGATGGAACTGATGGCGACCGGCGGACCGCGGCATGACCTGGCCAGGTTCGGCATGGAGCGGGCGTCCAACACGCCGAGGCAAGCCGATCTGATGATCGTGGCGGGCCGGGTCAGCCAGAAGATGGCGCCGGTGCTCCGGCAGATCTACGACCAGATGGCCGCGCCCAAGTGGGTGATCTCGATGGGCGTCTGTGCGTCGAGCGGCGGCATGTTCAACAACTACGCGATCGTCCAGGGCGTCGATCACATCGTTCCGGTGGACATCTACCTGCCCGGCTGCCCGCCGCGCCCGGAGATGCTGCTCGACGCGATCGTCAAGCTGCACGACAAGATCCAGAACATGAAACTCGGCAAGAACAGGGAGAAGGAGATCGAGGAACTCGAGCGTGCGAGGCTCCGCAGGCTCCCGCTCGACGCCGGGCTGCACCATATCGCGCATCACGTCCACGCGGGGGGTGACGAATAGATGGCCGAACGGGAGCGTGATGATGCTCGGGATGCCGACAACCTTCCCGCGCGGGCAGGCGAGGAACGCCTCGCGCGGCCGGTGACTCGCACCGGGATGTTCGGGACGCACACGACGGGGGACACGTCGGGCTATGACGGGGTGCGGGTCCTGCGGGCACCGGCGCTGTCCACGCCCCGGCCGTATGGCTCCTACTTCGACGAAGTCGCCGATGGGCTCGGCCAGGCCCTCGAGACGGCGGGCACCGCCTTCGGGGACGCCGTGGAGCGGGTGGTGGCGGACCGCGGCGAGCTCACCTTCTACGTCCGCAGGGAGCGGCTGCTCGAGGTGATGTCGAAGCTTCGTGATGACCCTTCCCTCGCCTTCGAGCTGTGCATGGGCGTCTCGGGTGTGCACTATCCCGAAGACGCCGGCCGCGAGCTGCACGCCGTGTATCACCTGGTCTCGATCACCCGGAACAGGAGGCTGCGGGTCGAGGTGACCGCGCCTGACGGGGATCCGCACGTCCCGTCCGCCGTGAGCGTGTACCCGACCTGCGACTGGCACGAGCGGGAGACCTGGGATTTCTTCGGGCTCATCTTCGACGGCCACCCCGCGCTCACCAGGATCGAGATGCCTGACGACTGGAAGGGCCACCCGCAGCGCAAGGACTACCCGCTCGGCGGCATCCCGGTCGAGTACCGCGGCGCGAAGGTGCCGCCGCCGGAGGAGCGGAGGTCGTACGCATGAGTACCGACGCCCAGGAGGGGCGGGTCTACACGGTCACCGGCCAGGACTGGGACGAGGTCGTCGCCGCCGCCGACGAGGCGGGCGACGCACCGGGTTCCGAGCACCTGATCGTCAACATGGGACCGCAGCACCCCTCCACCCACGGGGTGCTCAGGCTCGTGCTGACCCTCGACGGCGAGACCGTCATCGAGCTGCGGCCCGTCATCGGCTATCTGCACACCGGCATCGAGAAGAACATGGAGTACCGCACCTGGACGCAGGGCGTGACGTTCTGCACCCGGATGGACTACCTGGCCCCGATCTTCAACGAGGCCGCGTACTGCCTGGGGGTGGAGCGGCTGCTCGGCATCGAGGACAGGATCCCGGAGCGCGCCTCCGTCATCCGGGTGCTGATGATGGAGCTGAACAGGATCTCCTCGCACATGATGGCGATCGGCACGTTCGGCATGGAACTCGGCGCGACCACGGTCTTCCTGCATGGCCTGCGCGAGCGTGAGCTGGTGCTCGACCTCTTCGAGCTGATCAGCGGGCTGCGGATGAACCACGCGTTCATCCGGCCAGGCGGCGTCGCGGAGGATCTCCCGAGCGGCGGGCTTGACGCCATCCGCGACTTCCTCGCCGTGATGCCGCGGCGGATGCGCGACATGCGCGCCCTGCTCGACGCGAACCCGGTCTACCTGGCCAGGACGTCAGGCATCGCGTACCTCGACCTGCCCGGCTGCATGTCCCTCGGGATCACCGGGCCCATCCTGCGGGCCGCCGGGCTGCCCTGGGACCTGCGCAAGAGCCAGCCGTACTGCGGTTACGAGGGCTACGAGTTCGACGTGCCCGTGCAGGACACATGTGACGTCTACGGGCGGTACCTCGTCCGGATGGCCGAGGTGGACGAGTCACTGAAGATCATCGGACAATGCGTCGGACGGCTGTCGGGCAAGCGGCCCGACGACGACCCGGTGATGATCCGTGACGCCAAGATCGGCTGGCCCGCCAGGCTTTCACTCGGCCCGGACGGACTCGGCCCGTCGCCAGAGCACATCAGGCACATCATGGGCGAGTCCATGGAAGCGCTCATACACCACTTCAAGCTGGTCACCGAGGGGTTCAGGGTGCCGTCAGGCCAGGCGTACTCGGTGGTGGAGTCGCCTCGCGGCGAGCTGGGCTGCCATGTCGTGAGCGACGGCGGCACCAGGCCGTACCGTGCGCACTTCCGCGACCCGTCGTTCACCAACCTGCAGGCGATCGCCGCGATGACCGAAGGCGGCATGATCGCCGACGTGATCGCCGCGGTGGCGAGCATCGACCCCGTCATGGGAGGGGTGGACAGGTAAATGCCGTCCATCGATGAAGCACGGGCGCGGCTCGACGCCGAGGCTGCCGAGATCATCGGCCGCTATCCCCGGCCGAGGTCGGCGCTGATGCCGCTGCTGCACCTGGTGCAGGCCGAGGAAGGCCACGTCTCCGCGGACGGCATCGCGTTCTGCGCCGCCAGGCTCGGCCTGACCGAGGCGGAGGTCGCCGCGGTGGTGAGCTTCTACACCATGTACAAGCGGCGGCCGATAGGCGATTACCACATGGGCGTGTGCACGAACACGCTCTGCGCCATCATGGGCGGCGACCAGATATTCGCGGAACTCGCCGAGCACCTCGGCGTGGGGAACGACCAGACCACGGCGGACGGCAAGATCACTCTTGAGCACGTGGAGTGCAACGCGGCCTGCGACTACGCGCCCGTCGTCATGGTCAACTGGGAGTTCTTCGACGACATGACTCCCGGCCTGGCCCGTCAGCTGGCCGACGACCTCCGCGCCGGGAAGGACGTCGTGCCCTCGCGCGGCCCAGGCCGCCTGTGCACCTGGCGGCAGGCGTCCCGCATCCTCGCGGGGTTCGGTGACGGCCAGGCGGCGGACGGCCCGGCCGCGGGCCCGGCAAGCCTGGTCGGCCTGAAGATCGCCAAAGAACGCGGCTGGTCAGCGCCTGCTGCTGGAGAGGGGGGACCGCGGTGACGGACACGCTGACCCCCGTGCTGACCGCGCGCTGGGACGAGCCGGACTGCTTCACGCTCGCCGCCTACCGGCGGGCGGGCGGGTACCAGGGACTGGCCAGGGCACTGCGCATGCCGCCCGACGACATCATCGCGCTTGTCAAGGAGTCAGGGCTGCGCGGCCGCGGCGGCGCTGGCTTCCTGACCGGCCAGAAGTGGGCCTTCATCCCGCAGGGGGACGGCAAGCCGCACTACCTCGCGGTGAACGCCGACGAGTCCGAGCCAGGCACCTGCAAGGATATCCCGCTGATGATGGCGAACCCGCAGGCGCTCATCGAGGGCATCGTGATCACCTCGTACGCGATCAGGGCCGACCGCGCCTTCATCTACGTCCGCGGCGAGGCCCTGCACGTCGTCCGGCGGCTGCTGCACGCGGTCGCCGAGGCACGCGACGCGGGGTACCTCGGCACGGACATCCTCGGCTCGGGATACGACCTCGATGTCGTCGTGCACGCCGGCGCCGGCGCGTACATCTGCGGCGAGGAAACCGCGCTGCTCGACTCGCTCGAGGGGTACCGGGGCCAGCCGAGGCTCCGGCCGCCGTTCCCCGCGATCGCCGGACTCTACGCCTGCCCGACTGTGATCAACAATGCGGAGTCGATCGCGAGCGTGCCGTCCATCCTGGCCTACGGTGCCGCGTGGTTCGCGAGCATGGGCACGGAGAAGTCCAAGGGGTGCGGGATCTACTCGCTCTCCGGGCACGTGACGACGCCCGGCCAGTACGAGGCACCGCTCGGCATCACCCTGCGCGAGCTTCTCGGCCTGGCTGGCGGGGTCCGCGCGGGCCACCGGCTCAAGTTCTGGACCCCGGGCGGGTCATCCACGCCGTTGTTCACCGACGAGCACCTTGATGTACCGCTGGACTTCGAGGCGGTCGCCGCCGCCGGGTCTATCCTCGGCACCCGGGCGCTGCAGATCTTCGACGACACCACCTGCGTGGTCCGGGCAGTGCTTCGCTGGACCGAGTTCTACGAGCACGAGTCCTGCGGTAAGTGCACCCCGTGCCGCGAGGGGACGTACTGGATGGTGCGGGTGCTCGACCGGCTCGAGCGGGGCGAGGGCAGCGAAGAGGACGTGGAGAAACTGCTGGACATCTGCGACAACATCGGCGGCCGGGTGTTCTGCGCACTCGGCGACGGGGCCGTCGCCCCGGTCGTCTCGTCGATCCAGTACTTCAGGGACGAATACCTCGATCACCAGAAACAAGGCGGCTGTCCGTTCGATCCAGCGGCGGCGACCCTGTTCGCGGGGGGTGTTGGGGGGTCGTCCCCCCAGGCCAATACTGCTGGCGGGGCGGTGAACCGATGACCGTGCAGACGACCGGGTCAGCGTCGCCGGCCGCGCCCGCGCCGGAAGACACTGTCAGTGTCACCATCGACGGCTTCGAGATCTCCGTGCTCAAGGGCACGCTGGTGATCCGCGCCGCCGAGATGCTCGGCATCCAGATCCCCCGGTTCTGCGATCATCCGCTGCTCGACCCGATCGGGGCCTGCCGCCAGTGCCTGGTCGAGCTGGAGGGCCAGCGCAAGCCGTTCGCGTCCTGCACGACCGTCTGTACGGAAGGCATGGTGGTGCGCACCCAGCTCACCTCCAGGGTCGCGGACAAGGCCCAGCACGGAGTGATGGAACTGCTGCTCATCAACCACCCGCTTGACTGCCCGATGTGCGACAAGGGCGGCGAGTGCCCGCTGCAGAACCAGGCCATGTCCAGCGGGCAGGGGGAGACCCGGTTCACCGAGCCCAAGCGCACCTTCGCCAAGCCCGTCCCGCTCTCCACTCAGGTGCTGCTCGACCGTGAGCGCTGCGTTCAGTGCGCGCGGTGCACCAGGTTCGCCGAGCAGATCGCGGGCGACCCGCTGATCGAGTTGTTCGAGCGCGGGCCACATGAGCAGGTCGGTATCGCCGAGGGCAAGCCGTTCAACTCCTACTTCTCTGGCAACACCGTCCAGATCTGCCCGGTCGGCGCGCTGACCGGCGCGGCTTACCGGTTCCGTGCGCGACCGTTCGACCTGGTGTCCACGCCGAGCGTCTGCGAGCACTGCGCTGCCGGCTGCAGGCAGCGCACCGACCACAGGCGGGGGAAGGTCACCAGGCGGCTCGCCGGTGACGATCCGCAGGTCAACGAGGAATGGAACTGCGACAAGGGCCGCTGGGCGTTCACCTACGCCAGCCAGCCTGACCGCCTGCTCGGGCCGCTGGTGCGGGACTCCGGCGGCGTGCTCGTCCCCGCGTCCTGGCCGGACGCGATCGCGGCGGCGGCCATCGGGCTGCTCGATTCCAGGGACAGCGCCACCTGGGGAGGCAGGCCCGTGCAGATCCCCCCGGTGGGCCACGAGCCTCGGTGGTCGAAGGCCGCGGTGCTCACCGGAGGCAGGCTGACTCTCGAAGACGCCTACGCCTACGCGAAGTTCGCCAGGCTGGCGCTCGGCAGCAACGACATCGACATGCGGGCACGCCCGCACTCCGCCGAGGAGGCGCAGTTCATCGCGGCCTGCGTGGCGGGCCGGGGAATCGAGGTCAGCTACGCGGACCTGGAGCAGGCTCCGGCCGTGCTCCTCGCCGGGTTCGAGCCGGAGGACGAATCGCCCATCGTCTTCCTCAGGCTACGGAACGCGGTTCGCACGTCTAAGCGCGGCCTCCGGGTGTACTCGATCGCCGCGCTCGCGAGCGGCGGGCTCGCCAGGCTGTCGGGCACGCTGATCAGATGCGTTCCCGGCGCCGAGGCCGACGCGATCGGCCGCCTGATCAACGGCAATTCCGCTAAGGAAAGCGGCCTTGACGAAGCATGGGGCCTCGATGAAGCAGGACGTGCCGCGGCCGAGGCGCTCACCCGTGACGGCGCGGTGATCCTGGCCGGTGAGCGGCTGGCCGAGGTGCCGGGGGCACTGTCCGCGGCGGCCAGGCTCGCGAAGGCGACCGGGGCGCGGCTTGCCTGGGTGCCGCGGCGGGCGGGTGAGCGCGGCGCGATCGAGGCAGGAGCGCTGCCGAACCTGCTGCCTGCCGGCCGCCCTGTCGCCGACCCCCGCGCGCGCGCCGAGGTGGCGCGGGCCTGGGGAATCGCCTCACTGCCTGAAGAACCGGGCAGGGACACCGGCGGGATCCTCGCCGCGGCCGCCGCGGGAGAACTCGACGCCCTGGTGGTGGCGGGCGTGGACCCGGCTGACTTGCCCGACCCCGCGGCGGCGCTCGCGGCCATCGAGGCGACCCGGTTCGTGGTCAGCCTGGAGCTGCGGCCAAGCGCGGTGACCGACCGGGCGGATGTGGTATTCCCGGTCGCCGCCGTCGCGGAAAAGGCGGGCACGTTCGTGAACTGGGAGGGCCGCGGCGGCTCGTTCGGCGCCGCGCTCAGCGTCCCAGCCGTGGTCTCCGACCTGGAGGTGCTCGGCTCGATCGCCGACGCCATGGACGTCCATCTCGGGCTCCCTGACCCGGCGGCGGCGCGCGCGGAGCTTGCCGCGCTCGGCACCTGGCGCGGGACCCTCGCGCGGGTGCCCGGAGTGCCACGAGCGGCTCACGCCGAACTGGACCGCGATAGCGCTCTACTCGCCACCTGGCACGAGCTCCTTGACGCGGGACGGATGCAGGACGGCGAGCCGCACCTGGCCGGCACGGCCCGCCGCGCCCGCGCCCTGATGTCCGAGGTGACCGCGGCTGAGGCTGGCGTTACCGATGGCGGTAAGGTCACGGTGGCCACAGCGAACGGCACCGTCACGGTCGGCGTCGAGGTGGCCGACATGCCCGACCGGGTGGTGTGGCTGCCCGCTAACGCCGCTGGCTGCGCGGTCCGCCGGGAGCTCGGTGCCGGCCACGGCACTCAGGTCACGCTGCATAGCCAGGAGGGTCCGCCCTCCGAGAGCCCCCCGGGAGGGGGAAGCCCAGAATGAGACCACGAATGACTGGTATCGCGGCGGCGGACCCGAGCCTGTCCAGCTTTGGCCACGACACGTGGTGGCTGGTCGTCATCAAGGTCGTGTTCATCTTCGCCTTCCTCCTGCTGATGACGCTGTTCGCCATCTGGGCCGAGCGCCGCGTGATCGGGCGGATGCAGAACCGCCCGGGGCCCAACAGGGCGGGCCCGTTCGGCCTGCTGCAGTCGCTGATGGACGGGATCAAGCTGCCGCTCAAGGAGGACATCATCCCCCGCCAGGTGGACAGGGTCGTGTTCATCCTGGCGCCGATCGTCTCCGCCGTGCCCGCGCTGGTCAGCTTCGCGATCATCCCGTTCGGCCCGGAAATCTCGATCTTCCATCATCACACCCCGCTGCAGCTTGCCGACCTGCCGGTCGCGGTGCTGCTCGTGCTCGCGATGAGCTCGGTCGGCGTCTACGGTCTCGTGCTGGCCGGCTGGTCATCCGGGTCCCCGTACTCACTGCTCGGCGGCCTCCGCTCGACCGCCCAGGTGATCAGCTACGAGATCGCGATGGGGCTCTCCTTCGTCGCGGTCTTCCTCTACTCCGGCTCGCTCTCCACCACGGCGATCGTCGCCGCGCAGGCGCACGGCGGCACGTTCAGCTGGTTCGGCACGACGCTGCACTATCCGTCCTGGTACGCCGTGCTGCTGTTTCCGTCGTTCCTGATCTACCTGGTGACGATGGTGGGCGAGACCAACAGGCTCCCGTTCGACCTGCCGGAGGGCGAGGGCGAGCTGGTCGGCGGATACCACACCGAGTATTCCTCGATGAAGTTCGCGATGTTCTACCTCGCCGAGTACATCAACATGACGACCGTGGCCGGGCTCGCCGCGACACTGTTCCTCGGCGGCTGGCGGGCGCCGTGGCCGGTCTCCGCCTGGTCGGGCGCCAACAGCGGCTGGTGGCCGATGCTCTGGTTCCTCGCCAAGGTGCTGATCACGCTCTTCGCGTTCATCTGGCTGCGCGGCTCGCTGCCGCGGGTCAGGTACGACCAGCTCATGGCGCTCGGCTGGAAGGTGCTTATTCCCGGCTCGCTCGCCTGGATCCTGCTGATCGCGACCGTGCGCGCCTGGCGGCACCAGGGCGGTGGCACCGCCATCTACATCGTGGCGGGCTGCACCTTCGCGGTCCTGGTAGCCGTGGTGTGGGCGTGGGACGCGTCGGCCGAGCGCCGCCGCCTGGACACGGTGGCTGACCGGGCCGCGGCAAGCGCCGAGCTAGCCGCCGATCACACGGCGGGCGGCTTCCCTGTCCCGCCGATGGACCTGCCGCACTACCACGGCATCGGGGTCAAGTATTCGGCACTGACCAGGGGCGACCGTCCGCCAGAGGAGTCCCCTCTCGAGAAGAAGGAGGTCACCGGTGCTTGACTTCCTCAACCCGGTCAAGGGGTTCGGCGTCACTTTCCACGAGATGTTCAAGAAAGTGGACACCGTCCAGTACCCGGAAGACAAGCGGCCCACGGCGCCGCGGTTCCACGGCCGCCACCAGCTCAACCGCTGGCCGGACGGGCTAGAGAAGTGCATTGGCTGTGAGCTGTGCGCGTGGGCGTGCCCAGCCGACGCTATTTACGTCGAGGGCGCGGACAACACTTCCGACGGCCGGTTCTCGCCAGGTGAGCGGTACGGCCACGTCTACCAGATCAACTACCTGCGCTGCATCCTGTGCGGGCTGTGCATCGAGGCGTGCCCGACCCGCGCCCTCACCATGACCAGCGAGTATGAGCTCGCCGATGACAACAGGGAGAGCCTCATCTGGACCAAGGAGCAGCTGCTCGCTCCGCTGCTTGAGGGCATGGAGGCCCCGCCGCACCCGATGCGGCTCGGCGAGACCGAGAAGGACTATTACCGGCTCGGCGAGGCTGGCCTGGCAGGCGGCCCGGTAGATAGCCCAGCAGATAAAGCTGCCAGGGAGACACGGTGAGCCCTGTGGCAGAGGCCGGGACCCTGGCCGT
>WNFD01004927.1_pt1 | contig 14093 bp, 13 predicted proteins | sample 5400491 | NCBI WGS metagenome assembly WNFD01 (sample SAMN13153343, study PRJNA577476) | soil metagenome | isolation source: 120 cm saprolite under Douglas fir tree site 2 hole 2 replicate 2 | place: USA:California | collected 2015-04-18
GCCAGCGTCTCCGGCTCGGCCGCGCCCATCTCGGCCGCAAGCTTCTCGATATGGGCGAGCACGACCTTCTTGTGCTTCAGCGCGACGGCGCGGAACTGCTTCTGGTCCTTGTCGTGCTCGGCGACCGCGTTGATGAAGGGGCAGCCGTAGAAGCGCTCCTCGCCGAACCAGCTCTTCAGCGCCGGGAAGATCCGCGCTAGCTTGGCTTGCGGTTCGCCGCCGCCGGCCTCGATCGCGCCGATGAACCATTCGCGCCACTGCTTGCCTTCGCTCTCCAGCACGGCGTGCACGAGGTTGGTTTTCGAGCCGAACAATTTGTAGAGCGTGGTCTTCGCGGTGCCGGCCTCCTCGATGATGGCGTCGATGCCGGTGGCGTTGATGCCGTTCTTGCAGAACAGGTGCGTCGCTGCGCTGAGCAGGCGGCCGCGCGCCGACTCATCGTCGCTCGCCGCGCCGGAAGGTTTCTTCGCAGATGATTTGCCCGCTTTGCCCATGGCGTCCACGTTAAGCGAACCGCTGTGTTGTCATCAAGCCCGCATCGTCGCTGCGCCCAAAATAATCGCCGCGCGCGGCAAATGCATCGGCTTTGAGCAAAACGCCGCTGACCAATCCGCAGGCATCCGGGCTTAAGCGGTTACAACGCTTCGCCTTTTGAAAAGAGGGGTGTCTGGCACGCTTCGTGCAGGAAACAGACCGTTCGGTATCCTTCACCTAGGGAGATAATGTCCAATGACCGCGGTCGTTCAAAAAACAGCGCTGACCGGTTGCCTTGCCCCCATCGACAGGGGTGGGCTGGAGCAGCTGATCGCCAACGGCAAGGCCAATCCGAAGGTCATCAAGACCTTGAAGTGCAAGACGGTCGCCGAGGGCAGGTTCCGTCATTCCAACTACATCCGCAATCTGCCGCCCTACATCGTCGACGAACCGCCGGGGCTGCTCGGCGACGACACCGCGCCGAACCCGTCGGAGGCCTCATTGGCCGCGCTCGGGTCCTGTCTCGCGGTCGGCCTGCATGCGAACGCGGTGCATCGCGGCTGGACCGTCAACAAGCTCGAGCTCGAGCTCGAAGGCGATCTCAACATCACGGCGGTGTGGGGCACCGGCGATACCAGCGACAAGCCGGTCGGCTTCACCGACGTACGGGTCAAGGTCGACATGGAATGCGAGGGCATCTCGAAGGACGAGGTCAGCGCCCTGATCACGCATGTGAAGAAGTGGTCGCCGGTCGCCAACACCTTCACCCGCCCGGTCAATCTCGAGGTCGGGCTCTAAAACTTTCGGTCTCTAGAACTTTCTTGCAATCGGCAATCGGTCACGCGCGGAGGGCGTCATGGGTTCGTTAGCGGTATCGCGTCTGGAAATTGCCGATCGGCCCTCGCCATCGATCGCCGATGAGGTCGCCGTCATCGCGCGGAAGGAATTGGCGCCGCTCGCGACCGCGATCGATGAAGGCGAGGTCTATCCGGAAGAGCTGCTCCGGCGTCTCGGCACTGCCGGCGCCTGGGGCAGTCATGTTCCTTCGAATGGGGCGGCCGATCTGCGCTGCGCCATTCAGTCGATCGCGGCGCTCGGCGAGGTCTGCGGTGCGACCGCCTTCATGGCCTGGTGCCAGAACACGCTGGTCTGGTACGCGGCGAACTCGGACAATCCGAAGCTGGTCTCGAAATTCGCCGGCCGCGTCGCCAGCGGCGCGATGCTCGGCGGCACCGGGCTCTCGAACCCGATGAAGAGCTTTTTCGGGATCGAGAAACTGAAATTGAAGGGACGCAAGGTCGAGGGCGGCTATGTCGTGCGCGGCGCGCTGCCCTGGGTGTCCAATCTCGGCCCCGACCACGTGTTCGGCACCATCTTCGCGCGCGAGGACGCGCCGGGCGGGATCGTGATGTTCCTGGCCGACTGCGCCGATCCCGCGGTCACGCTGCAGCCGTGCAAGCCGTTCCTCGCCATGGATGGCACCGGGACCTACGGCGTGCAATTCCGCGACGCCTTCATTCCCGACGATCAGATCCTGGCCGATCCGGCCGGGCCGTTCGTCAAGAAGATCCGCGCGGGCTTCATCCTGCTGCAGGCCGGCATGGCGCTCGGCCTGATCAAGGACTGCATCGCCATCATGGACGAAGTCGATGCGCCGCTCGGCCACGTCAACCGCTATTTGCCGCAGCAGCCGCTCCAGTTCAGGGAGCTGTTCGCCGAGATCGAGCGGGAGACCATGGCGCTGGCGCGCGATCCGTTCAACGCGGACGACAGCTATTGGCGCAAGGTCGTGGCGCTTCGCCTGCGCGCGGGCGAGGCCAGCGTCGCCGCCGCGCATGCGGCGATGCTCCACTGCGGTGCGCGCGGCTATCTGAAGAGCCATCGCGCCCAGCGCAGGCTTCGCGAGGCCTATTTCGTCGCCATCGTCACGCCGGCCACCAAGCAGCTTCGCAAGATGCTGGCCGACGCCTGAACTCTTACGAGGATTTCGAACCAACCCAAAACTCCAGCGCAAGACTCCACCCCAAGACTGCAACCACGACAACAGGAGAGGGCTGCCATGACGGACGTTCTGATTACTGCCGGTGAACTCGCCGATCTCATCACGAAAGAACCGTGTGTCATCATCGACACGCGGAATCCGGATGCCTATGGCGCGGGGCACATTCCGAATGCGGTGAATGTGCACGAGATCTTCACCTATCTCGCGACCTCGACGCCGGAGGGCATGAGCGAATTGAAGACCAAGTTCGCCGATGCGTTCGGCGCCGCCGGCCTGTCCGGCAAGGAAACCGCCGTCATTTACGAGCAATCGATGAACTCCGGCTTCGGCCAGTCCTGCCGCGGCTATTATCTCCTGACCATGCTGGGCTATCCCAAGATCAAGGTCTTGCATGGCGGCTTCGATGCCTGGTCCGCCGCGGGCCTTCCGGTCACCACCGACGTTCCGAGCCCGGTGAAGGCGTCGTTCTCGATTCAGCCGGAAGCCGGCGATATCCTGATCGATGCGAAGACCATGCTCGCCGCGGTCGGCAAGCCCGGCATCGCGCTGCTCGACGTGCGCGATGTCGATGAATGGATCGGCGAAAGCTCGTCGCCTTACGGGAAAGATTTCTGTCCGCGCAAGGGACGCATCCCCGGCGCCGTCTGGCTCGAATGGTACCGCATGATGAAGCCGACGGCGGAAGGGCCGCGCTTCAAATCCAAGGACGAAATCCTCGCCGAATGCGCCACCGTCGGCATCAGCGAGGCGACGCCGGTCTATCTCTATTGCTTCAAGGGCGCGCGGGCGTCGAACACCTTCCTGGCGCTGAAGAACGCGGGCGTGAAGGACGTGCGGATGTATTTCGGCTCCTGGAACGAATGGTCGCGCGACCCGTCATTGCCGATCGACGAGGGCCTGCCGACCGCGGCCAAGGTGACGGACAAGGCGGCCTAAAAAGGCGGCATAAAACCTGCATGTTTTTCATCTCTCAGCCGCGCAAAAACGCGGCTGGGCGGTGAAACTCAGTGAGCACGGTGGGGCTGCCGTCGCTCAGGTGTGACAAAGGGGCGCAGCAGATGTCCACATTCGACGATCCTTTCGATGCTGACCGCGAACTGTCGCGCGCTGCTTGCGTCTGCGGCCAGCATCGCTCCGCGGCCGAGCACGAACAGGCGGCGCTGACGCTGCGCTGCGAACCGGTCGCAAACCAAGAGACAAAAAGAGACGACAAGCGCTATGAGAGCGTGGTCGCCTCCGCGGTGATGCGCGCGGTGTTCCCGCAGGACGCCGCGCGGCGCACGTTTCTCAAATCGGTCGGCGCATCGACGGCGCTCGCCGCGCTGTCGCAATTCTTTCCGATCAAGACCGCGACCGAGGCGTTCGCCGATACGGCGACGCCGGAGAAGAAGGACCTCAAGGTCGGCTTCATTCCGATCACCTGCGCGACGCCGATCATCATGGCTTCTCCGCTGGGCTTCTATTCAAAGCACGGTTTGAACGTCGAGGTGGTCAAGACCGCCGGCTGGGCGGTCATTCGCGACAAGACCATCAACAAGGAATACGACGCCTCGCATATGCTGGCGCCGATGCCGATCGCGATCTCGCTCGGGCTTGGCGCGCAGCCGATCCCGTTCGCGGTGCCCGCGATCGAGAACATCAACGGGCAGGGGATCACCCTTGCCATGAAGCACAAGGACAAGCGGAATCCTGCGGACTGGAAGGGCATGAAATTCGCCATTCCGTTCGACTATTCGATGCACAATTACCTGCTGCGCTATTATCTCGCCGAGCACGGGCTCGATCCGGACACCGATGTGCAGCTCCGCTCGGTGCCGCCGCCGGAAATGGTCGCCAACCTGCGCGCCGACAACATCGACGGCTTCCTCGCACCGGATAATATCTGCCAGCGCGCGATCTATGATGGCGTCGGCTTCATGCACATCCTGTCCAAGGAAATCTGGGACGGCCATCCCTGCTGCAGCTTCGCCGCGAGCCGCGAGTTCATCACGACCTCGCCGAACAGTTTCGCGGCGCTGACACGCGCGATCGTCGATGCGACCGCCTACGCTTCCAAGCCCGAGAACCGCAAGCAGATCGCTGAGGCGATTGCGCCGGCGAACTACATCAACGCGCCCGTCACCGTGCTGGAGCAGGTCCTGACCGGCACTTATGCCGACGGGCTCGGCGGCGTGAAGACCGACACCAAGCGCGTCGATTTCGATCCGTTCCCCTGGCAGTCCTTCGCGGTGTGGATGTTGACCCAGATGAAGCGCTGGGGCCAGATCAAGGGCGATGTCGACTACAAGGCCGTGGCCGAACAGGTCTACCTCGCCACCGACACGAAGAAGCTGATGACCGAGATGGGGCTGTCGCCGCCGTCGACGTCGTACAAATCGTTCTCGGTGATGGGCAAGACTTTCGATCCGGAAAAGCCCGACGATTATCTCGCAAGCTTCAAGATCAGGAAGGCGTCGTGAGGCCATGACGCGGAGACATCTGCCCCAGTCGTCCCGGCGAAAGCCGGGACCCATGCGCCGTGAATTCTCGTTTGGCAGCGGCGGCAGATACCTTCTGCATCAAGCAACGCCGGTGGTTATGGGTCCCGGCTTTCGCCGGGACGACGGACGAAAGGGCGATCTCGCATGACCGCCTCCCTCCGGCTGCGCGCGGCGATCGTGTCGGTCGCGCTGTTCATGGCTTTCATCGGTGTCTGGTATCTCGCGACCCGCTCGACTGCGACCGTCGCCAATATGAGCCCGGAATATGCCAAGCTGATGGGCCTCACTGCGACCCAGGGCAAATCGGCGATGCCGGGCCCGATCGATGTCGGCGCCAAGCTGTGGGAGCACCTCAAGCGGCCGTTCTACGACAACGGGCCAAACGACAAGGGGCTCGGCATCCAGCTCGGCTATTCGATCGCGCGGGTCGGGCTCGGCTATCTGATCGCGCTGATCGTCGCAATCCCGCTCGGCTTTCTGATCGGAATGTCGCCCTTAATCAGCCGCGCGCTCGATCCGTTCATCCAGATCCTGAAACCGATCTCGCCGCTCGCCTGGATGCCGCTCGCGCTCTACACCATCAAGGATTCGGCGCTGTCGGCGATCTTCGTGATCTTCATCTGCTCGGTGTGGCCGATGCTGATCAACACCGCCTTTGGTGTCGCGGGCGTGCGGAAGGAGTGGATCAACGTTGCGCGCACGCTGGAAGTCGGCACCGTCAGGCGCGCCTTTACCGTGATCCTGCCGGCGGCGGCGCCGACGATCCTGACCGGGATGCGCATCTCGATCGGCATCGCCTGGCTCGTCATCGTCGCCGCCGAGATGCTGGTCGGGGGCACTGGCATCGGCTACTTCGTCTGGAACGAGTGGAATAATCTTTCCATCACCAATGTCATCATCGCGATCCTCCTGATCGGCCTGGTCGGCATGCTGCTCGATCAGGTGCTGGCGCGGTTCACGCGCCTCGTCACGTTTCCGGAGTAGGGCGGGATGAGGCAATCATTTCTGGTGTCCCGGGCGCACTGCGGCGCGAAGTGCCGCTGTGCAGAACCGGGACCCAGCCAGGCGGATTGGGTCCCGCATCTGCGGTGCATCACTGCGTGCTGCACCGCGCGCGGGACACGAGGGTGGATCCGATGACAGATAAATTCATCTCCATCGAAGGCATCGCCAAACGCTATCCCGGCGCGAGCGGCGCTCCGATCAGCGTGTTCGAAAATCTCTGGCTGTCGATGGCGCGGGGCGAGTTCGCTTGCGTGATCGGCCATTCCGGTTGCGGCAAGACCACGGTCTTGAACATCCTGGCCGGCCTCGATGCGCCGAGCGAGGGCGCGGTGATCGTGGACGGGCAGGCGATTTCAGGCACGAGCCTCGACCGCGCCGTGATCTTTCAGAGCCATGCGCTGCTGCCCTGGCGCACGGTGCTCGGCAATGTCGCCTACGCGGTGAGTTCGAAATGGCGCGGCTGGGACCGCGCCAGGATCAGGGCGCATGCGCAGACCTTCATCGATCTCGTCGGGCTGACCGGCGCCGAGCACAAGCGCCCGTCTGAATTGTCCGGCGGCATGAAGCAGCGGGTCGGCATTGCGCGCGCGCTGTCGATCACGCCGAAAATCATGCTGATGGACGAGCCGTTCTCGGCGCTGGACGCGCTGACGCGTGGGACGCTGCAGGACGAGGTGCGCCGCATCTGCCTGGAGACCGGGCAGACCGCGTTCATGATCACCCATGACGTCGATGAGGCGATCTATCTTGCCGACAGGATTTTCCTGATGACCAATGGGCCCGGTGCGGTGCTGGCCGAGATCGTGGAAAATCCGCTGCCGAAGGATCGCGGCCGGATCGATCTGCACCGCCATCCGCTGTACTACGCGCTGCGCAATCACATCATCGATTTTCTGGTCAGCCGCAGCAAGACCTTCACGGCCGAGACACCCGATCACGACCCGCGCAACGTGCCGGTGGCGCGGATCGGGAAGCCCGAGCTGACGATCGCGTCGGGGTTTTCGCATGAGGAGCCAAAACAGACGTCATGGCCGGGCTTGTCCCGGCCATCCACGTCTTCTTAAGGCGGAAAGCACGTGGATGCCCGGGACATTCTGTTCGAAGACGCGCTTCGCGCTTTTGCCCGGGCATGATGAGATTGAAGCAGAGGAGACGACCCCATGAAACGATCCGACCTCACCGAGAAGCTGCTCGACATCAAGCGCGAGAAGGGCTGGAGCTGGAAATACATCTGCGAGAAGATCGGCGGCTATTCGGAGGTGCTGATCGTCGGCGCGATCCTGGGCCAGATGAAATTGACCAAGCCGCAGGCCGCGAATGCCGGCGAACTGTTCGGACTCTCCAAGCCGGAAATCGCAATGCTGAACGAGACGCCGATGCGTGGCGAGGGCATTTCCATGCCGCCGACCGATCCGCTGATCTATCGTTTCTACGAACTGGTGATGATCAACGGCCCGGCCTGGAAGGCGCTGATCGAGGAAGAGTTCGGCGACGGCATCATGTCGGCGATCGATTTCGACATGGTGATGGAGCGCCTGCCCAATCCCAAGGGCGACCGCGTCAAGATCACGATGTCGGGCAAGTTCCTGCCGTACAAATATTACGGCGCGAGCGGCAACGTGCCCGAATATGGCTTCAAGGAAGGGTGAGGAAGAAGCGAATGGCGAATAGTGAATAGGGGTTTTTCCACTCGCTATTCGCTATTCGCCACTCGCCTTTCGCTCAAATCACGTTCCGGCCTTCACCTGCGCGACGGCGACCGCCATCAGCTCGCTCATCCGGGCGCGAATCTCCTGTTCGCTGACCGAAATACCCTTTGCTGAAAGGTCGCCCGTGACCTTTCGGACCACGTCGGCGTCACCCGCTCCCTCGAACTCGGCGGCGATCACTTCTTTGGCATAGGCGGCCGCGGCGTCACCGCTTTTTCCGAGCTTTTCCGCCACCCACAACCCCAAAAGCTTGTTGCGGCGGGCCTCGGCCTTGAACCTCTGTTCTTCGTCGAGGGCGTATTTCTTCTCGAAGGCTTCTTCGCGCTTGTCGAATGTAGTCATGGTTAAGGTTCCGGCCCCTCGTGATGACGATTGCGGGCCTCGTTGCGACGGGCCATACGCGCGCCTAGATAGCTGAAATGCATGGTCAAAAACAGCGGCCACAAGGCCGCAGGGCCGCCGGGAGGGCGGTATAACTTAAGTCCGGTCAGCGCGGGTCGATTGTGCTGGATGGCCCAATCAGATAGGTTGCCATCAGGCCCGGTTCTTGTTCTGTTTCCTTAAGGTCCTGGCCTCCGCGGCAGCTCCGTCGTGGTCCTGGTCCTTGTCATCCGGAGCACACCAGATTCATGGATTTCAACAACACACGGTACATCCCAATGAGCCGTCGACGCCGCATTTACGAGGGCAAGGCCAAGGTTCTCTATGAGGGGCCGGAGCCGGGAACCTTGATCCAGCACTTCAAGGACGATGCGACCGCGTTCAATGCCAAGAAGCACCAGGTGATCGAGGGCAAGGGCGTCCTCAACAACCGGATTTCGGAATACCTGTTCCAGCACCTCAACGATATCGGGGTACCGACACACTTCATCCGCCGTCTCAACATGCGTGAGCAGTTGATTCGCGAGGTCGAGATCGTGCCGCTCGAGGTCGTGGTGCGCAATGTCGCGGCGGGATCGCTGTCGCAGCGGCTCGGCATCGAGGAGGGCACGCAGCTGCCGCGCTCGATCATCGAGTTCTATTACAAGAACGACCAGCTCAACGATCCCATGGTGTCGGAGGAGCACATCACGGCATTCGGCTGGGCGACGCCGCAGGAGATCGACGACATCATGGCGCTCGCCATCCGCGTCAACGATTTCCTGACCGGCCTCTTCCTGGGCATCGGCATCCGGCTGGTCGATTTCAAGATGGAATGCGGACGGCTGTTCGAAAACGAGATGATGCGGATCATCGTCGCCGACGAGATCTCGCCGGATTCGTGCCGGCTGTGGGATATCAAGTCGAACGAGAAGCTCGACAAGGACCGCTTTCGCCGCGACCTCGGTGGGCTGCTGGAGGCCTACACCGAAGTGGCAAAGCGTTTGGGCATTCTGATGGAAAACGAGCGGCCCGCGGGCTCCGGCCCGGTGCTGGTGAAGAGCTGAGGTCAAGACAGTGAAGGCACGTGTCACCGTGACGCTGAAATCCGGCATTCTCGATCCGCAAGGCAAGGCCATCGAAGGCGCGCTGAAATCGCTCGGCGTCGATGGCGTCGCGAGCGTCCGTCAAGGCAAGGTGTTCGACATCGAGCTTGCAGGGGCCGACAAGGCCAAGGCGGAAGCGGCGTTGAAGGACGCCGCCGACAAGCTGCTCGCGAACACCGTGATCGAGAATTATCGGGTCGAGCTCTTGAGCTGACGATGGTCGTGAGCGGCGCGATGAATTCGCGCGCTCACAGCCACCCAACGCGGCGGAATCGCCAATACAGTCCGACGCAGGCGGTCGTCATCAATGCCATCACGGCGAAATATCCGTACTCCCATTGCAGTTCGGGAATGTATTTGAAATTCATTCCGTAGATGCCTGCGACCGCGGTCGGAACGGCGATGATGGCGAGCCATGAGGCCAGCTTCTTGGAGACGGCGGTCTCCTGCGCCTGGCCCACCAGAAGGCTTGCCTCGAACGCAAACGCCAGCACTTCGCGCATTGAATCGATACGCTCCTGAATGTTGCGGACGTGATCGGTGACGTCGCGAAACAGTGGCCGCATGGTCGAACGCACCATCGGCAGATTGTCGTGCTCGAGCCGGCGGCAGACCTCCACCAGGGGGCCAATCGCGTTGCGGAGTTTCAACAAATCGCGGCGCAGCATATAGAGCCGCTCGACCTGCGCCCGCGCGATCGGATTGGCCAGCACGTCGTCCTCGATCTGCTCGACCTCTTCGTGGATCGTTTCCAGCACCGGGGAATAATTGTCGACGATGAAATCGAGAATGGCGTACAGGATATAATCTTCGCCACGCGCGAGCGCGCGCGGACAGCTCTCGCAGCGCTCGCGTACCGTCGTGTACGATGTCGACGCGCCGTGGCGCACCGAGACGAGATAGCCTTCGCCGACGAACAGATGGGTCTCGCCGAATGCGATCTTGCCGTCGATCAGTTGCGCGGTCCGTGCCACGATGAACAGGCCGTCGCCATATTGCTCGATCTTCGGTCGCTGATGGGCGTGATTGGCGTCCTCGATGGCGAGGTCGTGCAAGTCGAACTGCTTCTGCACGCCGGTGAGGAGCGCGAGGTTCGGCTCGTAAAGCCCGATCCAGACCACGTGACCGGGCTTTGCACGCCAGCTTGAGGCTTCATCGATGGCTATGTTGGCGACGCGCCGGCCATCGACATAGACCCCGGCGGCGATAACGCCTTCGGAGGTGATCGGATCGGTGGCGGAGGTCGCAAGTGGCACAACATTCATGGTCATAGTCCCGTGCAATGTTGTTGAGCCTTGGCCCGATGAAAGGCCTTTCAGCGAGGCTAGCACTGGAAAAACCCCCGTCAATTGGTTATCTCTGCCCTGTCGGCGCCTCGGCCGACGATTCTCGTTTTCGCACTCGGAACCGCCATGAAATCCGCTGTCCTCGTCTTTCCCGGTATCAACCGCGAGCGCGACATGGCGCGGGCGTTGCGGCTTGCCTCAGGACATGAACCGGCGATGGTCTGGCACGCCGAGACCGCGCTGCCCAAGGGGACCGATCTCGTGGTGGTGCCCGGCGGCTTTTCCTACGGCGACTACCTGCGCTGCGGCGCGATCGCCGCGCGCGCGCCGGTCATGGACGCGGTGCGGGCGTTCGCGGCCGATGGCGGCCTCGTGCTCGGCGTCTGCAACGGCTTCCAGATCCTCTGCGAGGCGGGGCTCTTGCCCGGTGTGCTCATGCGCAACGCGCGGCTGAAATTCATCTGCAAGGACGTGCATCTGCGGGTCGAGCGCTCCGACACGCCGTTCACGCGCGGCTACAATGCGGGGCAGGTGATCCGCGTGCCGGTCGCGCATGGCGAGGGCAATTACGAGGCCGATGAGGAGACGCTGAAGCGTCTCGAAGGCGAGGGGCGGGTGCTCTATCGCTATTGCTCGCCCGAGGGCGCGGTCGACGAGGCCGCCAACATCAATGGCGCCGCGCATGGCATCGCCGGCATCGTCAACGAGCGCGGCAACGTGCTCGGCATGATGCCGCATCCGGAAAACCACGTCGAAGACATCATGGGCTGCACCGACGGGCGCGGCCTGTTCGCAGGCCTCGTCGCGCATCTGGAACAGGCCGCGTAGGCGCTTGCCTTGTGGGCGAACGAGCTGCGGAATGAGCAGGCCGTGGAAGGATCAAGATCTTCTATCAAGGGCTCGTTGCTGGAGGATCGCCGCTACAGGGGATGGTTCGGCTCGTCGAGCAGATCGAGGCGTCGCGTTACGTGAGCGGGGTCCATGGCGAGACGTCAATGCATGACCTGTGTCTCTCACGCAGGCAACCAGCAGTACATTCCCCGACGGTCCGCATCTCAGGATTTCTCCTCGTTTCGATGGCACAATCGAATTTCGATACATCGACACCCATGTCCGAGAGAAACAGTGGCATCGCATCGTCAAAGAAGACGACGCCTTTTCGAGGCTCGTTCGTTTTTTTGATCAGCTGCACTGGTTGCCCGCGAGCGTGCTGAACGATGAGTGCGGACGCACCGATGCAGGCAGCTCTGCGTCCGCGACCGTTTTGTGTTCGAGTAGTCCACCCTCGCGCAAGGTAAGCGTTTGAGCAGCAGACTGCAGCTCCCTCCGGCTGGCCCGGAATTTGCTCTTTTCTTCCGCATTCGCCGAACTTGGATCGTCGAACGGGAGAATTCATGCTTATTCGTAAAGTAACTAGCGTGCTTGGACTTGCTGCCGCTTTATTGGGCAGTCAAACCGCTGACGCGGAAACCACGCTGCGCATCGCCATGACGGCGGCCGATATTCCGACCGCGACCGGATTGCCCAACAATGGCTTCGAGGGCATGCGCTTCCTCGGCTATCCGATTTTCGAGGGATTGGTGCTGTGGGATCTGACCCGGACCGATCAGTTGGCGGCGCTGCGCCCCGGCCTTGCCGAAAAGTGGGAGCAGGACCCCTCCGACAACAAGACCTGGACCTTTCATCTGCGCCACGGCGTGAAATTCCATGATGGCACGGATTTCAACGCCGACGCCGTGGTCTGGAATCTCGATCGCTATTTCAAGAGCGACAGCCCGCAATACGAGCCGGCCAGCTCGGCGATGTCGCGCGCGCGCGTGCCGCTGATGGGCAGCTACAAGAAGATCGACGACTACACCGTCTCGATCTCGACGACGCGGCCGGCGTCGTATCTGCCTTACATGTCGGTCTATCTGCTGTTCACATCGCCCGCCTCATTTGAAAAAGCCGGCCACGACTGGGCCAAGGTCGCGGCCTTGCCGGCGGCAGGGACCGGGCCGTTCCGCATCACCAAGATCGTGCCGCGCCAGGAGGCTGATCTCGCCCGCTTCGACGAGTATTGGGACAAGACGAAGATGGCGAAGGTCGACAAGGTCGTCCTGATGCCGATCCCGGAAGCCAATTCGCGATTGGCGGCGCTGCGCTCCGGCCAGGTCGACTGGATCGAGGTGCCGCCGGCGGATGGCATCGAGTCGCTGAAGGCGGCCGGCTACAGCATCACGACCGGTTCATATCCGCATGTCTGGCCCTGGTTCTACAACATCGGCGCCAGCAACAGCCCGTTCAAGGACGTCAAGGTGCGGCAGGCCCTGAACTATTGCATCGACCGCGAAGGGCTGGTGGCGCTGCTCAACGGCACCGCGGAGCCGTCGGTCGGCTGGCTCAAGGCCGGCGATCCCGATTTCGGCAATCCGGCGAACCGCTACAAATTCGATCCGGCCAAGGGCAAGGCGCTGCTCGCGGAAGCCGGCTTCACGCCGGCCAAGCCGCTGTCGTTCAAGGTGATGATCTCCAACTCCGGCTCGGGCCAGATGCTGCCTTTGCCGATGAACGAGTATCTGCAGCAGAACCTGAAAGAGGCCTGCGGCGTCGAGGTCGATTTCAACGTCATCGAATGGCAGGTGCTGCTGACGGCGGCGCGCGCCACGCCCGACAGTCCGAATCTGCAGGGATCGATGGCGCTCAATATCTCTTCGCCCTCGTCGGATGCGGGCGTGATGGCGCGCTACTTCTCGTCCATGAATTTCTCGCCGAACGGCTTCAATTTCGAGCAATGGAAGGACGAGCAGTTCGACGAGGCGCTCAAGACGATCGAGACCGCGACCGACCCGAAGGAGGTCGCCTCCGCCTATCGCAAGGCGCACGAACGCCTGGTCGACAATCCGCCCTGGCTCTACATCGTCCACGATCTCAACCCGCGCGCGATGAGCCCGAAGGTGAAGGGTTTTGTTTCGCCGCACGAATCGGGTGAGGGGCGCCACTCGGCTACAGCGAAGGCCTCGCCGGCGTGCGCGGCTTCAAGCAGGATTCTCGCAGCCACGCCGCGTCGCTGTGGCTCCCGACCAAAAATATCGAAAACAACCCCATGCAAAGTAGCCGGCAGGGGGACGCCTTGGGCCAATACTTGACACGTCGGGCAAATCGACGGCACTCCTTCCTCATCGCACAATCCGCTAAACGCCCGTGGGCCCGCAATGGCGCGCCCTTCGGTGTGATGTTGGGCGAAAATCCCTACCCACGATTGAAGTTGCAATGGCTCTTGAAGTTGCAATGGCTCGCCGCAGCGCGTCATCCGCTGCAGTGCCATCCAAAACGATATGCAGACAAAAACTTACGACCCCCGACGGCCCGGAGCGACATCGTCGCTTTTATCTTGCCGTCCTAATCGGTCGCGGTCTGCGCCCCGTCAATCCTGATGACAAGCACGCAGCGCTTGAATTACGGTGACAGAATTACGAGAATTACGGTGACAGAATTACGGTGACAGTGCACCAAACTTTACCGCCTGATTGAGTGCACTGTCACCGTAACTCCTTAACCTCAACTCCCACAACCACAATCAGCGCGACCGGAGGCCGCGCTTTTCTCTTGCCATACAGATCGAGCGTTCAACGCCCAGATGCGGATGTGGCAATTCCATTGTCCTCGATGTTCAGGATTGTGAAGCTCTA